>Ga0179593_1632339_pt1 | contig 10694 bp, 11 predicted proteins | sample CZODoug2_1_08_16_FD_185931 | JGI IMG/M metagenome (GOLD analysis project Ga0179593, IMG submission 185931) | Vadose zone soil fungal communities from Angelo Coast Range Reserve, California, USA - CZODoug2_1_08_16fungal (PacBio error correction) | ecosystem: Environmental > Terrestrial > Soil >... | reverse complement strand
GGCGGGAGCCCTCGCTCCTGGTATTTTGGTGGATCAATGTCTACAATTGCCATTGTTTTGTTTGAGTTTCCCCATTGGTCCGATAGCCACCTTGCACAATGAGTTTTTAACCTTGATTCCTTTCACGTTTTTTTCGAGCAGGGTCAGATTGTCAGGGTGCCTTTTTTTGCCTCCCCCCCCCCATCTTCCGAAGAAGCCCAGGGGCTGCTGCAGCGCGTTCTCCGGCGCGAACTGCGGCGTCGGAGAGGAAACTTCCGTGCCACTTCGTGTGTGCGGGTTCGTGCTGGCTTTTTCAAAGATTTACAGCCTGTCGCGTACCCGGTTTGCCTATTGGTCCAGGAATTTTAGAAGAGTGGTAACAACTTCTCCAGACGCAAACTATGGTCTTTTTTAGATGCTAACCCCCATAATTCGTCCCCCTCACGAGCCTGAGAGTTGTATGTCACGATGGTCCTCAGAGCTGGGTGTTTTCCTCGTTTCTTTGAACGGGCTTCCAGGAATGAATTCCCTGTCTGGCCGCGTCAACGAGCCGGTTTGGTTGCGGCGTGGGGCTTTTACCCTTCATGTCTTTCGATAAGGACCGCTAGCATGGCGACCGTTTCCTTCCACCTTGATCTTTTCGATTTGTGCGTTGCATTTGAGTCGCTTCGTTCTGAGTCCCGTGTTTTTAGACTTTTTTTTTTTTTTTTTTTTTATATCTTGCCCCTCCCTTCCCAAATGCTCGGCACGCCCGAGCGTCCAAGCGAAAGCAGTGAATGGGAAAAACCTGAGAAAAGGGAGAAAATCGACTTCAGTTTTATGATAGAGACGGGAAGACCTCCCAGACGGCCACAACGGATGCTTGTGGTCTGCAGATCAACCCAAACATCCCGGAGACCCGTTTACGGTTACCGCGGACTCGGACATCTCTGACCCGGTATAACGAACTCACAGAGCCAAAACAGTCCCACCCCCCCAGCCTTTAGGGTTCCATAGAGACGAGAAAACAGCAATGTTGTGCCTCCATGATCATCGGACTTTGTGGTGTCGGACTAGAATGCCTCAGACATTTTAGGTCACCCAAAGAATTTTACTGTGACGCGCGTGACCTTTCTTATCAAATGTTTCCAGATATAGGGTTTTTGTATTCATCGTGTCTCTCTTTCCGAAAAATCCCTCCGCCCTAAAGGAGCCCAAGTATCCTGCTTATGTCGGGGCCCGCCCCCCCGTTCCTCTTCGTAGTCTGCGCGGCCAGCCTCTCCCATGGTGAATCGGAGGAACAAAGAGCGGGAGTTGGGGCCAGCGGAGAAATTCCTCACTCCATTAGAGAAACTTCTCAAAATCGGCAAGGCTCCCCCCTCACCACACCCTTTCATTTTCCCAAATTTTTCTGAGCGCCCCCTTTTGATCCGACACCAAGGTCATGTCGTCGCCAGTCGAAGAGCACATCCAGCGGTTCACTCTTGTCTGTCGCATCCTCGCCCGCTCCCGCGTGGCCATCATCATCGTCCTCTTCCGCCCCGGCTACGGTCGGCGAATTTCAAGCCTATGTCCCTTTTGGTAGGTTTCGTCCCTTGATTTGAGGATCTGAGACCGTGGAATGTAGAGGAGACCTTGCTCGCCGGTCGTTAGCCCCCCCGCTTTCTTCCCCCGCCTGGAAGAAGTCCTCTTATCGTCATCATGGCTTCCTTTATTCAGAATTTCGAGTCGCCCCTCCCGGGAAGACGTTACGGCTGGGTCTCACCGGTGAGACTATCGTCCCTCAAGTTGTTCTTCCTCGTCGTTTTCCAACATCTCCCCACGCGACGTTGATCACTCCGAGCCCACGGTCCCCAATCTCCCTGGCCAAATTATGGATTCCTTTCGCGGCTTCCCTCGCAAGATCTGAATTTCGGCAGGACTCGTCGATAAATAGTGCCGTGTTTACCAACCAAACCGAAACGTAGCGTGAGCTGGGCGAGAAGAGAGTACTTTTGATAGATCCCCCAGGATACAGGAGGGTCGGAGTGTTTTTCCAGGTTTTTTTTCTTTATGAAGAGGATCAGAAATTGTCGAAAGCCCCATGTTTTTAGTTCTTCGTCATCCTGCATCGCCGAGATGTTTTCGCTCAGCCCTTGTGTATCCCGCTGTTAAACAAGTGATCTAACGGGAATCTGCGGGAACCTCATAGAAGCCCAAAAAGGATAAGATAACTTTTCGATTTAGGCGAACCCGCATTGGATTTCTCTTCCTTCAGAAGGACCCTTTGAAGACATTTTTGGAGTTCATGGATGGGCCCGAGCAGCACCACGACCGGTCTTGCATCGTAACTTGGGGAGTTTCCTCCCGTGAATGGCCTCTTCGGACCTTTTCCTGTGTTTGAGGCGCTATTTTTCGCGAAATCAGACAATTAAAGGGAGTCTGCTCTTCCCAAGAGTATTCCGTGCTTTTTGCTTTTGGCCCTTACAGTCCCCACAATTTCTTGCACGAGTGATGTTCCTCCCGCGCGCGCGCTTTCCGCCAATCGTTCCGACTCCTTTGAGCCATGACGTTTCTTCGTCGATTGGTACCCCCCCTTTGCATGGTCAGATCCCTTCACCGTCGCTTCCAGCCCGCGTGTGGCGACCCTTAAGTTTTTTCCCTTGGACCCTCCCTCCGGCAGACTAATGGGGAGTTTATTCTTTTTTCGATCCGATGATCCAAACTTTCCGAACCAAGCCCATATGTCCCCCTGCGAATTACTCATGGAGAGTGCGCTCTTCAGCTTTTTCGCTTTTATTTTTCCCTGATGTGGCCGTCTAGACGATTTCGTGCCGTTAAATTCCGCGGAGACCGCCGGCCCAGTCCCATCCACGAAATAAACCTTTTTCATAGGAGAGGCCCTTGACCGGGTTGAGTTTTGGGGTCCTCGCGTGTGTGCGATGTTCCGCCTGAGATTACATTCCTGCTATATGTTCGTACCAGCGGGTAAAAAGAGTGTCAATTTTTAATTTAAGGCAGAAATCTGCCGGGAGGATCCTCACCTGCATCCATATCCTTTTTTGTCCCGAAGCATTCCACCAGAGTTCGTGGCCGTCCTTCCCCTACCGGTTTCCCGTCCATTTGAGACCCCAACCGGCGTTTCCGGAACATACTCCCATGCGCGTTTTGTGAAACTTTGACAGTTTTCTCCCCTTTCGCTTTTGTTTGTCCCCCCCCAAAATAGCTCCGCCCATTCTGCGACGCTGAACTTTCGGGATCGACTTTGAGGTGCGCCTAAAGTTAAATCCCTCTGGGTTTCTCTGGCTGTACGTACATGACCCCTGTTGAGGTCAGCTTTCCATTTCAACACACCGCTCCCCGTTCCCATGTTGGTTCCCCGCTAGGTTTTTCTTGCCGGTTTGCAGAGACTGTACTTTTTATTGCCGTTTTTTTTTTAGGCGCAGTTCTGCATCCTTCAAATTCCCTTGCCGATTCCGCTTTCCCGAGGTTGGCGAGCGGAAGACGAGCAAGCGAAGATTCCCCGGCCTTTTCTTTCGGGCAGATTTGTGGGCCCCTCTTTTTCGTCTCGTCTGCGTCCTTCGGTTCCGAGATTCTCCGCTTGAAATCAGGTTGAGGTTTTCCTTTTTTCCCCCCTTTTGAATGGAGTGGAATTTAACGGACCGAGAGGCGGAGTCCACCTATCTCCACTGGATGAAAATAAATTAGTGGGGACGTCAGCGTGGACGCCCCCCCCCCCTCGACTGACAGGCGAGCGTTACGAATTGCGGGTCGCCGTCTTTTGCCGACGTCGCTAGGTCGTTGGATCCCCCCCTTGTGACGTGCCTTCCCGGGCTTTACATGATTCACATGGCGATGTAGCGCGCTGGGCCGCGACTGTGGGGTTTTGAAGGTAGAACTTCGGGGTCGATTGGAAAGGCCAAGTATCGACGCGAGACCCTTATTTGTTTCCCAGTGCGTTCACTTTGTAGTGCCCCCTTGAGAGTTTTCTTCCGATTGCGTGGCTTTCTTCCTCACGTAGACTCCGGAACCGAGAGGAGAGGTGCTCCCTGAAGAGGGCTTTTCGGGTGAGGAGCTCGCTTCCTCCCAGAAGTGGAAACTCCTCCGCGAAACGAAGCCAAAAACGCACTCCTGAGCTTAAGATACCCAGAGAACTGGACACCGCGAAGGGGAAACAAAAGCTTTCCCCCCCCCCGCCCGAGAACATTGCCCGAGAGTCGCAAGGAGAACTGATCCCATGAGACACCCCGACCCCCCTGGATTGGAGGAGAAGTAAAACCCAAAACAGACGCTCTAGCAGTTTGAATCGAACCGGGAGGCTGACCCTGGTGTATCAGATGGGTCCCCAAGTAACCTAGAAAACCCCCCGCCCCCTTCCCTTATGTCGTCTTCATCCTCGCAACCTAGGCTGCTCGGGCGCGCTGTGGTGTTTTTTTTGTTTCTCGTTTGTTTTTTTTTTTTTTTTTTTCTTTTTCGTTTATTTTTCCCTTTTGGTTGGGTTTGGTTTTTTTTTTGTTTTTTTTTTTGGTTGGGGCCTAGATGGGTGGTGTTTAGGCCAGCGAACCAAAAGCTTCGCCCTCCAGGGGTGTCCCCAGATCTTTTTTTGCCTCCCTGCCGTGCGGCCTGCGCAGAGAGTGAAAAAGTTGTTTTTTTCGTAGAGGACTCTTTTTGATTCCCACTAAAAGACCCTGAGAAGAAAAGATCGAAAGAGAACTCCCACCCTTTTCCGCGCGTTGAGAAGAGCCGACAGGATCCGATTTAAGACGTTAGTGGACCCCGTCTAAGCATAAATATCCCCTGTACTCGGATGGGGCGATTGTATGGAACTGGCAGCCCTGCGCTCTCCCACCAATATCTGTAAGTTATCGGCACTAGGCCCAGGATACCCCACTTTTTTCGAGCGTTCAAAAAGACCGCATTAAACTGTTCTCCTCGAAGTCTCAATGGCATCCGACATCACAATACATGGTCTTCGAATACTCCCCCCAGATTTGGCGGTCTCCAGTGACGGCTTCCGTAGATCCCCCCCCCTGCCCCTCGGCGAGTGAAGCGTACGGCAAATGGTCAATAGCGAGTTTGCTCCCGCCTCCCGGACGCCAGTTAGGAACCCATTGCAATCTCTGTTTCAGACCAACAAGGATGTTCCCCTTTTTTCTGAGATGGTTTTTTTTCCTAAGGGGATTTCCAGATTCTCCGATGGAGCTTTTTTTTCTTCGAGGATCGCCCATTGTTCCGTGGAACTTCAAGATTCGGAAAAATGGTGGCAGTGCATCCATTGATTCTCCGGTCGTACGCGTTCACTCTTAACCTTTTGACCCCAATTTGGGAGTAAATTTAGAAGATCTCCCCCTCCAAGGGTCCGAATGGCCCGGGAAAGGCCAAAGAGGATTCGCCCCCCATATAAGCCGAGCGTCCTTCTTCGCCTCCACCACCTACAATTTGATTCCTATTGGTTATTAGGGTTCTTTGCACGGACAATTCAGCTAGATATAGTTTTAACTGAGCTTTTGACACCCATAGCGGATCGGCAAGAGCTCGCCATTGAGTACTTCCGACAAGACACTGGCGTTTTAGGGTTTTTCCACCGTTCGTTTCGCAGGTCCTTTCTTATCCGATCGATTTGCCCCCGATGGCTTTCCCTCTTTTCTTCCTTAGATTTCTTCTTCTCGAGGATTTCGTCACGTCCCTCTCAGAAGCGGTGGCGGGTGATCTTCCCTTGGTTAAAGGCAACCAGACGACAAACCTGGAAACAGTCCTGGGTTACTTTTCCTCTCGATCCGACCATCTGAGGTACGGTCTGCGACTTTTTCTCTGCCCTGCTACTTGCACCTGTTTCCCCTCCTTATTTTCTGTTCTTTACAACTGTCGAGGCCACCACGAAACGGCGTCTTCCCCCTTAATACTGCTTGGGCATCCCTCCGGTTTTTCTGGCGTTCCCTACAGATTATCTTCTCCACTCCTTTTTTTACGGAGATCGTCGCGCAATAGTCCACTGCCTTTCCCTTCTACGATTGCACTGTCTGGGGCGGCAGGAAGCGGTAAGAAAGGTGTTCAAATCCCACAGGATAAACCCCCCCTCGCCCCCCCCGGCTTTTTTATGCGTACAGCCTTGCGCCGCAGCCTACCGAACCAAGATGGCCGCATTACCAGGCGTTCGGGCCAGGTTTTCTTGGAGTCGGCCGGTTCTGAACCCAGGCTCCTTCTTTCCACGGCACCCATCCTCTCCTGCTCCCTACCGAGGCGATTTCTTGAAGAGGGACCGCCCCACATCCCTAGGTTACTTACACCTTTTTTTTTCGTACAATGTAGATCCGAGACTTCCTTCAACAAAGGTGCATCCCCTTGAACCTCTTTAGGTGGCCCATTTCTAAATGGCTCTCGGCGCGAAATCGCTATGTCTTCGGTGGATTCCCCCTTTTCGGCCCCGCTTCGCCTGGTTCTCGCGAAATTTTCTTTCCGCAGGGAGCACGCCGCTCTCATCAATTCCCTGTTCGGCTCTTCTTCTTGACCGGTAAGCGCCTTGGACTTGTCTCCTTTGCGTCCTTTTATTGGTGCCTGTTCCGTTCCTTTTCCTGATAGTAGAACTGACGCCATTCTAGGAGTTTCCCCTTTAACTCTGAGGTGTTCCGCCCATTTTTAACCTTAACGCCCTCTTTCGGTAGGCGTCGACCTCACCCATTTTTCTTGAGGGGCACGTGAAGAGAAAACATAGAGACCTTGAAACTAACCCACCCCCCCCACACAATTTCCGAAAACCCACAAGAGACGGGGAAGGACTGCGCCAGGAATCCCCACCCCCACAGTGCCCGATACTACCAAAAGACCCCCGGAAATCAGCACGGGACCTGGAAGATCTTCGTAGAGTTTAAAAACGAAGATGAACAGGCTTCCGATGATGCCCGATCACACCCCCCCCCCCCCCCCCACCCCATGAGTGGATTGTCCTTACGGGCGACCTTTCACCCGCCTCTGTATGGTCCCTATTCTATGGGACGACTTACCTTGTTCCCTGCGCATATTTCCCATTACGTCACGCTGAAACACCTTTTTTTTGCAACTGCTGGGATAGTCTTATCTTTTCCTTCTTTGCCGAGAACGTTTTGCGAGAGTGCATTCGCAGGCGCTTCTGCAGACCATGACACCTTTTCAGTCCGATACAGGGAGTCTGCGATCGGAAGCTTTTTTTTCAGCTTCCTTTTTGGGGGTGTCGGAAACGGGGCTCATGGCGGCATCTCTTTTGTCGTTTTTCTTCTGTCCGCAGGTCTTTTGAACGAGATCTAAAGTTACACAAGGTCCTGATATTTGGGTTCATTTTTCCGCAGAGGTGACTCTTCAACTTAGTTGGCAACCCAACATTTATTGGTAGGTCTTACGAGGACTCCCACCCATTACGACTGATCACTGTCCCTCCGACATAGCCCACAGGGCCGTGAATACAAAGAGAGAATGGCTACTTTCTGGGTCTATGGGGAAGTTCTGCCCCTTATACCCGGGTCAGACACGGAAGGAGCTGCCCTGAGAGTCACCCTCGACCGTGTGTGTTACGTCCCTTCTATACCTTGGTACAAGTAGAGAGATAATTAGAAGATAGCATTTCCTTTGCATTTCCCTCCTTTACCTATCGGTTTTTGCGATCACGATTGCCTCGAGATTTTAAGTGCGCGAGGCCAGATTCTACCCCTTTAGAGTATCTAGGCGAGGTGTCCTTACCTGCCAGCCGATGCCCGATTTCACTCACGTTTTGGAACACCCTCCTGCACTTCCAATGCTGCGTTTTTTATTCTCCTGACTGTACCAAGATTCACCGATTTTGGTCCCGCAAACCCACCCCCTCCGCTTGGCCGCGGCTTCCCGCCAGTGCCCTCCCTTACATGTGTATCCCTTGCTTCCTTCCACCCCCCCCCCGAACCCTCCAGTTTCTTGAGTTTTTCCCCTCGCAAATCCGCCTTTTGTGATCCATGGTCATGAGGAAGGGTTTTCGGCCCCATAGACCCTGTCCCTTTCAATACCTTTGGATGTAAACCTCAGGGTGAGAGTTAGGGTCGACCCCCTCTGATTCCTGATGAGCCGTCCCCCTTTGTTTTTTTTTTTTTTACTGGTTTGTGCCCTTCTCATTCCTTGCTTTCCCTTCCTAAAAATCTCTCCACGAGCCCTCACGCTACAAGATTCTCCTGTTGAGGTTTCCGACTTAGGCTCTTCATTTGACCCTTCGTAAGATTTTTGGGGCTGAGACAATATCCTTCCTCGGCCCCCCCGCGCGTGTCTTGGTCCTTTTGCAGCATGAGATAAAACTGGCCCATCTCGCCCCGTTTTTTTTCGGTCAATAGCCATTCTTCGTTGCACCCCGCTTTGCAAAGGTTTTTCGAGCGGTTACCCCGGACTTCCATGGCATTAGATTCAGGATCGTTCAGCATAGACCTCCCAGAGGCGTTTTTGCCCGCCCGGTCGGCTCCGTAGCCGCCCCTGATCTTCCAGCGTTTCCCCAAGATTTCATAGGACTCTTTTGCCTAACTCGCAAAGTCCTGTCTTCCTTGTCACGCGCCCTTGGTAGGTGAAAGTAATAGTCTTTGGTGAGGATGAGCAGGTTGGCAAAAGTTTTCCTTCGGAAGCTGTCTTCCCCGCGCCCCTGTGGTTCCTTTCCTTTTCTCATTTTTGGGTGTCATGCACCTCTTTTTACGAATCGGCAAGGACGCCTAATGGCGTCATCTTTTCTTGCCCTGGCGTCGGTTATCCCTGTTCCTCTTACGTTTGACCAGCATGATTCTTAAAGGGTGACGCGCTTCTCCAGAACAAGTGGAGCACCCTTATCCTCGCGGCCCAGCAGCGTCAAAAGAGGAAAGAACAGATTGTCAGCGACATGTTTAAAGCCCGCTCCGCCCTTTGTCGGTACGCACCCCCCCCGTTTCCCCCTATGGGAACGGCTGGACTCGCCTTTTTGTCCTCCTCGAAATTCGCCCTAGGGACGTCCAGGACATTAGCTTCTCGAAAAGAGCCACTCCCACAGAGAAATAGCGGAGCCCAGAGAGCCATTTGGGAAGCCCCCCTGAAAGGTTTGGTGGTTGGTTACGGGCCCCCTGGCGTCATCTTGATTTCCCTTCTTCCGAATCGTCCTCGGTTCGCCCCTCATTCTCTTGGATCGCGAATCCCTTTCCCTCGTATGGCTTTCACTTATTCACCTACAGACCTCCTCCCCCCTACGCAAACTTCACAGTACCTGGCTTCCCCTGGTCGCTGAGGACCATTTCGGATCGCTCTTCCTGCGCAGCACGCCTTTTGCCAGAATGTGATTCTTGACCTTCTGCAGAGGCCACAACGATTCTGCCCCTTTAATCCTGTGGGCAGATCGACCTAAGCCCTTGAATGTGTACTTTCCCCTCCCCCTTCCCTTTTTTGTTGGTTGATTCTCTTCCCGACGCGCTTTCTGCCAAAGCCATTATTCTTGGCAATGGACCCGCTTCGTGGTTCCGCGTCCATCCAGTTGTCCAATCAAATTTTCTTTACCATCATGGCCTAGTCCACCCCCCAGTGGCTTCGATAGACGTGCGCCGGTGGCGTTTTGGTCGCTTCTGGACCTTCTGAAATGGAAGATCCCCCCGGCACCGTCTAAGACAGCGCTTCAATTTGATGCATCCTCGAGCTGAAGGCTTTTTTTTTGACGAAATCCCCCGCTGAATACAATGTTCGTTCGTCAAATTTCCTCCCGATGGCTAGAAGTCCAAAGGCCAACCCGCCCCTAATGTCTGTGGCGCCTCATTGCTTGGAGCAATCGCCATGGCGAGGGGGGTCCCCCCCCCCCCCCCCCCCCCCCCCCCTACAAAGGTCGTGGCATCTTCCCCGAGGGATCGACATTCCGTAGCGGAGGTCGGCTTCTTCCCACGACACTCCTTGTTCCTTCTTTGAGGATCTTTTCTGTCCTTCGCTTGGTGTCTCTTCGTAACTCGAGTCCCTCTTTCCCTCCGGCGTTTCCCGTGTTTGCACCCCAGGCTGCTGTCAAGGTACATTTCCCTGGATCGAATTTCGTGACCCAATACTGCTCCTGATTTATCCGTGAGCGTCCAGATTCGATGCCACCCCCCGATTGTTTCCGGCCCCGCTCCTGTCGCCTTCGGCCGGACGCGTTCCCCCCCCCCAATCCGGCGAGGATTCTACCACCGCTGTGCCCCTTCCGTCCGTTTTTGCATTCGCTTTCCGGGCAAAATCGTCTTTCTGACCATTCTGTTGTCCCGATCCAGTGCTCCGTTTCCTCACGTTTAAACCGCTCTCGAGGCCCCTGGCGACGGGACCCGGCCTTTGCCTTTTCCCTTCCCCAATTACCGTCCTTCGAAACCTTTTGCACAGAGTTTTTTTGCCACCTCTGCTTGCCTATATGCCCTTTTCCGAGATTGGTTTTTTTCTGAGACTGTTTCCTTCGGTCTTCCCATCCGAACTTGCAAGACGAGTCCAGGGTGGGGATGGCGGCGCCCGGCAGTCTCCCGCACGCTTTCTTTTTTCTTCCTCTCTGCGTTCAGCAGCGAGGTTTCCTGCACGGCCTTAGGGCTTTGTACATGGCAACGGCGAATTCCTTCTACGCGAAAAGCGCTATCTTGTGCCGTCTTTGGGGGCGCTCGTTGCTTCCTGCGTGCATCCTTTGATTTCTGATACGTGTGGCCTGGCATACATTCTGAGGGCCCCCCCTGCCTCCCTTTTGTGGAATGATAAATCTTCCTACTGTTGGTAGACTTGCCGCAATGATGTTTCTGTGTTTTTTCCATTTCCTT
>Ga0179593_1440069_pt1 | contig 10694 bp, 9 predicted proteins | sample CZODoug2_1_08_16_FD_185931 | JGI IMG/M metagenome (GOLD analysis project Ga0179593, IMG submission 185931) | Vadose zone soil fungal communities from Angelo Coast Range Reserve, California, USA - CZODoug2_1_08_16fungal (PacBio error correction) | ecosystem: Environmental > Terrestrial > Soil >... | reverse complement strand
GCGCAACGGCTTGCTTCCGTCCAAAGGCGATTTAGGCTTTTTGAATCAAAAAAGCTCGGCTTAGCCGGGTTTTTTTCTCCCTTTTTCCCTTCTGCGGTATTGTCCTCCCCCCCCTCCTTCTGGAGTTCCCCTCTTCCCCATTTCGAGTGGTTCTTCTCCCCCATGGTCTGCTTTTTTTTCCTACCTTGCCCTGGTTCCTATGCGTCGCTCGGCCCCGCCTTTAGGGCCCAGTATCCCCTGGAGCCCATTACAATATCTTTTCCGATTGCGGATCCCCTGCCCTTTTGCTGTCTCAGATCCCTCAATGCCTGCCTTTCCTCCTGCTTCTGGCGCGGGTCAGCGCAGGTTGTGCGTTTCTTCTCTCTTGACAGTGATGCCGTCGGAACGAATTTTTTTTTCTAGACTCCTTTTTCTCGTCCTTCCCTTCTCTTCCTCAGCTAAGGAATAGCGTCAAAGGGACAGCTCTTTTTGTTTTTCTCGAGACGATGAGCCTTGAGTCTACGGCGGACTGCCGGTTTTTCGGCCCGGCCCCATCTTCTTTTTCGTCCGTCTCACGCATTCTCCAGTCTGCGGTTGCTTTTTTCCTCTTCTTTGTGAGACGATGTCTCTCCAAGATGACCCTAGTCTCGACGTTAATGTTCGCCCCACCTCTCCGGCACAGCAAGTGTGTAATTAAGATGTCCCCTCCGCCGCCTTCCCCCTCACGAAATATGTCTAATGATTCTCACCGCGTGCCGTTCCCTTTTTTCTTCGGCCGCCTACCCCACCCCGCCTCACACTTTTCCAAGCGGCGATACCCTTTAAGTTCTCTGTGTGGACCGCAAGTTTTGACCTTTCGACCCTTCATTTCCCCCCTTTTCACTTTTTGCTGCACGAAGACTTCTTTGGTTTCTTTCTTGCCTTATGCGAACAATTCCTGAACCCTCTTACTAGTTTCGTACAGGTCGGCTGAGTGCCTTTTTCTAGCTCCGCCTCTTTCTTGGTCTCCCGACCTTCCTGGTGCCACATTTTTCCCCCTTCACCCCCGCTTGGGATCTACCTTCCGTTTCTTTCTCGCCGGCAGGAGTTCGCTCGGATCTGGGCCTTTTTTCCTCCCTCTGAGCGCATTTCATGTCAGTCGTCTTACCCCTCCTGCCACGGTTCCCTCGATTTTCGGGTTTTTGTCAGGTCCGACGATCCTCTCGGCCTCGGTCCCCTCGAGGTTTTAATCTCATTGTTCCCAAAACAGTCACCCTAATTCGCGCTACCCCCCCGATGGTTTTGCCTGCAGCCAAACCGCCGGCTAAATAGTTTTACTCCGTTCTCGGGTTACCTCCTTACACATTGGAGGACCTTTTTTGTTGGCTCATACACCTCGGACAGTTGTTCCCTTGTTTCCTCTTCCTTGACCCGTTTTCTTTGTCGCGAGACGTTTTCTCCCTTATGGCACCCCGACCTCTCCTTCTAAGGATCGAAGTGATTCCGTTTTGAAGTCAAAACTTTCCAGTGTGAGCATTGCTCCGGCGTCAGTCCTGACACCTCGTCCTTGTGATCCCGCTCTCTTCAGCTCGAAGCCCTCCAGCCCTTGAATTCCTTTTGAACTTCCCATTTCCTCTCGCGCTTCGTTCAGCCGGCAGGACGCTTCCCTTGGCGTCGCAGCTCTCGCCCTCGGCGGTTCCTTTCCTCTAGTAGTTCTTGAGCTCGGCTTTTAGTTTTATTCGGCGTAGGTTTCTGAACTGGTCTTCGGTAGGCCTCTGGCCGGAACGTTTCCTCTACTCATTGTCCGTTAGGATTGAATATTTTCCAGTCCGTCCCATGTCTTCGATTGCCAGCCCTCTGCCCGCGCGTGTCCGCGCCCAAGTTCATTACTGGAGATCAAGTAGATGTTTCTGTCCCCCCCAGCCCCCCCTGCCTCTCTCTAGATAGGTTCTGATTAGATTGAATCCTCTTGATCCACGGATCGTTTCCCTTGCCCGTCGTCGTTATGCGCCGTATCAACCAACGAACGCCATCTTCCCCCCCTGAATGTTCCCCTCTCCTGGCATTTCTCCCGAGAAATCTCCTTCTTCCATCTAGTTCTGTTTTTGAGACGTCAAGCGGTATCTCTGAGATCTTTCCGTGGAAAGATGAGCGCGCTTGTCGCCATTCCTTCGAGTTAAGTTTCAAAGGGGCCTGTTTGTTTGTCTCACCCGTGGACTTTTTACCCTTTTCCACCACCTTCCTTTAAGACTCTTTTCCATATATTTTATTCATTTTCGCTTGTGGACTGAAACGTCTTTTTTTATGGAACCCCAATTGTGATGCCCTCCCCCTGGCCAATTGCTTTGGTGTCCCTTTTGTTGCCCTTTTTCCGCATCCCCCAAACGCACGCGTTTTTAGCAAATCTAAATGAGTTACCCCTTTGGCACGCCTGAACCCCCTCACCCTCCCCCCGTTCCGCCTTCGCCTTCCTGACCTGAGACCCGCTTTTCCGGCGGGGTGGTCCAATGCCTGCCGGCATTTCTGCCAGTACAGGTCTGGGTTGGGCAAAAAGCACACCAGGAAAGTCCCGTTCCTACCCTCCCCTACACTGAATTACTTCCTCCCATTGTCCCCTCTGTTGTTTTTATCGATCTAAGGTACAGGTTTTTCTGGTCTTTTCCTTTTGGCTTCTTTGTGCTTTGGCCCTACGGCGGGTCCTGGGACTTTTGCATCTTTCCGTTTACACTCCCCCCCCCCAGACATAATTGTGTGCCCCCAATACCTTCTAAGGGTGCAGTCAGAGTGCCCTGGTTCGTTTGGTGCGGACAGCGACTCCATGTTCAAGAATTTAGCTTTAGATTGATTTTTGTACCCGCTTTTGTCTGAAGAAAAGCCCCCCTCCCTGAGTGATCTTTTTTCTCCTCCGTATGAGAATTTTTTCCTTTTCGTCACGCATAGCCGCTAACTCTTAAGGACTCACTATCCTTTTTCTTTTACAGTCATTCGGTCCCCTTCGGGGGGTCCCCTGGTTTCCCACTTCAGGGCACCTCCCTTTGTGATCAAGATGCGTCCCCCCCCGTTCAGTTCTACGGTATTTTCATCCCGATTTGAGACCCCGCTTCGACTCCTCTCACACAGCTAGACTGCTGACTTGGTGGACGGTTCTGAGGTTCAGCCTCCTTATGCTGCTAAGACAATGTTCCCTGCTTTGATGAGCCCCCTTTTTTTCCCTGGTTCCCGCTTCCATGAACCCGGCGCAGGGCGGATTTTCGCCCGAGAGTAGATACTTGTGCGCTCCTACCAATCTCGATATCCCGACTACATCAGTTTGCTGGTGCGACACATGGCTGGCTCGGGCGACCCGGATGCTGTCTCTATTGTCACAGTTCTAGGTCCTTCCTTTTTTTGGCAATTGTTCTCTCTTTGAGCCGTGCGTTGACCACCAGCCCTAGGACGCCAGAAACTGGTACGCTCTGTTTACAGTCTCGGCCCTTTTTTTTCTTTTTCCTTTGCTGACTTTTTTATACCTTGGATTTTAACCTTCCTTGTCTCTCCCGATACGATTTCCAAAGACGCTGCATCAGTTGCTGCGGCCCGTTGCGCCGGTCGAAGACCTTTTTAGGTGTGATTTCCTTTTTTCTTTTGCCCCTTGATTCCTCCGCTCGAGGGCGTTCTTCGTTTACTTCAGGGCTTTTTTTAAATGGCGCCGGTGCTCGGCGTTTACTTTAATTGCGGCGCATCTCCGTGCGCGTCGGTCCGTCTACTATATATCATGATCGGTTTTGAAGGACGACACTCATTTATCCATGGCCCGCTCCCTTGTCGAAGCTCGGTCTTTTTTGCCCTTTTTCTACTCACAGTCCCCCTACGACTATAACGGACGTGATCACCTAGGCTTTTCACTTGTCGCTGGCTTCTCCCTTTTCTGTCGACGACCCAAGTTTTCGTCGATAAACGTGTGATTTGAAAACTCTTTTCCCTTTTTGCCGGTTTGTTTTGGGCTGGCAATTCCTTTTCCCAAATGTTGCGGAAATTCTTGTTCATTGCTTCCCTGGTGATTTTTCACCACGCGAGTGCCCCCTCCCGCTGTGCGTTGATGGCTTAATTCCCTTCCTCAGAAGATCCTTGGTTCCCCGTTTTTTTCCCAGTCCTCCGCTCTGATATCATTCTTCTAATCTCACACTGAGCTTTCATCTCCCTGTTTTTGACGTCCCCGATACTTAACCGCATCTCTCTTGGGCTTGATCTCCTTCGGCTGTTTCAGCATTGACTATTTCGTTATCCACCTTTGGGGTCGCTTTTGGGGAGCTCCGAGCCGGCACTCCTCCCGCGGCTTTCCCTTCTCTTTGGATTTTCCCTTGTTTCCAGGTACGACATCACCTTCCGGACGCTAAAGTTTTTTAAATTGCACTGCTACTTTCTACCCTTGAACCTGCGGCTTTGAGAGGCCCTGGCGGAAATTCTTTCTCGTTCGTGGCCGCCGTGGGGAGCTTTTGAGGCGATGTCTCCCCCCCAGGAACCTGGATTTGTTGCTCCTCTCCTGGTTTCGAATTCCTATCCTCTTCGTGGAGCATGGGACATTGCTTTCTCTGTGCCGTCCCTAGTTAGAAGCCTACTTCTCTACGTCATTCTTTCCCTCAGCTTCTCGTTCAATTCCGCAGATTTACACGCGACCGCGCTTTTTTCGGAGCGTCTTTTCTGCGGAGTTGCCACTTCCTAGATGTGGTGTGTCTTGGTTTGCTGCCCTCGCTTCGTGCCGCTTCTTTCCATTGGCTCCTCGTATCCTCTCACCCGACCCTTTCTCAGTTTTTGTTGCTTCTTCCTTAGCGGCGGTCCCAATCGAATTGATGGATTTTTACTCCTCTTTTTCTACCCCTGGCCCAATCATGACGGCCATTCGTTACGATGACTCTGAGCTCCCCGGTCCGTGACCAGCGACAGCCTCCTCCTTTAGGTCGTGAGCGCGCGCGTCACTTTTCCTCTTTGAGACGGAGTTTTTCTTCCCGCATATTCTAATAGATGGGACGGGAGACCCCTAGCTGTTAGGCCCTTTAAGGCGTGAATCGTTCGACTGCTTCACTCAAGGTTCATACATGTGTTCGACCCCCTCCCCTAATCATCACATCGATGGACGATTGCTTTTCTGCCCGTTTCTTTGGGTACAACCCCGCTCTCTCCTCCTGCACCCGGCGATCAGATAGTGGTTGCCTTTGTATGAGGCGTCCACCTCGAACTTCTGTTCTTAGACGCGAGGTCACGCCTGACCTCTGTGAGCTTTTTGACACCCTATCTTTCCTTAGTTGTTGGTTGATCTCTCTTGACTCCCTCCGGTCGTCATTGCTTTCCTCGCGTTCTCCTCTTAGGTCCCCTTTTTTTCATCTTTCTTTTTTTTTCAAAAACACTCTCTTCGCCTCTTGAGGTCGCGTCGTTTGCGCATTGGAATCCCTTGCGGCGTTTCACTGCCGGCGTCCCCCCCTTTGTCCGATTGTAGCACACATGGATTCTTGTTTGAGACTTCCCTTTTTGTCTCTTTCCCTTCTCCTGCCCGCCTTCTTTTCAGCGATTGAGCTTCCCCATAAGGATAGGATACTTTGTGGATGCTCTGACAACCTTCCCGTGAATGCCCTGCGCTCTCCTGCCTCAAGAGGTTCTCTGGTCCGTTTGTTGCGCCGGTTTAGCTAGGTATCTTCTCCCCCATTGAGTTTCTGCTTTCCCTCCCTGGAGTTTGGTATTCTTCTCATCGACATTTACCGTATTGCTGCCCCGGACTTGCATCGCTAAACTTTCATACAGTTAACAGCTTGGTAGGGTGAGATTCGCTCTTCTGCACGGTTTCTTCTCCCGCGGCGACTTTTTTTTGGACGTCCCCCCCATCGTGAAACACTTCCTTTTTTTTTCGACCCGAAGCGCTCCATTACGAGGTTCGCGGCTGTCTCGTTGCTTCTTGCCTTTTTGAGATGCGCTATTGAAAAGGGTTACGATCTGCGAGACGTTCCTTTCCCCTTCGCCGCATACCCGAAGCAGAGGCCAAGCCCAGGTTCTCCCGGCAGATGTCCTCTCCGCCTCCTCCGGCACTTCCGACTTCTCTGCAAGGTATAGCGACCTAAAGTTTTCCTTTGGCGGCCCTCAGCTTTCCCGCCAACAAGGCGGTCCCTCTGGCGTCTCTCTTTTCCCGCTTGAAGGCGCTAGGGGCCCAGCGGTCGCGCTGTGGCAATGCCAATCCTCCCTTTTCCCCGAAGCGGTAGCCTTGCCTTGTTGTGGTTCTGTGGGTTTTTGTTTTTTTTTTTGTTTGTCCGCTTTTTGATTTCTTTTCACTTTTTTTTGACCCATTTCGACTCCCCCCCCTTTAGAGTTGCCAGTTGGCGATTTTGATAGTAGCACGATGCTTCCCATCCCTTTTTTTCCTTTTTCGCCCCCCCTTCTGGTCCCCATGACGTTTTCTTCTTTTTTTGTTGCACACTTTTAGGCAATCTTCACATCCCCCCCCTCTATTTGTTGGTCTGTGGCGCGCGATGCTCGTCCTGCCTCCCGATGTTAGATAGGACACTTTTTTCGCTTTCTCCTATCGTTGTCCGGAACCTTTGCCGTTTTGTTAAGAGTCAGAGGAAGGCGCATCAGGTCCCCTCCTTCTCCGTTTCTTGTCTGGGCGGCAACTCTGGTTTTTTGTTTCCCACGGTCCCGAGTCAACAGCAGGGAAAACTTCCTTTCGTCTCACCAGATTTTGTTCTTTCACGAAAATTCACCCCGCCCTCCCCCCTTCCCCCCGCCTGGCTTAATCCACTTGCCGTGTATCTCCCCCCGGCTCTCAGACAGAAAGTGAGATCTCCCCTCTTGCACCTTCCCTTGAGCCTATGCGTTATAATTCTTTTAGCCAATTGTGTAGCCTCTATGGTTTCCTCCTTTTAGATTCTCTCATGGTTTTCTCGCTTTTCCTTTAGGAATTAAAATAGTTTTCTTCTCTCTTCCACGTTACCCCGGCAGTTTTTATCGCCGTCAGAAGTTCCTTCCCCGTCGCATTTCTGATGTAAGTGAAGGCCCTGTTTAGGTCCCTCTCCTCCCCTCAGCGTGAAGCAAACGGTCTCGTAACCCTTTTTCTCCCTGACAGCGAGTGCTTTTGCGTCGAGCGTTGACTTGATTCTCTTTTTTTTGTCTCATTATTTTTCGGCGTTCCCTGTGGTCCTTTTGAATCCCTTCTAGTCTTTCGCGTCCGAAAGAGGAAAAGACTCTCACTTTTCCCCCTTCTCTCACCTTCTGTTTTGGGTCAACGTGCACGCGCACAGCTCAGTATTTTTTTCCTTCCGATGCTCTCCAGAAGCGCTTTGCTCCGTTATCCCTGATAGAATTTTTTGACTTCGCGGCGAACCAGCCATTTCTTATTGTCTTTTGATATTGTTGAGTGACGCATTGATCGCGTCAGTCCTCTTTTTCCCTCTGTGGGTCCAGAAGCTTGCTCCCCCCGGTCATCCCACCCTCCTTTTACCCGTCACCCCTTTCCCCTGCACGATTTCGTTTTCTTTTTTTTTCCCCCGTAGCTTCGTTTTGGCGAACCCCCACGCCCTTCCCTCTACACGTTAGTCCAGCCCTATTTTGAGCGCTCGCGGCGGGTTTCCTTCGAGTTCATGCGTCTATGAAAGAGTCAGTCTTTTTTCCGCCCCCCTTCTTATCATTCCAGGAGTGTTGAAGTGGCCTTTGAGTCCCCCGTCTAGTCCCGAAGTCTTAGCTCCCCCCACTGCCTTTTCCTGCCTTTCTTTTCCCTGATTTTTTAAGAACCTGTCCTGCTGTCAGTAAGCTCTGTTCCCCTGGGAGTTCGCCTTTATGGTGAGGGTTTCTTCCGGGGACCGTTCAGTACTATCAAACGCAGCTTCTATCCCCCCATGTTCCCTTTTGGTCCACCCCCCCCCCCCCCCCCCCCCGATTGGGCTGGCTGCCGCAACCGAACGCGAACTTTCACCGATTCTTTGTCGCGCGCCAGGCCCTTGGAGTTGGGGGGTGGCCCTACCCCTTCCTTTCCCCCGGCCCCCCATCCTGCCCGGCGGTCTTTGGGTCCAAAAAGAACCCAAGGGATTTCTTCTTTTCCCTGGTGACTTCCCCCCATCTTTACCATCCTTTTTCTTTTTTAGAGGTCTCTAAGAAACTTTTTTGTGGTTAGTGTACTTTCTCCACGTGGTGTGTTTGGCCAAAACCTAACGTGACCATTGCTCCTTCTCTGCCGGATTTTCCCCCCCCCCGCCCCACAAACCCGTTCCTTCTTGTTGTTGATCTTCCGCCCCCCAATACCTCTCCTTTGCTGTCTGGGCGGTTATTTTCGGCGGCCAGCAAGCCCTCACGGATTTGCATTTCCTTTTTTTCTTCCTTTCTCCGCTGTTTGTCTTTTCTTTTCCTTCCGGTCGGAACGACAATTATCTTTCACCTTTTCATCCTCCTTGATCTTTTCTGTTTTTTCTACTCTCGGCCCCTGCGAGTCCCCCTCCTCTTCCTTTTTTCTCGAGGAACGGTTCTGGTTCCCGGCGACGAATTATGGTGCCCCCCTTCCTCCCACACTCCTTTTTTGCTCGAAGAATTTCGTCTCCTGTGCCGTTTGCTCCGGTTCCATCGTGTTTCCCTTCTCACCCTTTAACTTAGTTTTCAGATTCTCTCCCACTAGTCCCTTCTTCCCTTAGTACCGGGAAGGGCGGTCTTTTTTCTCCTCCCTTTATCTGTTCCCCCACTTTAAAGTTCTTTGACGAGGTGTCTCGGTCCTAGTGTGAGCGGATTTCCCCACGCAGCATGACCCCGGCGTATGTTTCTTCCGCGACTTCAGTATAATGCTCACCTTCTTTACCCTGACTACTGTGCTTTATTGACTTAAACCGAGACTTGCTCGCCGGACGTTTCTGCTCTATGGGACACAGATGATTCGTGCTTTTCTCTCATAGACTCTTTTTCCTGTACGTTGACCCCCCTCCGATCCTGAACAAATGTTCCCTCCGCTATGAGGTTTGTCAAGCCCCTTTCCTTTCGGCCCCCAGCTGGAACTGAAATCCTCCTGGGTTTTCAACCCTTCTTGGACTACGCCGATATTCTCATTCTGCCCCATTTTTTTGATCCTTCCCGAGCGCGCAAAGCTTCCCCGCGGTCCTGGCCTCCCTCGGTTCCAGCGTCTCATTCTTAGAAATAGCTCTTTTTTTTGGTGTTCCTGGCCCGGTTACCTTTTTCCTGGGCCTTTCTTTAGCGGATTCTGCCGTTCCCCTGATCCCCTTTCCTCTGTGTCGGCCGTGCTCTAGATAATACATGATCGGTTCCTTTACTTTGCCGCGATACATGTGTCGCGCCGCGCGGTAGGTTGCACATGTCTTACACCCCTTTACTACCCTCTAGACGTGTATCCCAGTTGCTCCCCTGAAACTGCCCTTTTTTTCCTTGCCACGTTTTCTGCTCATGCACCAAGGGTTTCGCACCTTAACGGCACCCTGTAATGGCCAGCAAAGTAGGCTTGTTTTTTTGTTTTCCCCCAATTACTCCCACACCTTTTTGGTTCGCTTAATGACGGATGTTATTTTTGGTTTTCCCACGCTCTTCTTGCTCCGATGCGGGATTGAGGGACCAGCTGCTTCTCCCCATTGCCGTTCGGGGTTTTCCTTTTCCTTTATATCGGTCTCGTCCGCGCGGCGATTATTCCTATAAAACATCATCGACCAAAGGTTTTGACCTTATCCCGTCGCGGCCCGGCGGCTAACTAAATTCATATATGGGCGTTTGTCCCTTTTTCTTTTTGGAAACCCCTCCCCCCCTCCCGGGTGCTCCAAAACCCCCAACACCCCTCTCTTGTTTGAGTTCTCTCCTCCTGCTCCTTCCTCACCTCTCACGGAGAAAATAGAAGAGATTCTCCTTCCTGCCAGTACCCTCCATAAAGAGGACAGGATGGAACGGTCCCGCTTTTGCTGTAATGGAACCATCGCCCTTACGAGCAATTTATGTTCAACGCTCTCTTTCTTATTACCCCCTCATCTGCCGCGTGCTCTTTGTTGGCTTTTGGGCGTTCTGATTCACTGGATGACGCTGGCGCTCGAACCTTTTTCTATCCCTCAGTTCCCCTTTCTTTCTCCTTGGAGGATTACCTACGCGTGACAAATGTTGTTTCTTTTCCCGCATTCCGGTCTCGTTTTCTACGCCATTCACGGTTCGATCGCATTTCTCCACCACGGCAGCGTCTCAGATGCACTCTCCTTCGAGGTCGTTTTCCCCGGTTCAGTGACGAGTAGTGATTCGTTTGTTCTTTTCGCCTCGGGCATTTCTCGCCTTTCTCTACTACGTCTACCCGACCACGGAGTCGAATCGTGTTGTTTGAGAGATGACCCTTAGAGGTTCCTTCACTTGCGGCTTCTTTTCCTCTCTCCTGTACGGCAATAATTCAGCCGCCCTCCTCTCCGCTCCCCCCCTTCTCTTCCCCGCTCTCGACCCGCATTTTCTTCTTTTTGTCTGCGCTTTTGCAGGCACTTGGCCCTCGTTTTCCTCCTGGTCGCCGTCATCCCCTTTCACGTTTTCATTCGGGCCTTCCCATGAGCTGTAAAGCGTTTTCTCTGCATCTTAATCCTTTCCTTTCTAACTCAATTTTTTTTTTTTTCCCTCGCAATCTTCCGACAACTGCAGATGATTTCGTTTTTGACTGGGGGTCTCACTTCGCCCCTTACCTCTCAGTCCTCCGCCGATTTAGTGTTTGCCGCTTGGCTTCTTACTCTCCTTTGATTCCTCTCTTAAATTCCCTTACTTCTTTT
>Ga0179593_1402242_pt1 | contig 10694 bp, 12 predicted proteins | sample CZODoug2_1_08_16_FD_185931 | JGI IMG/M metagenome (GOLD analysis project Ga0179593, IMG submission 185931) | Vadose zone soil fungal communities from Angelo Coast Range Reserve, California, USA - CZODoug2_1_08_16fungal (PacBio error correction) | ecosystem: Environmental > Terrestrial > Soil >... | reverse complement strand
CGCGGCCGGGGGGGGCTCGTATTCAGTGAATTTTCTCCTGCTTCCTCGATTTTGGTGAGTCCAGTTCTTCATTGGCCGGGTTTCCTCTCTTCCGCCCCCGCAGCTGATGGCAGGCGAAGGTTTCCCCTGACCCTTCCCTGTGCGTGCTTAGTATAGATGGGCACTCTTCTCTATCGTTCTTACTCGGGAGTCGTATGACCGTTTCTGGCCTGTCCTGGTGCTTCTGAACGTTTATTTTGGTCGTGGGGCCGCCGTTTTCCTCGTTGCGTCATTTTTCACGAGACGAGTTTAGCCCTTTTCTCCTGATCGTTCCTAGCGAGTCCAGCTCAACCCCCCGTTGCTCAACTGTTCGTTTTTTGGCGCCTTTGTCGTGTTTTCTTGCCGGTTTGCATGTCCCAACGCCCTCTTCTTTAGTTTTCCATTTGACCCGGGCCGGTACTGGTCGGCGAACACTACGGCATGTGTTTCTCGTCAACCTCCCGCCTTCCTTTTTGTTTTCTCAGAGACGTTTTTTTTGAGCCGACCTGCCAGGTGGCTCACGCTCTCATTCCTGTCCCCTTTTTGCGGGTTCAGATTATCACCCTGAACGAGGACGCTGTTTTCAGCGGCGTTAACACCGACCTTGGTTTTTTGGCCCCCAAGCTCTTCTTCCTTAGGCCGGCTTTCTTTCTTTGCGACCTCTTCTTGACACATTCTTTTCCTCCTCCCTTTTCCACATTTACTACAGTTTGTCGCCAAAGTCCTTCAACGTGCGTACCCCTTTGGTCCATTCTCCTTTCGCAATTTCCCCGCCAAAGCTGAGGACTCCCTTCTCAGCTTTTTTTCACTTTCGACTACTGGGCGCGATTGTTACAGTACTGTCCTTTTGGAGAGTTCCCACCTCCTCCCAGAGATAGTTTCTTGCATACTTTCTTTCCGCCCCCCCATAGCAACCAGTTTCCCGTGATCCCCCCCCCCCCTGGACCTTCGTCTTTCCCTTTTTGGACACCCCAATTAGTTTTCCTTCTATACGCCCACCCCTCCTCTTTTTCACCTGCCGTACACCCTCAGTTGAAAACGCTGTGTTGCGTTTCCGACCCCCTTTGGCTGCTCCGGCTTCCCCCCGCTAGCGGAAGTTTTTTTACGTGAGAGGAGGCCCACGAGTCTTTTCCTCAGAGTTTTCTTACTTGCACCCAGGTTTTGTTCCTGTACGGTGTTTGTGTTGTGACGGTGGATGACCCCTTTTCGGCTATCCCCGTTTGTTTTTGTCCTGTTGATTCTTTTCTATTGCTTCGGCTGGGATTGGTTTATTTTTAGCCCCTTGTTTTTTGATTTGATCTCCGGGCTTCTGACCCTGTTGAATTTTTTTCCCCGGTTATCATGTTCCTCTGGGCAGGGCGGGCCTCTGCTTCCCTCCCTTTTTAAGTTTTTCTTCCTGCCTGCGTTCCACGGGCTTCCTCGTCTGTTCTTCGTCGGCTTTTGCCCCACCTCTTTTCGAAGGGGCGGCCCAGTTTTCCTTTTAGCGGCTTTCCCTTCAAAGTTCTTTTCTTCGGGTCGCGCTTTCTTGTTTTGAGGCCGTTTTTTTTCATGTTTCTCCGCCCCAGATGTGCTCCACCACTAATCTTCTTGACTGTCGTCCTCCCACCCACGTTTTCTTGATGCACACCGAAATTCTGGGGAAAACTCCCGTTGGTTTGTCCCTCTTAGTCCCCCCCTAAAGATCATAGGACCTGTTTTTCCTGGGCTGCTTCTAGTATGATCGACAACCACCACGGCGTTTGAGCGTGACGTCCCAGCCCTTGCCCCCTTCCCCGAGGGCATGCTGTTTGCACTGTTGGCACTAGTCTCATTTTGGCCGCCCCAAGAAGAAATGCGCGTAGAAGTCTGCGTCCTTAGACTACTCGGCCCCGAAGGTAAGCTTCCGGTCCGTTTAAAGGACACTCTTTTGCGGATGATTTCCCTCGGGAATGCATTGTTTTTCAGTATACCTCTCAATTATCTTAGCTTGTCGAAGTATTTTCTGGGGGTAATAATTTTAGGGTTCCCTCGAGGATCATCGTGTTCTTCAACTGAGATAGTGGTACTGTTTGTGCTTCTTTTCCTCGTCTTCTGTATCCAGTTGTTATTCCCTGCTTTCTTTCGTCCATATCGCAAGTGACTCGCGTCATTTTCGCGGTGACACTTTTTTTGTGTTTTGAGGTGCCCCCAATGTTGTCCAGCGCGGGGTTTTTTAGATCAACCCCCCGACCTTGAAGTTAAACCACCCCCGTTTACAAGTTGCAAAGTTTCAATCTCCCCTCTGCGTTTCCTGTAAGGCGGTAGTGCCCCTTTTCAACTGCCGAAACTCCATGCTTCAGGTCCACAACAGAGTTTTTTTCTGGCCCCGAGATCTTATGCGGCGCTTCCTGCCACACACTCGGGAATTTTACCATAGGACGAGCCCCCGTTCCGCTTACTCTGCAGCTTTGTGGGTTTCTCTTGGAATCTACGGTCAAGGTTGATCCCGCCGGTAATTCCTTTTCCCATCTTCTCGTCAGATACCCCCTGGGTCCTAAGGAAGATCTTATTTACTTTTCCTTTTCCCACATAGTCCACCTGACTCAAGCTTTTTGTGTTGGGGTGTTTTTTTGAGGTTTTTGCAGCGGGTGTCCTTAGGAGAATTTTATTATCGCCACTTCCAGTTTTTTTGTGGTTCCTGTGCGCGGGATTTTCAAGGCTTTCTCCTCTAACGGACAGTTTTTTTGAGTCCTTTGAAGTTTTTTTTCGCCGAGCCGCTGGGCGTCGTAGTGTTCTGGGGCCCTTCCCCTTTTTCGAGCCTTTTTTCGGCGGTCCCCGTCTTTTTAGCCGCGGGGTGATCCGCCAGGTCGAGAGAGAGTGGGGGCCAGCAGGAGGGTGTTTTTTGAGTTTATCTGGCTGTTCATTGCCTCCCCTTAAGAGATTTTTTTGAACTTTGATCTAGTTGAACGGGCGTTTTTGCCAGACTGTACGCTTTGGTATAGTGCCGGATACCCCCACGGGGCGCGGGTTTCCGCAGGAAGGACCTGAACCAGCTTTTCTTCCGAAGTCTTTTCTTCCTGTTCGAGTGCGATATATTCCGGCCGCCGGGCTCGTCCTAGTTCCTAGTTTTGCACCAACGCACAGCAAAATTGGTTGTCCTCCTAGTCCTTTACTTTGGATTCACAGCAAGGATCTAACCAAAGGGAGCTTCTACCCAGAGTCTTTTAGACTGCCGGGGTGACGTAGTTCATCACCTAGAGTTGCTCCCGAGGCCTCAGTATTTTTAGTTCGGGCGGTTTGCTTTGGTTGTCCCATCTTTCTTACCGTCTTTCTTAGTACCCTTCTGTCGTTGAACCTGTCTGTTTTTTATTGATCAAGTTTGATTTTGAGCCGGTTGACGGGCGCGGCCCGGGTTTATTTAATGACACTTCTGCTCTCAGTTTTCTTCGTTTTCGTACGATCTTATCTCCTTTTTTCCCCCATCATAATTTTTTTTTTGTTTCGATATCTTACCCTCTTCTCCTCTCGCCCTGTTACCGCCTGACTAATTCATTTCAGTTTGGCCACCGCGCTTTTACAAAAAAGGTTGGCTACCCCCCCCTTCCCCCTTTGACTTTCAAAAAGCCGGCTTGACTCCTTTTCTCCGGCCCAGAGAAAGCCCACATACAGTTGTCTAACCCTCTAAGGCTTTTCGAGACAGAGGGCCTGAAGTCTTTTTTTTTTTTTCTTTTTTTGGGGCTTGCGCCCTTTTAAAGGTTTTTCCCGTTACACGACGTGGCCAAGGGCATTTCCACTCACTCGGTGTCCCCTGAGAATGTTTACCTGCTTCCATGTTTTCCGTGACTGGACGACGGCAAGTCGTGACCCTGCCCAGGGAAAAGGTGGATGGGGGATGTCGCGTTTTTTTTAGACGGGGCATCGTCCGTAGTCCGGATGGACGCGTTTTGCGATCCTCCCTCCTAGCACACTGTCATCACCACCGTTCCCCTCGACGGATCTGCGGTCTCTTCCTGCTCCATGCATGGAGCCTTAATACCTCTCCCCCCCCCCCCCAGTACCCCAGCCTCCCTTTTTTCTTTTGCGAGACACGCGACCCGCTCTCCTACTTCTCGCTTGTTTTTTCTCTTCTTCTTTCCCCAAGCTGCGGCGATGCACCTTGCCGGCGGCTTCCGTTCTCGCTGCGCTAAGCCGCGTCCGCTCCGCGCGATTTTATTTTTTTTTTTTTTTTTGTTTATTATTTTTCCTGAGACCCCGTCGCCCGCCCCCCGCGCGTAACAGGGTCCTTTCGACGTCGCGCGACCACCTTTTTTCTATGGCTATTTTCTTTTTTTTTGGCGTCCGATAAACATCGAACGCTCCCTCCCCAAGATGGGTTGCCTGAGTATTTTTACTATTCTTTTTCACTTTCTAGACCCCCCCCCACCCCTGATATGTATCGTTGCCTGGTCGTTTTCCACTCTTTTCCGAAGAAATACTTTGTGAAGGAGCTAGGGTCCTAGACAGTGTCATGTCCCTTGTCCCCGTCTCTGATGACCACCTGATTCCCTTATTACAGACCCCTTCTCGTATCTTAGACCTTCCGAACGACAATTTCCCTCTTTTTCTGTCATAGATAGTTCCGCTTTCACTATTTTCCCAGTTGTCCCCCTTTCTTAAGTTTTTTTGCGCGCTTCGACTATTTTTCTCCCCCTCCTCCCCCCCTTATTTTTTACTCCTCGTGCTTTCGGCCCTGTTTCTTTTACTAATGTTTCCGGTCTCCGACCCTCATTAGAAGACATTCTGGTCGTGGTTCGCCCCCTTTTTTTTGCGTGTTGCATTTGTGTGGCCCAGGGTCGTTTTAGAATGTTTTTTATCGCTCCCCGCGTCGTCGTCGTCATTTTGGTCCTTTTTTTTCACTTCCTGACGTTCCTGCGGAAACAAATGTTTTCATTCGAGGCGCTATATTTTTTGCAGCCCTCTATTTCCAGAACGCCTAATACCTTTTTTTCGAAAGCGCTTTTCCCACTTCTCAAGGAGATCTGTTGGTTCTTCCCCCTCCCGCGGCTACCTAGGTCCCGAAGCCACTAGTTTTTGTGAAAAAAAGCGTTTGAAGAGTTAGATCAATTTTTCCGGCCCGCTTCCCTTAGGTCCCTTTCTCGATCACCGGTTGCCTTTTTATTTCTAAGTTGAACTGGGTGACTGGCCTCTTTTATCGCGGAATTCCTTCTTTCCACCCGAAGCTTTAGGAGAAGTACGGCGCAATTTATTCTTTCTTATTTGGCGCCCGAGTAATTGCCAGATCATCTTCCCTATTTCTTTTGTAGTATGTAGCTATAATTCAGTTTTCAGTTTTTCCCCCTCCGCGTCGACCACAGTCCCCTTGGTGAGAGTTCTAGGTCACCGAGGGATTATGCCGGGAGTTCGTTGGGAAGGTTTCCCCACGGAACCTTCGGGCTTTTGCATTCCGCCTCTTGTTTGAGGGTAGGACACGTACCCCCAAGACGATCGTCACTCTTATTTTCTCCGATCGCTGACATTTTTCCTCGACACTGGAGACCCCTTCTAAGCTCCCCCTTCCGGCGGGGAACCCCGAAGAACCTTATTTTCAGGTCACAGACCCCCCGCTTTATGCCAGGAAAATTGGGACCCGATGGTTTTGCTTTGCGGGCCTGAGTCCGGCACGCTACCACGCCACTTTTGTGAAAAGCCCCCTGCGACTTAGTACTCGTTTTTCTTTTTTTTTCTTGCGAGTCCTCCCTTATCCTCCATTCATGAATTTCCGAGACCTAGGGCCTCGCTAATTGCGAGACGTTTGTCTTTATTTTTTTTTTCTACCCCCACCAATGGCACTTTTCTTGGACAAATAACCACCACTTGCTCCCCAGAGCGCTTCACCGCCCTCAGCGTTGCGGATGCTCCCTTTTCGCCACCCCGTCACACAACCGCTTCCCTCCTTGAAAGGCCTTTTCGTCAACCAACGGCTGCCTGTCCCAAGACCGCGTTCTCCCCTTCGTCCTTTTTGCCCCCGCCCCTTTCCCCCAGCGGATAAGCGAAACCTTTTGAATGCTTTTTTTAAAAGGGGGTTTTTTTTTTTTCCCCCCTTTCGTTTTTGTCACGGTCCAAGGCTTACTGGGTGGAACTTTCCCCCCCCCTTTTTTGTCAAGTGGTGATTTTTTCGGATTCCTCCTGAATGGTGGGGCCAAAAACCAAGCGGAACCCCCGACGACGGCCCTTTTACTACACCTTAATTCCCGATTTGCTGTGTGCCCACGCTGGATTTATGCTTCGTGACAAACCAGATTGCTAGTCTTTGGTTTATTTCACTCAGAAGGTCTACAAGGTCCATCGGCAACATTCGGTCGAACTCCTTTTTCAGTTCTGGAGGATTCTTTCTTTTTTCATTTGTAGATTGGATTCTCCGTCCTTATCCCTTAAGTCGCCCCTTGTCATACTTGGGCGCTTTAGTCAGTCTCGTCTTAGATTTTCATCACCTGGAGGTTACCATTTGCTTTCTCAAAGCAAGCGAGTTGAACGTGGCTGTGCCCCCCCTTGTTGGGCCCCGTTTTTGGTTCCTTCTTTTTTTTCACAGGGTCGCCAGGATGAAAAGAGCCTCTTTTTCACTATTTCCGTCTGTGTTCTCTCCTGCGGTCCTCTGTTGCACGGCGTTGTAGCACCGCAAGTATCTACCCTGGATTTTCCGTTTTTTCCGAAACTGCCTGGTTTGAGCTTCTTTTGATGGGTCCCCCCTAGCTCCCACTTTACTTCTTGTTTCGCCACTTCTTTTTGTTTTTCCCAGGCGATCCGATGACGGACCCGACAAATTCGATTTTTCCCCTTCCCCTGTTTCTTTCGGGGACGATCGTTTTCTCCTTCTCCCCCTCTTTGATGAGGTTTTCCTCTTTTATCGCCTTTTAATGGGGACTTCATTCGTTCGCCTTGCTCGAAAAGATCTCTTGTGAGGCGCCTGAAGTTGCCACCCCCCTCTCCCCCGACCGTGGATGACTCGGATTCACCTTAAGGAGTTCACCTTTTCCTCCGCTCCCCCTGAATCTGACCCCCTTACGTTATGGAACGCACGGGGGGGTGGGGGGGTTGGGGGGTGGGGGGGGGAGGGACGTTAAAACGTTTTCGTTCCCCGTTTCTCTTATCCTTTTTTTCGGCCTTTTGCCCATTGATAATTTTCTCCCCAATAGAACGTTATTTTTTTCTCTTCCCGTCATTCGCTGGCCTTCCCCTTTCTCATTCCTTCTCTTTTCTCCCACTACGGTTTTGGTTTTTTTTTCCTTGGGCAGTTCCGTTCGCCCTGCCTCGTGATAGACGTATTTTCCCGTTTGATGGCGAATTTTATAAATTTTCCCTCCTGAGCTGATTCAGCTTTCTTCGCGCCCCGGCCACGTCCTCTGTCTTTGAGGATCATATAGGTTTTTCCTCTAGAGTTTAGTTTTGACGGTGCGCCGTCCTTCTTTTTTTGGACGTCCTTTTTTCGAGTCGTTCTTGTGAAATTCCTTTGAGCCCTTCCCATCTTCTTCTTGTTAGTCAGGCCGGATTAGCTCATTTATCAGTTCAGCATTTTTCCCCATCTCAATTCCGAGGTCGAAGGCTCCTAATTTTTGAGTTCCCGAGACCTGGGGGGACAGTTTGTTAAATATTTTCCTTCAGCTACTTTTTCGTTGGTTGACCCGGATCTCGTCTCCCCCACACCCCCAGTACTTAGTGTTGATTGTTAGTTCCCCTAACTGTGACCTTTTCTCTTTTTCGGGCTAGTCCCGTTTTGATTGACGTTCCTTTCTCCATTACTTTTTTTGGCGTTTCTGCACCGCCTCCGGAGGTTATCTTTATCTTTCTCGTTTGTTGAAAAAAGCGGCCTCTGCCCCAGCCCGATTGAACGCCTCGGCCCCACAGCTTCCTTCCTCCGGATGACCCCGTAGTCTCCTTTTTCAGAACTTCTGACCCCCTTTCTGTGCCTGGCTCCTCCACGAACCTCACGATTTCTCCCCCGTCCCCCCCCACGGTGTGGGACGTTTCGGTTCCTCGTATGTCTGACCTTTTTCCTTCTCCACTAAGAGGACCTCTCGTATTGACGTTTATCGATGGGCTGCGATTTCCCGTACTTTCGAAGGATCGGCCCCTCCTACGTATGTTTTTCATACTCGCTCACAGGAGTCAAAACCCTCCTGCAGGAAAGTTTTAGTTACCCCGGCGTCCAGTACCTATTTGTGCAACCCCCCTTCTTTTTCATTGGCTCTCTCCAAATACCCCCATTATACAACCTCCCTTTTTTTTTTCACTCTCAAACGCCTGTTTCCCTTTCGTTCCCGACCCCCCCAGTGTTTCAGATCCTGAGTTTTTTCCTCTCTCGGTCATTTTTTTTTCTTTTTTTTAAGTGGGTTATTGTCACTTTCCCCCCCCCCCCCCTTCTCGTTTGTGTTTTGACGTGAATTTTCCGTACGTGAAGTTTTTTGCCGTCGCCTACCCGGCTATCCCCCCCACTCTGGACTTTCCCCACGATTGTTCCTCCTATAGCTCGGCTTGTGATTGGTTCTTCATGGGGGTGGCTCTCGCCCGGGTTCGCAACTTTGAATTTTTTCCTTTTCATTAGTGTTCTTTCTGTCGCCGGGCGGTCCCCGGTCCTCTCTCGCGCCGTCATCGTTTCGGTTCAACGGGAGTCCTAGTATTCCTTCTGTCACCTCGGGTGTCAACTTTTTTTTCGACTTTGCGTTTCTCTCTGCTTCTTTCCTAATTATTTTTTTCTTTTCCTGGGCGCTGTCTGGCTCGGTTTGCCGAATCATTCGATCCGCACCTGGTACCCCCCTTTCGAGTGATGTCTTTCAAAAATCTTTCCTGATTGACACCAAGTCAATTTCGTTTCCCAAACCCCTACCCGCCCCGTCTGGTCTCTTTACTCTAATAGTCGTTCATGGAGGCTTCTACCGATCGCACCAAACCCTTCCCTCGGATATAGCCCCTACCCGGTTTCCCAAGAAGACTAGGAGGTGCCGTTGCCATTTCCGTTTTGCAGTAATCCGAAGGACCAAGTCTCTCGTCGCCTGCTTTCGGACTTGTATTACCCCATCGGACGGAGTCAGGAGGAAAGTCCCGAGTTTCCCCTTTTCCAGCCCCTGAAGCTCGGATGAGTTATATGAGTTTTGATTTCCCTCCGTTCTTGTTCGCACTTCTCTCCCCCTACCCCCCCCCTGAGAAAGATTCTTTGGTCCTAATACTTCGGGCAGCGTTCCCTCTCTTCCTTGGGTTACGACCTACGGCCCATTTTTACGTCTGTGTGTTTTCCTTTTTTCCCGCGTCTTTTTTTTTCCCCCTCCCCATTCTGTCGGGCTTTTTATCCTTCTCCTGCTTTTTTTCCTCTCTCGGCCCGCGCAACATCGTAGGGTTCGCGGAGTCGTCGTTTGGGCGGGTAAACCACACTTTCCTGAGTTCTTTCCTTTCTTTTTCTTTTTTAGCTTTTCCATCCTCAAATAGCCGGACGGGGCCCCCTTTCCACGTGAAAACGCGGGGTTCCCCTTTTTATATTTCCTCAATAGTTTTATCGCGTAAGTATCTCTGTACCCCCCCCTTCCCTCGCATAGCCGTACCACTGAAGCTCTTTGAGCCCCAAACACTCCCTGTGCGTGCGGAGTCCCGTATTCTGCCCCCGCTTTCCCCACCGTTTTACTCCTCCCGTCAAATACTTAACCCCCTCCAATCGCTTCCTCGTTTTCGATGCGTCTGACTTTTTCTGAACTCCCCTTTTCGATTCTTGACTTGATCTGAAGACTTTTGCCCTAGAGCTCTTAGTAGCCTATCCATGGAATGTCTAAAGTACGCTCTTCTTTCGTTTTTGCCCATCTGCCCCCATGAGAAGGCCTCTTTGCTTTTTTTGGCCGAGACTTTCGATATCCGCACTTGGGCTGCGTAGCGTTCGTGTGCTTTCTACAGTCCATCCCGACCCCTCTCCTACTCCCTTTGTTTTTGGTCGCAACTGGTCGCGTTGTTCGCCGTCTTTTGCTTTCCCTACGGTTTCGATTTTATCCCCTCTTGCGAAAGTCACTGGTTGGTTTTTTTTTTTTCGCCGCGATGTTTTCGCGATGGCCCGCCTGCCGTTTCTCTTTTTTGCTTTTGGCTTTAGAGCCTGAAAGGTTCATACCATGTGAGGCCTTCCTTTTCCCCTTCTGCGGTTTCATTAGTCTTAGTGCTCTTTCTCTTTGTGCCTTCCCCCCACGCTTCTGGTTTAGCAGGACTGGCCCGACAGAGAGCTTTCCGTTTCCTGAGGGCCGTGCCCCCGAGGTTTATGATTCTTTTTTCGGCCTGCCTCCCTTTTTCCTCGTACTGGATGAGTGGACCCCCCCAACCTGACCCGCCTCCCAGGTTCCCCTTCTTTGAACCCCCCCTCAACAGTCCCAATTCTATTTTTTTTCACGTCACTGTTTTCTAGAAAACCCATGCGTTTTTTCCCACCGCTCCCTGAGATGGCCCTGGTTACCGTGTCATACAAACAGACTGTCTCACTTGATCCCGTTTTTTTTTTCCCCTTTCAGGTCTCTTTTGTCATTCCCGTCCTCGGTACCGAGTGATCATTTCTTAGGATGGGCCCGGAAGTCTTAGGAGTCCCTTGAGTAATAAATTTTGATGGGAGACTTGGGTTTCTTGAGGCTTCCCGGGGACAACTGGTTCGTTACCGTTATCATCCTTTCTCTTTTTTCTTCAGATCTTCGTTGAGTCATTCGACCTATCACTACCCTCTT
>Ga0179593_1296512_pt1 | contig 10694 bp, 10 predicted proteins | sample CZODoug2_1_08_16_FD_185931 | JGI IMG/M metagenome (GOLD analysis project Ga0179593, IMG submission 185931) | Vadose zone soil fungal communities from Angelo Coast Range Reserve, California, USA - CZODoug2_1_08_16fungal (PacBio error correction) | ecosystem: Environmental > Terrestrial > Soil >... | reverse complement strand
AAAGCCTTCGGTAACTTCCAGCTTTCACAAATTCTTATACTTCAAAGTAGCAAGATAGACCCCATTTACCGATTGATGGAGCACCTTTCTGAGTGGTTTTAATGGCGATTGGCCTTGCAGCCCTCCCTTGCAAAGACGAAGGATTCCTGAGAGCTGTCTTTTTTTTTCAAGACGGATTCTCGAACCACATTTCAATTTTCAAACACACAAAGCGACGTCGCTGTTATTTTTCCCTTATTCGGGTTCTCTAGTAGCTTTAGTCTTTTTCCTTTTTCACTACCTGGTGATTCTGTGTCAGCTATGCTAGAGATGTCCCCCTCCCCTGTTTCTTTTTTTCTATCCAGTTCCCACGGTGAAGGCGTCCCAAAACGTTCAACTTCCTAGCTTGTGCGAGGATTTTTTGCCATTTAGTTGGGGCTTGGGTGGTAGCTTTCCTTTTCCCCCCGGTTCGCATCCCTCCTGTTCCCAACCCGGTCCTTGATTGTTCAACACTTGGTTGTTTCCTAGACCGCTTCCTGGATGTAGTTGCGCTTTCAAACGACTTCGTTTTTGATCCCTCTTTCTTAGCGTGCCCTTTCTCTTCAGTCGAGAGAAAAATGACTTCTTCGGTTTCGACAAATACTCACTCGTCCTTCATGGTTTCCAAAACGTCAATTTTAGGCCTTTCTGTCGTATTGGCTTCTCCTGAGCCCTTTTCTTACGATCCGAGGAACCATCACCCATAGGCACCTGCATTCTGCCGAGCCCTCGCAGAGAAAGGGTGCGAAGTTTTTTTGTTTGCTCCCCCTGCAACTGAGGGAGCTGGATGTGGTGAACTTTCATGGGCCCGCAGATTCTCCTGCGCCGATGCTTCCAGTATCCTTTTCAATCCTTACAACATTTCTCCCCTGACGGGGCTTTTCTTTTTTGGGTCGTCGGAGGATGGTCGAAGCTCCGGAGGAGCATTTGATTCTTGCATAGATTGCTCTTCTTTATCGTCTCCTCATGGCTATCGTTTTTTTTTTTTGTCCCCAGAGCAGCCAGCGAACCGATCCCTTTCGCTTCAAACCTGCGTTTTTGTCGATGCGCTAGCAAGAATTTAAACCACCCACTTCTGATACGCCTTCGTAACTAAACTATAGTGACGCGTTCCCTGCAGGTTCGATCCTTTACCAATCTCTTCTCGTCTACCCCCTCTTGCCTCCGTTGAAAGGCAGAGAATCAGACACATCAGCCGCCTCGCTCCTCATTGAGCTCCCGAGACCCGTCTTCTCAGCAGATAGTTTGGCTCCCTGGACGTCCCTTTTCCTCGTCGGCGGAGCCATGTAGAACGTGATGCTCATCAAAGTACTTCCCTTCGCATCCTTCCGATGAGGCGATAGTCTTTCCCTCAACTGAATCTCTAGAGAGTCAGGCTTCCCTCCTTCCTATGGTTCTCCCCCTGTTGCGATTTGAGTACCTGACCACGGCACAGGAGAGGGTGCAGCCTCCCTGCACGAGCCCCCCCAAACCCACGTTTCCCCAATCCACCGACGATGCACCGGGACCGGCCCTTCGTTCTCTTCTACGGTTCTTAGGTTATGCGTGGCCAAAGCGGATCTTGTCGGTCAGCAAGGTTGTAAGTTTTTTCTTCTCAACCCTTCTTCCCTTCTCCGGGCGCAGGCTTTTGGAGGAGTTCGTCTGTGACAGAGAAGCTTCTGCTCGGAGGCATCTACAACTCCAACCTCCCACACCAGCATCCGGGGTAAGATTTTTTTCCGAAATAGGCCCAAGTTTCCCTTCCCGGTCTTTCTCTCTTCCTTCCTGTCTACGTAGGAAGGACATGGTCAATCGCGATCGCTCTAGAGTCACCCCACCGCTCTTTTTTTCGCCTCAAATGTAACCGTAAAAGGATTTTTTAGGACCAGGTCCTTCTTTTTTCTCGTCCCCGCATTTGCTAGACCCTCGCCTTTATTCTGTTATAGGACTGGGAGATGATTTTTCCTTAGGTTGACTTCCTCCTTTGTCATGTCTTCCCCCGGTTGCTAGGCACCATCGAGAAGTGGACCTCAGTCACGTCCATAGTGCAGAGCCTTACTTCTTTCAGATCCTCTGCTTCGGCCGGGTACTTCTTTATACCCTCTTGCCCCCCCGGAGGGAAGCGTTAGGAGGCGCTACGAAACCTCTAGCTTATCCTTCCCCGTGTTTTTTCCCTGGAGAGAATCTTTCTGCCTCCTCCCTCCTCCGACTTAGGGTCCCTTTTTTCGAGAGGTATAGCAAGGAGCGCAGATGCACTGGGCCTGCACCAGCTAACGTTTCCTCTGACAAAACGGTTTGCGAATTAAATTCCAGATAAGGGGTTTACTTTAGTGTCCCTCTTTGTACTCACAGCCTCAAGGACGAGACTCCTTTAGAGACGAAGTTCCAATCCGGAGCCATTAGAGACTGCGCACCCTAGGTATTTCAAGCTTCCTCCTTGGAAAAGATCCCTCATACTTTTGCTCAAACAGTTGGCCCCGCCGGTTCGTACGTGTTTTCTTTGATAGCTTCAGCGGAGGACGCAGATTCTTGTGACTCGCTTCTCCCTCCGTTGAAGAACCTTGAAAGTTTTTGAATGAGGTCGTCTTCACTTCTTTCTGCGGTCCGTCCAATCGCTCCTTTTGGCCAGCGACTTTGACACACTGCCGACTTCGTCCTGCGTCTTCGGACCTCAGTCTTTTTCTCGTGAAAGGAGCTCCCCGCCGATTCTTATGTATGCGGGGGGTTCGCGAAATTGTTTTACGAGGCCGTCTCCCGTCTTCGAGTGAGGGTTCTCCGCTAGGTCGAGACTTGAATCGGGGCACGCTTTTCTTCTGACCCCGCGCGTTTTCCCACAATCTTGAGGGGAAGAAGAAGCGTTTTGTTGAGAAGATATTGGCATTTTTTTGGCGGATCCGCCCCCCAACAAAACCCCCACCCCCCCCCCCCAACACACCAACCCCCCCCCCCCCCCTCTTTTTTCGGCCTTCCTCCCGATAGGAACCATAATCCTCCCGGCTCCCGCCCCTACGGCATCGTACCACTTTTTTCTCCCGCGACCCGTCATCGGCCTCCAGAATCTGCGGCCGCTCGAATTTCCAGCGTTATTCAAAGCTGACTTAGGTGAAGAGTTTTTTCCCGCTGTTTCCCCTTTTGGACTACGGTAGCGGCCGTCCTGCGAAGAGCGTCGGACTCAAGCTAAGGTCCTCTCTTTAAATTGTCTGCTATTGCGATATGTAAGTTCCGCTGCCCCGTTGGTTTTTTCTCGCGAATTCCCTTCCCCCTCTACTGAACTTTTTTTGCCCCCCCGTGAAGTGGCTTGAGGAACGGCGTGGTCCTATTTAGCGATCGGCCTCCGGACAGCGGCATGTTCTCTAGTATGAGGTTTTATTTGCATGGTCGTGCTTCCTCAGGTCTTTTCCTTCCATTTCGCATTCGGAAGGCGCCCAAGATTTTTTCACATTCTTTTTCTAGTTTCCCTAGAAGTGGGTCTCCCCCCCTTCTTCTATCCTCTTCCTCTCGCGTCCAGAGATACACTCTCACCATGAAAGAGGTGAGGGATTTTCTTGCCTATGAGTTTTCGGGGGCCAGAAAAAGTTATCTCTAAGCTCTCTCTTTTAGTTTCGTCTCCGCCCGCCTGCCATAGAGGATGGATGACCCAAAGATGACAAACGGCCGAATCCCCGATCCCATTTCACTTCTAAGTTTAGAAGTACGAGGTCCTTTGCTGCGCTTCCTTACTTCGCCTCCTCGTAGCCTTTTATAAAATTTTGAAAGTTTCCAGCCCTATCTGAAACAGGGTATTTTGACATGATAATGTGTACCGTCCCTGTCCCGCCCCTACCGACCTTTTGTGAACCCCATGGTGTAAATGGACAGTTTTTTTTTTGCGCTTAGTTGGTTGTGGTGTCTCTGACCCGGATCGCGCTCCAGAGTGGATGTTCAGTGATGCGCCAGCTGCGCGAGTCCTTGCTCCCTGGAATGATTTACCGGTCCCTTTTATTTTTTTTTGCGTTTCTTTTTTGCCCCCTGAAGCACAGTCGCTGTATAAATGCTGGCCGCCTCACGTCCGCTCCAGGGTCTTTTTTTCTTCACCTGACACCCTTTGGCTCCGGTCCCTCTTTAGAGGTCCCCCCGCCAGTCGTTTTTTTCCTGATTAATTTTGCCCTCTCAACTTGTCTGATCTTTCATTCGTCACGACGTAGCTGCTCGGTACATGGTTTGGTACCTGCTTTCTTTCTGAACAGTTTCCGGAGATTTGCCTGGCTTAGACGAGAGACTCATGTCTTCTCCACCAAAGAGTTCGGGCCCGTCACCTTTTTAGAACCGTACTCTAGCGCAGCACCAATGTTACGAGAACGTTTAGCCAGCGTAGTTCAGCGTCTCTTTTTTAATGCTTTTTTGCAAACGCCCTGAATCTACTTCACACGGTTTTTTTAACCATCGTTGCCACCTTGCAAGGCTGCATTGCACGAGGATTTGCGGAAATACACAGTGTCACTCCTTCACTACAGTGGTAAAGCAGAGTCTCCCCTCTCTCAGGTTTGTCTTCAATCATCGATTTTCCTGGGCCGGGTCAGGGGTGTACGTTCTCACATTCTTTCCTATCTCCCCGACTCAGTAGCTCACGCGTCCCCTCTCTTTGCCGGCCTTGGGAGTCTAGTCTCGAATTCTTTTGGTTACATTTTCCGAGTGTATGTTTCTTTTTTTGTACTTTTTCCTCGCGACCCGAAGGATGGACCAAGAGGCATTTGCCATCATGCTCATCGCGATCAGATGGTATGGCCATGTTGAGCAGTCGATCCTATCCAGATCAACTGGTTTTCAGTCCCCCTTTCTTTTTTTTTTCCGGCTTTTTGCTTCCTCTCGACGATCTGCTCAGCATGCGATGGTCCCCTTTAGACGATCCTTTAGCAGAGATGAGTGTCTTGACATGGCACACTCGGTTTCATTTTTTTTTGCGTGAACGTTTTCTAAATGGTTCCGCTCTTTTTTTCTTACAACACACAACACGCGCCTTTTTTTAGTGAAGCGTTGCTCGGTGCAAGCCACCGGCAGACCCCATCCTGAGCAGTGCAACGACATTTAGTGGTCTTTTTCAATCTCGGTGCCCCTAAAGGTACTGAACGTTCCCCGACCTGCCGTCTCTTCTTTCCGCTGGATCATAACAATCAAAAAAGATTAGCGTCTTATCTTCCCGAAATTTCTCGTCGCAGCGTGTTATTATATTATTTGTGTGTGTATAGGTTTTGCAAGCCGCCTCTCCACTACTTACCTTTATCTCATCACATTTATCGAAGATAATAGGTTTGCGTCCCTGCAGTCGGAACTACTCCTTTGTGAGATGTTCTTGTGGTATAGTAAACAAACCGTATCTTCTATCTTTTCCTAGTACATTACGTGACGATGAAAACATCTTATAGACTTACCCAGTGCGCATCTAAAGTCGCCCCGAGTGATGTTGCCTCGTTCATGGCTGAATTCCGCGCCTTTTTTTTCTTCTTTTAGATTCTTAGCAAGAAGACAAACATAGCGCACATTCGTCGTGTCTAAATAGTCTAACATCCTCCACTACCTTTTTGTTTAGGCTGTTAGAGAGTCCTTTTTGACTTGAAAGTTGGTTTCTCTTCTGCCGATTCAATAGTCATAAGAACAACGAAAAACCAGATGCCGCCAGCGACCATGACTACTTGTTGCCAACTTTCCGGTCTTCATCTTTTCCCCCCGACTTCTTCTGTACACACTCACAAGACGGACGTAATCGACATGCTACTAGGTCCAGACGTCCAACAGTGCGAGTCCACTTGCCCGCGCCCGGATACAGTCCCGCTGTTGTGCCGATAACTCGGCCGACTGAGTTTCCTGATGGACTCCACAGTAACTGTGCGCACGCAACCAGCGAGGCGCGTTAGTTTTCTTTCTGAGATTTTTTTACTCCCGTTGGATTTTTTGCTCTCCCCAGTTGTTTCCTTCACACACTTTTTCAACGGAAGCGGGACCCATTGCTGCAGTCCCTGGCTGCTAACTTCCAGATTTTCCGGTTTTTCTTTTTTTTTTTCCTGTTCTACCTTTTTCAGGCCTTTTTGTGACGCCATAGAGAATGAGTTCTTAGATCTCGTATGTCAAAACTTGAGACCTTTGGCTGATTCTATGAGATTGTGCTTTAACGTCGTTGAGAACCTTCGCCTCCCCCGAGTGCGCTTTATGAGCCCCCCTTACTACGGGTCGTGCCAATGTCGGCCAGGTCTCTATCTGGGTTCTTGATCCGTCCATTGTTGTCACCCTTTCCCATGGTCCTCCCAGAGATACATTCCTCCTAGAACCGCTCTGACACACGAGCTCTTTTATCGCTTTTCGAAAGGAGATATTTGTTTCATGTCGCTTCCAAGGAACGTCCGGGTATTTGTTGTCCCTGTCGGGCCACTTGTTTTGAGTTGTTTTGTCTTTGAATATAGCCGTTCGGAGTCACTAAGCGTCCCCCCTTTTTCACTCTTTGTTTTTTTTTTGTACCTTTTTTTGGTCCCAAGCTATGTTGTGTATGCGCCCCCCAAGCTGTTTTTTCAATCTCACTAGGAACTGTACATACTTTTCTGATAGATAAGAGTTCGTCTTGAGCTGGCTCAGACCCCCGATAACATCTTCCCCAGGGCACAAACTGCTCCTCGGTTTGACGCGTCGCGTAATCCCTAACATTCATTTCTGATGGATCGGGACCCCGGGGCCGACTTTCCCCCCTCCCCGAAGGGCAGAACTGTAATGAGAGGATCTGGGTGTGATCGTATATTCTGTTTTTATCTGTACAAACCCGAGTTCTTACCGGTGACTCTTTTCTTGTATTCTCCATACACTGATTTTGTTCTTCCTTGCAACGTGATTTTTTTCTAATATAATTTCTAATCGAAAAGTTTTGTCGAGCTGAAGAGATTCGCTAGTCGAAGATCTTTAGTCGCTCCCTTACTCGACCTTCCCCTCTCCCCTCGACCTTATCGATTTCATTGCGCACTTTATGATGACTGATGCTCTTAGCTAGTCGCTCAATTCACAGGATCTATGAATGCCAGGTCCGTTTTTTTCTTTGTAGTCCGCATTATCTGTACCTATTCCCACATCTTCCTTTCAGCCATTCTGCAAGCACATCCATCACTCTTTCATTGTGTGTTGTTTCTCTGGTTCTATGACACCCTCCCACTTTGTATTTCACAGCTTCGGTAAAGGGTCTTCCCCCGTCCCCTCGGATGATGGAATGACGATACCTCTTTTGTGGCCTTCGTGACCTCCTATTTTTTTCCAAGATGGTATAAACCAGGGTCCTTTGGGTTGTGCATACAAGCTTCAGATTGGTTCTTTCACGATCTCCTACACTCCGGCGCAGCCCTTTTCCGATCAAAAAAATGTCCTTAGTACGGTCCCATCCCTTTTCACTTACCCCTCTTCGAATGAACGGAATGAGCGTATGTAGCTCCTCTCCCTTTCTGTTTTTGTATGGTTCTTGGATCCGAACTTCCCGCCTCTCCCTTTTTTCCCAATGGGCCTGAACAGCCTCAGGCGTTCTGACGCCAATGAGGTACCCCTTTCTGCCACGGTTCGCCCTCTTTCCTTTGCTTTCTGAGGAGATTCCTTGAGACAGTATGTAGACGCGAAGCAAGTTCTGTCTAAACATGGCATCGCCGGAACAATCTCCAGACCCCCACCTCTCTCGAAATAGTGACCAAGGGCTTTCCTTGTGCTCTCGAAAACCCTTTAAGTCACCCTTGGTTCGCCTACGGGAATTTCGCATGCCCTGGACATTCCTTTCTACGTCCCCTTTTATCTTTTCCCCCCCTCTCAAGGGATGTCAAAAGAGTCCGAGCCCAGTTTTTTCTGCTATTTTTATATCTTTTTTCTTTACTTTATCATATCGTAGGTTTGCCGTGTGGATGATAATAGTGGTCCCCCCCCCATTGTATCACACGTACATCAGTCGGCCGAATGTTCGTGTCTCCTGTTGCTACGGTGATGTTGTCCTTCTGAGGCCTAAGTAGGAATCTCATTTTACTGTGGTTAGTCCAAGACACGCTGCAAAGTCTCTCCACCAGCACCGGATCAGCATTCTCGTTAACCTGCACTTCTTTCCAGCAAATATTAGAGGCTTTAAGTTTCCGTTTCTATCCTCGATTTCTGACGTCTTTCCGTTTTAGATTACTAGACTTATTATTATTTACTTTTTCTCCATCCTTTCTTTATGGTGAACAATCGTACGTCGTCTCGGATGAGTTGCTTTTTTCGATTTGTTTCTCTCTTTCGTTTAGTACTGTTTCATAGGGAAATAGATCACTCCGGACAGTTTTTTCACACCAGCCCCTTCTGGTGGAGTGTCCCATGATGTTGTCTTGAAGGGTGGCACCACCCACGCCGTCAACTGACTGATGCGCACCGCCTCAATGTAATGGTAGCTCGGATCAATGCAGACCGGTCGGGCCCGTAATGCCCCTTGCCGCTCCTCATTCAGGTTTAACAAGACACCCCCCATATACATATGCACCCCAGCACCGAAGTTCTTCTCGCGCAGGTGCTAACAGTGGTTCCGCCCCCTTTTTTTTGATGCTGTTTTTTATCTAACGATAGCCGACAGGCGAAGAGGATGATTTAGTGCGTACCACCATATGGTCAAAACAGATCCATTTGGGCACTTCCTTTCTACAGAGATGTTCCCTTCACCAGTATAGGATTTTCAATGGAAGAATACTTGGCTGTTGTTTTTTGCTTATTTAACGAATTAATTTTTTCCTCCGCTTTCACCTCCCCCTTGTTGCTGTCCCTCCCCCTACACCAGCTTCCCCAGGGTACTGCAACGGTTGTGATCGTTCCCCCTCATTAGTATTTACTGAACAGCCAGTGACCCAGAGCAGCTCCCCTATTCCACCTTCTTTGGCGCACAAATCTTCCGAGTCGTTTTTACATTCGTTAGATTTGAGAGGTTAAACTGCTCGCGACTTTTAGATTCCAATTCTTCTTCGCTGCCAGCATGTCCCTCGACGAGATAACACGGCTTTTTTCTAGCCATTGAAATTCCGACTTTTTTCAAGGGCGGTAGACCGCTTTGTGAGACTTTTGCTGAGATAAGAGTCCTCCGCCCCCCCGTCCATCCCTTCTGCTTTGACCCTTCTCCTACAGACTTCACGTCCTCGTCGTCATTCTCAATCTTCTTAGTGGGGAGGCAGTTTCTTAACGAAAGGGACTTACCTTCCTCTGTCAGGTCAATAGCGTCGGTCAAAAGCCCAGAAACCTTGGTCCTGGATTTGACCCCGTTTCGTGTGGAGACGTTTTCCTCATCTTATGCAATTTCCTCGCACGGTCTATAACGAGCGGGTATGAAGATCCACTTGCATACAACCCGACCCCCGACGCCCGATTAGAAATTTGCACTTTTTTCTTCATTAGCTTTCTTCAGTATTTATTTTCTCGGCTCTCCTTCTTGATACGCTCCCCCCCCCTCTTTTTTAGCTTTCATAGAACCGGGACAGGCTTAGCACTAATCCTCCGGTGTCGGGGTTTGTCATTACTCCCATTTTTCTGTCCCTGAGATGGCGCCCCCCTAGTGCCACCTGGTTTTGCTGCGCGTGTATCCTTCAGCCTGGTCGCGAGGAGGCATCCTTCAACCACAAGACCAAACCGAACCGGTCCTTACCACTCGTCCGTTTCTCCCCCTATTTTTGTGCGGAGCACACTGGCCAATGTCTGAATCTCCTTTCTAGATCCCGAGCTCGACCAAACGCAGATAATCTTACTTACCCTTAAGTCAGGATTTCTTCCGGCCCCTTTCTTTTTCGGTTCACCCTTCATTCTTCCCCTCCTTCGGGATATGTTACGTCGGACGGTGGTCCCCCTATCTGTGCGATATCTGGTGATCCTGAAGTGTTCTGAAGCTCAGGTCGCCGGCATTCTAGCCCAATCCGCCTCCCTTCCCACCTCCTGAATACGGCGCAGGAATCCGAGGGCCTTCACGCTCAGTAGGGTGATACATCTTTCTCTCGCTCTTTCCAAGGGCAGTCCTTCAGAACCCGGATTTCTCTTTCCGTCTTTTTAGATGGACCTAGCCTCATAGGCGTTTTCCAACCTTATACAAGAACCTCTTATTCCAGGTGAGCGATTTGTACCCCCATCTCTTTTATATTCTGTTTTTTCGTCCCCTGTGCGAAAAAAAGGCCCTACGCTGAAGGCCTTACGGCCCGCCAGACTTCTTCTCCCGCTCCCGGCAGACCTCCCCCCCCTATCCCGTCCTTCAGACGGCCAAGACTTGGACATCCAGCGTAGCTGGTCACTTTGCTCTGCCAAGAAGGCCCATTCTTTTTTACGCCGTCTTGGTGTCCGGACAGGTTCTTCCCTTTTAGACCTGTTTTCCCTCTCGGACTGCGAAGAGGAGAAGGTCAGAGGGCCTCTCAGAGAGTACCGATAGAGGAAGCGGACTGTTTTGAATGAGTGAGTCTGTCCTTCACGCCGACCCCCTTATCCCAAGCTTCCCCTCTATGTGTTTTTCCTTTACCAGCGAAGCGACCTTTGCGGAACTCCTCGTCGTGCTAGAGTGCTTTAGATTGCGCCGATATGTTCTTCTGTTGATCGTTCCAATTTTTTATCTTCCTTCGACTCCCGTGTATAGAGAGGGCACTTGACGCTTTTCTGCGAATTCCCTATTTTTTCGCCTGTCTGGTCCTTTTTCGACAGTCCAGCGGATAGTAAAG
>Ga0179593_1730480_pt1 | contig 10695 bp, 9 predicted proteins | sample CZODoug2_1_08_16_FD_185931 | JGI IMG/M metagenome (GOLD analysis project Ga0179593, IMG submission 185931) | Vadose zone soil fungal communities from Angelo Coast Range Reserve, California, USA - CZODoug2_1_08_16fungal (PacBio error correction) | ecosystem: Environmental > Terrestrial > Soil >... | reverse complement strand
AGACCGGAATTGTAATTTTTTCCCTGGAGAAAAAAAAAAAAAAACCCGTTTTGGCCGGGCGGAGGGGAAAAAAGGCCAAGGCAGTCGGACAAAGTAGGGTCGCGTAAAAGGCGCAATTTTTTCGAGGGTTACCGCGGGGGACGAAAAAAAAATGGGTTGGCGTGGTGCCGGTTTGGTTTTTGGGTCTGCGCCGCATGCCAGGTAATATAAACGCATATTTCGTTCCCTGTGATCCGGTTTGATAAGTACCTCGTAATTTTCCGATGATGCCCCCGGACGGTAGTGGGCGCCAGGGGGGGGGGGCTCACCACCCAAAACCGCCCTCCCGGGCAGGGTCCGTCTTCTTACACCCCTTCTTTTCTCTCCCCTCTCCTTTTCTCTATTTCCCTCCCTCTTTTTTTTCTCCCCCCTACCCTCCCTCTCCTTTCCTCCCTTCTCCTCCCCCTCCTCCCTACCCCCCCTCATCCCCCTTCTTCCCCCTCCTCCCCTTCCCTTCCCCTCCTCTCTCCCTCCCCCTCACTCTTCTATCTCCCCCCCCTCCTCTCCTACATTCTTCCTCTTCTCCCATCCCTTCCCCATTCTCCTTCTTCCTCCCCTTTTTTTTCCTCCTTCCCCCCCCCCCCCCCTCTCCTTTTCCCCCTTCCCTCCTGTCCCCTATTTCCCTCATCCCCAGCCTTCTCCCCTCCCCCTTCCCTCCTCCTTCCTATCTTTTCCCTTTTCCCCCCCCCCCTCCTCTCCCCCTTGCCATTCCCCCTCTCTCTCTTTCCCTCCTCTCCCTTCTTCCACTTACTCCTTTCCCCCTTTCTCCTTCCCCTCTTCTCCCCCCTTCCCCCCCCCCTCCCTTCCCCCCCTCCTCCCCCAACTATCCTACTCTTTCCCCTCGCTCTTCTCTTTCCTCTCTCCCTCTTCTTCCCCCTTCCTTTCTTCCCCCCCCCCCCCCCCCCCACATTTCCCCTTCTCCCCTCCCTCCCCCCCCCCTCCCTCTCCCCCCCCTCCCCTTTCCTCGCTTCTCTTATTCCTTCTTTCCTCCCTCTTTTTTTTTCCTTTCCCCTCCCCCCCCCCTCCCCCCCCCCCTTTTCCCCCCCCTCCCCTCCACCCCCTCCTTCCCCCCTCCTCCCTCTTTTTTCTTTCTTTCCCCCCTTCCCCTCTCCTCACCTCCCCCTCCTTTTTCACTCCTCTCCTTCTCCTCCCCCCCTTTCCCACCCTTTCTCCCCTCCCCCCTCCCCCTTTTTTCCCCCTCCCCCCCCTCTCCCCTTTTCTCTCCCTCTCCCCCTTCTCACTCTTCCTATTTCCTCCCTTCTCCCTTCTCCCCCCCCCTTCCTCGTTCCCCCCCCCCCCCCCCCCCCTTTACCTTACTACCCTCTCCTATCCCCCCCCCCCCTCCCCCCTCTTCCTCCTCTCCTTTTTCCTCCTCCTTCTCTTCTCCCCCCCTTTACTCTTCCGTTTTCCTCCTTCTTTTCTCCTTCTTCCACCTTTCCCCCTTCTTCTTCTTCCTTCTCTCCCTTTCTCCTCCTCCCCATTCTTACCCTTTCCTCTCCCCCTTCCTTCATCTCTCTTTTCCTCTCCCCCCCCTTTCCCCTCCCTCCCCTTTTTCCTTCCCCCCTCTTTTCCCTCGCTTCTTCTTCTCTTTTTTTCTTTCTGCTTCCCTTCCTCTTCCTCACCTCCTCCTTCGTCCCCCCCCCATTCTTAACCCCCCCTCTCTTTTCTCCCCCTTTTCTCTTTCTCTTCCCTTCCCATGTCCTCTCCTTTCCCCTTTTCCCCCCACTCTTTTTCTTTTTTTCTCTTTCCCTGATTCTTCTTTTCCCCTTTTCTCTTTCTCTCTTCACTCCTTTCATCTTTTTCCCTACTTCCCTCCCTTTTTTTTACCTTTTTTCTTCTTTCTTCTCCATCCTTCCCACTTCCCCCTCCCTTCCCCCTTCCTCTCCCCTTTCGCCCCATTCCTTCTTTCCCCCTTTTACTTCCCCTCTTCTTTTTTTCCTTTTCCTCCCTCTCTCTCCACCCCTCTTTTTCCCTCCCCCTTTTCTTATCTCCCACTTTTTTCCCTTTTCCCCCCCCTTCCTCCCCCCCTTCCTTCCCCTCCCCCTCTTTCTCTCTCTACCTCCCCCATTCCCCTTCCTTTTTTTTTCCCTCCCCTTTCCTTTTTCTTTTCTCCTTTCCCTTCTCCCCTCCCTTTTTCTTCTCCTCTCCCTCCGTTTCCTCCCTCCCCCTCTTCTCTTATTCTTCCTCCCTTCCTTCCCTCTTTTTTTCCCTCCTCCCTCCCCCCCTTTTTCCCCCTTTTATCATCTCTTCCCTACCCTCCTCCCCTCCTCACCCCTCTTCTCCCCCTTCCTCTCTTTTTTTTTCCTCCCCTCTTCTCCCCCTGTTTCCTTCTTTCCCTTTCTTTTCTCGCTTCCCCTCTTCTCTTTGTCTCCCCTTTCTTTCCTTCTTTTTTATCCCTTCTATCCCTTTTTCCGCCTTTCTCTTTCCCCCCCCTTTTCTTTTTTTCTTCCTCCTTCTTATCTTTTTCTTCCGTTTTTTCCCCCTCCCACCTCTTCCCCCCTTTTTCTCCTGTCTTCCTTTTTTCACTCTTCCCTCCCTTTCTCTTTCTTTTTCTTTTTCCCTCGCCCCTTCTCTCTTCTTTATTCCCCCCCTTTCCTCTCTCTCCTTCTCCTTTTTTCCCTCCTCCACATTTTTCTTCTTTTTCTCTTTTCTTTTTTTCTATTTCTTTTTCTCTCTTTTTTTTTTCCCCTTCTCTCTTCCTTCTCTTTTCTTTCACTCTTCTCTTTCTTTTTTTTTTTTTTCTCTTTTCCACCCCCTTTTTCCCTCCTCCCTTCCCCCTTCTTCTCCCCCCCCTTTTTTTCTTTTTTTCTCCTTCTTTTTCTTTTTCCCTCTTTTTTCTTGTGTGAAAGTTCTCCTTTCTTTCTTTTTCCTTTCCTTCTCCCTTTCTTGGTTTGGTCGGTTCCCCCGGCCCGGGGCCGTTTTATTGTTTGTGCTCCTCTCTCCCATATTTCAACTTCGGTTTGCTGCAATTAAACAAAATACACATGGGCTTCATGGGTTTTTTCGTTGCGTCTTGCGCCTTCGCTTAGAACTTGGGTTTTGGTGGCTCTTTTCCAGGGGTTTGGCTTTTGGTTTTCCACGCGTTAGCGCCGGTGTGGCGTCGCGGCCGTCCCGGCGGCTCTTAATCTCTTCTCTGTCGGCGAACCGGCCCCGCAAAGTGGTACTGGGTGGACAGGTCTCTAATTCTGGATCGGCTGCGTTCGCGCGTTCTTATCGGCCCACCAACAGTTGCCTTTGGGGGGTTTGCCGGTTTCGTTCTGTCGGACCAACAACAAAACCGCCCCAACCCCATGGGCTCTTTCGACACCTCGACCCCCTTACCCCCTTGTCGGGTGGGGCCTGGGGGGGGGGCATACACCACACCACTCCTCAAATCCTTCCGCCCTCCCGCTAAACACGGGTCTTCAGCGTAATTCGATACTTATTTCACTTACTCTTACCAACTCAATTTAATGTGGCTGCTTTTTGTCGGGTTTCCGTTTTTTTTTTTTTTCGGTTACGTGGCACATCTAAGCTCGATTAATGGGAGGGAAAAATAGCCGCGGCCCTTTCCGCGGTTGAACGTTCAAGGGGGGTTTGGAAAATTTTTACGGGGTCTCTTTTAGTATTTTTTCGGGTCCCTTTTTATTATTCGTTCGGGGTGGTTTTCAATTGTTGCGGGCCAGCCCACTCGGATACTGATTTTATGCGGGGGGGGTTTTTCTGCCACCCGTTTCAACTCACGGGCCCGTCCCTGGACATACTGGGGTTTTGTCGTTTTGTTTCTTTTGGGGAAAAAAGCGTTGGCTGTTCGGGGTCCGTGAGGCTGTTTTCCATTTCATCGCTCCAAAAAAAAAGTGCCACCGGGCTTGGGTACTCTTCCCCCCAGCTATCTCCTGTGTCAATCCTTTTTAGTTTTTTTTCTTCTGGGCGTTCTGTGCCTTGGGGCTTCGGCCGACGGCTTCGACGGTTCATTTTTTTCCCAAGACCCGGGGCGGGGGGGGGCGGGCGTTATTTGGGGGGCCCAGGGCGGCAGGGGGGGGGGGGGGGGGCGGGGGGGGGGGCCGTTTTGCCTCAAACGTTGGGGACGCATTAACCGGGGGGGTCGTGCAATACCAACTGCTGCTAAATAACGAAGGGGGGAAAAATTTAGCACCTTGGGGGCAAATAGGGGAAAAACCCTTACGGTCCAAGCTGATAGGTGCTTTTTTAGGGGTTATTCGGGAGGCAATTTCTCCCGGACTTTCCAACCCGGTCGAAGTTTGTTATTTTTTTTTTGTTTCGGTCGTCCGATATGGGCTTTGGCGGGCCGTCGGTAGATCTTGGGCCGGGTGCCCACCTTTCCCCACGGCACCGCCATGCGACACGGTTGCACGGGGGTCGTTTTTTCAATCATTCCTGATACCGTTTTCCTTGGTATTCGAGGGTGCAACCAAATAAAAATAAGGAAGGGCCGGACGGGGAGACGGAATGGGTTTAAAGCAACTTTCGTCAGCAACCCCTCTCCAAAAAAAGGAACCCCCCCCCCCAGTTGTGGCATGGATTTTTTTTAGAAGGCCTTTACGGTCAAAGGCCACAAAGGCGTTCGGGGCTTCGCGGCTGATTTAATTTTTCGGGGGCCCTTCGGGTCATCTGGATGGGTTGGAGACTTGGGAAACGGCATTTTTCTGGGGGGTCTTGTTACCCTGTCCCCGGGGGCGCCGTGGGCCTTGAAGCAGGGTGCCCACTGGGCTCCCCCCGATAAAAAAATCCAACTGTTGGGGGCCACCCGGTCCACAAGGCCGAGTTTGGTCCTTGGTCAACGTGTGTTTGCCGCCAGGACGGGAGCGATTATTTGGCGTTGGGAATTTGGGGTGCCTTGTGAAAGGGTGGACACCCCCGTCCATTTCTCACTTTTCTCCTCCCAACTTCTAACTCTACTACTTATCATACCTCTCCGGGAAACGAACTTCTCCCGGCCCGGGCCGGGGCCCGCTTAAATTCCATTGATCGAGGCACCAACTGGGCAAGTCCTGCTTCAAAGCTCGACGCGATTTTTCGCCTCCAATTATAACGGGCGGGGCGGCCTTTTTTTTTCCGTGCTTGTAAGCCCGAACGGGTAGCTTAATCATTTGCTCCCCACACTCGAACCTTGGGTCGAAAGCCCTTTTTGGATTTTTTCGGCGGGGCTGCTTTCGAGCGTAAGGATGGCAAAGGAATTCACACCCTTATTCGCCGTTTTGTCGAGAAAAGGGAGGCCATAGGGGTTTATGTCCCCAGCGTTTTAGGGGGTTCCGTCACCCCAAAAAAAACACCAAACACACCGGGTGAAATAAAAATGGGGAGGGGAAAAAACCCCACCATGTGTCTTTTTTTTCGAAATAAGTGGGGGGGCTCGTTCATGTATAAGTTTCATCACCGGCCGCATTATGTGGGTATGATTTTTTAACCTTTCTGTAGGCCAGTTGCGTGGGCGGACCGGCCCCGTCGCTGGGATGGGGCAGTTTTCACCATGGACAAGGGGGGGGGCGCAGAAACCAAGGACCCCATCGGGTTCTTGCAGGTGTATATTCACGTACCACGCAGTCAGAAAAACGGGGGCCTGACGGGGGGTTTAGTGGTCCCGAACGTGGTCCTTGTTCCGAAGGATCTATCTTTTTTCGAGAGGGGGGGCAGGGGGTGTTTCTGGGGTGACCTTTCGGGGTTTGGTCTTTCTTGCATGGATCTTTTCGCGTCCCCCTATCGCCTTCTTTATTTTGGGGGGGGGGGGGTTTTGTGCTCGGGGTTCCATTGAGTTTTCCACGGAAACCGAACGGCTTTTTTTCTTAATGCCATTATTCGTGTGAGAAAGGGCGGTCATATCACCCGATCTTTTTATTCACTGGGGCGGGGGGGTGGTATTATTAACATGCCCTTCGGGACAAATTATTCGGGTGAATCTCTATTTGGTTGCATACCACCGGCGGGCGAAGCTTGCCGGTGCGGGACAGGGGGTTTATCATAAACAGCGGTTTTTTTTTCTTTGTCTCCCCTTGTCCCTTGCTTTTTCCCTACTTTGCCTTCTCTTGTTGTCTTAGCTCCCGGTCGTTGTCTTCTATTTTCTCCCCTCTCTCGTTTCCCTTTTTCCTTTTTTTCTTTTTTTTGCTTCCCTCTCTTTTTTTTTCCGCCCATATGCTCTCTCTCCTTCCCCCCCTTTGTTTTTCTCTCTTCCTTTTCCTTTCGTAGGCTTTATTTTTTCTTTTTTTCCCCTTTTCGTCCCCCCCATCCCCTTGAACTTTTCTTTCCTTTCCGATGATTTTTCTTGAGTATTTTTCGTTGGTTTCTTTTTGGTTTTTCATTTTTTTTTCCTTTTTTGTTTTTGTTTAGGTTTCGCCCCTTTTTTTTTTGCTTTTGCTCATTTTCCTCTTTCTTGGGCGATTTTTTTTGGCTAGCTCGGGTTTCTTGTTGTTATTCCTTTTGTTGTTGGTTTTTTTTTTTCTTTGTTTTTTTTTTTTGTTGTGGGTGGTAATTTGGATTTCTATTTTTCCCGCTCTTATTTTTTCCAGAACTTTATTTTTCCGGAATTAAAGTGCGCTTGGTGTGGTGGTACGAGGGTGGAACTCCGGACCCCTCGTTTTCTGGGGGCATTTTCTTTGTTCCCGGGGGTTCTTAATTTCCCAACCAACTCTCCTTTCGGGTTTTTGTGGTGTATCCAACATAGACATTAATATGTGGGGGACGGGATTTACAACGGCCTCGTTGGCCCCGTTTTGGGTTATGTTCTTTTTCCTTGTTTCATTGACCCCGCCTCTTAAAAGGTTGTCTCCTTCTTTTGGATTTGTTTTTTGTGCCCGACGGTGGTGATTCGGTTGTCTTTTCGTACTTTGATTTGTGCGTGGGCGTATTGACCCACGGTTCTCGGTACTGTTTTTTCGGTGTGCCGGGTGGTTTCTTTTCTTTTTTTTTCTTTCTGTTCCTTTGCCCTTTGTGCCCACGGATCCTGTATTTGTGTTTTAATGCTTTTTATCAAAATTAACCTTTTTTGGGGGTGTTTTTTTGAGGGGTTTTTTTTTTTTTTTGAAACTATTTTAACATATTAAACTAATTGGAATAGGCTTCGCGCACGTCCAAAATAACATTTGTTTTGGGGGGTTTTTTTGGCGGTGCAGGTACCAGGTATTTTAACGTTTTTCTTTTTCTTGTGTTTTGGGGCCCTATTTCCCAAAATTTTCTTCTGTTCATAGGGCGGGCCTGTGGACCGGTGTCCAGTGTTTTCCTGTCTGACTTTTTTTTCCGGCCGTGGTGCTGGACCGTATACTTCGGTTCAAAATTTTCCCCCAAAAAATAAAAAAAGGGCGAGGTTTTGGGGAAGTAGATTTACGCCTTTTTCTCCTGAGCGGGGCTGTTTTTCTCTTTACACCATATTTTTTATCACCTTTTTCTCTCTCGGGATTTTTGATAAAACATAATCCCCTTGCGCCCCTTGTCTCCGTGAACCCCAAAATCCCCCCACTTGTAAAAGGGGGTTGCCCGAGACTATCGGGACTTGGCCGTAAACTTTTACCCTACACTTCGCTCACAGGGCCCGGTATATTCTTCCTTTCTTGTTTTTTTTTTCTTTTCTTTCCTTCTTTTTCCTCTCTTTCTTCCCTTTTTTTCGTTCTTTTACTGGGGCCGGAACATCATAAAAAACGATTTTTGGGCTCGCTGGGGACCGTTATTTGGGGGGGTCCCCCTTTTTCTGGTTTTTTTTTTGGGGCCTCGGGGTTTGCCTCTCGGGACCTAACACAAAACGGTGGCGGGGGGGCCGTTCTTTTTGGTGGGGGGGTCTTGGCATTTTACGGGAATCTTTTATATGTCCCGATTTGGGGGGGACGATTTTGTGCGGGGGCCCCGCTGTGTTTGGAATTCGGGTGACCAATGCTTTTCCGTTTATTGTTTACTTGGTGTGTTGTTGCTCCTTTTTCACCGCCATAGGATTGCTTCGTCCACCTTTTCATCCGTCTTTGTTTTTTCGTGGGGGCCATATCCTCCATGGGTACCGGGGGCAATCATTTTTTTCGTGGAATAATAAATCACTAGTACGGGTGTTATGGGTTCCCGGCCCATGTATCCCTGCTGGTCATACTGGTGATCTCTTTCTTTTACGGTTCCAAGGGCGCATCACAAAAGCTTTTGGTCGTTGGGGTTCGTGCCTTTTTGGGCTTTGATCCCTTGTAGGTACCACTTCCACTGTTTGTTAAGGGCTCAACACTTTTCTTTTACGTCATAACGGGGCCACAACCAATAGGGGATTCCCGAATTAGTGGGATCGTTTCAATAAATATCCAACAGATTTTCCGCGGCCCTGCCCTGTGTTTCACCGGGCCCGCTATACCAAGGGCCGCGGAAGGGGTGGCGTCTTGCCCCCAACGTTTAAAAAAAACAAAAATATTTCGGTTCTTTTTCTCCTTGGTTTTTTTTTGGTGAATCATGTCTCGGGACATTGACTTTTTTTTGGTCTGGTAAGGGGGTTTGAGTGCACGAGTTTTCATCCGAATCTTGCGGTCAATCTAGGGCGCGGTGCCCTTTGACTTTTTTTTCCGTTTTGGAAAAAAAACACTAGAATGAATTTTCCCAAGTCTTTTTGGGTTTTTTCTGAGGGGAAGTCTTTTTTTTTCTTTCCTGGGATTACGGGGGGGGGTCCTTCGGGCTTCGCTTATTACTTATTTTGGTAGACCCCGTCGGGGAATGCGGTTACCAGCGGGGTGGACCTGGTCACCTGCGTTTGTTTGTTTGTTTTGTGAAATTTTAAAACTTTTTACCCGTTTGCTGTTTCCTAAGTTTTTTTGTTTTGCCTTTAAAACCTTGAAATTTTTTCTTCTTTCTTTTTTTTTTTACAGATTCATTCCCCCCCGCTGGTTATTTCGATCTACTTACTGTACTTTCTACAATTTTCGCGAACATCTTTTATGGGCCCGCGTGCTATAAAACCCTTTCGGTTTTGTTTCTATTCTTCTTCGCACAAACTACAAACAAACAGTTGGTTGGGATACTCTTTCTCATTTTATTCTCTAGTTAGTGGGTTTTTCGTTCTCTCTATTTTCGTGTCGTTTTTTTTTATTTCCTATTCTTTTGTGGTATTTTTTCTTTCTTTTTTTTTTAATTCTTCACTTTCTTTGGACTAATTTATATTGACTTCTTGTGTTGGGAAATTCTTTTCATTCTTTTCGCTAAATTAACATGGATCCTGCTCTCTCCCCTTGATCGGCTAACATTTTTTCGTTTCCAGTTCTTGGCACCCGGGGGGTAATCAAACACTCGATCCGGCTCCACACCCTTACCGGTTGCCGGTCCTACCCATTGTCGTTTCTTTCCGTGTCCGGGATCGGGGTTGTGAACGGATTTTTTTATGATCTGATAATTTGTACCAGCTTGGAAACGTTGTGAAGACATAAAGGCCCAACATATTATTTTTTCCCAGGTTTTTCCCGGGTTCCAGGTGAATTTTTTTTTTAAGTTTTTTCCCTTTTTTTCTTTTTATTTTTTTATTATTCTAGTTTTTCGAAGCCCTTTTGGGCCTAACCCCGGAAGGGAAGGTTGCCCCGTTGTGTTGTGGGTTGTATTGACGGGAGGGGGGGCAATACCCTGAATTCTTTTTGGGTTGGGGGGATGCCTGTGTTTAAACCACCCCACATTGTTTTTGGGCCGTCTCGGGGGGAAAATAAGCCGGTTTGTCACGGCATTTCCAACAATTTTTACGTTCTTACGGGCTTGGATTCGACTACTCCGGGACGTGCCCACGAGACACCCAAACAAAAATACCCCATTTTCATTTTTGTTTGGGTTAAACCTTAGGCCTTCCTTTTCTATTTTGACGGGAAGGTTTTTCCCTAACTATACTATCCCGCGTTCCCTGTCGCAGGTTTCCTTGTTGGACTCACATTGCTTACCGAAGGTTGTGGACTAGCGCGCCCATCTTGGTGAGCCCTCCCCTTTTCGGATCTTAGTGTTGACTTATCCAAAAACACCTCATTCCCTGAGGGGGCAACAGATCCTTTTCACGGAACTACAGTGCTGATTCCTAAAAACCTTTGGGTCTTATAAGGCCCTTACTTACTACAGGGGGAAATCTGTACCCACATAATTCTAGGTTCTGGTTTATGGATGCCCATTGTGTTATTTTACAAAAGCTTCCCCGTTGTGTTTTTTCTTTTCTCATTTGTAGTCTCCATTTTTCGTCGGGCTCCAGGGCCGTTCGGGACCCAAAGGGCGTCCCTCAACCCATTTCCTTTTTTCCCCTTTTTTTTTGTGTCGGCCGATAAAGGGAAAAAAGGTTGGGGGAAGTTGGGTTTTTTCGAAGCGGGGAAACAAGTTTTAATACAAAGCGGCCGTTTCCCTTACGGACCGAGGTTTTTGGGGGTATGGGAATCTGGGATAAACACGGCGATTCCAACGGCGATAAGTTGGCTGACATTTATGTAGGCGCCCAGTCCCAGATTGGGCAAAAATGGATTGGTTTTGCCGTGGGGTGTGTGATTGTTTTTTTTCCCGGGGGCCACCTGTCAACCCGGACAACCGATATTTTTCATGGGAACTATAGTACGGGGCCCCCGTAAAACACCCGGACATTTTTAACTTTGGCGGAATTGTCTTCTTGGGCCTGTAAAAAGGTGGGGGGTTGGATTATCGTTTAAACATTTTTCCCCCACGCTTGGCCGCTGGAGGGATTTTTGAAAG
>Ga0179593_1678888_pt1 | contig 10695 bp, 19 predicted proteins | sample CZODoug2_1_08_16_FD_185931 | JGI IMG/M metagenome (GOLD analysis project Ga0179593, IMG submission 185931) | Vadose zone soil fungal communities from Angelo Coast Range Reserve, California, USA - CZODoug2_1_08_16fungal (PacBio error correction) | ecosystem: Environmental > Terrestrial > Soil >... | reverse complement strand
TCCACATTCGGTCCCCAGGATCGTTGACGCTGTATTCTCGTCTGCCTCTTTTCATCCTTTTTTTGCTTTCTGAGGAACAAGACGCTGTAAGTTTCTTCTGATGGATTGTTTTTGTGGATGAGAATGAGATCTCGGGTCGATAATCCCTTGACCCTCTCCCCTTTGCCTAGAACTCAGTCGATAGGCGACTTTGCGAGTTCATGGCTGATGTCGGCCGTTTTCGGCAAGACCAGTTGGCGTTTTTTTGGGATGTATTTTTTTTACTATACGGCGAAGAGTCGTCACCTCTCCCCTAATTTCCGACCTTTCCCCGTTTCTTTTTGTTCCAGAAATCTCCTTCCCCCACCAAATTGGCCTTGCAAAATGGAGTTCGGGATCCACGCGCCCCTTTTCCTTTTTTCCGAGACAGAGTGATGCTGTATCCTACTCCTTTTTTTGATAACCCCCACTCCCTGAACCTTCTCGGTTTTGCCGCGACCGAGCTTTTTATGGGCCGCGCGATAGTGACTTTCGCCAATACCGTTCCTCCTGGTCTTTTTTTCCACTCTCCCCTCCTTTTTTTTTGTAGCTCTTTTTCTCTGCGGATTCAGCGCTTAGTGGACCATCCCTTATATCTCTCTTCCTTGTTGTTGTTTCTCCTCTTCCCAGGCTGGTCGTGGTGACCTGATCGTGGTCACGCGAGGTTGGCGTGTTCTCGCTTCTTCCTCTCACTCTTCTCCCCTTCTTTTTCTGAGGAAACTTTTTTTTTTCTTTTTCCTGCGCGGACCCAGCAAAGCGGATTCGATGCCCACCCGTATCCTCTTTCTTTTTTTGAGGATTTCTTTTGCGTTCCTTCCGGGCAGCAGCACTTGTTGCGATCTAGTACTTCGGTTTGGCAGAGGCCCCGCACTCCCCTTTAACCTCCCTTTGTTCCCCTTTTAGTTATTTGCCCCTTTCGTCCGTCGAGCGAATTCGTTTTTGTGTTTGATTTCTTTCCCCTTTTTTGTCCTAGTCAGCTTTCCGATCCCGGTCGACATTTCAGGAAGATGAGTCCGACGCAGCCCCCGTAAGGCCGACCAGCACTCGCCCCCCCCTTCGATTTTCCCCTTCGAGTTACGTCTATAGGTCTTTCTTTACTTCTAGACTCTCCCCTCCAGCACCTTTCCCTGGAGCGTTTCTCATCAAGAACGACTGCTCTATCGGCGTGAGCTCTGACACCCGGGTCCGAGCTCTTAATCGAAGTCTTTTCCCCCCGCACAAGGCCCGGGTTTATTTTCCCTCAGACTCCCCCCTTTTGAGGTAGCTTCTTCTTTGCCTTTCCGAGGCATTAAAGTTGAGCAAGCAGGGGATCAACAGCAGCGCCGTCGCTGAGGCGCTCCCTTGGCTGAGTCAAGTTTTTCTACCGGATGCCATTTTTTTTTCCTGACTGCGTCTTTCTTCGTGCGCCGCTTTCTTGAGGGGAAAGAAGACTGTCAGCCGATTCCCGCGACGTACTTCGTCCCCTCTTAATTTTGAGAAGAGAGAAGTCCTTTTTTTTCGCTCCACAGAGTCCCTTCCTTATAGCTCTTGAGGAGGAAGGGGAGGTCTTAGACTATGCTGGCCGGCGTCAGCGGTTTTTGCCAGTACCTCTTTGGGAGAAGAGACCTCTCGTTCAGTCGTATCCCCTCTCTGGTTTCTCTTCGATCGCGGCCCCCCTCCCGGGGATGATACCCTCCGAGGAAGCAGAGCATACCCCCAACGGGCTCGATCCCTCACGCCAAGATTCCCAGAAACATTTGGTGTATTCTTGGTAAACACTTTCTCGTGCAGTTGTCCCTACATATAGCAAGTCTTTTTCCCGACTTCTTCCGCTTAGGCTTTCCTTTAGTCCCAGGATTCTCCCCCCGGCCCTTCACAGAGTCCCACTGAAAGTCTTTGTACCTTTTCCTTTTCTCACTTTCCCCCGTCTCTCCCGAGAAGTCTGAGATCCTTAGCGTGGCCGACGACCTTTCCTGTGCCTCTGGTCCTCCCTTGGACTGCTTCAAGAACGGTTTCCTTTTCTTTTTTTCGCATCCCCCCGTTTGGTACCTGACCGAAGATCAGACGCAAAACCCCCTCTTCGTCCTCTTCCAAACTCCCTTGCTTCCTTCTCTTGTACGCCCACGGAGTCGTTGGTTTCTTTGTGTTTTTTTTAGTTTTTTTTTTTTTCCACATTCTTAGCGTATCGACTAGGTTTTTTCCTCCCTCATCTCAAACTCTTTCTCGACCCCCTTTTTGCGAGGTTTGCCCGCGAAGCCGACTCCTATCTTGTTGTTTTTGTTGACTCTTTCCTTTTTTCGCAACTTTTCCCTTTGCGCACGGTCTTCATGCTCGGAAGTTCCCCCAAGGCGATGCTGGGCTTCTTTTTCACCGTCAACGTCTTCTTTGAGCCTTAAGGCCGGCATTTTTTCTGACCTCCCGAATCCGCTTTGTTGGGCGTCCCTGGATTGAAGATGTCAAACCCTTTTGGGCCCCAGTAAGTTTACTTTTTTTCTTCTGATGGGTCTTTTTTTATATTTAGGTAGTTGGACCAAAAGGGTTCGTCCGCCGGGGTAGGCTCGTTCTTTCTTATTTGGGTCGAAAGATAGGCGTCCCCTTCATTGCCCAAATCTTCCTTCTCCTCAGTTTATAGTTTTGAGCCGTTCTTCCCGTCTCCTTGTCTGTCTTTCCCCTCATTTGGGTGCTTCTGCGCGGCACCACTTAGGAAGACTTCCGGTGTTTCTCGTCTCCCCCTGCCTGAGTTCCCCTGCTGGTACCGGTCTCTCCCTCTTCGATTTTCTGGCCTTCGTTGTTTACCGCTGACCAGGCCCCTCGTGTTTTTCCTTTTTTTCTTGTGGTATTGGCGTTTTCGCGGATTCCCTCTCCCGGGTATGCGATGCGTCGCGGATTCATCCCCTGGCGGGAGTTTTTTCTTTCTTTTCACCCAAGTTTTTTTGTCGGCTTCACGCTCGATTTTTTTATTTGCGTGAACCCTCTTGGTCGTTCCCAAGCTCTTTTACGGATTTTGTCAGCTTCGTACGGCCCCCCCTTCTAATTTTCGTTTCCTCAAGGGCTCGTATCCTTGCCGGGGATGCTCCTCTTGTTCATTCGGAGAAGGAACGACGTGCTCTAGTGCTGACCCCTGGTCTCCCTATTCACTGGTTTTGCGAACCTCGGGATTGGTCCCCCTAACTTTTTTACCACAGTCCCTGTCTAACGAAAGAGGAAAACGTAAGGGTTTGTTAGACCTTCCAATCTCTTTTTAAGCACTTTTTTGTGCGGTTTTTCTCTGTTGGTATCCTTAGTTTTTTGTTCTTTTGTCCATGAGGCCTTTTGACAGAAAGCTTCAATCTCTTCCCTTCTCTGGTTTAGAGTCGGGTCCTCTCCCGACTTTGGAGGGTTCCGTTCGCTCCTTAACTGTCACATTCCTTCTTTCTCAAGGTTTTTTCCTTTTTTTTCTAGCAGGCTCGCGGCGTGTTTCCCCTTTTTGTCTTTTTCGGTGGCTGGTTTCATGCGACCCCGCTCTCGCCGGGGTCTTTAAGACCTTTCCTGTTCCTGTTACGTCTTCCCTCTCTTTCCTCGATGAGCGACTTTATTTTCCTTTTTTTTTTTTTCCTGCAAGACTTCTTGTCCCTTCCGGTGCTTCTCCGATCGCGAGTGGCGCGATTCCTGATCGGCGGATTACACCCTTCTTCGTGCCTTTCACATGTTCCCCGAACTTTTCCTTTTCTCCAACATGTCTTTAGGGCTTGCACGCGCTCCCTACCTCTTCACTGTTTCCTTCGCAGACGTCTTTCTCATTCGAAGTCCCTCGCACACCGAGAAAGATCTCGGGTGGGCTCTCCCCGCGCGTGGGCTATGTGCCTTGATCTTTCCTTTCGCGTTCTTCTGAATCTTGTGCGAAGCTGCTCGCTCTTTTGTCCTTCCTTTCAGAGTCAACTCGCCCCTCTCTACGTCACCCACGCCCCCCTCCCTAGGCCCATCTCTCTCCATCATACGTTGTTGTTGTTGAGCTCTATTGCCCTCTTCTGGTTCTTGTGGTTTGACCGTGGTCCCCCTTTCCCCCTCTTTTTTTCATACCATTCTCCGCCGTCTTCGTCCAAGATTCGATCTGGCCTCGTCTGAGGAACTTTTTTTTTTCGCTCCCCTCTCTTTTTTCCCCCAAGATTTCTCTTTTTGAGTCGCTTTTTCAGTCCGGCGTATGCGAGAGCAGCACGCGCCTCTCTTTCTTCGGTACCTCTTCTCCGAACAAATGTTGTACCGATTCGTGGTTCTGTAGTTCTGTCCCCTCCTTGCGCCTCGGCATTGGTGGTTGACGACGCGGACTTTCTCTCCGGATCTTCTTCTCCTATCTCCTCGTTTAGGTCTCTTCTCCTCAAGAGGTCCGGCCCAACCCATTGAAAGATCTCTCTTTTCTTCGGATAGCCCCTAGCGTTCCACGTTTTGACACTTTGAGAGATCTCCCGTCCCCCATTGCCCTTTCCTCGGCCTTCCCTTTCAGCGCCCTCCGCTCGAAGTCGGAGATTAAAACGGTGCGTTCACGCCCGGCCGGGTTTTTTTGCAGTCTTTTTCTTTACGAACCAAGGGCGCTTGTTTTCTTTCCGAAGTTTCCAAGTCTAGGTAGTAGTTCCCTTTCATTGTCCTCGGTGACCTTTTAGCCCGGTGGATTCGAAAACGCCAGCTTCACCTTTTCTTTGCCCCCTTTTCAACGAGCTAAGTCGCCTTTTGAGAAACTTCTCCCTCGCTTGCCAGGTAGCCCCCCTTGACGGGGCCTTGATCTGTCGTCGAGGTTCACACTCTGTTGTCCGCGTGCCCGCCGGTCCCCCATTTTTCTTTTGAAAGTCAACCGGGCGAGCCTTTTCTTTCGTCGACGCGATACCCCTCGTGGCCGCTTCGCTGCCGTGAGTTTGACGGTCTTTTGCTTTTTTTCCTTTTCCGCGCACTGCGACGTTCGCGAGCTGGTGCACTCCCCGCGCGGGACAGCGAGTTTTTTTGTTCGCCGCGGCGCCCTCGTTGAATCTCCCGTATCCCTTCCGGCAGTCTGCTGCCTTGGGATTCTTTGCCTCGCTTCTCAAGGGCCTGCACGACATTCAAGAACCCAACCGCCCCCCCGATGGCCTTTGGTGTCAAGCCTCGAGGTAACGACTACCTTTTCCTTTTTCATCTACTTCCTTACTCTCGAGTTTTTCAGCAGGGGCCACCTTGCCTTCTTTTTCCTTCTCTCCGAACTTTGCGAGCTCCCCGATACCCTTCTCCGTCTTTGTGCACGAAGGCTACTCCGATAGCTCCCCCGGCCGCCCAGAAATTCGGTCTCCCCTTTTTTTCGCCGTTCCGTCCGATATGGCCCCTTAGGTTCTTCCCGCCTTGAGCTGACGGCTCCGGTCCCATCGCTTTGCCAAGACTTTCCCGACCTCCAAAGAACCTTCCCTTTTTATCGAGTCTCCCCGCCGGGCCCTGCCCGTAGGCCACGCAACGAGTGATTCTCCCCTCGGTGATGTTTCTCTTCCGCGTCCCCCGTCTGTCCCTCAGTTTTCCCTTCTCCAGGAAGCGCCTTAATGCCCCCTCTCTAGGTCCGATGTTAGCGAAGCGGCCCACCCATCTCCTCCGTTGTGGTGTTGAGATGTATATCCTTTCCCCCGCCTCCCCCTCCAAGATACCTTCATATGGAGGTTTCATCGATTTTCTCCCAAAGTCTTTCTTTCACTCAGTGGATCTAGTGTACCAAGAAGGACTGCCTCACTGAATTTCCCCACTTACCGATTTCTCTTTTTTTTTTCTGCTTGCCTCTGTTTTAAACCGGAGGGGCTACGGCAGATTTTTTTTCCTTTTTTTTTACGAACCTTATTGTGCTTTCGGCCTTCCGGTAGTTCCCACGATTCATCTCCCCCCGACTATTATCTTCGAGTGGCGGTGCTCCCCCCTTCTTGCCCTGTCCCCTTTCTTCCACTTGAGGCCTCCGAGCTGGGAAGAGCTGGCGTATAGGCCTTCCCCTTCTAATTTGCAGAGGAATAGCAGTCTCGCTACCCCCTCGGCCCCTTTTTCCGGTCTTTCTTTTGCATAACGACACTTTAAGAATGAGGCCTCTCCCCCCCCTCCGAGCTTTGAGCCTTGAACATTCCTTTTTTTCCAGAGAACACGGCCACATGTTTTCGTTCCTTTGTGAGTTTGTTAGCTGTTTTTCTTTTTCCCGTGGTCTTCCCTCTGTCTTAGCGGTGGGGGATAACCTGCGGATTGTTGGGCGCCCCGCCTTTTCTTCCAACCCCTACGATATGATCGGCCATATCCTCCGGTAGGCCCTTTGCGCCGCGGCGGTACCCCCTCGCTGTTGGAAAGACCTCGGACTTGGTAGCTTCCCCTGTTTCAGTTACTTCTCCTTAACACTCTCGTGTTCATTTTCCTAAAGTCGCGGCCCGGGAGGGCAGACTCTTCTATATTTTTTCTTCAGGAAGCTCGCGCTTTGCTCTCTTTGCTGCTTCCTCGGCTTCCCCCAGTTTGGTCGTAGTCGTCCCCTGGTCGCCCCTTCGGAGATGGACCTAGCACCTCCAGTCGTGCCCGTTCCCGACCCTTTTCCACACCTTTCCGCATCACGATTTTCTTTTCCCTTCGACGGAGGCTCTTTTTCAGGTTACTCGCCGAGGCTTCATGATTTTTTTCCTTCCCCACCCCCGGGCCACGGTTTGAAGCTTTTTCCCCTCGTGAACCACTATCCTGTTTTAGCGTTCGCTTCGGTACCATCGAAAGTTTGCTTTTCTTCTCCCCTCTGAATGTGAATTTCGGCCGACTAAGTCGATCCTTCCCCTTTCTTAGCTTTTCGCTTAGTTTCGGGTCGCCGCCGAGCGGACCGATTTTCTTTTATGTGGGATTGGCTGAGACATATAGACGGGAGCCCTTTTCGCCTGACGTCCCTCATCGGGGTAGAGAGGAGTTTTTTCCGACCTCCGTCCTCTCGTTTTCGCTTTTTTCTTTTTGTAGGGTTTTTCCCCCAGCGTCCAGGATGGCCAGTTCCTCTTTCCTTTCGCGGTCGACCTATCGGATTCCCTCGTAGTCCCCCAATACTGACGAATTCTCACCATTGCTTTTTTTTTTCCCCCATTCCCACCTTTTCCGAAAACATGGTTTACGCTTCGACCCTTCTGCTTTTCTCCCGTAGACTTTTTCTTTTTTCTTTTTTTTCCATAGCTCAGCTCGGCATCGAGGTCCACGCTCCGTCAACACTCCTCTCCTTTTGCATTTGCTCGGCCGGCGCTTCTTTTGAGCCGTTTCCCCCTTTTTCCTCTTGACGAGACCCAATCTCGAATTGAAGAGAAGATGGTGTCGATCTCCGCCGAGATCCTGCCTGGATTCATTTCCCTTCTCTTATAATCCTCCTCGGCCATCTTATATTATTCATTTGTCCAAACTCCGTGGTTTCTCTTCATGAGGTTATTTTGACGTAATCGTTGGTCAAGTATCTTTTCCTTTCTCAGCAGGATCCGGGACATATAGAAACGAAGCTTTTTTCCCGCTCTGAGAGTGGTTCCCTGCTGCCTTTCTTCCCTTCGAGTCCCACCCCCTTGGTTCTGCACAAACTCGAGTTTCTTTTCTCATATTTTTCTTCCTTTTCTTCCGAGTTCCAGTTTCCCTCTTCCTCAGTTAGATCTCGTGTTCTGCGCTGGGCTTTTCGTTACTCTTCCTGTCCTTTTCAAGGGGTAGTATGGACCACACCCCCCTCCTCTGTCCCGGATTTTTTTCTTCTCGCAGCGATTAAGGTACTCTCGCTCGAGATCTAATCGAGTGGAGACCATGCTGTCCTATGTTTTCACGGGACTTTTTTACCTGAAAATCAGGGTCTCCCCTCTTTCTATACTTTGTTTAGAAGATACTACCATAGAGGACATTCCGTAATATTCTCCATTTGATGCCACCGCCCACCTAAAGCTGTCACCCTTTTCTTAGTCCGTGAGTCTCCTTTGTTCACCGAATCTCCTCCGTACGGAGATCTTAAACAGGTGCGTCAAGAGTTCTTCCGTTCGTGAATTTGCAGTTCTTTTTGGAGTCCCCCTCCCTCCAAAAGGCGTTCCAGACGACTTGAGGTAGTCGTTCCCCTAGCATTTCCTTTTTTTTTCCTTTCCCAAGTTTTTCTGGTGATCCCCTCCAAGCCAGAGCCGACAGCCATAGGCGGACTAACGCATCATCCTTTTTTCTGCTCTTTTCATCGGTTAGCAAAAGGATGGTCCTCTTTTTCTTTAGCGACGAGGGCGTTTTTCCCCAAGTCCCTTATGTTAGACCGAGGTGGTCCAACGAGAAGACCCTTAGGTAGGCGACGATCCCTCCCGTCTAGAAGAGAGTTTTTCCCCCTTTTCCTGATCTTTTTCCCCGGCCCTTCTTTTTTGTCCCTTTCGCGCAATGAGGACTGTGAGTTGTATTTGTACCCTTCCGCCTTTCTATTTGGTGTCAGACAGCGATGTGGCCGCGATTTTAACTCCTTTTTCTCGCGTGAAGAAGACCTCCATCTGGAGTTCCTGCCGGCAGACGCGCACTCCCTCAGGCCCCCCCCCCTCCGCCGACGCCGCTTCCCGGGCTCGATCCAGCTCATTTCACCAACCGTCCGGCCTTTTTACCACTTTCTTTCCTTTTCTTGGGCAAGCACGCTTTTTTTTTTTCCCCTCCTAGCAACGCTTGATTTCATCTCGGACGTTCTTTATGGCGGATCCCTCCCTTTTTTTTTTTTTTTTTTTTTTTTTTTTGTTTTGTTTTGGTTTTTTTTTTTTGTTGTTTTTTGTGTTTTTTTTTTTTTTGTTGTTGTTTTGTTTTTTTGTTTTTTTTTTTTGTTTTTCCGAAGGTTTGAGAGCCTTGAGCTTGGACTATCCCTTTTTTTTTTGCTCGTGACCTCTCGCCAGCGGTCGAAAGATCCTCCTCTGCTGCCACGCCAGCGTGGGCACCCAGGTTCCGCCGATCTTTCGCCACCTCCTTTCCTTTCTCTAAAGCCTTTCCCGGTTTAGCACGGAACCTTTGTGTTTTCCGAGTCCTCCCAGACCCTTTTTTTCCCCTTTCTCGTTTCATAGAGGAGAACTCCCCGTGTGTCAGCTGTCTTTACGTCCCCGTTTATCGTGGGTTTTAAGTATTCTTTGATTCTTTTTTTTCTTTACAGTCTCTCATCCTCCCCCTCCCCTACCCTGCTGCACAGTGAAGATGATCCCCCTTTGCCGAGTTGTTGCTCCTCTTCCTTTCTATTTTTTTTGTGTGTTTAGAGAGATCATTCCCTTCCAACCACTTTTAGTTTCTTAGCCATCTTCACTGCTTCCTTTGGACTGATGCTGGCGGAGTCAAATCGCTGCTTCACGCCCCTTTTTTAAAGCCTCCCTTCTTAGTCCAACACGATCAAGTTTCGAACCTTTTTTCCCCCCCCCGGCTTTTTTTACTCGGCTCCGTCCGAGGAGCGACGTCTTTGGGTCTTGCTTGCTTGTTTTTCACACCCCCAAAAAAACACGGCTCGCCTCCTTCCTCTTTCCTTCGTTTTCTTTTTCCCATCTCCCGTGGAGAGGTACCATCTTTCGGACACGTTGCGCCGGGTTCCCCGAGCAGGGCGAGGCTGGAGCTTCCTCGGAACTTTTTTTCTTTATGGGTCGCTTTGTCAGGCATCGTTCGTGCAGCGAAAACACGTGGCCGAATTGGTTTGTTTATTGCCCACTTATTTTTCCCCCCGGTAAAGATATTCTTGCTCTCTTTGACGTCTTGTGTTCGTTCCCTTGATTTGAGTTTAGACTTTTCCTTTTTCAATTCTTGGTTTTCGGGTCTTCGGGATCGACCCCCGGGATGTTTCTTTTGTTTTATATCATGAGTTTGAGGTCCTTTTTCAGTTCCCCCACAAATTTTCTTCGAGCCTAAGAGTTTCGGTCTCAACGACTTCTTTCGAACCCCTTCCGTCTCTTTTCTTTTATCGGAAGTTTTCTCTATGTCTGACAGAGTTTATAGTCGCCACTACGCACAGTCATAACGGTTGTCGAGACTTCCCTAGGGGAACTCCGTTTTCCGTCCCTTTTTCCTTTTAAATGATTTTTTTTTTTTGCTTTCATTTGTCCCAGCTATGTTTGGGACCGAGTTTTCGTCCTCTTGCCCTTTAACGGCCATGAAATCTGTGTTCCAAAGAACGTTTGGTCCTTAGAAATGGAAATAATTGAGCCGGGTGTAGCTTCCCCGGACGGAGTGCGGGGTGCTTTTTCAAGACTTCTCCGGATGAATGAGGGCCCACCTGGTTACCCTTTTTTAATGCATGTCTCAACATGCTCGTTAAACTCTTCTTCGATCTTTCAACGCATGTTGGCGGTCAGTTGTCTCTTTTTTCCCCTTTGCGTCAAATCCTTTTTCTACTCGTGACCACCCCCTTTTTTCGCTAGCCAATTCGAGACAGGCGTTCGCTGCTCCTCGTTCGCGTCCTTCTTCTCGCTTTTCCTTTCTGGATTTTGATTGTCTGTCTTCTGACTTTCTCAAGCACTCTTTTGACGGTCACGATCGAGGTACTTTGAGTGCTAGCCTTTCCCTGCGAGTCTGGTGCTTCGGCTCTTTTTTTTAAGACCATTCCCTTCCTGAGGTCGCCGGGGCTTCTGAGATATCGAGCGCGAGTCTTTTTTTTCCATATTCACCAAACTCTGCCGAGGCTTTGCTCGATGGCCGACCTACGACCTTCCCCCCCCCCACTGTGACGTTGTAGAAAAACATGGCCCTGTTCTGGGCTCTGCC
>Ga0179593_1620268_pt1 | contig 10695 bp, 8 predicted proteins | sample CZODoug2_1_08_16_FD_185931 | JGI IMG/M metagenome (GOLD analysis project Ga0179593, IMG submission 185931) | Vadose zone soil fungal communities from Angelo Coast Range Reserve, California, USA - CZODoug2_1_08_16fungal (PacBio error correction) | ecosystem: Environmental > Terrestrial > Soil >... | reverse complement strand
TGCCGACCTTAATGCATTGGCCCTTGGTCTCAACGTTGGTCGCGCTCCGTGTACTGTCCTGTTTTCTTTCTTCTCACGGCGACTGCATTGCAAGCGGCTTTCGATTTTTTCACCCGATCCGGCCCCTGCCTCAATGACACCAGCGATTTCCCCCTCTCCAGACAGCCTCCCTGTGTCGTTACGGAAGCCGCGCGTTTTTTTCCTCGAGAGTCCATCAGGCTTTTTCCGCCCAAAACTATTTGCACTTTTTTTTCTGTTTTTCTTCTGTCTTTTCTAACCCCGGCAATACGATCGGCGGGACCCTATGGCAGGGCGACCTTTTTTTCATTAACGGGACTGTAGGTCGTCTTCCCTGAGGCGTAGATATGTGATGTGAATCACCTTCCTTAATGTATCATCGCGCCGGGGTCTGCCTAATCCCGGTGTAGCTTTTTGTTTTATACGCTTCCGCCTCGGCTACTGACTACACTCGCCGCCCAGGTCTCTTCCCGACGGCTGTTCTGGATCCTGACATTTTCAGGTTGAACTTGCAGTCTTCGTGGCCGCCTTGCGATTTCTAGAGCCGCTCTGACTTTTGCAGGACGCGGACTGCTCGGTCACATGTAAGCGCTTTTACGCCCTTTTTTTTTCTTCCAGATCTTAGATCTTTTTTGGGAAGCTCCTGACACGTCTTTTACGCTGGCGTCTACTCCCCCTTTTTGAGTTCGCGGACCCTGCGATCATCCATCCGCTAGCCCCTAATTTTTAATGGAGTGTTCTGGCGGGACCGGCGTTCTCAGTTTTTAAATCTGCAATTTCAACGCTTTTTCCTTCTTGTCCGAGCCAAGCGTTCTGGTACGTCGCTGCCACATTTTCTTGGAAAATTTCCCTTCTTTTTTTTTTCCCCGGCCTTAAAGAATCTGACGGTCCGAGATGGTCGACGATGCGCTTTTTCGAAGGTGACGCATCTGAACCTCTCGACGCTCGAAGCGGAGGACGGAAGATGAATTGCCCCCCCATGCCCAACCCGCAGGCGCGCCGGACCTCCCTGATTAATAAGTCCCATCACATTTAGGTTTTCTTCGATTGTTTTGCGACTGACTTGACCCTCCTCTACCTATATCCGCTCCCTATCCGGGTAGCTTTTTCGATGCGACAGTCTTTCCCTTTGTCCGCTTCGCCGCGGCTTCCTTCAGGTCATATTTTTCGATAGCACCGTCCCGTATCGGCGCGGACCCGGCTGAATTGCCTCAGTCCCCCTTTCCCTATTTTTTTACCGAGAGAGTAGCTGAGTTTTCCCGAAGCTTTCTGTACATTCTCCGATTTCGCATGCGATCCTCTGCGTCTCTTGATTTCACGTAGCTGAGAACAAACCAAGCACGTGCTCGCCATATTTTCCTTTTTACGAGGCTTAGCCACATCCTGTGCACAGGTATCGGCCCTTTTCCCAGATGTTTTTGATCGATACCCCCGGGCACGTTGATATAGGATAGTCCCCTTCAGGCGACATCCATTTAATCGTGGCAGGAGGTCGCTCCTCTTTCCCAATAAAGATACAGATAGACCCATCGGAGGGCGGCTTTTAAGTCATCCTCCCTGCGATGGGCGGCCGCAAGTATTTCTTTCTCATTTTACACAGCGTGCGAGCCTTCAGAATCACTCTTTTTTTTTTACGTCAACGAGTGTTCTCGATTCCCCCCCCCTTTGGACCACCGTCCGCTTTCAAGCACCAGGTCCGAGTATCCTAGTAATGGCGCAAGCATGGAACTTCTTATTTTCTTTGTTCGAGGCTTAGCCCCCCCTTTTTCGCGATGCGGAGTTTCTCATTTGGTGCTGGTGCGAATATTATCCCTTCTTAAGGTCCGGTGGCGCCCCCTTCGTTGGGGCATGGAAGTAGACACCTTGCGTGGCGGACTTTCATTTGGCTCTCCCGCCGGCGTCGCCATCCAGCAGGTGGCTTCTTCCTCCTCTGCCACCAGCTTTTTTCTGATCTGTATCGAGCGTCATAATAGGGCCAGCCGTCTTTTCCTGACCACTGGAGTTCGGCGACGAGTTCCGGCGCCTTTCCCCCCCTTGTTAACTTTTCCGGATCTCATCTTTTCAGATTTCTTTTCGGTTGGAATGGCCCCCTTTCCCCTGGAGCCCCTGCGTAGACTTCTCCACAGAGCGCCCCGAGAAGCGCGGGTGCTGGTTATTCATCTCCCGGCTCGTCCGTGCCTGGTTCTCGATTGCCCTCTTAATAAAGCGCTTTTTTTCTTCGGCGCACCTATTCGCCCACTGAGTTCGAAAAACTAGCTTTTGCTTTTGTGCCGATCCGCCTTCCCTTTCAGGGTTTCTTTCGCATCCCCTCGAAAGCGATCATTCCCCCTGGTTTCTTTCTGCTTGGCATTCTCCTCGTTTCAGATCGTAAACGAGACCTGGTTTCATGTTAGAAGTCTTGGCCTTTTCTCTTCGCCACAATTCGTTCAGAAACCGCTTTTTACTCGTCTATTTTGAGAGGTCATGCGTCCCGGGACGAGTCTTCATCGCCGTTTTTTCATTGGACTCGTTAGTACTCCCTTCCTCTTTCTGAACGCATTAGTTGTTGTGCGGTATGGATTTTCGCACACTTTCTCTCATTTTCAGAGCAGCAGCGAAGTTCTTTAGTATCAGGTCGTACAGGTTTTTTTCATCCCCGCTGTCCCTAATGCAGCCGTAGCGATTCCCCTCTAATCCAATCCCTATCGCTCATTCGTGAGACTTCCCCGCCTGAACGCCGTCCTTTCCCCATCCCAAAATTCCGGGGCGATCGCTGTTTCCCCAGATGAGTGCTTATTCTCGTCCTCTATCCGCACCCCTGGGAGGCATATTCTAGAGCTCTCGCGACGTGAGATTTCTTCCTTCCCTTCCCTCCCTCCCCGGTCCTGCATCACGGTTCGACCGCGACTCCAGTTCTCTCCTGTTCAAGTATTCTTTTCACTGCCGGATCGAGAGACTTCGATTATTGCGAGATCGGCTCGCCTCTCCGCCTCCTGACCTTTCTCACTTTCGCTGTTGAGGGCGTGTAAGGTATAGCCTCTTCTCGAGTCTTGTATTCCGAACAACCACCCATTCCTCTCTGTGATGAGGTTCCGCCCCGTCGAGTTGCCGATCAATTTTTCACTTACAAGGCCCTATCTACGATCGTTCCGCTTCCAAACGTTCTGACCTTTTTTACCCGCCGGCTTGGCCTTCCCACACGCCGATCGTCTTCCGTTTCCTTCCTTCCCGCCTCCGTCGCGGGTCACACAAGTGTTCTACTCTTCTCGCCAGTTCTTGAGCAATAGTCTTCCTTTGCTTTTAGTAACGCTCACAGAGGCTTTTTTCTGGCCCCTGCGCGTTCAGTCGTTCATAGGTTCTTAGAATTCTCCGTTTTGGCCAAGTTGCTACAGCATTCCCAATTGGCTTGAAGGAATTAAAGCCTTCCTCTCCACCTCACCCGACGACTCGGCCCCAGCTGTGCCCTCGCGCGCCTGCTTTTGCCAAGTCATTGCATCTCTATCTCCCTTTCCTGTGTTTTTTTTTTTTCTTATGCCGAAATGAATTACAGGCTGAGCTCATTGCAAGGTTTTTCCGTCGCCATTGTCGTTTGGTTTCTCTGGATGCTTCTACAAGACTGCGAGATGCGGTACCCCCAGCTAGAGTTATTCAATTCCCCTTACCAGACCGACGTTCCCTTCCTCCCTGAAGCTTCTTTGATGCACGGAGCAGTTCCATTGGCTTTTAGGTCACCTCCCCGGGATTCTTTCTTCGCCCCTAGGGAAACTTTTATCCTCTTTCTCTGACAAGTTTTTCCTTCCCCCCCGCCCCGGCCATACGATTTTTTTGGACCCTTAGCCTCGATTTCCAACGTCCTTATTGGCCTTCGTTCCGAGCTGTCACGATTCGTAGACTTACCTCTTTCCGCAACCCTTTAATTTTCTCCTGCGCGGGGAGGCTCCTTTTCGAAGTGGGAGTTTGGTACGTTCTTCCCCCGGCGTTTTTTTATGATTTCCCATCGTACGCTACCCCTTTCGACGCTTTTCTTCCAGGTCAGTGAGTCCATTTTTGAATTCTTCTTTCTTCCGCCAAGTACTTTCACTCTTTCCTCTCTACGTTCCTCTTCTATACCTGGCTAGGACCATGTGGTGTCTCAATGCCCCCTCGTCTCCGCTTTTAGCCTCCCGTTTCTTCTACCGAAGTCATACGTAGATCAACAGCCAACGCCCCCCTCTCGTGTCGTATCACATATGCAGGCTGTTCGTCAGGACACCAGTGCTCCTATTCCATTCATCGTTTCCACTCGCCCGGAAATTTGAACTTGCTTTTCATTGAAAAGTTAGTCTCACACCGACAATGCTTCCCCCTTCCTTCTGATGATCATTTCTGTCTTCCAAGGGGATGTAAGCTCGAGTCCTCCTCGGGGACACTGCTTTATCCTGCCCTCCCCCTAAGACAAGAATAATGACGGTAGCTTTTGACGACTATTCTGTTCCCTTAGTTTCGAATTGGTTCCTCTTGTTCGTCCCTCTGGACATCGAAGAGGTTACTATACTAGATCCTCCTTTTTTCCCTCCCACCCCCCTTGCTTTCCCGTCTCCCTTAAGCTTTTTTTTGCTGGCATGAACTTATTTAGGAGTACGTTTTTTTTTCCTTTTTGCGACGACCGATTCTTCTCAACCTTTTCCGTCACTTTCTGGAATATGTTTCGTGGAGAGCGATGATCCTTTAGATGCATAGACGCTTTTAGATTTCCGATTCAGGAGTCACCTCTTCGGCTTTTTTAATGCCTCATTTGAGATAAGGAACTCTTCCTTGGTTTAGACTCGGCGCCCTCTTTCTTTTCGCTGGCACAGAATAGGCTTCTTCAACAGAATCCCTTCCGAGTTTTTTTTTCTTTCTCTCCGGAACGTGATTGGAACAAACATTTTTCCCGCTCTCTCTATCATCTCTATTTCAGTTCTTTCTTCTTATTCCTTTTGTCGAGAATAGTAATGACCCTTTTCGTCCATCTCGTCGGCTCCTCTTCCGCCTAAAAGGGACTTTTATTCTTCCTTTTTTGCTGACAATCTCTTCTCTCGCGGCCGTATTTTTCACTCAGTCTTTGAAAGTTCTCTTATCGAACGCCCTTTTTTTTAGTGGGGCAGAGTGAAGGGTCGTCAGCCCCATTTTATTCTGTTCCTTTCTCTCCCTCCCAACAGTTCTTTTCAGCAAAGCCATCGTGTCTACTGCCCCCCCCCTCCTTTTCCGTCCTCGCAACCCGATAAGGCTTGACCTTCCGTGCCTCTTTTCCCCCACCCGGTTCTACGCCTTAAAGATCCTAGAGTACTACCTTCTATCTCTTTTTCAATCCTAAGTTGTTGTTTGAGTTTTTTTTTTTTTGCAATTAAGCTACTAGTCTTTTTGAAGTTCTAAAAGGTGATGTTCCCCAGAAAGATTACATCTCTTGGTGGAGTCTAGAAAATTAGTTTTCACATTTATTTCCCCCCCCCCCCCCCCCCAGATTTGTTCTGGTTTCCCCGACAGTCTTTTTTCGATAAATCCCTACTTTTGTTTTGAAGCCTTTTCTTTCATTAATTAAAGCTGAGAAACTACATCAGTTTTAGACTCTGTACGGAAGTATTAGCCTTCGATTCTTTCTACAGTCTCCGTTTCTCAGGCTAAGATAGTCAGTCTACCCAGTGTAGGTGATTTACGATTCTTCTCTTACGTCCGTTTGGTCATGACTGTTTTCTCGTTCCGACTCGTATAAGGATCTTTTCTCCCTGACTTTGTAGACTGCGGGGCCATCGACGTGAACTCTTGCCAAATAACACCTCGATCTCTTCTTTTCGAAATCTGCGACCTCTCCCCCCTTAGAAAATAATGGCGGAGTTCTCCCCTCCCGAGTTGCACTGTTCCCTTCCCCCCTTCCGCCGGGTCTCCTCTCCTAAAACTGGGTTTGTCTCCTGCCAATGATCGCCCTTCCCGGATGGTTTAAGAAGCTATGCTCATTCGAGAAAGTCTTCCGATCTCCTCCCCCCACTCCCGGATTCAGATCGTTAAGGATTTTTGTTTTTTTTCTTCCGGAGTAGACAAACCGTTCAGACCTCCATGGCTTAGTTCCTGGAGTCGGAATAGTCCTGGAACCGGGACGAGCTCCTTCAGTAATTCAGAGCCCCTTCGTCTCTTTGCCTCTTTGTGCGTGAGGGCAAGGTTTGACCCCATTCTCCCTCCTCCAGAGATCCGCTTTTTTCTTAGCCTTGTTCTTTATTCAAGAGATTTTTTTTTTCCTCCCGCATGTGTTCCTTTTCCTTCTCGCTCATCACTACTTGGACTAGCCCCTTATCCGCGTAATTAGGCTCTGGAGAAATTTTCTCGTCCACGCCTCTCCCTTCAACAATTTCAGGGCCTTTTTCTAGCTTCCCTCTTCGTTTGATAGCGAGAAACGGGGCCCGGAATTGAGAAGACGCCGACGAGTTGGATTGAACTATCTTCGGAATGCCTTTCGTTTCTACCGCCCCTCCCCCCCTCATAGTCATAGAGTATGTACCCCATTTCTCCGCCATTTCTTAGCTTGCGGGATCAGAGCCACGACCCTCCTTGTCCTCCTGTCAGGGAAGGACCGGCGCTTTCTTCGCTTTTTTTGCGATGGTGTACTTAAGCCCTCTTCTTTTCGGCCCCAACAAAGCCCTTCCTTTTATGCTTCTCCTTCGCTCCTCTTCCCCGGGTTTTTTACACGGGGGATTTTTTGACCTCTTCCTACCGAAGCAGTCGTCTTCCGGCCCCTTTTTCAATAGGTCCCAAAGCCCTTTATTTTCGTCGGCCGACCACTCTGCGCTTCTCAGATGTCGTTTCCTTGGTTCCGACTGAGCCCTTGTCTGGGCTTTCTGCTTTTTCGGGTTTTCAAACGCATAAACCTTTGAGTCCTTTATTTTCCCCAACGTCGTTTGACTTGCGATTTTTTTCCGGCTCGCTCTTTCCCCGGGATTCCCCCTGACATGACGACCCTTCTACAGCCTTCCCTACCTCCTTTCCTCAGAGGAGATTCTCAACTTTTCACCTTGCCTGGCTGCAACTCTCGCCTATATCTTTTCCTCTTTATTTGTTGTTGTTCTTGAGTCCTTTCCTACTGATTCCCAGGTATTCCTTTTTACTAGTATCTTTTCCCTTTCCTTTCATGGATTGAGCGGCTTTGGGCTTCATTTCAGATTCTTTTTAGATCTTCTTTGCCTCACCAGGCTTCCTTCGGACCCTCTACATCCCCTCCTTTTCCCTTCTGACATTCGAAGCCCTCTATCTTTCTTCCTCCCCCCTACAACTAGATGAAGGAATCCTCTTTTCCAATCCACTTTCTAGACTTTTTCCCTGGGCCCTCTGCGAAGGAGATGAGGCAGTTTCTTTCTTCCTCATCAGGCGTTTTTCCTATGAAAGACGTGGGATCCCGCTTTATGTCTTTACTGAGGCCCCGAGCGTCCTATGTTATAGGGACCCCCCGGAATGGTCTCTTCCTGTGGGGCGGTCCCCCCATCACCGGCGCTCGATTGTTTTTTTTTCTCGGCTTGCCCGCGGGATCTTGAAATTTACAATCCTTCCTCTCATTTTGCATCGACGTCTTGCACGTTTTTTCCCCTTACGGTTTTTTCTTTAGTGGGTCGATATCCGCACCTCCTGTCCCTCTCTGTTGCTTTTGAAGAAGTTAGATTGAAAATGCGGTTTCCACCCCCCTAAGCGGGGCTTTTGACTGATCCCTTCCTCTCAGAATTTCTTTTTTTAAGATATTTCCCCTCCCTTCTTTTCTTCCCTTGCTGCACCGGTGTGTGGAGTCCCTCGTCACTGACGCTACAACCAATTGTTCAAGCTTTTCTTCCCTTGAATGGCGTTTCTTTCCTTTGACCCGACTTCCTTGCGCTGAATTTCTTGTTCGCTGACTATAATTTTTTCGTAAATCCGTTTCTTGAAGGCTTCTCTCGCATTCTGGGATGATTGGATGCCTTTTTCGGTTCAAGACAGCCTGGTCGGCGAGATTCCTGCTTTTTTTTTTTTCTTCCTCTGTGCCATGACTTGCCTAAAATGACCGCCATTCCCTCTTTTACGAGCGGAAGCTGAGCCTCATTTTTTCCACCCACTGGAATACGCTAACTAGCGGCCCGTCTCGCTTCTCACCTCTCCAGTGGAGGCTTGCGTTTTCTGCGTCTGTGACGCTTTTCAGACCATTCGAAGCACGCCTTTCCTTCTTTTAGACACGATCGCTCGGCATCTGGCCCTGCTCTGCATGGCCTCGACGTTATTCCTTTACGCCCAGATTTGGAAGTGAGCACTCGCGTTTCCCTTTCCTTTCTTTGGCCCTTGAGCTCAGTGTCCCCTTGCTCCCCCTCGAATGTTCTCCCTTCTTCCGATTTCTTTTGATACTGTCACAGAAGCTCTTTTACTCCTCCTCTAGCAGAGTAGAGTGTTTTTGATTAATTCCTGTGACCCCCCGCAACGTCCAATATGGAGCTCTCGCTCTCCCCCTCTTTTTAGCAGTAGTCAGCAAGAGGACTTACCCTTCGGCCGGTCGGCGATTTTCGATCAACCCCAGTTGCCTTTTGCTTAATTCTGCCTTGCTACATGTCTTTCCCCCCACACCAACCAAAAAACACCCCACCCCACACACCCCCCCCCCCCACCAACCCCCCCACCCCCCCCCCCCCCAACCCCTCCCCCCCCCCAACAAAAACCCCCCCCCCCCCCCCCCCCCACACCCCCCCCCCCTTTGAGTAGTCAGAGCAATCCGTATCACCCTCGTTTTTTTCAGGGAGATTTTTCGTGGGAGAAAGCTGCTGAAGGAAATCCCACCGGAGGTACCACGTCGGCCTAGCTTCGAATTCGTTCAATCGTTATACTTCCATGCCCACCCCTCGTGGTCCCCCCTTTTCCCCCCCGACCTTTCTTGCAGGAAGGTAGTAGAAGAGTTCAAGACACCTGCGCTGACGAAGCTTTGTTCAGTGTCGAGTCATCTCTATCTTATCATTGTTTCAAACTGAGATTTTTACATTCATTCTGCCGCTTTCGGATTGCTCCTCCCTGGCTGGCCACCCCCTTCCCCGCTAAGTGTAGGGGTGGCCTTTCCGGCCACTTGGGGATGATCACCCCTATTTTTTGGGACACAGTTTTTTCTATACTCCGACGTGCGTCCTGCCATTTTTTCTCCCCTCTCTTATGCCTTCCTAACAAAAGCAGTAGGGTAGTAATCGGAGCGTTTAGCCGGATTATCGATGCTTCGAAGTCATCACGGATGTTAGCAGACGAGATCCTGCCTCTCTTTTCCCATGTGAGTTGTTAGGATCCCTTTCTGACCGATGCCGAGCTTGGACTTCCTGGACGCCTCTCCGGTCCTGGTCCTTTGACAGTTTTTTCTGAAAGAGCGCGCTGTAACTTTTGTTTCATAATAGACGTGCCGCTTCCCCCTACCAAGACGCTGTGCATCTATGTCTAAATCTTCTTTCCGCGCTTATTTATTTTCAAAACCTCCGCGCCGCTCTCGGTCCTGCATCCTCTTTCATGTTTTCCATTATAGGGTATCCGCGACCTTCTGCTCCTTCAAAAGCTATCCTCCCGTGTGAATTTTGCTTCTCCATTTCGAGCAATTTCGTCCGTTCCCTCCTCTGACCGTATTAAGGGATATTAGAGATGTCAATTTCGTCTGCCCTTAAACCTTGAAACGGCGCTCCACTTTCTTTTAGGTCCCTAGTCTATCTCGAAGCGTGTTTTTCACGTGGGACCGTTTTGTTTCAGTATGCCGTCTTCTCTGTGCGTCTTGTGATTAAGGAGGGTCGTCCACCAATATAAGAAGTACCTTCAACAGCAGAGTCCAAATCTAGACGACTATGATATTTCAGCATTTCCTTTTGCTCTACTTACGCTTTTCCCCCTCCTGCATCTCTCCGGAGTTGGCCTCCCTCTTGGATCCCGACGCTGCTTCTTTCTTAAGACGATGCCGAAAGTAAGCGCGATTCTCCAGCCCTCCCCGCCATTCCACAATTCCTTTTCCCGCTTTGAAACGGTGATGACGCCGCCGTGGTCGCTTGACGCAAACCCTTTTAATCGGATAGGTGAGACGCATTTCCGACTACGTTGTTTCTTGATCCTCTTCTTATCTATCTAAGCTCCATTCCCCATCGTTCTGACATCCCCCCCTGGTCAACATGGTACTTCGAGTACGCCTCTTCCCTCCCCCGCGTAGCGAGACCCTGCGGCACTTCCTCATTACCTTTCCCTTACCCCCCGTTTTTCCATTCTACGTTCCCCCCTCTTCTTTCTCCCCGGTTGGCGACGAGTGTATTCCAATCTTCGAGCTCTTTAGGCGCCCCACCACGCCAGCCTGCTTTCTTCGACTGCACTCCTTTTTTTTCCCCCCGGGTTCTTGGACCTGCATCGATCCTCTTCCTCACGTTTTCCCATTCCCCCCCCTTATGCAACCTTCGACGGGTCGGCCGTCCCAATTCGGCCGCCCGTCCGCTTTTCCCCCCCCCCTTGCTACGACCTAGGTGGCATAGGATTCTGCATCGCCTTCTTCTGTTCCCCTTTTGCCCCATTTGCATGGCTTTTCCCCCAAAGTCGTTTCTCATGGAGAATGGGCCGATTCCTAGTCTTGTCACTTGATCTTACCATCCGTTGCCTGCAGTCTTTTTCTTCCTTTCATAATAGATTCCATGATTCTATTACTTTCTCGAGCGCCTGATGGCCCCCAAGTATTGA
>Ga0179593_1608001_pt1 | contig 10695 bp, 12 predicted proteins | sample CZODoug2_1_08_16_FD_185931 | JGI IMG/M metagenome (GOLD analysis project Ga0179593, IMG submission 185931) | Vadose zone soil fungal communities from Angelo Coast Range Reserve, California, USA - CZODoug2_1_08_16fungal (PacBio error correction) | ecosystem: Environmental > Terrestrial > Soil >... | reverse complement strand
TTTTTTTGTCCCTTTGATTTCTCTTGCCACCTTCCCCACCTCGCTTGCTTCTTCTCTGTCTGCGGATTTATTAATTGATGCAGAGCACCCGTCTACGGGGTGGTGGCGGCGATACACTACTTCATCTTCCTTTCAATCCTCACCTGCCTTAGAGTAGCCTCCGATCATGACCCCTCAACCCCAAGGTTGCTTGTTTGTTCTATTCTTTTAGAGACTATCTTCGAAAAATCTTTTTTGTTTTCTTCATCCCCTTAGTTTGGATACCCTTCGCCAAATGCAATTATCCAAACAAAAAATATTTCTGCCCCTTTGTCCGCAGGCAGCGCCCTTTTTTTCTCCCCCAGAGTCTACAGAGGTGTTAGTGGTACTCCTTTCCAAACTTTAACCCATGGTGTTGATCTGCTCGATTCGGTCTCCAGTTAAGGGAACGATGGGATGGGTGACATATGACTTAGGCAAGCAGATGTTTTTCCCCGTGAGTGTTTTTTATCCGTCTTCTCACCGTCCTGATCCCCTAAACCGAGGCAAAATATTGGGGCATCTCCATTGACAGGCAAGAAGCGGAGTCCCCTTTTGAGGTGAAGAAAAAAGCTCCCAAGTTGGGAAGTACACTGAAGATTTTCTTTTTTCCTTTTATTTTTTTGTGTCAGTTGGGTTATTAGTGGAGTTTTTTTACTTGTTTGTTTTTTTTCTTTTTTTTTTTTTGTTTTTTTTTTTTGTTTTTTTTTTATTTCTTTTTTTCTTTTTTTTTTTTTTTTTTTTTTTTTTTTTTTCTTTTTTCTTTTTTCTTTTTTTTTCTGTCTTCTTTTTTTTTTTTTTTTTTTTCTTTTTTTTTTTTCGTTTGAGGCTGGAAGGACCTGGATCTTTTTTTTTTTTGATATTTCTCCTTCTTGATTGGTTTGTCTGCTTCGGGGTTTCCCCCCCGAATCGGAGCGAGGACTTACATTTCTCCCCAATAGTCCATTACCTGTAAACGCCTGATCCACTTTCACCGTAGTCGAAGATGGGGTACCACCATGTTCGTCCCATATATGTCCTTTTCACCTCCTCCCGCCTGCCCTTAACCCGGTAAAGTGCTCTGATTGAACGTCCCTTTTTTTAAAAACCTCTTGCATGCTCCCTAGGTAAGCTTGACCCCGCTTTTTTCCTGACTGTGCCTGGGTGATTTACATTGTAATTCCCAGTTTCCCCTCTCTTCCCCCCAGACACTGTCGAATTCCAAAGGGTTTTTTGTGCCCCAGTCTCTGACGCACTGCGTAATTTTTTCCCTTCCCCTTCCTCAGAAACATGGTCGAAACGTCTTCTACCTTTTGATACTAGGTTTATCCCAGTCTGACGAGTTATTCTCTGTTCTTCTCTGAACTTCCTCTTCCCTTCCTTCATAACATTTCCGTAAGCTTCTCCGGTAAATTCCCACTCGACCCCAATCAAGACTGGCGTTCCTTATTAATTCCTTCATCGCCGATGGACGATCTTTGTTGACCCCTCTTATAACAATTTGGTTGTTACCTCTCCGCCCCCTTTTTGGTACATTTTTGTCGTCCTGTCGCATGTTGTTAGTCCGTTGAAAGCGACAGCTCCTGGTCACGACTATGTGATTCTTGCCACGCCTGTGCGTGTTGGAGCCTCCCCTATGCGTCCCTCCCCCAAGATCAGTTCTCCCCTCTTTCCAGGCCTCTTTTTTTCCTTCCTCAGTGGTTGTTTTTCTTTTAGAGAGGTTATACCCCCCCCCAGTTGACTGACTGATCTTAGGTTATGTTTTCTCAGCCATTGTCTCCCCAAGCCATGATGGAAAAAGATCCAGACTTTCCCCACCCCTAAACTGCGCGCTGCACGGATCCCCAACATGACTACTCTTTGCCACCCCTACCCTTGACCTTCTATTCGAGGATTTTTTTCTCGAACTTTTACGTAATTCAAGACTTTTTTCCGTGAGGTGAGCCGTCCATCCCGATTTATTCTGCTTCCCGACCCAGCCCTTTTTTCTTTTTTCTTTAGACTGCTTTGGCTTACTTCTAGCGGAACCCTGATACGTTGTCATGTGCTCATAAAAGATGTTACTTTTTGACCTTTTTGCACTGCTACGGAATACGATTAATCCCCCTCTGTTTCCTTTGTCCGTCTCCCCGTGCCTTTAGGAAACCTCGATGTGGTAATTTCAAAATGGCTGCGGCCTCCCTTCTCTTTTTCTCAAACTGCGTGAAGTCAATCTTTTTTCCAAATCGTGTAGTGGGCCTCTTTGCCTTCACGCTGAAGGAATTCCACGTTTTAAAATCACCCCGCTCACTTTTACTTTATATTCCCTCCTTAACTCCTTCCGTACACTCACCGATTCCGTTTTGTGTGCCCCGTTCCCTTTTTCGGGTTTAACGTAGTAGGAGTACTTTTCTATGGGCCTGCTCACATATCTTTTTTTTACTTTTTCTTCACCATGTTTGGGTTTAACCCCCGGAACTTATATCTGTCCGAATTTCCTTTTGGTTCTGCGTTCCTGAGAAGGAATCCCACAAATTTTCTGTGTCCCTAGTAATACGATCTCTTTTGTCCAGTCACAGCCCCCAAAGACATTTAGCATTCGCCTTCACTATTACCTCGATTCCACTGTCCATCAATCATGCTTCCGTTTTTGTGAAATGAATCACTAAAGCCACCCCCCTCACCTTCCCTGATTGTTGTCTGCCCAAAACCAGATTTCTTCCACTGTATATTTTCTGATTCCTTTTCTCCCCCATTTCTTCTCTCTGTGGATTGGGATTTCTTTATTCTCTATAGCAACAAGACAGTGACCCCCCTGAACTCCCTTCCTTCCCCCACAAGTTCTTTTCCCCCAAGCCCACCCCAGCTGGTTCCCTTCATGCCATCGACGTTGATAGGGTCTCTTTTTGCGTGCCCCGCTAACTGTTCCCTCCCCCCCCCCCCTAATCGACCCAATGACAAGTTCCCTTTCCCATTTTCTCTTCCTCCTGGAGTTTTTAATCCATTACCCAAACTAAATCCCCTTACACCCCTCTTCCTAAGGACATCCGAAACCCACTCCCTTCCAACTCTTTTTTGTTTTTGTTGGGTTTGGGGTGGTTGGGGTTTTTGGGGGGTGTGGGTGTTTGTTGGGTCCCTTTGGGTGGGGTTGGGGCCCCTATGGGGTTTAGTTCATGCATCTCCTTTTTATCTCTCCCCGAAGGCTTTTATTACTCTTGCCATTGTTTTTCGCTCCTCCTGATTCGCCGACGCCAAACCACCCTTTTTTTTCTCTGGCCCCCTTCATTAAGAATCCGCAGAATGAGCGCAATTCCCCTTGATTTGTGGGCATTGCGAGCGATGCTCCTCTTTTTTCCCTCTTTTGTTGAGAGCCGATGCCATCTCTTTTTTCCCCCCCAAACCAATCGCTATGCTTCCTGTTTCGTGGCTTTTATTGTAAGTGAAAACGTTTCTTCTTCTGCCCAGACTGTTTGGTGTTTTCCCCTCCGCCATTACACCTAAGACGTTACCCCCCCCTCTTCATCCTAAAAATGCCTTTCTATTAGATCTACCCTTCCTTTCCGGATGAAGACAAATTCGTTGGAGTAGTGATTTTCGAGGAAGACTTCTTCCTTTTTCAAATTTGGGTTTGTACAGCTTTCTTTTGATCATCAATGACCGCAACTTCAATCTTATATAAAAAGGTGCCCCCCACTTGTCCCAACTTTTTCAGGCAGCTTTTTTTTTTCCACCCCGACTCTGTTTCTTTTGCTCACGCCATCCAAAGCTTTTTTTCAAAATGTTTCTCTTAGTAGTTTCGAAAGGGACAGGGAACCCTTTGTGTTCATTGACTCCTCTTGTATTGGCTTGCCTGCATGTGCTTGTGGTCTTTGGTACTGATACATCCCCATAGAGAATTTTTTTCCGAACTTGGCTCTCTCCTTGGACACGCTCGGTCAGAATAGGTATACAGTTCCCTGAGTTTTTGCATCACAACTCATTCGGTTGGGTCTGGGAGTGTTTTGGTACCCCCCCGACTTGATGTCTGCACAGTGGAAGACGCTTTCTCACTTCCTTTGTTCTCTCTAATGCGCATTTTGATTCTGCTTCCTTAACTCGAGATTCGTTCCACCAATTTCGTACATAGATGTACCAAGTCTTACTTTCCTTGAGCCCTTTTTTTCTAAGAGTCTCCTCTTCAACCCCCCCCTTTTCTTCACACCCCTTCCCTTACCCCATTTTCAGATCTTCCGCCCCTTGACCTTTAACCTTACAGTGCTCTGACGCGTAGAGAAAGCCAACCCTGTCCAAAAAAGTGTAGTGAATTGCTGTACTAGCCCTTGTTCTTTTTTTCTTTCTTTGAGCGTTCTTGTATTTACCCCTGTTTAATTTTTTCCCTCTGCCCCCTCCCCCTTCTTTTCCCCAAGCCCTCGTTTGCACTCCGGTCCGCACGGAATGAGACTTGTGCCCAGACCTATATTGACTCCAGTTAATTTTTTGTTGTCTAAAAAAGCCACATTTTTTCCAACTTCTCCCCCTGTTTTCGGATTAGTAATATGCCACTCTGTCACATGGGAGGTCATGACCATACTCTGGAAGCTATCGGTTCCCAGTAAATCCAAGTGCAATGTCGCACAACCAAGAAGTTCGTGGTACGACGATAAACTCCTTTTCCTTCCCTTTTGTGTCCCCGATCTAACATCACTTCCCCCCCAGTCTTCCTTTGTTCTCCGAGCCCCAAAATTGTCATGTTATGTACTGGACTCTCTTCTTCTCTTTAGATTCCGTCTGCGGCAGTGGCATTCTCCTTTTCGTATGCAGATCTCTGTGTTGGAGTTCTCCCCTTCTCCTCCATCCACCAACTAGCTATCGTCCCGTAGTCCCTGTCCCAGATCTCTTTGTTTTCAGATGTTACGTATACCGGGACTACGGATCTGCTTTCTTTTTTCTTTTTTATCTGATCTCATGCTTGCAATAATCTGACGCCCCCCCTGTCCCCCAGATTCTAACCCCCCAACTCAATAGAAATTAGGCAATTATCCTTTTCCCTTCCCCGAAACTTTTTCCGGGTTCATCAAACATTCTCGTTCTTTCCCTTTAGGCGTATCGTCCCTCCCGCCCGTTACTTTTCCCTTCTCATCTCGCTCCCCACCTGCCTCTTTTACTTTGCCTTAACTCTTCCGTAACCGATCCCGATCGACCCTTGAGTCCTTTTTTTATGTTACGCTCCTTTCCGCAAATCCATGTCAGCTTTTCCTAGAGAATACCTTCTTGATCAGGCTTTTTTCCTTTTTCACCCAACTTTGCTTTACAATCTTTATTCTTTTTTCCATTTTTTCAATACTCCTGATGCGGTCCCCAGTTCTTTTTCCCCAACAATCGCCTAGGATCAATTACCCTTTTTCCGGCCCCCCAATTTTGGCCCTCTTTACTCCTCCAAGTTTGGCTGAAGGACTAAACATCCCCCCTTACCTCTCAAATCATTGCCAGGATATTCCTGACTCCTCTCCTGACACTTTTTTTTCACCGCTCCGGGTTGGGTCACCTCTTTCTTCTTCCCCCGGGTCGACATTAGGCGTCCGCTATGATTTCTTTTCTCGTTGGTTCACCCCATAGTAGCTCCGCCTTTCGGATCGGATAGGATCTGCCGTATGTATATTTCCGCCTCCCGAGGCGTCGAAGAACTCCCTCAATCCTCCATTCTGGTCCCCCACCCGTCACTAGACCTTCTGAAGCGTCTCCCTTCCCCGCGTTTTACTTTTTTACCCGGAATACTCCCCCACACTTACCTTATTTGGTGCATTTCTATTTGCTACTCCGCTTGCGGTGGAGTGTCGAGTTTTCCCCCTAGTATTTTTTGTTTCTCCAAGGATACACGTTTCTTTTTCTTCTCCCTCCCCCCCGGCAGTCCCAATCCCATCTGATTGCAGCCACATCCCCCCCACAATCCATCGGCCAACCGAACCCCGGGTTTCACGCTTTTTTGGGATGGCGTTCTTACCCCCCCCCCCTTTTTTCCCCCGCTTTTGGAAAGAAAAAAACCAGGATCTGACAAGTTCCTCTTTCTGTTTCGATAAGATACGTAATCATACCCCTTGAGACTTAGGGTTTTTTTTTTCTGAACCATCACTTGCTCTAACCCAGCTCCCCCCCCCCTCCTGGTTGGCGTTCACCTCATTTCCTTAGAGTATTCCTATTGCCTGCGATCATCGCCCTCGTAGGTGTACTCGCCGCCAACCACCTTTAAGTTTTCCCTTTTGCCTTCAATAATTCCTTTTCCCATTAATCATCTGCTTTTCCCTCTGCGTAAAATGAGCGAGTTTTTTCTTTGAGAGATGGTCATCTTATCCTTCCGTGTTTTGAGAGAGATGCACTTTGCCCCTCGCCCCGTTCGCTCTTATTCGTTGGTTATGTTCCTAGCCTTTAATACGATAACAAAAGTCCAGGGTTTTAGCTCCACCCTACGACTTTCATTCTATCTACCCCATGGCCCCCTTAGAATTTCTACCCGTTGCCATGCCTTCCCAACTTGGCTGTTGTGTCGGTTAGTCTCTTGATTTCCTCTCCTTTCTGGGTTCCTTCGAGAAACAAGTGGGTCTCCTTAAAAGTTATATGATCACCCCCCTCCCTCTTACTAAAAAAAGCCCCCCTCTCCCTTCGCTCCTTTTTTTATTTCACCTCCCCGCTTTCTTTCCTCCATCCCCCCTTTGAAACCCACGGGGTTCCGGGTCCTCTGGCGTCAACCTTGACTGGCTTGGGTATGATTTTACTTGAGCAGATGGATTGGCCGGGTCTTTTTTTTTTATCATCATCCAGGAAGTTAGACTTTGACCTTCCCCCCCTCGAGAAGAATGGTTCAACCCCCATCTTTCCGAAGCGGATGTGATGATTTGTGTGCATGACACCCCAGATGATCAGTAACGGTCGGTTTTGGTTATTTTTTTCTTCTCCTTTTAATTTACCTGCCGACGTGATGGATGCACCGTTCGACGTCTTCCTTGTTTCCCTCCCTTCCTTTTCTATGAATCTTTGCTTTATGCGATCGGACTAGTGACGCTTTCCACTTGCGTCCCTTAATTCGCTGTCCGATCAGAGGAATGGACCGATAAGTTTCTTTGTTCCTTTTGAGGTCACCAAATATGTACCCTCCTGATATGGATTTGAGAACCGTCACGCCTTCTCGTAGGAGGATTCCAGGTGTTTGAAAAAAAGTGTACGGGCCTGTACTTTTTCCCTCTCCCTCTCAGTAGGAACCTATTTTTGTTTTTTTTGCTCATTTTCCCTTCCGGCCCCGGAACTTTCGTCCAGACAATAGTTTTGCCGACGGTCCTTTTAATTGCTTTTTGACAGCAGATATCTGACCGCATCTTTACCTTCTCCTCTTTCTAATTTTCCCCCCGGTGTGACAAGCACATGCGACTAGGAGGCTTTCTCCAGTTTGATAAGCCCTCTATGCCATTTTGCGGCTCGAATAATCGGTATGAGAGCCTTCCCCTTCGGACCCGTTCAAGTACCCATTCTTCTCCCTCACTCTCAAAAAACGATGGACTACCTGTCAGTACGGAGGACGCCCATTTCCAGTGATCTAACTTTTTTTTCTAACTTGTTTTTTTTAGTTCTCTTGAGTACCATATTTTCTGCTTTTTTATTTTTATGTTTTTATCTCCGGCAAGAGGCTCAGTCCTGTGCTTCCGTTCGTCTTGAGAAAAGCATGGCGTGTGGGAGAGCCAGGGCTTCCACCCCCCTAACCTCTCTTTGCGTCCTTCAGGTATTACGTACACTTTCTCTCCCCCCTTCCCCCTCCCTTTTATGAGAGATTCCCTTCCCCCTTTCCTCCTTTGACGCTAGCTATTGTATTTTTGGCGTCCTGCCACCGCCACCAGTATACCTTCTCTCATACCTCCTCCGCTTGCTGATCTAAACAACATGTCCCACTCCCCCCCCAGTGACTGACAGATTGTACGACTATCCCTAACCTTTTTTTTTTTCCCTCAAACCCCCTTTTCGAGTTCAAGATCCCAAGACTCCTTTTTTTCTTGCGCTCGGCACTTCCCGATTACTTTCCTTTCGCCCACGCCAGTCTTCTTCTCTGACCCATTGCTTGGAATACCTGCCCCCAAGTCCCCCTATTCTCCTCTCATGTTGCTCTCGTGTCTCGAGTTCATAAGTACTACATCTGAAGACAGAGGACGTTTCTTCCCACTTGTCCCTTTAACTTCTCAGATCTTCCCAATTTACTTATGCGTCTCTGTTCATGGCTTGAATGCTCAAGTAACTAGCTGGGCCTTCCTCCTAAGGGTTCCTGGGGCCTGTGAAATTACACTTACTACCCTCCAAACATTTCCCAAGCTGAGATCAAGTTATCTCTTTTTTTCCCCGCTTACGGGTGCTTTTTTTTCCCCCACTTTACTGTCTCCCTGTCCCTTCTTTTCGTACCCGCTTATATGTCGTACATATATTTGTGGCCTCTTTTTTTTACAAGCGGAGACTTTATCTGTCCGTAATCCGGATCGGAATCTTTCCTTTGTTCCCTTCCTCCTGGGACTCCTGTGTTACAGCGTTACCTCGACTTTCTTGAGTTTACTCCCTACCTTTTCCTCAAGCTCATAGAATTACGATCGTCAACAGTACATGGCCTGTGCATTTGGGGCTCTTTCCTAGGCATCCAATCCCACAATCCCCTGAACAGTGGTGTCTGAACAAAAATTCCTCTTGAATTCTTCATCCCTCTTTTTATGAATCTTTCTTGTCCCTTGGGTTAACATTTATTTTTTATGTTATCTTTTAGTATCACGTTCTTATTTATATATCCCCCCCCCAAAGGTCCCCTTGAACCCCCCATTACATCTGCTTTCCCACCCCCAAACCCCTCTATGAGTTAAGTAAATGTTCATCTCCTTGACCCCCCCCCCCCAGGGTCACTCTTTTTATTTTGATAGCACCTAAGATTCTCGTTGGAAAACAGGAATGTCACGGGTAGATGGGCTTTTCTAGAATCTTTATTTCCTGGTCTCCCAAACTAATTTCCCCCCGCTCCCCCTCACCCCATCTTGTTCTCGACGTTGACACTCGAACATTCCCTATACCTACACCCAGCTTCAGCATCGTTTAGAGATCTCCCTGGATTCTTTCCATGGACTTTTATCATTCCTGTACTCCCCTCCCCTCCCCCCAAAAACGTTGTTGGATCTAGTAGGCTGCATACTCCCTAAGAACCACGAATAGCGAAAGAGACCATGTTTGGTCCTTTCTTCTGGCATTAGTCATACTACTCCTGTGCTCTCTCTCTTTTCCCCTTAAAATCGCATCCGTTTCGTTTTCATTAGTTCCTCTTCTCAAGTCATCGCTGATGATAAAAAACGTCCGGTGGCCCCCTATTTCATTCAGATGACTTTCCCTTCCCTTTTTTTCTAATACTTTCCTCTAGTAGATCGCGACCCAGCCTGCACATCCAAACCTTTTTTGTTCGGTTTTTCGTGCGCATACTTAGTAGGGTTCTTTTTTCCAAAGCTTTTTTTTCGGTCCTTTTTATACTTTCCCTTTTTTGCCGCCAACTTTATCTATTTTTCAGCCCCAATCTACCTTTATTGTTCCTCCCTTTTTTTTTTTTTTTTCTTTCAACGCGAGTAAGCTTTTTAGGCGTATTTCCCCCAGAGTTCCCCCCCCATGGGGTTGATCCGCTATTGGTTCTCCTTCCCCAGATATTTTTTCTTGGTGACATATGTAGCTTCTGGTGCCGTTGCGGTATCACTTAAACGTGTAGAAAGGATACCTCCTCTATTATTTCTTAACCCCCTTGCCACTCAAGAGGCCCCTTTTATATACTTCTGAAGTTCGTTTTTTTTGCATCCACAAGTTGTCGTCGGTTGACCTACACGAATACCCCCGTGATTGGGGCCACAGTTGGTTCCCCTCTCTTTTTCCTTCCGAGTGCAGTGTTTCAGATCGAATTTTCCGCGTTTTTCCCCTTCCCGACCCTTTTTTTTTTAGTCCGGTCCCTGTCTTCATTCCTCTGTTGTAACACCCCGATTCGATTCCGCTTAGATCCGAGGGGGTACAAACCCTTCCCCCAATATCTAGCGTACGCCTAATGGACAATTCCACCTCTTTCCCTTTTTCTCACCCGTCCCAACCCGATTTTTTTTTTTTTTCCCGTTGTTGAAAAAAAAAGTGTACGGAATTGTACTAGCGTTTCAATGTTTGCGTTGATAGGGTCCTTCTCCTACGAGTTCCCAGACCTATTTTGCCCGCCTCCAAGTTTCCTTCTTTTTCCCCTCCCCCGGATGTTGAACAGAAGCTCTCTCTTGACCGTGCCCTTTCATTTGACCCTACTCTAATCTTTTTGTCAGAAATCCCTTCGAAAATTGCCTGATCCCAATAATGTTTGATACTACTCCTGTTTGCGCTCGTAACATTTTAGGGTGAGCCTGAAACTCCTTTTCCTTCCCACCAGTTCCTTTCCCCCTCTCTACATGTAATCCACAAGCTCGACCCCCCAAAATGGGACTCTCCTCCATCTGGATTTCAGTTGATGGACTATCACCTCACGGAAACATCCATCAACCCCTTTTTCCCTTGAACTAGAAGACCAAGTTTATGCTCCTTCCCCTCCTTTTTCTGGTCCTCTATTTCTTTTTCCTTTTGTTTAGATTCAGGCAAGCCTGGTATGTTTTGTCGACCAGAGATTTTCTTCTCCTTTTGCCATGCCCTCTAACACTCTCATGCCATCCCATAACTAAG
>Ga0179593_1550873_pt1 | contig 10695 bp, 11 predicted proteins | sample CZODoug2_1_08_16_FD_185931 | JGI IMG/M metagenome (GOLD analysis project Ga0179593, IMG submission 185931) | Vadose zone soil fungal communities from Angelo Coast Range Reserve, California, USA - CZODoug2_1_08_16fungal (PacBio error correction) | ecosystem: Environmental > Terrestrial > Soil >... | reverse complement strand
CGCTTTTCATTCATTGGCATTATACGGAAGACTCCGCTCACTTTTTTTTCCTGTTTTGTTTTCGCATCATCGTTTGCTTTTTCCTCCTGATCGCGTTCACCATCCCCCCCTGAGGTTTGTGATTGGAGAGTTTAATGGTATTCCCCTCTAACCGAGACACCCTTTTTTTCCCTTCCCAGAGGCCGAATGCATAAGGATGCCGGATTCTTGCACCCCTCCCATCCCTCGGGCCTCGAACCCTATCCTCCCCTTTCCCCACGTGGAACAGTGGCCGCTTGCATAGTATGTTGTCTTTTCCCCATTCAACTAACCTTTTTTGTTACACCACGTACCTCTGCCGAAACAACACCAACCTTTTTCCCAGAATCGGCCCTAACCAGGGAAAAGTCGGCTATTCCCCTTTTTTGAATTTGGTTCCCAGGGGCGCGATCGTCGCCCCTCCCACCTCTCTTGCTGAGCGTTTTTCTACCGCCCGAAGCCGGCCCAGTTGCAGCGTGCATTTTCGCTGTTTGCGAAAGGCCGCCGGTTCCCTTTTTCCTTTCTGACGGGAAAAAGTCATTCGCATTTTCAAGCGTAATTTTTGACCCCTCTAATCCTCTCAATACCCATTCCTGAAAGTCAACGATGGGTAGCCGAAGATGATTTTTCCTTTTCCCCTTCTACCGCATATAAAAAAGGTTGTTCTAACTCCAGGTTCTTGAAGCCCGTGTCAAAGTTCCTTTTGTTTAAACCGCTACGGGCCCGGGCCGACTTCCCAAACTCCCCGTTTCACTTCCTTTCCCTTCTCAGAAGGAGGAGTACCCCCTGTTCACCTTTAGTTCCTAATTTTTTCTCCCCCTCTTAATACCAATCGCCGCATGTTTTTTCGATCGTAACCTTTTCCAAACCCCCCCTCCTTTTCGCCCCGTCCGATGAAGCGTTCCTCTTTAGCTTTACTTTCCCCGTATCTTTTCCTCGATGACTTGTTCTTTTTCATCCTCGCTGACGGACGTGGAAAAAATTCTTCGTCGGCAGGCGCTCTTTTGTAACATTTTTTTCCTTTCCTTTCGTTTGGTTTCGAGATTTTCATTATTTGTTTACAGATTTTCCTTTTCTCTGCGCGCCTGCGCCGCTTTTTAGCTGTTTCGCGGATATGGCCTTTCGCCTTAACGCGTTCGCTTAACAACTCAGTCCTTTTCCTTCCCGCCACCCCAAATGTTTCCACAGTATGAAATGACCCCCTTCGGAAAGACACATCCCGATCGCTTGCTTCCATCTGCGTTTTTGATTTTGCTGTTTTTTCCTGGAATGTCCTTCCTCACACCCGTTATCTTTGACATGATCCCCCCTTGATCTCTCTTTGAAGAATCCTTTTTTTTGAGTTTGATCATGCCTTGACTCCAAAATTCATAAAGTTCCCAGTCTGGAAGTAATCGCAACTTTTTCTGTTTTTCTCCCCCTTTGTCCCTCACAGCTTTTTTTTTTTTCCCGATTTCTCATTTTGCGCGCTTTTTGGTTGCCTGGACCAATTTTAGGCGAAGGAGAGATCTCTAACCCCTGCACCCGCTCTGTCTGAGTCGACTCTTCCTGTTGCCTTGACAAAATCATCGAAATCCTATCGACCACCCCCAACTACCCTCCTCCTTCTTCCAAGTTAGCGCGTAGACGTATTGAATCCTTCCAGGATCACTAGTCCCCCCTTCCACCTTCTCTTCTAAATCTTCCTTTTCCCTTGTGCAGAGAAACGCGTTTCTTTGGTAGCCTTCTTTTTGTCTTATTTTTTTTACTCCTCCTTTCTAATGTATTGTAGTTTGATAAGCGGTTTGCTCTTTTCTCTCCCTTGCGCGTCCACATTCCGTCCTTGCGGGGCAAAGGCTCAATGCCCTTTTTTTTAAGGGGAGCCCTTGTAGCTATGGTCATGTTTCCCCCCAATTGGCCTCCCATGGCGGTGCTTCCTCCTTACACAACTTTTTCTTTCAGACACGGTTTCGTCTCCCAGTTTTAGTTACAAGCCCTCTCTTTCTTTCCCCGGCGTTATTGGATGAGGATGTGATTTCACATTCCGATGACTTTTTTCCCGTCCGCATCTTCCCATTTAAAAAAACGTCGGTCCTTCCCCTGCTTCTACTTAGCAAAGCTTGTTGGAAGCGGAGCCCCCTTCTCCGCGTCCCTTTTTTTTTTTTCCCTCTCGCCCGATCGCCAGACAGATCCCATGGCCCACGATCGATAAATTTCTCCCCCTGCTTTTGCAACTTTTTTCTCGTTATGGCTTTTCGCAGAAAAGTTTGGTTTTTGTCGTTCCATCCGATTTTACTACCCCCACCTTTTTTCCTTTTTCCTTTTCATGATAGAAAAAATGCCTTGCCTTCCCAGGACAGCGCATTCCTGTGACTGGTAGTTTTCCCCCTGAGTCGAGGGCCCCTTTTCCCCGTTTGGAACAAAATCCCCCTTTTCATCCAAGGTTTGATGGATTTTTGACTTTCTTTCTTCCCCCCTTGAAGGAGAGGTGTTTTCCTTTTTGATAACAGATTTCTCCAACCACGCGGCCTACCGTGTCACGGGATTTACCTCCTCCCAGCTGCAGCAGCAGCCCGTCTTCCAATTGGGATTCCCTTTCACACTTTCGTTGTGAATGGTGTTTCTGATAGGATGAGTCCGGCGAAGCCTCTTTTCCTCCTCCTCCGTTTTTTTTTATCCTTCGACTTCGTAGACCGCAGGACCCGACGCCAATTACTTTTTTTTTTTTTCGTCCCAATGGGACCTTAGATAATAAGGGAGATTTGTCGAATGGATAGCCCTTCCCCCCTCTCCCCTTTCAATATGCGAGCTCTTGAGTTGTGATGGACTCTGGTATTGGACACATAGTCCTTTGCCCTTCTTCGCCCAAGGAGAATGCACCTCCCCCCGCCTTCTTTCCCCCGCACGCCCTTTTCTCTTCTTCTTTCCAAGTCCCCCTTCGGAGCCACCCCTCCCCCGGCACCGGTGGCTTCTTCGTTCTTCTCTTTTTTACCCGTGACAAATTCAAAATACAGAACCCCTGTTTTTCTTATACGTGTTCAAACTCCCTTTGCCCCCACAACTTTCGCCACCCCTCCTCCTGAGGCTAAAAGTGGCCAAACAGTTGAAAATGGCTTGCCCTCTTCCAGCCTTTCCTTTTTCGATCGTCGACTTTTTCAATGGCGTTCACCGCTCCACCTCTTCTCATAAGTGAAAGACTTCTTCCCTAAGGCCCTCGTTTCCATTTGACGGGGGTGCGGTACGGGTCCAAACCCCTCCCAGACTACCTTTTTTTCCCTTTTCAAAAATAGACACAGTCTCTGAACGTCACGTCTTCTGTTCTCCCTGGCCTATTAGACTCTTCTCCTTTTTAAACGTCCCTTTTTCATCACCAGTGAGTTTCTTAAAGTCTCCTTGATGTCACCATTTTTCCCCCATTTTATTAAACCCTTTCCACCTCTTACTTGATCCCCGCAACGGTTACTTCCTATTGCCAGCCCCCCCATTTCCCTGTCCCCTTTCATCGCCCTCGCACCGCTGCCACCATCAATACTTTCTTCTGGTCGATTTCCCCCTTCAACCAAACTAGTTGTTCCCTTCCAGTCGCGTTTGCTTTGGCAACATCCGCTGTTCCCCCGGAAGAGTAGCCTCGTATTCTTCCTTTAATCCTTTCTGACCGGTAACCTCTAGTCTCCCCCTCTGCCCCCTTTTTTTCCCTCTCAGGATCCAGTAAGAGAAGGGGGTTTGTTGAGGGATTTTTTTGATGTCTTTTTTCTGGCGTCTTCTCTTAAGCGGCTCTCGTCTACATTTTTTTTTCGCGGTATATCTTGACGTAAAAACATCGCCTGCCACCCCGCATTTCTCTTGAGCGCAAAAATTTTCTCCCAAGTCTCGCTCCCGTCGACGGCTTCCAATTCGGCTGACCCCTGCTCACGATTAGCTTCCTCCCGAGGTTTTGATCTTGTTGCACTGCCGTGAATGATGGACTTCCACCCCTTTTTCTTATCAAATAGGTATCGCTATCTCCTTCTCTGAGCAGCGCTTTCCCCTCTTTCGTCCTGTCGTTCTTCTGTTTCTCTCACTCCCCCTCTTTCTCCCCAATAAAAACGCTCGTGCTCGAACGCTATTTGTCTTTTCGAATCCCTTCCTGACTGTTCTTTTGGCCCTTTTTTAACAGTTCGCTCCTTCGGCCTTCTTTTCTTTTTTCCGGCGAAGGCGATATTCCCCTTTTTAAACCTCTCCCCCAAACTTTTTTTTGAGCGGCGCGAGAGCGACGAGTCACCCCCTCAACATTAATATAGAAACCCCCATCTCTCATGATTCCTAATTTCAAAGTTAATCCGACTCCTCAGTTCGTGTCTCCCTCTCTTGATCTTCCCTTGTTCCATCTATTGATACATTTCGGTTTTAATTTCGGAATGTGAATTTTCTTTTGGTCGCGTTTGGTGGTTGATGGTTCTCAGCCCCCTTTCCCGGTTATGCTGGTTTCTTTCCTCTTTTTTCTTCTCTCCTCGACGCGTCCACAATTTTTTTCCTCCTCTTTCTTGCCTAGACAGTAAATGCGTTATGTGAGATATCCTGATCTGACCCCTTTTTCCGCCTTTGCCTCATGCGGTGTCTCAACGGAAACGACCCTTTACGTTCAGGACCTTTTCTTTCATCTTTCTTTTTCTTGCCCAGAACTCCCCGTTTACGCGTTACTTTTTTCGGTGCTGTCGATTTTTCTGCAAAGGCGTCTGCGTCTTTTTGCGTTCTTTCCCGTCAAATGAAACGGCGGCTTCGCTTCCGCTGACTACCTGCTTCTCCCCCCTTTTGCAAAACGTCACATCCGAACTATTTTCTCTTCTGCGCGATCCCGCCCGATCCCCTTTTTGACGGCCTTCCCTCTGCTTTCCATAACTTTCCCCCTTTCTCCTCGATCGTATGGTTTTTCTTTTTTCTTTTTTCGCCTTTTTCGAATCCAGATTTTCACCTTTCCTTTCTCTTCACCCAAGGGTTGTGGAGGATTTCACCTGCCGATTGAAGCGAAAATTGGTTCCTTTGAATTTTGATCCCCCCCCGCCCTTCGGGGTAGAGGGTCAGATGGAGGTCTTCTGGTCGGGCGTTGATTTAAAATGACTTCCCTGATGGATTGCTTCGTCGGAGTCGGAAGGTGTCTAGCCCACCCCCCCACGATTCTCCCCCCTTTTTTTAGACTGTGTCCCTTGGTATTGATGATTTCTGGCGCCCCCTAGTCTAAAGGAGAGCGATTTTCCCCATTGCGACACTACCGAGTACATAGAACTGATTTTTCCGGGCGGGATAAGAGGTAGGCGCGGGGAGTCTCCCTGTTTCGTGTTTTGTTTCCCCCACATTTTCGCTGAGACACTCCTTTTCAATATCCTTACCGCCCTCTCATGCTGGACAGGGCTTGTGTCGTATCACAATGTAGCGCCTTTTTTTTTGCTGCGCGTGGCGCGCAGATGATCTCCGTTAGAAACGTCACCCCTTGTCGCCGGCGTTTATTCTTTTTCTTTTCCAAAACGAGACCCCCTTCTGGCCCTAGAGCCGACCTTCCTGTTTTCACCGCCCGCCCCTCATCCCTTGGGAATTCGAACTACGTTCTCCTTCGCCTTAGGACACGGCCCACTTAGGCGCTTCCGTTCGTACTCTAACCTCCTTACCTTCAAAACCCCTCCCCCCTTTTTTTATCCCAATTGCCGGAGGTGACCCTCTTCGAAAACCCCCCACCACCCCACTTTTTTCCCCCCCCCCGAATTCGCGAGGAGAAACGTTTTCAAAGGGTATTTGGTTGAAAGTTTCCGTTGATACCGCGCCTTGTCCTATGACTGGCGATCGTCCGCTTCCTTGTAGGTACGCTTTTTGCTACCCGCCAAGCTGGGAGCTAGCAGAGTTCTTTTTCTTCCCGCTGGTACCCCCTCCAGGCCGCCCCCTTTTTTTTAATGTGGCCGTGTTCGCGCGGGCCTTCTCCTTCTTCCTCCGTTTCCCTTTTACCCCTCCAAACGCCGGCTCACGGCCGATGCTCCCCCTTGTTTCCCTCTTGTCTGAAAAGTAAGACCCAATTTTTTTTTCAGTTTAGTGAAGCAGCATGACCAGGCTTTTTCACCCTCATTAACATCACTCCTTCTTCCCCTTTTCATTTTAATTTCTTGCCAAGCATGTGAGTCAACTTTTTTCTCCTCCCCCAATGTGATAGAACTTGCCACCGCTCGGCTCACCAATCAACCATTGTTGGATATCGAAAAATCCCCCCACTATGTGCCAACAGTTTTTACCCGCGTGTTTTTTCTTCCCCCCTCTGAAAGAGGTGGTCCCCACCCCCGATTCCTCCTCTCTTTTTTTCCTGTCTTTTCCTCCAGACTATGCCCCTTTTCCGGCCGGCAACTTGGAATACATGAGCAATGTTGGGTTTTTTTTTTCTCTTTCCTTTCCCCCCCGAGATTTGTTCAGTCTCATGCGAGAGCGGCGCGCGCCGCCACTTCCACTTTTTCCTTTTTCTGAGGATTATCGTCTCCTCAACGGCACCCCAGTTCCGCTCCTGCGAGCACCTTTTTCCCTACCCTCTCTCGACCCCCCTTCCTCCTTTGCGATCTGTAAGACCCCCCAAACCTCCATTCGCGGACCGATCTTTTTTTCTTTTGGAGAGTCCCTTCCTGACTTCTCCCGTATTTCACATGATCAAAGTTATTCCCCTTCTCTCTTGTGTTTTTTTAGAGAGATACCCTTTATAATCGGGATTTTGGCTACATCCTGCTTGCGCTCCAATCACCCGCTTGGCGTAGGGTTTAGTCGAATTACCAATCTCGGTTTTTTTCCCCTTCTTCTCCTTGCGCATGGAAACTGCTGGTTGCCGGCAACTTTTTTTGTTCCTCCGCGCCCGCGAAACCTTTCTCTGTCTCTCCCGCTACTTAGCCCCGAACACCTTATACGAAACCCACCCCCCTTATCTTACTGCTACTTCCCAGTTTCAGTTTCCCCTCCCCCTCTCCTTATTTCCGGGAATAGTAGGCTTCTATTTTTTTTTTTTCCCGCGGTCCATCGCGTGCTACCTTCCTTTTTCCCCTCTCGCTTTTCCCGAGCAACGCGTTCCGTTCCTTTCATTTTGTGTCTGGGAGTTGCGGCCAGTGCGCCCTTTATATTTTCTTTTCCTTTTTCTTCGAGCCAGATCGAAAGATTTTTCGCTTTCCCCTGCTCTCAATAGGAAGTAACCTTTTCACTACGATTTGATGTTATATCCTCCCTGTTTACATGCTTGTGCCTTCCCCTTTGGTTGGAAAATCCCCCTTCTCTCTTGCTTTTATTTGGCCTTTTTTTATCCTTGCTCCCCTCCCTTGCGTGACGTTCCCGGGCTATGTCGATTTCCAAAATTGCGACCGTATGCGATTTTTTTGTCCCCAGTCTTCCCCCTCCCATTTTGAAAACCTTCCTTCCTTTCCGCCAGCTTTCCCAACTCTTTCCGCTTTGTTTGGACTCTTATCCCTTCAAGAGAATTTATGGCGAGCTGAGCTTTTCAGCACTGTTTTGCCTCTCTAAAGTTGCCCCCCCCTACTGTTGTCCGTTCTTTCGCTCGTGATTTATTCTGCTGTGTTTCTGGTGAACCTCCGGTTTTAAGAATCCCCGGTTTTGTTTTTTGAATTTCCTTCTTTCCTTCCCTTAGGCCTTCAAGAAGCGAAATTGGTCCCCCGTGACGGGCCCTTTGGCTCCGATGTGGTCTATTCGTATTCCCGCTGTAGTTTTTGTTCGTGGCGGAGCCCATAAGGAAGACGAAATTATGGTTCCCCCCCAGTTTCTTTTGCGAATTCCCTTGCTTTCCCACGGGTGTCTCGTTTTAGCCCCCAAATCGTTCTCCACAAAGCCCCTATCTATCGCCCACTATAGGTAACGCGCTCCTCTTTCTCCCTCCTGAGACATCCCGTCTGGAGAGCGTACACATGTTACCCTCCCATTCCGCCATGCTTTCCCCTCCTTTTCCGGGTTCTCGGTCTTTCTTTCTGTCCCCTTTTCCTCCCTCCGTGTTGTTGTGGTTCCGATTCGAGACCTTCACTCCCGTCTTTTTCCCCCCATTCGTAAAGCGGAACTTTTTCGTCCGCTCCCCTTTTTACTTCTTTCTGTTCGCGTGAGCCCAATTTTACGCTCCCTCCTGTGACCAAGGTGATGAGAGAGATTGTTTTGTTAATCCTCTTTCGACCAATTAAGGCACTTCCCCTTATTCAGAGCGCTGCCCCCAATCTTCTTTCCCTTTCCTTTTTCCGCACCGAACGAAAAAAGTCCTTCCCATCGTTCCTCTGAACCTCTACGCATCTCCCAACTGGTCCCCACCTTCACTTGAAACTTGCTTTTGGTGCCGCTCAACAACTTCAAAACGCCCCCCTTTGTTTCTCCCCCCAAGCCGAGGTGAAAATCTTTGCCCCGCCACTATCACACCACCCTCTCAGGAGACAGAAAAAGGAAACATTTTTTTGATGTGCGGTGCCTATTTTATTTTTTTTTTCCAGCCAGGGGATTAGGCTGGACGATCTCCTTCATCAGCATGGCGTTTCTCTTTTTACCCTCCCCCCCCAACAACTTTAACCGGCGTTACTTAGGAAGCTGGTGCTTTCGCACGTTTTCCGGTTTCCTTTTCCTTGGTTTTCAGATGAGGAAGGGAAAAACCTTTTCCAGGACGATTTCCTATCTTCTCTCTAATCACTCAGCGGCTTCACCCTTCCCAGCCCTTTAAGAAGATTGACGACTGGTCATAACTCACTCTCCCCCTTTGGTCCACTCACAGGAGTTAGTGAAGTTCCCCCCTTCCCGAGGGCCCCTTAGTTTTTCCCCCCCCCCATCCTCTCCTTCCCGTGCAGTGCAGATACCCTGCTATTTCGCCAGCAAAGGGGCTCATGTGCGACCTTTCGTACTCCTTCGTTTTTCCCTCTCATAACAATCCCCACCCCTGCGCTTCGACCATCCACACCCACATGAACACCCTTCCCTTTCCAGCGTTTTTTCCTCCTTTTTTGCGGAAACCGGATGTATCCTCCTTTCTTCTTTTTTTGTCACGGATAAGGATCTGCACCCCCGTACCTCTTCTCGACGGCTTCTTTTTCCTTCTAGGAGCGTAATTGATTCCTTTTTTCCCGTCCTTTCTTTTTTTTTCGAATGTGTTCCCTTTCGGCTTCGTAGACTTCTGCTCCGCTCCTTTTTTTTCGGATCGCTCGAAACAGAGTTGAAGGCCACCAATTTCCGCGCCTTCGTGCACAATTCCTCCCCTCCTTTCGCAAAGAAGTTCCCCCCCTATCATTAGCCTCCCCATGGATGAGATTCTTTGATCCCCTACTTCTCCACTCCTTTCCTGAATTTTTGCGCCCCTATACCTTTTCCCCCCCCCCCCCATTTTATTACTCTTTCTCCAAGCATACGTGGTTTTTTTTGAGACCTATTTTCTAATTCCTTTTTTTTTGAGCTAAAAATTCATTCACGCTTCTTCCCTCACAACGCTCGTTCCTCCGACCCCTTTTTGCTTTCCTCATTCCCCCTCTCTTTCCGTGGCGCTGATCCTTTTCTTTGATTGCATTGCGTCACCTTTTTGCTACTTTTTCTTCCGCGTTTTGAGGCTATCCGCGACAACGAACAATGTTGGCGCCTTGACCTCTTTCCCCTTCTCGCAGCAGAATTCACCAAAAAATTCTCTTTCTCCCCCCCAACCATTCTCGACTGCTCCTGATAATTAAATCCCCGTTCCTCCTCCCTGCGTACGGTCGAATAGTCGTAGATGCCTCCCCCCCGACCCTTCCCTATTTTACATTTAAGGTTTGCACATACGTCTTTCGCGTACTTTTCTCTCCCGCTTCAGCGGACGTTTTTTCTTTTTCCCCCCTTTGGTGTCTTAGTTTCAGATCGACTGCGCAAGTCTTTTCTTTTCTCAGAGCCGGTGAGGTTCGCCTTTCTCTCCCCTTTTTGACCTCCTTTTTTTCTTTCTCCCCTTCTTTAGGTTCAGGGGCGCTATACGGCAAGGGAGTGATGATGTTTCACGATTTGCTTTTCCCCCCCTCACGACCGGGTGATGAAACTTGTCCCCTTTGCGTACGTTTCAGCGTTGTACATTTATTTTCATTTCTCATCCTGCTTTAGTTTTCCCTCCCCGGTATTGTCTCTTCTTCGTTTTCCCCCCGGTGAGATGGAATGTTTTCCCTCTAACGCGCCAACCCCCCCCCCCCCCCCCTAAATTGAAAATTCCCCCGACACTCTGCTGCTCCTTCTGCGGCTCCCCGTTTCGTCCCGGAACCCGCACTCCCTCTCCTTCTTCGAATTGGCCAGCGATCACCTGGATTCTCTCGCCACTTTTCACTTCTGTTTGCCCCTGTCTTTTTTATGAGTTGATGCGCCAAGTTGGGTTGTTTTCCCAACTCTCTTTATACCCCTTCCCCCAAATTTTTCTTGAATGTCCCTCTCCTTCCCCTTGACTTCTAAGGAAGGCACTGGTTGTGATTGGGCCGATTGGGCTTTTGCGTTCTTTTTTCTTCCTTGAGGCCGACGTGGCGGGAGGTGTTCCCCCCCCCCCCGAAGGTGGAGTCCATCTCTTTCCTTCTGGTCCCCTCTTGTCTCGTTTTATACCCTCACAACCCGCCGGAGCTACCTTTTGTCCGGGAGGAACCTTCCCTTCCGGCGCAGCAGCGGAGGCAAGTCTCGTCCTGAACCCGGTTCCCTCTGATTTCTGCGTCGGAGAGGATGCTTTGCTGA
>Ga0179593_1468237_pt1 | contig 10695 bp, 13 predicted proteins | sample CZODoug2_1_08_16_FD_185931 | JGI IMG/M metagenome (GOLD analysis project Ga0179593, IMG submission 185931) | Vadose zone soil fungal communities from Angelo Coast Range Reserve, California, USA - CZODoug2_1_08_16fungal (PacBio error correction) | ecosystem: Environmental > Terrestrial > Soil >... | reverse complement strand
TCTTTTGGAGAACCTCGTGCCCCCCTTGTACACACTTGGCATGGAGTTTTCGATTTCTTTCACCTTTCCCCTTGTCCGATGGTTTGCAATTTTTTCTTCCCCATTAGGCCCATTTTAGATTAAGACCACCTTGGGTATTACGGTCAACTCACCCCCCCACCCGTGGACCCTCTCGCCCAGCAAAAAAAACCCGTTCCTCTTTTACCGTTTACTCGGTTAGAATTTTTCAGTTTTCGACCCGGATTGCCATTCAAACCCAACTCTGACTGCCGGACTACCGTCGGTCGTGATACCATAAGTTCTTTAGACATTACTCCCCTTAAAAAGCTGACACCACCCAACTTCTCACCTTTTTTCAACACCCGTTAGGCCGCTGACAATATCATCCAAGAATTCCACCCCAGCCCCCCCTCTACATATCCCGGTCCGTACACACCATCTGCCACCGATTCTTCGTCATTTGATCTCGCCTGTTTTCATTCGAGATAGTGTCCACCCCAAAGTATTCATCTTTTCCTTCTGAATACCCCCATCACAATCGGCCATCTCAACCGATTTAGGCAGTACTTCGATTTCAACACTCACTGATAGCTAACCCTAGTAACGCGTGTACAGATCCGCCTCAAACTTTGCCTCGCGAAATGTGCAAGTTAAAGCGCCCACCCCTTGCAGTTCCTTTTTTCAAACTTAGTGTTTGGCCGAAAGACCACCAGCCTTTAAGCATAGCCACCTGCTATTTATTGGGGCACACTTTTGTCCACCAAGTAGGACACCGGAACCCACCCTGCCTGCTTCTCCTCCCAAGATTTTTGGTAGCGTCCCACACAGGCGGTTTATTATGCCATCTTTTTAGGTTTTTGGTTTGGCGTCCCCCCCCTTGGTAAACAACTCTCTTCCCTCCAAAACGGAATAACGAAGGTTAACTTCATAACCTTCCCAAAACCCTGATTTTTTCTTCCTAGGACGAGCCCTTCCGCGTCTTTTTTCACCTGTCGGATAAAGAGAGTATTCCCCGGGTTTTCCCCCAACACTGCTAGTTGCAGCCTAAGAATTTTCGGACCTAGGAAGTTTTTTCACACCTTCTTCTCCTTTACCGCCATAACACCATGTCGGTCCCGTCCCCCCTTGGGTTTCTCTTGGCGCTGATCACATCTTCTCTCGCTCCTGAGGCCTCGCTTCTTGGATCCATCGAAACCCACACGAGTTTTCCCTGCCCCTTTCCAGTAACCGATTGTTCAAGCATCGTGATGGAGTGTATGTGATTGAATTCACGGGCGCTCCTCTTTGAAAGGCTTAACCAACGGGGTTGTGAAGACCACCGCCCCACCCTTGGCAGTTTTCGTTGAACTTATTTTGGGACATCTCATATTGACGTTAGCATTGGACCATCTGATAGTTGAAGCCGTTTTGATATCTTGCTTTTTCGACCACCCCCCTATGGCGATGTTCCCGCGGGTAATGCGAGGAATTTAGCCCTTTGTTTCTTTGATTAATGGGAACTTCTGGCGTTATCGGGACCCTTCTTTTAACCATGTGCTATGTACTAGAATCCATCCGCACGTCCACCAGAGCTTGAGATACGATTCCCTTTGACCCATCAGAGAGAGAGCTCCCCCCAGCATTCAAGCATTCCATTCGTCCAAACACGTTTTGATTTCTCCCTTCCCCTGTGGTCCTTAGGTACAGATTTTTTGTCCCCCCTTCTTCGGGCCCGTTGCGACACGTCCCGTAGGCTCAAAGGCTCATGTCTTGATAAAACCCCTGGTGATGTTCCATCAGCTGGTGCTGTTACCCCTTTCCCAACCGACTGGTGAAAAAGGCTCGTAGTATTCTGACTTTTGATGTTTTTTCCTCTCGTCATAACCCGATTTGATGAGACGAGTCTTGTTTTTGCAACCCCCCTCTGGCCATGACGACACCTTTCCCGCGGACTTCCTCTGCCCGACACTACCCCCTTCGAACCAAGTTTGGGGGATCAAGATAGTTTCTCCCCCCCCTGACAGCTTGTTGCAACGTAGTCTCCGCTGCGACATCTGAGTCATTCAGAGAACGTAATTGGCATTGTCTAGGAAACCGAACCCACTCTTCCTCTTGTGGATAGGGCAAGACCCTAGTCGTTCCCTTTTTTCTACTTTCTCTCTTCAACATCATTCAGTCCGTACTTAAAGAATTGCCCCTTTCCTAATCCCTAGAATCCCTTTTTTTCAGTTGTTCCTTTTTTTTTTCAACATCTGTCCCTTCCCTGCATTCTCTTCCCCACAGCATTCCCTTTATTCCCTTTCATATCTTTGAATAGTTAAAAGGCCTAGTGTAATAGTTGATGCCTCCCTTATCAGCTAGATCACCCCCTTTTTCATTTTTCTTTTTTAATCGGGCTTTTCGTTCCGAATTTTGTTGGATGAGCTCCCCCTCCCCTTTTTGCCGATTTTCTTGCCCCTTCTTTCTTGCGCATTCCGATTTGGGCTAGGATATTCCCAGTGGCTTCTTTTTGCTGTTTGATGGTTTTTTTTCGCCCCCCCCCCCAAGTATGTTGGTTGAGTCATAAACGCTCTTTTTTCGTTTATCGTTCCCCGCCCCTCCACCTGCCCGATTCTTTTTATTTAGCATTTCCCCCTTCCCCGATTTCATGTGTCTCCATCAACTGAGGAGGTCTCTTTTGACCCCGGTTTTCCAGTGTAAGACCTTTGCAAAAGATTTTTCAGGGAGGCTCTCGACTGTGGGCCCCTCCATGGTCGGCATCATTAGCCTGGACCCCACCCCTCCATCTTTTCCCTTTTTACTTTGTTCAGAATCTAGTTGAGGTGGTGGTTTTTTAGAGACCTTGTGTGTTGCGAACCGGTTTCCTCAATTCCCGATTGGCATTCTCGACTCCTCGGTGCCCTCCTTCCCCGTTGTGTTTTCTGATCTCTTCCCTCTTAATCTCGATCCTGTTTCTCTGAGGGCCAACTGTGTTTTCATCACAAACCACCTTCTCTACACACCCATTATCTCCAGTCCTTGTGCCGATGGATTTTTTGTCCCCTTGCTCCCTATTCTTCCTTCTTTTTTTCACCTGTCCTTCGTCTCTTCCTCCCTATGAATGAACCAGTATTAAATGTCAAAACCGGTCCCCAAAGTCTCCCCCCCTCCTAAGGCTTTGTCCCACTGGAAAGCTCACTATTTGTCCCTTTTCTCTGGCTCTTTAATCTTACGTTGTTCCAACTCTCCCGGCTACCCCCTTTCTCTGGTATGAAGTGACCACTCAACCATGAAGAACGGTTTTAATCCACCCAATCAACGGTCAATAGCGATGGGTTGGGACATCCTCCTATTTCCTTCCCGCAGTCACTTCTTTTTGAACACACCGGTAACGAAGCCCCGGCTTTGGTACCCAGGCCAACCATTCCTCTCTTTTCTTTTTTCAACACTGCTAACCCCCTGCTATTATTCTTCTTTTCCCCCACCCTTGTGACCACTGACCATGTAACCGTATTAACCGATATTTACTATCCAACGTTTTGCATCTTACTTGCCCCCGGACTTGGCACTGTCCCCTCTCACCCCAACATGCGAGGCATAGTCAAGTATACTTTAAAGTCTGTTTCCTTTGCCGTGTTTTTTTTTTTTCCTTTTCTTTTTTTCGATACCCCGCGACTGCTACCTTCCTTGAAACTTCCTCTTTTTATTTCAACCTCCTTTCCTTCCTTTCTTTCCCCTTTCGACATTTAGACACGCCGCAATGTGGTACGTTTTTCTCCTCCTCCTGCTGGTCCCTTCCGCGCTCCTATTGACCCCCTTTCCTCCTTTTCGCACTCGTGCTTTATTCAACACTTTTTTCGGCGTTTCTTTCGTATAAGTGGCCTGTACACCATTTCTATGCTACTGGTGTGTTCCTCTTCGGATCCCCCCTCCGCGCTTCACCACTTCCACCCCGCCCTCCCCCTTCAACCCTTCTTGACCCTTTTTTTTTACAAAGAAGCGGATTGGATCCTAATTTGTTTCATCAAGCATGTAAATTCCCAAGTGCGTACCCAAGTTCGTTTTTTTCTCCCCAATGCCCCTGACTCCTTTTTTCTCTTTACCCTACTTCACCGGTTGCGCAATATATTGACGCCCTTTCTAATTCTTATGCGGTGGCTGGCAGTAGTTTTTGCCCACCCTTTTTCCCCTCTTCACCAGTTCCAATTGATGTGCACCACGTGACCCCACCGATCCATTTCATTCCCTTCCCTCAGGCACAAAACCATTTTCCTTTTCCTTTCGGACTAGCTAAAACCTGCTCCCGGTTTTTTCTCCATTACAAATCTTCCCCCACATCAGGAGTGAAACGAGAAAAGTCCCGGGTCTAGGGTTTTCACAACATTTCGTCCTCCTGCCCGTTTTTTGGTTGTCCGGATCATGCCGGTCAAAACACAGAGAACCCAATATGACCCTTTTTTCCCCATCTCCCCCCCTCCCAAAGTCCAGGTAAAACCCCCCCCTGCCTTTTGTCGATGGTGTTGCATCTCTTCTCAGGGTCATGATTGGAATCTGTGATCGCGACATACCAAATTAGTACATTGCATGCCGCCTTTGTTTGTCTTTTGCTTACGACTTTGGCTGCCCCGGTCCCCTCCTTCTCTGTCGTCTCTGCATTTTTTTTTTTTGTTCCCAACCCGTATTCTCCCCTTTATTCCCCTTTTTCAGTTCTCCCCTTCCCGGTCTCTGAATATCTCGTATAGACATGAACATCACGTCGTTTTGTTATATGGTAGTTTTCCCGTCTTTCCCCATGTTGGTTTGGTTCCCTCCCCTTTGGGCCCATTTTGGGCGGCCCCCCCTAGTAACCCTAGTTCCTTAACAGCTTACGATACAAACCCGGTGAAACTGTGAAATGCCGTGGTCCTTGTTCTAACCTTTTGCCCCCCTTTGAAAACTTTTTCCATAATTCTCCAGTTTCTTTTTCTCCTTGATTTTTGAGTTCCCCTAAACATAGTTCGATTCAGGGGTGTCGCTCCCCTGCCCAATTGTTCACCCCTTTTTTCTCTCTTTTGTACGCTTTAATCTTTCTTATTTTCCCTTTTTCTTCTTCCCTGCCACTGAAGTTGTCCGATGGCTGGAAACATATGGGGTAATTATCTCCTCCAGTGAATAACAATTCTTCCCCTTCTCCCCTTCTTCCGAAGGTACCCCCCCTGCTTTCTCTCCCCTCGCCCATGGTGTCTTGTTTAAGGGCCACCCATAATGTACCTCTTTTGCTGTGGTTCATTTCATTTTCTTTTTTGGTTCCGGGCCTTTTTGACACCCCCCTGTGTGTAGGTATTTTTTCTCCCTCTTTTTTCAAGTCAATCACCCCGTTCGGTTATCCCAATATGGAGTAGGGCTCCTTCATCCTGTTATCAAAACGAGTTGGTTTTCTCTGTTTTCGGCAAAAGTATCCGGACTTCCCTTTCCCTAATTTCCCTTTTTTTGCTTTTTCGCTTATTAGTGTTTTTTCGTTTGCCCCCGCTGTAAGGAAGCGGAGAGTCCTCGCCTTCCCTTCCTCCACTTTTCCCCCTTGACTTCTGCCCCTTCAGCTGCTTCTGGGAGGGGCGCTCGCAAAACTGAAACAAGCTCCTATCTTTTTGCCCTCTTCAGTTTTTTTTTTTTATCGAGATCGTTTCCAGATGCCGGTTACGGGGGAATAAATCGGCAGTTAATCTAAGGGGGAGGCCTTTCATTTTTCCTTTTTTTTCTTTTATTTTTGCACACCGCTTACGCGTCAATTTCTCGCTTCCCCTACCCAATAACCAAACACCGGGGAACACTGATAGAGCCAACACACTTCTCGTCCTTTTTCGGTTTTTTCTTTTCACCCCGGTAGCCTGATCCCCTCCCTCTTGATTCACACCTGACTTTCGTTAGAAGGTCAGGTGGTTGGATCCCCCCTTACCGTTTCGTTTCGTTTCCTCCCCCCTGTCCCCAAACAAATCCTGACCCTGTGGTTTTTCACAAATCGCCGGGAACAACCCCCTTGCGTCCTCAATGGGCCCTACATGGCAAAGAAAATTTTACATTTATGGTTGCCAGAACCCCATCTTCCCCCCCCCCCCCGATATCGTTTCAGCGGCTACGCCCCCTTTTTTTTCCCTTCGCGAATTTTTCCGTAACAAATTGGGCTATATTGTATGATGATGACTTCCCCCCCCCATCACAATGTTAACGGCTTTCCTTCTCAACCCTGCTATTCCTGTCCCCCTTCGAGGCCTCTTGTAGATACAGAGCTTACAATGTACAATAATACCCCAATTGTTCACTCGCTTTGTCCCCCTTTGTCCCCGCGACCCCTTGGTCGGCTTCTAAAGAGATGTGTTGGCTGCAAAAACCCTTCACTATCCAAAGTCCATGATATATGTGCACCCATTTTCAGGTACGCCCTCTTTCCCCCCCCAGGCAAAACCCGCCCCCGCGCCCCTCCCGTTTTCCAGGGTTAGAGCCCATAGCGAGTTAGGTTTTTTGGAAGAAAACATTTCCCCAAACAAAGCGAGAATCCCACACCCTTTGACTCAAGTTTCCCCTTTCCCTACCATACTCCACACAACCTTATTTTAGGAAGACTTTGCTTCCTGGGGATGTCCTTTATAGCAGGTATAAGGTTAGGAATTCCTTTCAACCAAAAAAAATGCTTCTCTCTGGCCCAGTCCCTTCCCCTTTGAGGTCCGGGCGTCAGTTCCCATAATTCCCAAAAAAAAAGGGGTTCAGGACAGGGATGCTCTTTGGTCCTGCGCGGATCACACTAGTCAATCGCCCCTGCAGGTCCCCCCTCTATTCGCACACTTCAGAAATGGGTTAGCTGAAGGCCCCAAAAATCCGTGTGCTTTCTTCCAGCTCGGAATGTCATCCATTTCTGTGCATAGGTTCCTCTTATGCAAAGGGGCGTTACACACAGTTCCAAACCTTCCGTGAGTTCCTAATTTGTTCCCCCCTATTTCGGGTATAAGAGTTCCAGTTTAGATTCCGAGTATGCGTTTGATACTTCCTCTACCCCCCGCTTCTCTCTTTTCTCTGTACCTCTTAAATTTAGATTTATTGACTTAGGCAAGTCATAGGTGTTCACCCTTGCCACTTCCCTGTCTTCTTCCCTTCCTCAGGCTTCCCCCCTGTTCTTCCGGCACCCGCCCAAAGACCCATTGATCGAGGCTAACAAAAACGGTTATATTAGGCAAACTTGTGGAAGTATTAAAGTTTGATTTTTTTTTTCCCCCACCGGCCAGTCTTCCCAGATTCCTGTTTTTGTCCCCGGCTTCCCCCCCCATGCGGTGTGTAAATAATGGGAGGTTACCCAGTCACCCTTTTGTTTGATGGATGTAGTGTCTTTATGCATTTTTTTTCTCTCTGGGTTCGTCGAATTGGTTTAGCACAAAAACTTCAGCTTCTGTCCCCCCATTGTCAATCTTTATACTTGATCAAAAATGAGCGACCCCCAAAAGGTTTTTGATCAAGCAATCCTTGCTTTTCCAATTCATCAGTGTTTTAATTTAGCTGCGTCCGTTTTTTGATGTATTCGAGGACACGTTTTCAAACACCCTTTCCTCTTTTCAGCCCGTAAAATCTACCCCCCCTTTTCAAAAACAAAGGTCGCCCCCGTAGACGCTACGTTTTCTAGTCAAATGTTTAGACCCGCCAGTCTGTATCCTCTCTCTTCGAAACCCTCCCTCCTGAACGTCCCCTGCCCCCCTTTTTTTTTTCAGGTCCTTCTGGACCCGTTGCCTCACCCCCATTCTGGGTTGTTTGAGCTTGTACCCCTGTCCTTGCCTTGCACATTCCGATCCACTCTTTTTTCACCGTTGGGATCTTTATCCGTTGAATGGTAGGTACAAGGCAGAGTGGATTTTCCCTTCTCCCCCAGCACTGACTTTTTTTCCTCCGCGCTACATTTCTCCTTTTCCTGTAAATTTGATCACTGCAATGTGGCGGGACCCCTATGTCGCCCATTTTTTCTATTTGCTTGAAAACCGTTTTTTGTTATTCTCCCGTTCGATTAGTGGATATTCTATTCCAAACCCCCTCTTTCTGATAGCGTTTTTTATTGTTTTTCTGCACTGTCCTGGATGTTTTCCAGTCCTCCACCCCCTGGATCTCTTCCCGTGCTTTTTGATTCGTCCCGAAGAACCGCCACCTTCACCGAGAGTCCGATCAATGCTCAATTCTCTCCCTGATCTCCCTTCTCCCCCCTTTGCTAGGTCCTCTTTTTTTTTACCCGGTCAGTAAGGGTGCAAAGGCTTGTCCTCGTTGGATGAAAAATGCCTTCTCTTTTCCCCCCCCCCTCCCATTGTTTCGGCCCTTAATTCGTGGCTCTGCCCCCAAAACCCCGAACTGTTCTTTTTTATTATTCAGTGTTGGGGATGAGGGACAGGTTTATTTTGCCACCGGTTGGCCAGTTCTCCTTCTACCCCCTCTCTGGGGTATCCGGAATCGGCGACACAGTTGTAATATATTCCCTTTTGTGTCGCGCCTATTCCCACCGAGCCTGAGAAGTAGTCTTTTCCCTCGTTTTTTCTGCCCCTGTGGTACCTCCCCCACACTGTCTCTACCCACCCCCCAGCGTTCCCTTTCTGGACACGTCAGGGGTACCCTCTGTCTGGTTTTCTTCTTTCCACCTTCGACCAGTGGAGGAAAATCCATGGCACAGTCCCCCTGCACCCTTATTTCAACCTGTCCCCCACCACGTTGCAAAAAGTCCTCTTTTTCAGTTGATCAGTCTACCCACCCTTGGAAGCCCATCTTTTTTCTTACATTGCTATGTTTCTTTTTCAGGTCTGGAGATCACCTGGTACACGCTTCCCCGTAGGTTCTTCTTCACCCCCCATTCCTTGGACGCTGTGCCTCCCACCACCCCCCTGCTAACTCCCATATTTGTTGGAATATGTCCCGACTCGTTTCCTCGCAAGACTCGTTTGTCACATGGTCACCGCCGAGGTTTCTTCCGCGCTCGTCATTTCCCATACCCATTGTTCTTATGACATTCTACACATTTGATTTGCTGATTACTCTTTCCTCCCCCCTGTTGTTCTTCCCCGCCCTTTCTCCCGCCCCCCAGCGATCAGACAGTTTCTGTGGGAATATTCCTTGTCCTGCCGCCGATTTTTTTTTACCATCCTCACCCCACCCCTTTTAAGTTGGATGTGGAATTTTCCGATTCGGATAAACGGCTGCCGTTGCTGGCTGTTTCGTCTCTCCGTCTCCCGCCGAACACGGTTTTTTCCCCCTATCAACAACTCGCAGTTCTTTTTTTTCTTTTTTTTTTACTGTTTTGGTCTTTCTGGAAGGGCATTGTTCCGTCCCCGGAAAGGACCTCGCTTTGTTTTTGCTTTTCCGTTGCCCCCACTTCCTGGTCCTCTTTGGCATCATGCTTTGCTGATTCCACCGTTTTTTGTTTTGAGTTGTCCCGTCCCCGTTCTGTACCCCTGTTTGCCTCCTTTGTTGTGTTAAACCTCGTTTTCACCGAATATTCGGCAAACCAGCCCACGACCCTTCCAACCATTTGGTTCCCTTTGGTCTCACACAGTGTCTCCCTCATTGTTTCCCCCCAGCCTTTTCATGATTTTTCCAATTTGCAGGATAACGTGTGGGCGCCTCAGGAATCCGTGGGTTTCCCCAAATGTAACCTACTTCCACAGGGGCTTGCGTCCTCTATTGTAGAAGTATCCCCAGGTGCTGGCGGTAAGGCTTGTCTCCCCATGACTTTTCCACTAATTACAGAGCACCTTTTTTTCTTTTTCCTGGTCTACATAAGTCCTTATCATTCCCCACCCCCTGGCTACGTTTCCGGTCTTACCTCTCACAAGTCCCCTTCGTTTTTTCTATTACGCTCCCTTTCCATACCAATGCTCTTCAACGATCGCGTCCGACTCGGTTTTTCACCCATTAGGGATCCCTTCCAGTTTTTGCTGTTTTTCCCCCCGTTTCAATTCCTTTCCCCTCCTCTCTTCACCCCTTATGGCAAATTTAAATCTTCCCCCCAAGCTTAGGTTGCCATAGATATTTTTTCTTTTTTCTGTCTCTAGTACCTTGCTCTCCCTTTGTCCTATTTCTTACTCTCATAACACTTTTCCTCCCCTTTTCCTTTCCTTCAAGACCGTTTTATCTGTCTTTCTCCCTCCTTTCTGTGTGCCTTTGATGGATGCGATAGAATTTTTGGTGATATTCTTCACCCCTTCGATACCTCTTCTCCCCCCGTTGACATTCCTAGAAGATGAGGCTTTTTTCCGATGCATAGGTTTTTTTTGTCTTTCTTGGCCGTGAAGTAATTTGCTTTCTCGGGTTGGCGCTTTCTTTCAAGGGTGTGAGTTTAACCACATAAATATTGCCCCCCCCCCCCCCGATAAGTGTCCTCCACACGTTTCCAATCGTGTGTTCTATGAAGCTTCTTTTTTTGCGTTTCCCACTGGCTCCATTTTCTTTCACACCCCCCAGTGTTGGCTTTCCCTGACTGTTTTTGTGCCATCCAAAATTTTATTACTTTCCCCCATTTTGTTTTTGATTGTAAAACACTTTCCTCCTTTCTTTCCCCAAAGGTTTTCTTCCCTATTCTGGTTTCCCAGGTTCTTTCCCGGCTTTACGCCCAAAAGAACGTTATGCTTAAAACCCATTCGTTTAACGATTGCCGTCCAACATTGTCTTTTTTTCCTTCCCATAGTCACCTTTACACAATAGTGCAAGTATCCTTCTCTCCTTGTCACCAACCCAATCCTATCC
>Ga0179593_1463670_pt1 | contig 10695 bp, 11 predicted proteins | sample CZODoug2_1_08_16_FD_185931 | JGI IMG/M metagenome (GOLD analysis project Ga0179593, IMG submission 185931) | Vadose zone soil fungal communities from Angelo Coast Range Reserve, California, USA - CZODoug2_1_08_16fungal (PacBio error correction) | ecosystem: Environmental > Terrestrial > Soil >... | reverse complement strand
TTTGGTATCAACTTTTCCCCCCCCAGTACCCTTTCCCTCTATCTTCATCATTTTCTCATCCCTGCCTCTTTTAGGTACGTCCCAAGGACGGCCCCCTTTCCGTTGGTTCAGGATTTTCCAACTTTCTTTACCAGTTCCCTTGTGTGTTCTCAATTGCCTTTTTTTTGTATCCAGCGTTGTTTACACTCTTTTGAAACTTTGAAAGTGATGTTAGCCCCTTTTTTCCTTTTTTTTCTTCATGGTTGCCCGCAGGCTGCCATCCTTGAATCCCCTTCCTTTTTTTTCAGCCCACGTTTTTTCCCCGGGTTTTGTTTTGACCATTGTCCTTTCCCCAGCATATCCCAGAGGTTTGATATCACGGACGCTTTCCTCGATTCCCTAAGACACCCTTTCCCCGCCAGTCTCCCTGGTGTTTGAAACACCCTTTCAGACTCTTTGAAAGGATCATGGCCGATGATTCTCTTTCAGATGGTCCTTTTTTTGAAAGCCGGCCGCTTCCTCCCCCACCGCTTGCCTCCAAATAAATTGTAATTTTTCTTCCCCAGCGTAGATTTCACCGCGTCCTAACCAATATTCGCAAATTCCTTCCTGATATCCCCTTCCACTCTCCTCAGGACCCAAGCACTTCACATTCCTTCCACCCTTAGGGCACTTTTCCTCCCCTCCCTGTTTTTATCTTTTCCAGCTCCTGCTTAGTTTTCCTAAGCCTATAGAGATCGGCGGCTCAGACAGATTTTCATATATCTGATTCTCTTTTTTTCCCTGCACGGTTAACGTGCTGTTGCGTGGAGTGCTTCCTCTTCCCCCCCTTCGCCGTTTTCTCCCCCCCATGACCAAGTTTTTTTGGACGGGGGGCTTTTGCCTTACGTTTTGCTTTTTCTTCCGTGATTATGGGGTTTTCCCGGTTTTTCCCTAGCTATTGTGAATCAGACTAGAATAGTCTATGCGCGCTTTTTTTTTCACTCCCCCCCCTTGACCTCCTGTGACACTTGTGCCAACTCCCCACTGGTGAGGGTATTGCATCCGGGCGGACTCGTTCTCCACGCCGCAGCAGGTAAGCATCGTTTTTTTCTTGGCTCTTTTTGAACTGTTCTTGATTCATTTCTTTCAGACTCACGTGGTTCGGCCCCTGGGACACCGCGGGCTGTCCCTAGTTCCATTAAGAATCTTCCAACTTGCCCCGTCCCTATCTCATCATTTCCGCGTGATTTTCTTTTGTTTATCGAACTCCCCGAGGCCCCCCCTGAACGTCAGTTCTTGCATCACCGACTTTCCTCGGACACTGACCCCCAAACCGAAGCTCCTCGTCCCCCCTCCCCTCACAGGTCTTTTCATCCTGTATTCTTTTTCCATTACGGCGAGAATTTAGGCCCTGGATGAGAATGGATCGCTTTTCTCCTGAAGACTACGGACTTACCTGCCCCGCCCTTCCTTAATTTTTTACGATTAAAGGTCCTTTGTTCCGATCCTAAACTCTGCCATGCTTTTTCGGTCACCATTGTTTCCAACAGATATCTCTCACGTTGTGTTGTTGATAGTGCTATCATTTCCAATGGAAGCTTTCCCTTTGTCGCTGGTTTTTTAGGTTTCGTACCCCTCTTTCCCTGCGATTTTCCCTGCAGTCTAGCCCTTTCTTATCTTCCCTTTTCAAGGTCCAGCCCTTTCCTGGACCAACATCTCTGGGGTAAACATCCCGTCTTACAAGTCTCGTTTAGGACGGTGTTCGTGATCGGCTAGGACGGCTTGCCGGTTTCTTCAGGTCGGAGGCATGGTAGTGTGCCTGATCGTTGTTTTGACCTTTTGAAGGGTGCGAATCCCTTTTCCTGCTACACCTTTGCACCGATGAATGCGTATCTTCAGGTTGCTTTTCCACTTTAGGTTACGTTATTTTGCTCCTTTTTCCTGTGAAGGTCCCAGTGGTGACGACATTAGTCGCGCTACACCGAAATTTTCTCTCTTTGATTCCCCCTCCCTCCCTTCTCCTTTGCGTTTTTTTTCGTTTTGATGCCAGTGTTCCCTGTAGGCATGCTTGCACTATTCAGGTCGCCACATTTTCTTTCAGTCTGTACGTGCATTTTTGCTTTAGAGGAGTCCCTCGCCCCCCCTCCTCCGGCGAGAGTTCTTCTTTTCCGCTCCTCTGCTTTTGCACAAACTTTCCCCTGAGGTGAGATATTTTTTCTCAACGCTTACCACTTAGTCCGTCGACCTTTTTCCTTTGGTTTCTGTTTTCGGTCCGGGTTCGAAAGCCATACATTGCCCCGCCATTGCGCACGTGACCCCCCCCTTTATGTATTTTTTTCTCTATCTCTGTCGTTGCCGTTTTGTCTACTATATTTGATTACCTTAACGAATGGATTTTTCAGGTGTCCCATACACAAAAAGTGGAAGTCCAATTGCCGGCCTTTACGGGTTGGGTTTTTCTTGTGGTTAAGGAGTAATTTGTTTGATTCTCTTTCACGCGGTCTGCTGCTTACTCTTCCCTTCTGTAGGGTCGAGGTGTTAATTCTGCGTCCTGGTGAGCGTTTGACATTACCGACCGTTGATGTGTGCAATTAGGTAGTATCCTAAGAGCGTTATTGATTGTTTCCCTCTCGTCATCGATCCTCATAGGCAACTTACCCTTTTTCCAGTGGCACTTCCATTTTCCCAAGCAGATTGTTTTCTTTAACCCTCCCCCAGGGTTTCCCCAGGGAGTGCTTTTTTAAATGCTGTCCCCCGGGATATCGGCACCTCTTGATATTCTTTTTCCTTCAAGGTCAAGGTTAAAACCTTTTGGCCCCCCTTCCCAGTCCCGCGCTTCTCTTATATTATTTCTCCCCCCTCCCCAGCCGGCTTACTTCTGCCTTGACAACAGCTTGGTTTTTTCCATTCCTTCAGCGTGGTGAAGTGTTCTTGGTGTGAAATAAGATAGTTTCGGACCTCACGATTTTTCCTGCCACTCTTGAAATTTGCCCGCAGTTAGACCAAGACCCCCCAAAGTAGTTATGTCCTCCTCTTACCTGTTGGGACGTGACACTAATCTCTTCCGTCTTATTTTTGCTTCCCCCTTTTTGAGATGTGTTCCCCTGATCTTCATCCCTCCTTAAGTGTTGTTGTTGATTTTTGCTTTAGTTCTCACCCCTCCCCCCCCAAACTCAGACCTTTATTTAAGATCGACCCTCTTGCTCCTACTTTTCCCCTACACGTACTTCGTCCTCAATTATAATTTGGGGTCCCCTTATTGGCGTCCACTTTCTTAAGTTCCCAGGTTGCCAGCACATTCCAACCCCTTCATCTTCCCTTCCCCCCGTTATCGATGCTTACCGAAACCTTCTTTCATCGGTTTTTTTTACTACCCCCCATCTTGTCAAGGTTCTCACTGGCGCCTTGTCTCTCCTAATACTCTTCGTCTACGACCCACATGTTGTAAACCGGTTTTTGACCTGCATCCTCCCCTCCAGAGGGACTTGCAAGTTCCTAAAAGACCCGATTATTGCGTCTTAAGGGTGCTTCCCCCTCGTTTCCACTCTAAGTTTGCCCTTTTTTTCCCTGGATCTTGATTGGATCTTTGGTGTACCATAAACCGTCTGCGTAAGCTAATATCCGACGGTGCCCCAGACCCTTAGTCAGTGTTTCACTTGTCACACCTTTTTTTCATACCCGGTGACACAGAGAGCCCAGTTACCCTCCTCTTGACACCCTCTCTGATTCCTCGAAGCATGCAGCGTTTAGAACCCTTAACACTTTCAACCTCACCCAACACGTAAGGTCCCGGGCCAATTGTACCTATTAAAATTATTTTTTCCCCCTTTCCCGTCCCCCTTTGGCTCTTAGGTCATCCTACTTTTTTTGATGACTTCTCTCCTTCGTCTTCTCATCATTTTTTTATCATTTTGACTTAGCCTATAAGTCCCCTTGTTAACGTGAGCGGTCTTGTGGATTGCTTTCGATTGATCCGCGCTTCCCCCCCTTGAACCCATCCGCCCTTCAGAGATTACGCGGGTGGATTTCCCGCGATTTTTCCCTCCTTCTTCGGTTTTTGGTTGTACAACCGTGGAAGCCCTATGAGAGCGACAAGACGCGCTGGCGCACGCTTTTTGCGGTATTTTCAAAGTCATCCCTGCCCGTTACATTCAGAATCTTCACTTTTGTCCCGGCTCAGGGCAATCCCTGCCCTGCTTTCCGTCTCCTTCGGAGCACGGTACTTTTTTTTTTTCGCCCCTTCGCATGGCCGGACTAGACCAGTGTCAGTCCGCCGACTCTTTCAACCCTTTTTTCCCCTTTTAAAGGCACCTTTTGCTACCCCCTCCTCTCCGCCGTGTCCCCGTCTACGTAATAATTTTCGCGATGTGCTTTGTAGTGTATTAGAAAAGTAGGCCAACCGCCACGCTTTCCTTTCGAGCGTGACACTAGTGCACCGGACTTTTCCTTTCTCCACTTCCCAGAAACCCTACGCGTCCTTTACGAAACCGGATCAAAGAATGCTCCCTTTTCTCCCACCTTAAGGAGAGCAGTTCCCCTTTACTGCTTTCCCTGCTCCTCTTACGACTGAGTTATCTATCTCACGACTTTTCTCCGCACGGCATTTTCTTGATCCTGACGAAAGAGACACTTGCCTCTTTTGCCGCTCACACTTGAACAGTCTCCCTATGTGACTAATATTGTTGTTCTCTTATTTTCACCCCCACGATTTCTTGGTGCTGTAGCTGTTTCCGGCTAGATCCACTGACCGATAGACGACTTCTCCCTTCGGTCCTTTCTTCGTCAAGTAGCGGTCATCTTCTCCTTCCCCCTCAACCTTTCATTCTCCTCCTTTTTCCTTTTTATAAAAAAGACCGGTTTCTAAACTCTTTTCGTATTTTTCTCGGGTTGTATCCCGGAGAGGCCGTGTTTCTTCAGGTGTCTGAGTTCATGAAGTAGTTTTCCCTTGTCGATTCTTTCTATTTTGGGTAGGGTTGGAGTTTTTTTTGCCTCGTCCATCCTCCATTTCTTCATCTTTCATTCGCTTTTTAGGGCTTTCTTTTCAATGCGAGGCCGTCGTGAGGAGTCTTCGCCAGAAAGATTCGTTCAGGCCGTGGCGACCTCAACCCCCCTTTCTCGGCTGACTTGTGTACTTCCCCCCTTTCTTTCGCCGATCAATCAACCCTCGCCTTTATGCTGACCCTTTGCTGCGGTCTTGAGAAGATTCAACCCGCCGGGTCGTTTGGACTTTGCCATGATTCAGTTCTTCCCCAACCACTTCCGCTGGTTGCTTCATTAGGGAATTTTCCCTGTGAGTAAACTGCCGACAGAAGGAGTCGAGGCCCCTTCTGTCGTCATTGCGCGTTAGAGTTTGCCCCACCCTGTACCGCGTCTAGTTTTTCTTCACGTCGTGCCAAAATCCCCCAATATCTCCTTTTCGTTACGACGGGGTTTGGGATGTTCCGCTCGGATTTTTTCAGCTCCCCGCCCTTTTTCCCTGCAAGACATCGACGCCCGCTAGTTCCATCATTCTCTATCTCCCCCCATTTTCGTGGCCTCGCAGCGTTCGGACTCATGGCTTGAGCTTCTTTTTTCCCTCCCACCCCGTTTTGAAAGTGGATTCAATTGGTCCTTCTCGGGTTGTTTTTCTGTTTTCTTTTCTTGTTTCTCTCCTTTCCGGATTAGGAGTTGTGGGCTTTTTGAGATTTGTATTCTCTCCCCCCTGTGGTCTTGAGCAGTCTGTTCGCGGACCACCCTTACTAATTTTCTGATGCATTGTCCCCTGTTTCTTTGGTGCGGCCTTTTTTATGTTATGGAGCACCAGCAATCCATTTCTTTTTTTTGATCTATTTGTAAATTGTGGGTGAAGCTATTCTTCCTTGCAAGGTCAACCCCTCGTGCGTACCTGCTTTTCTGGGCTGAAGCGCCGTCGCGTGGTCTCTCTCTGTTTTTTTTTCAAACACAGTTCAACCTTGGAAAAAATGTTTTCGAAAGAGCGTTGAGATTAAATAGCAGTTTACGCCCCTACTCCCCTTCCTCTGGCCGGACCCTGACGATTTTGCAGAACTGTTTTCGTTCCTAGAAACTTTTCTGACGCTTCTCTTTTATGGGTTCCTGTATACTGGCCCTGTTTTTTCGACTTTCTCCCGCCCAACGAGAATTGAAGTGCTTTTCCGCCGTAATGGGTGTTGAAGTGCCCTACGCGCCCGGATGCTTTTCTCTGCTTTCCCTCTGGGTTGTTATTGTGATGAACATTGTGTATACCCATCTCTCTTTCTCCTTCCTTTTGTTTTTTTCGAGCGTTGTATCACCGGTTCCCTCACCCCCTTAACAAGACGTAATGTTGAACATCCGTTCGTAGGGAAAGTACCCCCACCCAGTCCCGCCTCGTCCTTATCTAAGTTGGGGCCCTTTTTGGGAACGGTCTTTCCCCGTCCAGGCCTTGCTATCCTCAGGCGGTCCGTTACTGCGAGGTGCTTTCCACCTAAAACATTTATTAAAACCGCGGCCGTCCCCCCTTTTTTCCGCCCTCTTGTCAAGGTCCTTCCTGTGCCCGTACAGCCTTCTTTGTCCTTTTTTCGCCTACTCATCGCTGTCAAGGTTTTGACCCCTTTGCTTGACCAGCCCTATCTGTGCTAATCCCGCCCTCTCTCGATCCAGATAGCCTTTACGCCCGTTTTTTTTTTTTTTTTACCCATCTTGAGCAGTTCCCAACCTTTTTCCTTGAGCTTCTCGGATCAGATTTTGCTCCCCCAGACAATACCTTCTCTGCCCCCCTCTCCTACTCCGCCGTGACAAAATCCAGGACCATCCCTTCGTCCGTGTCCACGTTCCCTTCCTCACTACCGCCCGAGAAAAAGCTGCCTTTGCCAGCAGCCTGCTGCCATCGAAGCTCCTGGGAGTCCTTCCCCCCCCTGTCACCCTTTTCGCCACTCACACCCGTCCAGGCCGTCCCCCATTCCCCTCTCACGGTTTGTTTCCCCGCGCGGCCTTTCTTTAATCTAAGAATGATAGAGACTCGCGCTCGACGCCCCTTATTTGATTGAAGTCTCTCCTCTCAGCACTTTCACTTGCCTCTGTCTTTTGGATGCTTTTCGCTTTCCGCCTCTCGGCCCCCAACCCCCCCTTTTAGCACGACGGGATTTTGCAGCCCTTTCGAGTTCCGCATCGCTGTAAGGGTACTGGCGTTCCTCTCTTAGCCCTTTCCTCAGCCTCGAATCGCCTAGAGGCGCTTATGGCTCGGAACTTCCCCCGGAACAGCCCCCTCCCCCCAATTATCCCCAGGTGTTCTTATCCTTGGTCCAACTTTTTCTCTCCTGCTTGTCTAGGCTTAAACGCTTGGCAGCATCTGGGGGCTTTTAGTGATCACCCCGGCTCTCCCTTTTTGAGAAGCTCCCCTAGACTCAGTGGTTCGCCACTTTCCTTAACCGGCAATTTTGGTTGCCGACTCCGCAGTCGCTCGCCCCTGGGCACACGCATCCTATCCTATCATACTGGCGCGATTTTTTCTTTTTCTTCTTTATTCGACGATTACCACGAACTATAGGCTCGTTACACTCGACATCACGTACTTCCTCCAAATGAGCTCCTCTTCCCCGCTCCCGACCGGAGCATACGTCACGCTGTAGACTTTGTTTTCTCTCCCTCGAGGGACGCGTCACTGGCTTTGTTAAGAATTGCGATCTCCTCCCGGATACGTTTTTACTGAGAAGTTGATTGCCCATCCCGTCTCTTCCTTACTGGAAGTTTTACGACGCCCTCCCCGTGACTGCCGTTTGACGCTCCTTTTTTTTTCTCTTCCTAGAGATTCTTCCCTTGTGAAGCGGTCACACACGGATGTCGAGGTCAGGTCCCTCACCACACTGCCGCGCCGTTCGTACGGTTTTTTCCTTTCCTTCTCTTCTGCGTCGTATCGCTATCGTAGCACCCCTCAGCCAGTGGCCGGGCCCTTTTACTCTTTTAGTGAAACTTGACATTCGTTCGTCTGCTCCGGGTTACCCGTTATCGTCTTTAGGCTGCTGTTCTTCCTTATTCGGCTTCGCGGTGATTCGTTAGTTTCCCCTTCTGCTGCTCTTTTTTTAGGTTGGCCTAGTTTTTCAGACCCCCCCCGGCTCCAATTTTTCAGCTCCTTTTTCCTTTCGGGATAACTTCGAGGCGTTCGAGGTGTCCCCTTTTGCGCGCTGTTGTGAAGGTCGTATCAACCCGTGACTTTTCCCGGCTTTTTCCGTCGTTAGCTGCACTTTTCCCCCCCCACGCCCCTTATGTATGTGCGTTTGAGCGAGCGAACCCCTCCTTGGGCCCTGGATTGACTGATTATCGTCCACCCCCTTTTCATCTTTTGTTCCTTTTCCCTTTAGGTTTTTCCTTTGCTGAGTACCCGCCCGCCTCAGTCTTTCTCCGAGGAGGGAGTCGCGCCGTCGCCTTAAAAAAAAGGACCTGCTCGCGGAAATAGGGCTTTTTTCCACGAGTTTTTCCAACCCCCAACTTTCCCCCCTTCCCCCCTCTGCTGGTGGGTTATGGGCCCAGATTTGCAGTGCGAAGCCCTCCCCGGCTACGTTACAATTCTATCACAGGAATGCCTCTATCTCCTTTTTCTGCTCATTTTTCTGCTAAGTCTCTTTCTCCCGCATTGCCTGGCTTCTTTGAAATCCACACGTGGTCCCCTTTGCATGGGGTTTGGTGTTGCGCTTTTGATTCCCTTTTTTTCCCTGCTGTTCCGGACATACCCCCTTTCGCCTCTTTTCTCTCCCCTTGGTCCTGGTGTATGCAGTCCTGTGAGCGTGACCAACGTAAGGATTTCTGGAGTTTCCCTTGCTTCCCCTTCTCCAAGGCTTAGACAAATATGACAGATCTCACCCTACCGGCCCTGATCAAGGGAAAAGTGGTGAAGCGATGGTTTTTCCCTACTCTTTTCTTCCCCCCGTTGCCTTGCTGGAATTTAGCGCCGTGGCTACTCTCCCCTTTTCCTTCCGGAATTTCCACTCCCCCCCCTTGACTGGTTTTTTGGGGAAAGACGCAGAGAGAGTTCCTTCTAATGCTCCTTCTTCCTCTTCGTCACAGGTCCCCCTCGGTCTTGGCTTCCGGTGGTTAAGACCTGTGCGAGGTTTTCCCTTCCCAGCCCTTACTCGGACAGAACCTCTGGACTTGAGGTGCAAGCCGGGAACTGGTACTGCCCGCAAGCCTTGACACCCTTCTCCGTTTCCTGCAGACGCGACCGGTTGGTTCCTTGCACCCGCGATCCGGCTGTTGATGCTTTTCCCTTTCTGAATTGCCTGTTTGGAGTTTTTTCCCGGTGATAGCTATCTTTCTCTCTTCTCCTTTTTTTTGATCCTTTTCACTTTTCCTCACACCAAGGACAAATTCAGACCCCTTGGCCTTCCCCTCCTGCGAATCTTCGCCTTTCGGTTTTACCCACCCGTACGTCTGCCGCCCCAATCCTCTTTGGTTTCCCCGTTTTGTCTCCCCGGTCGACCCCCCTTCCATTTTTTTCGCAGTCCCCAAAGTTCAAGTAGGCCGAAGCTTTAACCCCTCGATTTATTAACCTCCCGGCCGCCTGTCTCCCGCTTGTCCTTTATGCAGGTCCTCGGCTGCATTCTCTCCTTCCCCTTCTTTTCTCGTCTTTTCCAGCCCAACGGTTGTAAAATTTTTCCCAGTTGCCTGCCTCCACCTCTTCTATTTTGTAAATTCTGCTCTCTCTCAGTCTTACTTGTGTTTACAACCTCGACTTCAGATCTCCCCCAGTTTCGTAGAGGATCGTTTTCTTTCTCATCCCCTTCAAAGGCGCGCCGCGGGCTCGATCCTGCCCCACTCCAGTAATCCCCTTCTCCGTTCGACGGCAAACTGACCTCCCTGACATGACCCTTGCCGCTGATATTTCCGGACCCCTCCTGCCCTGGTTTTTCAAGGCAACCCCTTCCCACCCTCCACCAACGTCCGGTCGGCCACCCAAATCCTTCCACGTTCTTCCTGCCGCTCCTTCTTCGCCTGGTAATCTAGGTCATTCCGGTAGCCCGGATATTATCAGTACGGATTCTCCTTTCTTTTTCGTTTTGCGGTTGTTCCTCTCCCGCGCCCCCGAACCACTTTTTCTCGGAGTCGACTTGACGCTTTGATCGCTCCGTGTAGCCTATTTTCTGTAATTTTTTTTCCCCGGCGCCCTGGCCTCTCTTGCTCACTTTTTTTTTGACTCCGAGTGGCCCTCTCTTTCTTTCTGGTACTCCGGCAAAGTCACCAAGGTGGACCTGCACCTTCTCCCAACCATGTTTGCAGAATAGTTGCTTCATGCATAAGGAGTGTATCTCTCCGCCGTCCTGTCCTTTCTGAGTTTTGGATTTCTCCCTGCGTCGCCGGAGACGCCTTCTTTCCGACTTTTTCTGCCAACGGGCCCCCTTAAGCAACGAGGCCCCTCAGACCTCCTCCTGTTCAAGTTTCATAATATCTCCTCATTCACCTTCCCCCCCTTCTCTTCGCCGTATTCGAACCGTCACAACTTTTTTGGAACAACCGACACCCTGCTCTCCGGTGCACTCGCTTCCCGACAACATGTTCCAAAAACTGAATTCTCCCTCTAATTTTTGAAAGAAAGTATGGCGACCGGCTTGTTTAACCCCCATTTCATTCCTCATTGGGAAGGCCCGATTCACATGGATACTTATGAGATTGAAGTCCCGAGAAGTTGCCAACCTCTGACTTTCCTGCAGGGTTCTTCTCTCTTTTCCCCCCGCCGCCCATTGCCGTTTGACCCGCGCCTTGTCG
>Ga0179593_1443328_pt1 | contig 10695 bp, 17 predicted proteins | sample CZODoug2_1_08_16_FD_185931 | JGI IMG/M metagenome (GOLD analysis project Ga0179593, IMG submission 185931) | Vadose zone soil fungal communities from Angelo Coast Range Reserve, California, USA - CZODoug2_1_08_16fungal (PacBio error correction) | ecosystem: Environmental > Terrestrial > Soil >... | reverse complement strand
CACGTCCTGTACCGTCCGCTGCTTCTTTTGACCCACCCGTTTTCCATCCGTGTTTTTTTTTTGTGATTTCTTGTCACAACTTCCTCGAATCGTATGTGCGTCTGGCTTTTGTCCCCCCCCTGTGTTTTTTTTTCCCCCCCCCCCTGTGTTCGCCTCTGCCGTGTACGCCCCGCCACTAAGACTTCGGCGCCTCTTTCATTGTTTCTTGCCTTTTATTTATGCAGTGCCCTGTTGAGTACGGCGGTCCCCCCTACCCCCATTCAGGTCTTTTTTGTTTCCAGCCCCTTTTGACTGCTGCATGCGGTGTCTATTCTTTGCCCACGGATAACGTAGCCTTTGAAGTCGGATCCCCCGTTCCCTTGCGTTTTGTGAACCCTGCTTGAGTTTTTGCTGTTTTTTTTTTCGTGCTGGATAGGTTCCCGACCGCACGTTTGTTTCGGTTCTTTTCCTTCCCCTTTGTGTCCGGCTGTGGCCCGGTCTCTGTCTTTTTCCCCCCCAGACCATTTGCCCTTTTTCACCTGTTTTCCTTTTTTTTGTTCATTCTTGCCCCACCACAAGTTTTTTTTTTGTGAGTGCCCGACTTCTTGTGTTTTACTTTTCCCTCTCGTGTTTTCTGTTTTGACCGAGCGTTTTGTTTTTCCCAGCGGCCGTGGCCCACAACCCCCCCCCCCCCCCCTGTAACCTCGTACCCCCCTTGTTTTTTTTTTTCGGTTGTACGCGAACCCCCCCTGCTTGCGATCGTTGCACCGACCCATAAAGAGTCCCCCCCGCTTTCCGCGTTGACAGTTTTTGCTGACCCAGCGAGCTCCCACCGGAATTTATGCAGCAACGTTTATCCCCTGCGATTTGTTCCCTCTTGTTGGTCCTTTATGTCCCCCGTTTTGAAATATTTCCCCCCCCGTGACGTGGCCCCGATTTCCCATTCCCCCCCCGAGCCCCCCACAACTACCCTGGGTTTTTGATTCTGAAGCCTTGTACTTTTATTCCAGTTTTGGACCGTGTATTTTTTGGCCCCACACTGTTGGTGTTGCTGTAAGTTGATATTCATATTACCAGTTGATTGCCCTATTTTTCCCACTTTGCAACCACCCCGTGCCCCCTTGGATCGTTTTTATTTGCCACGTGTAACACCTTTGTTTTTTTTTTTTTGTTCCGCCAACCTCCTTTTTCTGCGCCCCGTTTTGTTCCTGGACGTGCCCTCTTTGTGTTATCAGGTTGCTACTACACATATAGACCAGTTTTGTTTCGCCCGTTCCCTGTGCACCTATGCCCTTTGTCTCCGTTCACTAAATCCCCTGAGTTTGTCCGACCCCAGACATTGTTCCAGCCCCTTACCGATTTTTTTTCCCGGTGTTTTTTTGTTTCTGGCTCTGTTTTGTTCTATCTTTCGCCAAGATGTTTTTTTTTTTTTGTTAGAACCGCGTCGTGTTTTGATTTTTCCTCCAAATTTTTTGTTTGTTTAAATCCGCCTCTCATGTCGGGTGCGGCTGTTTGTTACGATTCCCCCCCCCAGTACTGTACTTGAAGTCCATCAGTTTCAAATGTGACCGAAGTAACCGATTTTTTGCCCCGTTTTTTCATTGCCCCCCTGTTCCTTTTTTAAACCTTTTTTGGTTGTTGCCCCACAGAAGTTCTCCCACCACCCCTTTGTTGTCGGAGAGCCTTTTGTGACCTTTATTCCACGGCTGACTGGAAGTTTTTAAGCCTTTCGGGCCGCCTGCAAGTAAGTCCCCCTTTTTTAGTACTCTACGTGTGTCCGCCACATGCACCCCAAACAAGGTCAGACATCGTTTTATGTGTCTCCTCATGTGAATTTTTTTTTTGTCGTGGCGGCTCTAACCCTTTACCGCGTACTGTCACCCCCACCAGAATTTTTTCACTGACACCTCTGTAGGCAACCCGTTCGCTTCAAACCTCACAAGCGTGTGTTTTAACCCCCCTCTGTGTTTCGCACGCCGGTTTTTAGGTTTTCCACCCCCCCCTGCCCCCAACTTCGATCAACTAACCCCTGGAAGAGTGCCCTGTTTTGTCCCCATTTTTTTTGTCCCTTTGTTTCTCGCTCCTGTGTTTTTTTCGAACCACCCCCCCCCCCCCGCGATTGCAGTTTTTTCCCCCTTCACCTTTTTTTTCTCCCGGCCCTTGTTTTCTTTTTTCCATTTCACTCCTTTGTTTGACCTTTTTAATTGGATGAGAGAGCCCTTTATTAATTCGGAAGGGGGTAAGGGAATACAGAAATCCGTCCCAGATCCCCCCACCCCCATTGCGTCCCGTGTTTGTTTTTCGCCCACCAATTCTTCTGTTCGTTTTTTTGTTCCCCCCCCAGGACTACGTGCGATAAGTTGTGCCCCCGCAGGGGTTTTTTTTTTTTTCACATTCGTCTGACCGGTCATGGCTGACCTTTTGATGACAGTTTCCCGTATCCAGTTGTTGCTTGACCCACCCGTTTTTTTTTTTGCAAAGTACATATTTTTGTCGTCCCCCCCCCCCCCCACCAGGTGCCTTTTGTCATAAACCGTGTCGTTTTTTTGTTTGAAGGTTTTCTAAATTTTTATGCCACCCAATTTTGAGGCCGCGTTCTACAACTGTAACCATTTGACCCAGGAATTCCTCTTGGGTTGTTTGCCCCAGTGGTGTGCCCGTTCTTGCGCCACCCCCTTTGATTTCTTTCACAGTTGATTTTTTTTTTTTTTTTTTTCTTTTTTTTTGTCCCGGTAGAGAGCTTTTTTTTTACTGTAGAACTACGGACACAGTTGGTTTTTTTGTTTTTTTCACTTTTGTTTTTTTTCGGCCTGCCCATCCAGGGATAAGATTTTTCCTTGTAGGACCCCCCACTTGAAAGCCGTGCCTCCCCCAGTGTCACGTACACCCCCTTCACGGCCCCCCCCCCCACCCCCTCCCGGTATTTTTTTTTTTTTTTTTGTTGTGAAGCCCCCAACCCCCCCTCTTTTTTCCCGTTTGGCTTCGCGTGTTCACCGCCCTTGGGACAGAGAAGTTTTTTTTTTTGTTTTTTTTAAAGATGGCCAGTTCAGGCGCGTAAATGAGTTTTTTCTTTTTTTCGTTTCTTAACATTTAACGACCCCCAATAAGGTTCTTTTTACCAAAATCCCCCCCCCCCACCAAAATCTTGCGTGTTCACAGACCGCACCAATGGCGCCCATTCTTTTTCCCATACTTTTTTGCCTTTATATTATTTTTTGCCGCTGAAAGACTATTACTTCGGCCACTATCACTTGCCCAGTCGCCTATTTAAACACCGTATACATTTTTTTTGTAACTATACTGAAAGCGAACAACAGTGCGAGGGATGTATATTGAAACGTATTTGTTTTTTGTGTAACAAGTACACTTTCAAAAAAAGTTACTCTTCTTTTCTTGACGTTGAGTTTAGAGTGCTCGTTCTTTTTGTGCTGCCCTTTCCTTTTCTTCTTCTTTCGGCTAAAAAGCCCTTTTTGGCAATTCATTACCGCTTACGAGGAAAGGTGGAGAGTCAGAGCGACCTTGCTGACGACCTAACGAGGCCGCACACTATTTTTGAACTTGGAGACCTAGCTCGTTCCAGAACAGTGGTGGAACATGCTACAAGCAACAGGTTGTGACGTTTGCCTGTTCGAATAGCCCCAGTTTTTTTTTTTCTTTTTTTTCCCGTCGTGTTTTGGTTTTTATTTTTTTTTGGCCCCCCCCCCCACCCCAGACCTCATGCAATGCCCCCCCCCCCCCCCCCTTCCCCCCCAGTGGTTTTGCTTTTTTTTGTGTGGACCCACACCTTCGTGAGTTTTGAAGTTTTTTGGGACAGTACCCCCCCCCCGTTTTCCCCCCCCCCCGTCACCCTTGGCGATTTGTCCCCTATGGTGTTTTTGAATTGCAACCTTTCGCGTTTTTTTGTCGGTTGACCCCCCACTGGTTCACCTTTCCGCACTGGGGTTTCTACCACCCCTGCAGGTCGGTTTGGTTTGCGTTATCCCCAACCCCCTTTGTTTTGATAATGATTTTTTTACCCCATCTACCCTTTTTATGCCCCCCATCGTACTTCTCCAGAAGCACCCAGCGGGCTTGCCCACGGCGTTTTGTTCCGGTGTGTTTTATTTTTCTGAATTCTTTCTGCGCGGGAATGATGGCAACCAGGAACTAAATCATAGCTTCGCCTGAAAAAACCAACGAAGTCTTCTCGGGTAATGTTTACCATACAGGTCAGAAACGAGCATCGGAAAAAGAAAAAGGAAAGCCCTTCGAAACAGTTACGGAAGGATAAGGACTTTTATAGTGAAAATTTAATGCTTCACAGGTTTTTGGAGGCCTTTTTTTGTGTGTGGTGAAACAAGTTTGTGTTTTCGGCCGTCCCCACTCACCTCGCGGACCTTTTTTTTTGTTTTGCCATGTTCCCCAGCTTCTTGTTTTTGAACCCTCCCCTAGTTGACTTTTCTTCCTCGTTAGTAACCCCTCGGCCAGGTCCCATGGCGGTGGGCGTTTGGCCACCGGCCCGGATTTTCATAGGCTTTTTGCGTATTACCCCCTATGCCCCCCATTTTCAAGCCTCCCCCCATCCCCCGACCCACTTTCCCGTTTTTTTTACTCTTTTTTGGCGCTGTTGTGGTGACCGACACGTTTTGCCCTGAAGAGTTGCTTATTCTCTGTAGAGAACCCTGGGTAGAGGACTAGCCGCGGAGGTCGAACAATTGGGCCCACCCTTACTCCTCCTGTTCCACCATCACCCCGGTCGTTAGTACCCAAAACTCGATATCGACCCCCCTTTTACCTGTGAGCTCCGTAACCCCTGTACTGCGTGTTGCCGTGCGTTTACGAGTTTTCAGGGAACACTTTGGCGTTGCGTTAACGATTCCCTTGTTTGTCTCCCCCGACACGGTGTGGTTGTATTACGCCCCGCGTTTTATTCAACTTTCGTCCCCAAGAAGTTTCTTCTCCTTGTCCCCCCTGTTTTTCCCAAGCTCCTTGCCGCTCCCCCTTCCCATTTTTTTGTGACACCGGGTCGAACCCCCACCACCCCCCCCTTAGGCCTCTTCCCACTTTCTGTATGTTCCAGACCCCTGGGAGCCCTTTGGTTTTTACGTGGAAGGCATTTCTGCGTGGGCTCATTTTCCTGTCCCCCCTGTTTGTTTTTAGCATTCCCGGTTGAACGTTGGTGTTTTTTGGCCCCTTTTACGTTTATTCATTGCTTTGCCAAAGGATGGTTTGCACAAGTTGAACACTTTTGTTTTGATTGGTTTGCCTTGCCCCGTTGTGACCCCCAACTTATTTCTCGTTTTTCCTCAAGTCCCCCCCCCACCACAGACCCCCCATTGACCTCGGTTTTCCTCGTTCTTTGAGAATAAATTTTTTGGCTCTTTTGGCGAATCCGGTGAACCCCCCCCAGTGTGTGTAAATTTTTTTTTTTACCGTTGTTTGTTTGGACGTTTTTTTCCGCCGGTGCCTCCGGTGTCTTTACGTTCTTGCCGGTTTTTCTTTTCCCCCAACCCTAGTGCGGAACGTTGGTGTCCCCCCCCTAAAGTCTGTCCCCCGTCCTCGTACGGCTTTAGGCTTTTTTTGAAGTTGGGTAAATTTTTGCTTTACCTGCCCTCTGGTTTGCGCTTGAAGGAAGGCCCACCGGCCGTTTCAAAAGGTTTTACCTTGTTCACAAACTCGTTTCGCTTCCTTTTTTTCTTGACTGTTTTTCCCTCATTTTTTTGATGGCTCAATGGGTGGCAAACTTTTGTTGTTTTGACTGTGTTACCGTTTTGTTTCACACCTTCTTTTTTTTTGTAAGGCCCCCGTTTTGCACCCCCACACAAGCTACTTGTTTACCCGCCGTTTGTTTTTCCCCTGTTTTTTTTGATCCACCCGTTTTTTTTGGCCTTTTCCTGACCGCCATTTTTTGTTCTGACTTTTCCTGGTATACACCCCCGAAACACGCCCACCCAAGTGCCTTGTTGTTGCGAGCAACCCCTTGTTGTATCGCTTTGTCTTCCTCTTTTTACGCGGGTTTTTTGACATTGGTATGTTTTTTTCCCCCCCACCCCCCTTTCCCCCGCGTTTTTTTGTTTGTCCTCCCCCCCCCTTTTTTTCGGTCCCCTTTTTATGGTTTGTGTTGTTTCGTTTTTCTTTCTGTGCTTGTTTTAACCAGTGATTATGCACCCCCATGTTTATGTAGACCCAATTTGTGAACCCCCAGGTAAATTACGTTGCTCAAGATCCGCTTTGATGCCCCCCTTTCCCTTGGCAGGCCCCCCTCCACACCCATGAGTACCCAGGTCGTTTACAACACTGTGGTCGTTTTGGTTCTTTGTTTTTTCTGCGGATTTGTGTTTTTTGGTTTCAAGTACACCATCACTTTTCTTGGTTTTTTTCTTTTTATTTTTTGTTTTTTGTTGAATGGTGTTAGTCCTAACTACAGCACCCCACTTTTTTGCATCTGTTTTCTTATGTTGCCCTCCCCCTTTTTAAGCTCTTTGGTTGCGTCCCCAGGGTGTTTGGTCCCTTTTTGCGTTGCAACCCCCCCCTGCGGCCCTTTTTTTTTTGATGTCTCTTACAAAGTTCCTTGCCCTTTACAGTAGATGTGAGCCTTTCGTTGTTTTCCCACCCAGGAGCTCACTCCCCTCCCTTGTTAGTTTTCATCCCCCCCTTGTACCCGATTTTACGATTGGACACCCCCCTCTCCAGAGGGTCCCCCCCACCTTTACTCCTTTCCCGCAGGTTTTTTTCAAGAATGCTGTTCCCCCTCTGTTTTTTTTTTATGTGTGTGATTGCATCACCCCCGCCGTTCAACATTGGTTTTCCATTCTGTATGTGCCCCCTCCCTGCGTATTTTTTTTTTTTACCCCCCGGGCCTCTTCCCTTTTTTTGATTTTTCCCCCCCCCTCCCCCTACGTTTGCTTTTGTTTGTTGTAGGAGTGTTTGAGTGAAGCCGATAGTTTTCCCCTGTTTTTTTTTCTGTCTGTTTTTTTTTTTTTTTTCCCCCCCCCCATGATTCTCCTCCCGCTTTGTCGAGTTTTGATTCCATCTGTCCCCCCCCTTAACTTCGGGTTAATCTTGTCAGTACACAAGTGTGACCTTTTTTTTTTTGCACGGTTTTTTCACTCGTTTTCCCCAACTTTCCTCAAGGAACCCTCACCCCCCCCCCCCAGAGGGAGGCTCATGTACCCCTCCTGGTCTAAATCGCATTCCTGGCAGGACCCGGTTTTTTCCACGTGATACATCCTCTAACCGCAGTCGCTGGGCTAGACGCCCCCCATTTTTTGTTTGGTAGAACCCCATGACGAAAGGTTTTTCTTTTCCTGGCTTCATCCCCCCTTTCCCCCATTTTTTTTTTTTTGGTGTCACGGTTCCGCCGTCCTTTTTTTCCCACCCATTTCAACCCCACGACAAAAACACCACCCTTTTTTTCCCCCCCCTGACCCGTTAGTTGTTGTGGCTGTTTTTTTTTTTTGGACCCCAAAACCCAGCAACCCCAACCCCCTCCAGGTGGGTTGTTACCCCGTGTGCATTGTTGTTTTCAACCCTGGGTCTTTCCTAGGCCTTTTGATTGTCATCACCCGGTCGTGGCTTTTCCCCGCGTGGTAATCCTTTTGTCCCTTCAATTCCCCTCACTTTTTTTTTTTTCCACCCCCACCAACCCACCTCCCCCACCTTGGGCGTCCTTGAAGAGGGTGTCGCCCTGTGGTTTTTTTGACAGCGAGCGTAGCCCTCTCTGCTAGCGAAGTTTGAGTAGGCCTTGGTGGCGGTTTTTTTTTTTTTTTTGTTTTTTTTCTGTTTCTTTTTTCCTTCTCCGGGCCACCGTTGACACACCACAGGTGTTTTGGGTAATTTGTGTATTTTTAGGCGGTTCCCCCCCCGCTTTTTTTTTTTTCAAATAGTTTCGTTGTTTCCACACCCGTGGCTGACACGGGGACCCTTTTTTTAGGGGTTGCCCTTTTTTTTTTTTTTTTTTTTCCCCCCCGTCCTTGTGGCCGTGGTCGACCATTTTTGACCTGCGTTGGCTTCTTGTGGAAGAACACCCGTTGCATCCCCCCCCTTTTCCGGTGTTTTTCCCCGTCCCATTTTTTGTCCCCCGCCAGCCGACCCCCACCATGAACTCACCCCCCAGCAGTTTTTTACACCTTGGCCGTCCGTTTTGCCCAACTTTTGACACTTTCTTGTTTTTTCTTAATATGTGGAGTCCACCCGACCGTGTCCTTTTACTCACACACCCGCTTACATGCTGTTGCGAAGTTACGTGCCTGTTTTTTGGTTTGTTGGTTCTTTGCCCCCACTAAAATGTGGATGCCCCCTCAACGTGTCCCCCCCCCCTTTTCGTCTATACTTGTTTTTTTTTTGCGAGTTTTTGTTTTGTGTGAGTTTTTTTGTCGACTTGTTGTGTGGTTTGGAGGGTGCGTTCCCATTTTTTCCATAAGCTGTTCTTTTTTTTTTTTTTTTTTGTTTTGACCCCCCCGGTGTACCTCTTTTTGGCCCACCCGTTACAGAGTTTTGTTTTTTTGTTCCGTCCCGTTACACGCCAACCCACGGTGAAATCCCCCTTTTGAAGTGCCTCTGTCCCTCACCCGTGGTGTGTTTGCTTACCACTGGTTTTTGCAGTCCGTTTCTGTGCGAAGGTTATTTTTTCCTCCGGATACCAACCCGCCCAGTTTTTTTTTTTTTTTTGACTGGGTTGCATTAAGGTACCCCCCCGTCTTCAGGATTTACAGGTCTGTTCCGTTTTTTCCCATGTTGTTTGCCCCCACTTTTCTGACCTGAGATAGACCCCCCCCTAACCCATTTTTCACCGCCCTGGCCCTGATTCTGACCCCCCAGTTTGATCTTTTTAGAGGCCACTAGGGCCGCAGATCCACCCTTTTTTTCCGCCCCCCGAATTTTTTTTTTTTTGCAATTGGTCCCTTTTTTTACGACGGTGGTACACCCCAATTTGCGCACGTGCGTACGGGCCCAAGAAGACTTTTTTTTGCATTAACCCCTTCTTGTGCTGTTATTTTCCCGCCCCGCGCTTTTGGCATCGTTGAACCCGGATTTTTTTGTTCAGGCGGTGTAGTTCCCCACCCTTGCAAGTTTGTATTTTGGTGCCCTTGGACCAGTTTTTCCATTTTGTTTTTGGTGCCCATCATATTTTTTCCCCCCTGTATGGAGCAATTAGGCACCCCCCCCGGTGAGATGACCCCCCCCTTCGACCTCAGTATTGTTCGATTTTTGTACTCTTTCTATTCCAGTCTTGGGTGGTTTTTTTTTTTTTTTTTTGTGGTTGGTGTGTAGAAGAAGTTGCCCCCCCCCCCCCCCTGTAACCTTACCCCAGCGCCTTGGTCCGTCACCCCCCCCAATCGACCTAGTATTTCCCAACCCCCCAGACGCCCGTCCCCCCCCCCTCTTTCCCTTCCCAGTGCGCCCTACAAGTGTTTGCAGTCCTGTACCCAACGCAGTACCCTGGAACACTGTTTTTATCTCGACCTTCTTCCTTGGGGTCGGGAGCTGTCTCCCCCCAGTTGTTTTCCGAATCCACCCTTTTTCTTTCTTCGCATACACCACTCTTAATTGACTCCCCCCCATAACCCCCAGAGTTGAGCGTTGTTTGCAGGTTTTTTTTTTTTCTCCCCCCTACATTCCTAATTTTCGACCAAAGGTGACGTGAACGTGGCCGAGTTTGCCCAGATTTTTTACGTCCGCCGTCTGTGCAATCACCGCAACGGCCACTTTTTTTTGCCAATGCCCCCCCCCCCCTTTTGTTGGGTTTTTTTTTTTTTTTTCACAGTTCGTACGTTCCGTCCGGACAACCCCACTGAGTTTTTTTGGCCCCCCCAAATTTTTGCGTTTAAGCTTTTGCCGGCGTTTTAACCTCCCTCTGGTCTCGAGTTCTCTCTTTCGAAGTCTTTTTTTTTTTAATTCTTCAGTCCCTTTGTTGGTTTGTTTGGCCCCCCGGATCCTTGTAGACCAATGTAACCCTCATTGCATTTAATAGACAGTTTCTTTTTGAGGCGTTTACCCTGACGGAGGATGACCCACCCGTTTGTTTGTGAGATCTCCAAAGGTTTTAGCTTTCCCCCTTTGGATCTTTACGTTGTCTTTTTCACGGTTTTTACCAGGTCGTGCGTGAAGTTCCCGACCCCCCCATGTTTTGCCCGTCCCAAGTTCCCCATTTTTTTTTTTTGTGTTTTGCTGGCCCTAGCTGCGTCAGGCCCTAAACCCGTAGTTCTGCCAAGTTTACCACCCCCCTTGTTTTTTTGGTGTGATGTACACCTGTACCCCCCCCATTAGGTTCCCTTTGAGATTTTTAATCCCGGTGAATGCTCACGTCACCTTTAAGTCTTTTTTCTTAATGCCACCCTGGCGCCCACCCTTTTCCACACCACCATTTTTTTTTCCCTGTCTCTGACTTTGGTTTTTTCCCCCCCCCCCGCACCTGTTTTTTTTTGTCGTGACCTTTTTTTTTTTTTCCCCCAGCGACGGCCCAACCTAATTAACTTTTCCACCTTTTTGCTCGCAGCCACTCCCATGGTAATTTTTTTTTTTTTTTTTCACAGTGCGGTGTTAACCGTTTGATATAGTGCGGTCAGTTTTCCCCACAAGCGCAAATTCTTAAAACCATGAGGAAACGCCGCGTTTGTTTTTTCACCCGTTTTTTTTTTTTCTGGGTGTACCCCTTTGAGCCCTGTTTTGGTGTAGAGTTTGACGTTATGAGTTCCAACCCCGTTTTTTTTCTTTTTAGTTTTCTCCCCCCCAATT
>Ga0179593_1351372_pt1 | contig 10695 bp, 12 predicted proteins | sample CZODoug2_1_08_16_FD_185931 | JGI IMG/M metagenome (GOLD analysis project Ga0179593, IMG submission 185931) | Vadose zone soil fungal communities from Angelo Coast Range Reserve, California, USA - CZODoug2_1_08_16fungal (PacBio error correction) | ecosystem: Environmental > Terrestrial > Soil >... | reverse complement strand
TCATCCGCTCCACACCCCCCTTCCTTTTCTCATTGAGTCTAATCGATGGCGATACATTTTTTAGGGAAATGCATTTCTCCTTTTTTTTTTTTACGCTTTTTCCCCTTATCTGGACTATCCTAGCCTTCTGCCCCCCTTGCACGCCAGCGGATAAGAATTCTCCCCCTAGTCAGCAATTTTCACCCACATTCCCCCTCTTTCCCCCCCCCCCTCCAACCACCACCTAGTTCCTTTTAAGTCTGTGCAACATACCCCCCCCCCCCCTCTAAGTCTAGTCCGCGCCGTCCCCGAATTCATTCGTAACTTATCGCTCCTTCACCCCTCGACCCCCATCTTGAACCTTCCCTCCCTTCCGAATATGCGAGATCCCCCGTACTGGTGAACCCAGGGAGGTACCCCTCCTCTTACTTCCGGCCGTTGCCACATCCCCTGATGTAGACCTGGATTTTCCCCCGTCCAAATCTCCCCGACCCTCTTTCTTTTTATCTTTAATCCGACCGCGCCATCTGCACCCACCCCCCACCCTGTTTTTGTTTTCACCTCACGTGTTTTCCCCTCCGATGGCTTTTCGGTCGATGACCGTCGGCGTGTGTCCTGTTTCCTTCTAACACCGTGAAGAAGCCCACCGTTTAATTTCCCCTGACTTACTGCCTTTTCCTCCCTTGCAAAAGCATTACAAGGGTGAATCGCCACTATCTTCCCTACTGTCGTGATTCAGTTTTCATTCCATCGGCGCGAAAGTTGCATTCCCTTTGATTCAATCCTCCCATTTCAGCTCCCCCATTAATTAGTGTCACACGAGTTACCCGTGCTTTTTCCGTTTTTTCCCCGCAAAACCAAAAGCAGCGTCGCGGCTTGACCCCCTCCCTCCCAGCCTCCTCCTTTCCTCCGTGTCACGGTGACCATCTCAGAGCACGAATATTGAGGTGTGCTCGAGTTCTCTCGACTCCCTGTACCCTCTATTCCATCCGTCACCGCCCAAGGTTTGTATCTCGAGCCAGTCTCGCTCTGCTTTTTTCCCTCATCGCGCTGAGTCCTATGATTTCTACCACAATCTTCCCCCCTCGCCCTTTCGTCCTCCGGTCATGTTGCCCCTTCCATCCTCACTTCAGCCCAACGACCACTTTTGGTTTGTCCTCTTTCCCCTCCCCCGGAGCTGCCCTCACCGCCCCGAAAATTGCCCTTTTCATCCACGGACGCGCTGCGTTTTAAACGATACCTCCCCTCCCCAAACACCGTCTCCGGACCCCACCTGCGCCCCCACTCTCGCAAGACCAACATTTGTATTCCTTTAAAATCCTCCCGTTTGATTAGTCCCTTTTCCTTCCTACGCCAGGTACCCTCCCTCTCCCCCAGCGCCTCTGCTACGCCCCAGCCGTCGGATTGTAAGTCATTCTCCTTTCTTCGTTGGTTGTTGAGAGATTTTTGGCTCGTTTTTCAGCGTTTCCCGTTTCGGTTAACGGGGGCGCCCCGCTGTTCTTACTGCTGTAGCCTTTTCCCTTTTCCGTTCCTCTCTTCCGCAAGGGTTAAAGGGAACCATCCCCCTGGCGGGTAGTCTTTCTAAGTGACTTTCCCTGTTCTTGGGTTTATGCTTCTTTGGTTCTCGAATTTTTTTTGACTCTCCGTCTAGAAATAGTGGGTGGAGTCTCGCGTTTAAAAAATCACGCGTCGTTTCCTTGTTCGGTGTATTCGTATGAGTGAGGATTTTTTTTCCGGTTTCCCTGCCTTTGGAACCTCTCTTTTCCCAATCTCCTTTTGTCTTTTCTTCTATTTGATTGATGCAATTCGTTCCAAAATGGGCGGACGGCTCCTTCCGAACCTTCTCTTTCACAGCAATGATAGGTTTTTTGCGGCCTGATCCACCGCGTGCCCTGAAGGGTCTTCCGCCCTCCTCACCGAATTAGCGAGATGGGTTTCCCTCCGGAGCAATCGACTGTCCTTTTTTACATCGCGTCTATTGGATCCGATTGAACTTTTAGTCGGCGAAAGAATTGAGGCTTGCCCTTACTCTCGGGCGTGTGGTAATTTCCCCTTGAGAGTACATGTTTGCAATCTCTTTCTCCGGGAGTTTCTGAGCACGAAACTTCTGTGTTGTTCTTTTTTTTTTTTTTGCTTTCTCCCCTTTCACCCCCTCCTGGAACGCACATGGTTGGCCCGTTTTGCCGATGCCTTTTGTCTTTCCTTACCCTCTTACATTTCTTTCACCCGCCTTTTCCCGCGCTATGGCGGATTTTTAGCTCAACACTACCGTGGAGGGTGCGAGGATTGTGCGCTTAACCCACTTTTCCCTCGTTTGCTGAAAATGCAAGGCTGCCCCTTCTTTCCTAACTCGGGTTCTCTCCTGTGTCCTTCTGAGCCCATAAGCCAAGCCTATTTTTCTTTTTCCCCAGGCCTATCCTCAAAGCCATTTCCGGGGACCACTTCGTTGCCCCCCACCCCCATTTCCTTCTTTTCTCCCCCCCACTGCGGGCTCTTCTATAGCGCAGAAGAGGCTGATCCCCCCCCCTTCCTGGTCCTTTCAGCAAACGCCCGTTTTTACGATTTTCTGTGTCCTGTCTTTTTTCCCACTGCTTCTGTATTATCAGTCTCATTTTTAGCCTTGGACGCCAGGAATCCTTTTTTTCCTTTGAAGCTTTCGTTTTTCTTTCCCATCATTACGTGGACTTCGTTCCCCCCTTTCGCTTTTTTAATAGTTTGAGCACAAGTCTCCCCCTCTGTTCCTAAGAAGTTCGTGCAGGGCTGCGTTCCTGGCTTACGCCCTTTTTTTTGTTTGCAGCCGTTGCCTTTGCTTCGTTAGCCGGTGGTCTGGGCCATCGAATTTGTGGCATGCCTTCTTTTCTTTTTTCCTGGGTGCTGGAGCCCTGTCCCAAACCCAAAAAAGGTCATTTTTGCTTGTGACGGTTTCCTTACCCTCCCTCTCATGGCCCCTTCTTTCTTCCTGCAAACACCAGAGGACCCCTGCCAATACTGCTTTCCGACCTCCTGGTAAATGGCAAGTAACGTCCCAGACCGGTTTGTGGCGCCCGGGATTATTTGACCCTATTTTTTTTTCTTTCTCTTTCCCTTCTCGTTTTGTTTTTTTCTCTCTCTTTTCCCTTTACGAGCACAACAAGGTATTATCTACCTTAGGCGAATAGGTTCGCCTTTCCCATAGTAGGGTCCATCTCAGTTTTTCTTCTTTTTTGTCGTTAATCTTTGACATTCCGTTCGCGCTCTACCCTGCGAATTATGTCACTCCCTCCTCCATTCTGACAATTTTCCCCCTGTTTTGGCCAGCGTCTAGAATTTCCCCCATCCACTCCAGCAGCAGCATTTTCCTTTTCCAAAATACGTCTTCTGCCAACCCCCTTAGTATATCCCCTCCATGCGACTCCTTCCCCCCAACGCAAAACCAGCGAGTTACTCTTTCCGACCCACCGGAATTCTTTCGTAACGCGGTTTGTTGCTCCCGATCCTGATTCCACAATAGAGACATCTTTGACTGACGAAGCCCATTCCCTTTTGGGACCCACTCGTCAGTAACCCAAAATTCTTGGCGTCCCGATTCCCTTCTAGTATTTTCCTATTCAGCAGTGGGACATTATTAGGCTAACCCCCACAGTCCAAATAGTCGCCTCATTAGGTTTTTTTCATTTTTCAACCGTAACATCTCCTAATTTGTTCTCTCCCTCGGCTAGCGCTTCCATTTTCTACCGCCCCTCCTGAGAAACCATCCAGCCTCCCCCAAAAATTTTTTCGCGTTTCAACCCTTCCGGTTACCAGCCTCTGTCTTTTTCGGCTGCTTATCCCTTCCGCTCTTGTGTCTTTTCAGGTACACCGTGGTTCCCAACGAATCCCCCCCCCCGGTCGTTCCCCCCTAAACCTCCTTGCCTCCCTTGTGCATTCCCAAAATTCCCCCAGTGTTGTGATTTAGCCCCCTCGCTACCTCCCCCCCCCGGTAGTGATCTCAATACAGATCGGCGCCTCCCAGTCTTCACCTACCTTCTGTCCTTCGCACAATTGCCCCTAGCCCCCCCCAGTACGTAGTGTCCAACCTAGTTTCCCTTCTTGTTTTTTCTCCCCCCCCAGATTTTCTCTTGTCTTGCCCCCTCTCCGCTTCATGATGCATTTTTACTTACCATCTAGAGATGAAATATTTTTTGTTCCCTCTCGATGCGTTCGCCGGATCGCCGCTTTCCTCCCGATTCCAACTAGCGCTTCCCGCAAACCAGGCGTTTGCGCTTGTAATTGAGACAAGGAAAATCGCCTCTCTTTGCCCCTGGCTTCCCGCCGTTCTTCCACTGTTGTACCCCTTCCCGATCTTCTTCCTCGCCTTTGTTCCCTCCGCCTCTTTCCCTCCTTTCCCTCCCCCCTAAGCCCACAGAAACTCGTCCTTTTTTTTTTCCCACTCTCCCACCGTCGTAGCTGACACCGCTTTCAGCTGTCTCTCCCCGACATCTCTGCGTTTTACAAATTTCTGGTACTTTCCCCCCACTAGTGGCTCGCCTGGTTTTCCACACCCCTCGCTAACAAAACTACTTTCCCAAAGTTGTATGTAATTACCCGTACTTTTTTTTTTTCTTCTGCACTCCCCCCCGTTTTGCTTCTTTGTCCATTCGGACGAGCCTTAAATCCTTTCCTCCCGAGTATCGTTTCCCCCGTTCCCCGCTCGTCTCTTCCCTATCGCCAACTCCTTTTTCTCTCTATTTGTTTTTTTCTCTCTCTTCTTTGACGTGCGGCAAGGTTTTTTACCCAGTGGAAATGGGGCCTCCTTCCCCTCCTTCTTGGAGCCTTTCCCCTTTTCCCATTTGCGAGTTTCAATTTTCCAGACCTCTCAAACGTCTTTCCCATTCCTTTTACCCTGTTCTGGGCATGATTCTTTGGTGTCGAGACTTTTGTTGAAGAAGCCCTGTCCCCTTTTTTTTGAGCCTTATTCTTTCACGAGCGCTTCGGTATGCCGCTTTCGCGGTGCATACTTTTGGTTGACTTCCCCTCTCTTTTTCCCACAAACATCTTACTCGTTTGTTTTTGGATGCGTGGTGATGGTGCCAGGGCAAACTTTTTTTTTTCCGTCACTGCGATGGGGACTTTGACCCCGAGGGAGGCGATCAACTTTCTTGCCCACGGCTAGTTTTGAATCCCCGGCCGTCCTCCAGACTCGATATCTTTGCTCCGAGGGATACAATGTGGAATTTGGACTTGTTTTTTTCTTGGAATTCCCTCAGGCCATTTCGCCGATGACGGGCTTTCAGATGTCTGTCCCCTTGAGATGTTTTCCCCCGTGCACGTGCTAGCATGGGAGCTCTCCTTTTCAGGAGTTGGTCGAGACGATCCGGGATGGTGGAGTTGTGAGAAACTTGATTTCCCGCCCCCTCTGTTTGTTGCCCCCCACCGTGCTTTTTTTTTTTTTTTTTTTTTTTTTTATGGCCCTCTTGTCAATGTTCTCTTACTTTAGGTCAGTAATATTGCACGTGTTCGCGGTATGTTCTTAGGATAAGCGAATACTTGAGGGTCTTGCGCGAGATGGTGACGTCCACCCCTTTTTTTTCCAGGTCCGTTTGAGGCCTTGCTTGCTTCCCAATTCTGTTTTTGATCCCTGGTTTGTCTTCCCTTGTTTCCTCTTCTCCCCCCCTCCCAAGCCGTAAGGCTCATCAGATAGTCAATCCGACGATGGGGCAATTTTGACGTTTTTTCCCCCCCCAAAACCATTTGACCCTTCTGTGCCCTCTTTAGGGGAATTCTGGTTCTCTCTTTTTTGTGATATCAGCAACTTCTCTTTCCCCCCGGTGAAGTCCCCTCAGTCCTTCTCCCGATTTTCTGTTTATCCGACCTCGGTTCCGATGAAGAATACTCGATTTCTCTTCATCATCTTTTTTTTGTTTCGCTTTCTCGTGTTATATCTCATATCTGTTTCCTGAGAAGTCACTAGTCTATGTGGAGTTGCTGCTCATTCCTCCGCTGGTTTACTTTTTCAGGAAAGGGTTTCCTTGAGGGCGGCCTATGCCTTCTAGTTGTTCTTCTCCGTCTACTGTCTGAGAGGACTACGGTTCTCGATCCTAAGGTTTTTTCAATTTCATGTGTGAAGAATTGTTCCCCCCCCTATGGTTTTATTTCTGCTGGAGCCTAGTCCCCCCCCCTCCCTTTCGTACACTTTTCTTTCTTCAGGTTGGCTGTGATAGCGCTCGTCTTCCCACCTGCGTTACCCCAAACAGAAGGGTCAAAGCCAACTCTCTTCGTTGGCCCTCGCCTTTTTATCCCATGCCTTCCGCTGACAAGGAAGAAGAAAGGTTGGTGCCGGTTTTTTTTCCTCCCTCCCGTTTTTTTGTGGCTCGATATTCCTTCCAAACGTTCCTTCTTCTTGCGTCTCGTTTTTCCTTTTTTCTCTTTCCCCGAAGTCGGGGTTCTTCTTTTTTTTTTTCCCTCCTCGTTGAATGTCGGAGCGCTATCCCTCGCAGTAAAGCCTAACCAAGTTCTTTCTTTTTGCTTTCGCATCCGTCCCGCCCCTTCGACGCCCTTGTAGCCAAACATTCGTTGCTTCAACCACCTAGTCTCTCCCGGACTCCTTTTTTCCCCCTTACAAACAGCTAGTAAGTTCCTCACCCTCCCCGGTTCAGCCAGTCCGTACAACCGCGCAGAGTTTGCTCGCCGCTTCCTCATCTTGCCTTCCCTTCCGAATAACTCCCCCCCGAAATTCACATACCCTCTTTCTCCCGCTCTGCTACTCCCCGGAAGAAGTGCCCCAACCCAGCTTTCTCCCAAAGCCCCAATCGATCCGCGGCGTTCTTCAAATACAAGTCCTTTTCCCACTATTCCCCATCTTTTCTCGTTCCATTAGAAAGACCCTTCCTCCCCGTCAGTTTTGGTAGCCGTGCAGGCATTTTCCACTCTCAGGTTTTAGTCTTCTGATTTGTCTTTTATTGCAGCCTTCCCCCGAAAGACGCACCACCCCCCCCCCCAGTGATTCCCATTCTGACCTGTTTTCTCCGCAATACTTTTTTCACTCATCCGCATCCCCTTTAGTGATTTTTTTTCTCTCCCTCCTCTATTTTGCGTTTAACCACTTCAAGACATTCGGTCGCAATTAAGCAGCACAAGTGACCCCCCCCCCCCAGTAGTATTTCACAACGCTTTCCCGTGATCAAGTTTTTCCCGCACAAACCTCCACCCTCCTTTGTTAGCGGCCGGAACTATCACGACTTCTGCAACAATTGAGCGTGCTTCCCCCCCCCTTCCGAACCTTCTTTTGTTGTTTTTCTTATATTGAGTGTGTGTGTGGTGTCCGTTTTGGCTTCTCGATTCCTATTATGTCATCTTCCCCACTGTACAAATAGCCCGTGCGCTTTCCTTTTTTCTTCACGAATATCGCTTTTTTTGCATCTCTTCAGTATTAGGCCTTTTTTTCTCTTTTCCCCCCTCCGATTTTCCCTCTCCTTTTCCCCGACCCCCGATGCCGAATGCAACCACGACCCCTGACCTCCGCTCATTCTTTCCATTTTTTTGCCCCTATTGATGCCACGAAGACTCGCCCCTTCTAACCCTCCTGCGCTGTTTTCGGTGCGCCCAACCCCATTTCTCGCCGGCTTTCAACCCCCCCCCACAAATTTAGCGCAACCCCCCATGCCACCACCATTTCCTTTCTTATTTTCCCTCCCAGTTACTTTAGTTCATCTTACTACTCCCGAACAAGTATCCAAAGCGATCCTGCAGTCCAGTGAGAGCAAAAAGTCCCAGATAGGAGACTTTCTTCACCCTCCCCCCCCCCTCTGCCCCTTCATCTCTCTATTTATACACGTTGGTGAGTATGCTTGGCGGATCTTGGCCTTTGAATTTTGATTTTTCTCTCTTTTGCTTTATTTTTTCCTTTGTCTTATGATGGAGCCTTCTTCTTTAGTAGCCCCTCCCCCCCTTTTTTCCCTACCTATCCCTTTATGTTTCTATACATGGACGCTTTTACAATTTGGCATTATTGCTGTTGTGCGCTCCTTTTTTTTTTCCTCTTCCCCCCTTTTTCTCCATATTGGTTTCTCGCCTGTTTTGCGTACCCCCTCGCGTGGGTATTTGAGCTCTAGTTTCTTTTTCCTCTCTTTTTAGCATGTATCCCTTAATTGTCTTTGTGTCTTTTTGTAGTGATTCCATTTCTGTGCAAAGCTTCTTAGACCTAACGGACTCGGCCCCTCCTATAGATTGAAGGTCTCCCCCCCTGAGTGGAGCCCGACAGCTTTCTTTTATTTCCTCTTACGAACGCAGTGATCTGCTGTGGCCTTATCCCAATTGCACGTGGGGGTTTTCCCCTTTTGAATCTCCTCTTGGCCTTTTAGCGGCCTTCTCCCTTTTTTCTCCTTCTTTTCCACTTAATTCTTTGCTTGCGCTTTTTGTACCGTGCACGTGCGCTAATGTTAGTTCTTTTTCTTCTTTTTCCCTCTCCGCGAATTTTGTGATTTTTTTTGAACCTTGACCTTTTGGGCACCTCATCGGTTCCCCCGACTTTTCCTCTTTCACTGTTTTGTCCTCCGCTTTGAAACGTGCTCTTTCGCCTATGGTGCTTCCAGTCGAAAACTCCCCTACACTTTGGATTTTCTGAGAGATTTTTGCTCTCTAACCCGGTTTGCCCATGCTTTGTGCCGGAAACTCCTTTCTTGTCTTCACTCGTGGTTTCCTAGCTGTTGTCGATAACAGCAAGAGTATTCCTCCGCTCTTTCACAGCCATTGTTTGACCTTTTAGTCACCGGCTCCATTTTTTTGCCGGCGGTTCTCATTGCTTCTTGCTAAATGGATTTTTACTCTTGTTTCTATCCAGTTAAACTTGGCCCTTCACGGAACCCTCTCAGGAGTTTTACGTCTGGGGAATTTGCAAATGCTGCCTCTTCCTCTCCCTCTCGTGACGCCAAGAATTGTTTGGTTCCGCTTCCGTTTTTTTTTTGCTCCCCGCCTATAGGGGAGACATGGGCAGTCCCAGTCTAGCGGTGGAATGCTCCCGAGCCACTTCTTCTTCTTTCGATGAAAGGAGACGTGCATTCGGCTTGTTCGATCTTACTGTTTGGTTGATTTTCCGAATGCCTTTAGGATCTTCTTCCTTTTTGTGTTCCCCTCGATTGTGGTTGCGAATTGCTCGCTTTTGGGGGCTGCTTGTCCTTTCCCCAACTAACGTTCCCTCCCTTGATATGTTATGAAGAAGTTCGTATAGCGGCACTACCAAACCCAAATCATGAACAGCCCCTACTCTAGTTTGGACCTTTTTTTTCTTCTTTTGCGCCTATCGAGCCTTCCTCGTAAAGGTTTTTTTTGCGTTAATTCCCTCTATCCTCTTAATCCTTCTTGTTTTTTTTTCTCGAGATATTCCCTTCCGCTCACCCCGTCTGTTCCTAAGGAGAATAGGATGCCTCCCCTCGTAGGGCCACTCGCTTTCTTTTCTTTTCCCTTCTTTTTTTTGTCCGTCCAGAGTAGTTTTCCTGTCTCCTCCCAGCTACTGCAAGCACATACCTCCTTTTTCTCAACTTTATTGTCATTCTCCTCTCCAGCTCTCCTTTTCCCCCAACCCCACAGATCAAAAACCTTTTTTTCCTCTGCCTTCTGCCAAACAAATCATTTTACTCTCTCCGCCCGAACGTAGAATTACTTTACCCTCTTTTTGCTCGCCCCTTCCCCCTTTCTGACTTCCCTTTCCCGTCCCCCCTGATATGCTCGATCCCAAGCACCACACTTTTGTCCATTTTCCTGCTCCTGATTCCCCCTTCCTCAGGGGACCAACTTCCGATCCACCAGAAAATCGGACCTCTGATTTTTTTTTTTTCTTTTCCACGTCATTCGCCGTTGACCCTACATCGGCTTCTCCTCTTTTCTCCCGAACTTCAGGTGCGCACAGATCATGTGACGCCGCATTTGTTCCCCGGTCTTCTTAGCGGATTCCCTTTCTTTTGTATGACTAAGCAGGTAACATTTGACCCAAGCAAAACCGGTGTTCTACCCCCCTTCCCTTTGCGGAAATTTATTAAGAAATTCTGCCACCGTGTCCGGCGCCACCTTCCGTTCCGCACTTCCACGGTTGATGTCGTCCTCTCTTTTTTCGCTAACAGCGTTCCATTCCCCTTTCCCCTCCGAGCACAGTGATCCTCAAGTCGTAGTGTCCCCTATTCTTTCCCGTGAGTTACCAAGTTTCGTCCAAAAAACAGCAGCAGTTTCGAGGATCGAACTGCCCCCTTTTTCCCCCATTGACCCGCAAGTGCACGGTGGACCCCCTTCGCCCCTCCTCTTTTTCTTTTCCTAATCTCGAGTCTCAGAGAGCGAGCCTCAGATCTTCCAAAATAGGTCGCCACCACAATTCCCCCCCCCCCAGAGTGAGAGTTGGCACTGGGATCCCTCATATCTTGACTTTTTCCTCTCCTCTTCCTTCCCTTTTCCGCGTCCCTTTGTCCCGCCCAGCTTTGACATACTTCATAATCCCCTTTACCCCGACTGTTGGACCCCCATTCTCCCCCATCAACGTTTGGCTTTTTCCGCCTTTTACCCCCTGACTCCCTCTTTTTTATTCAGTTGATCCCCCCTCTTCTCACAACTTTTTCGCGCCACACCTTCATGCCCACGAAAATTTTCAAAAGATTATTTTCATCCCCCAGTTTGATAGTTAGTTTCCCCCTTTTCGGAACTCCCCCTCGCACATCCCCCCCCCCTGTAGCATTACCTCCCCGCTAGATCACGTTAGCCACCTCTCTCCCCCCC
>Ga0179593_1350091_pt1 | contig 10695 bp, 10 predicted proteins | sample CZODoug2_1_08_16_FD_185931 | JGI IMG/M metagenome (GOLD analysis project Ga0179593, IMG submission 185931) | Vadose zone soil fungal communities from Angelo Coast Range Reserve, California, USA - CZODoug2_1_08_16fungal (PacBio error correction) | ecosystem: Environmental > Terrestrial > Soil >... | reverse complement strand
TTAAGTGTTTTTATCCCTATTCTAGTTTTTGCTGATGTTTCTGAAAAAGACACCCTTCGTCCGTCGGTTTGCCCATAACGGAACCCTTTCCGCGCTTTTCTGATCTGTATTCCTAAGGACAAACAGCCTCTTACTCAAAGCCTTTAAACCCTATTGGCCACCCGGAAACTGCCATTCTCTCTAATATGCAGATCTCACAGATCCTCCTCCACATCTCTTCCAATCACTGCGTCCCCCAAACACTCCAGAATAACCTCTCAAGTCTCTCGTTGTTCGATTTCATGGGGGTTTTGTTGGTGTCTTTTCTGACAGTCAACTCGAGAGTTGAAGCTCTTCTTTCCTTTTTTTCCTGTTTGCTTTTTAGTGATCAGAGCCCATGTATGTCGGCGCTCTAATGGTAGAAGGGCGCACGCAGCTTTCCCTACCGTTTGGTGGTTTAACTCCCCCTCCCACCACGAAAATTGATTTGGATCCCTGTCAGATATTATTTCCTTAGTTCGCAGTTTTAAGGTCTCAGACCTGTCCGTTTTCCCTCCCCCCCATCCCTTCTCGCTAACTCAAAGAACAAAATCTTAGGCTCTCCATAAAAGTTCCTGGTGTTAGAGAATTACCTCCTAAGCCAATCATTATTAGATGGCTGAACCTCCCCGCTATATGAGCACCCTATTATTTCTTTCCCTAATTTCCTTGTCCTACTGTCGCCTTTGATCGACTCAAAACGTAGGACTGTTACCCTCCGCGGTACTTAGAGCCTGTGATTAAGGCCCCCCTCTTGTTTACGACTTTCCAGTACTTGTTTTGTTAAGCGTTTCTAACCCATGACAGACCCCTGTCTCCACTACGAGATGTTTCGATTTTATCGATCCTCGGTTTGTCATTTTACTCTAGCCCCCTTCATCTCTTTCCCCTGCTCCCTCCTCCGTTAATGTACCCTCTTATTTTTCATGAATTCAAAAGTGCGGGGGGAATTGTCCGGACTGGCTCCGGTACCAGCGTGACGGCAGCTCCCTCTCCCTCATACTTCGACGTCGCCCCCAAAAAGTCTGACTAACGTCTCACCCCCTTTTTTGCTCCAACCCAGGCCGGCACGCACAGCCTTTCCCATCGATTTAGGGCTTTTTATGCGAGGGAGGCGACAAGTGGTCTTGCTGCCTAGGCCGTTCGACTTGTCTTGTATTAATCCTTTGAGACCCCCTCCGGCAAGCCGGATTCGATAAGTTTTTTTATGTTTTCTTCGCGGATTCGGCGCGGGGTCACGTATCTGCGGAGATCGGTATTTGGACCCGTAGTTTGTTTTTACCCCCTCCCTCCCTCACTCTCAATGTGATTCTCCTTCGACACTTTCAGTATACGTCCCGGGGACCCCAGACTGGTCTTAAAGTCCCTCTCTCTTCTGCCCTTTCAACTTAGGGAGGCGGGCTTCGCTAGGGGGATGTTGATCTGCGGGAGAGTTGTATCGAAGATGAAGGTACCTTGGGACCTTCGCACGATGGACGCCGGGTTTGTTTTGATGGGGACATTCGGGGTCTTTTCTGCGGTCGTCCGTGAAGTGAAAACATTTACTGATCTAGTTTCCCTTCGCTCGGACTGATGGCTGATGGAAGTGCTCATTCCTTTGGGAATGGGTTATCTCCGTTAGCCTCTGAAACGACTGTCTATGGTTGAGTTTTCTGCGTCTATTTCGGAACCGTCCAGGCGGTGAGATGGCGACCCGTAGGAGCGATGGCCGCGCCCGGCAGCGGTTCTTTTCGGTAAGGTTGCCCTTTTTCTTGTTGTTTACTAGCCCATTGCCTATCCCCTACCCCTTCCACAGAAAGTCTGCCCGCGGATCTAAACTACTGTGAAGTAGGCGAAGTGGTTTGGTAGATATCCCCTCCATAGAGGCGGACCTCCGTCCCCCCCAACGGGTAAATCTTGTCACGACGTCCTTCCGCCTCTAATTTTTGGGAGCTAGGGTTTTTTCTTCGGCCCCCGACCTTCAATGTTCTAATTTGAGTTGAAGGGATCTCCATTTTCCCATTTTGTTGGGAGCACCTCCCCCCCCCTTTTTTAAAGGTTATAACTAATCCCGGGCCCCCCTGAGAGCGGTTTCGTGTTAGTACTCCATTTGTAGGTGTAGTATCCCTAGACTTCGTACCGTCTCGGTTTCTTCATTGTTACCTTTCGATGTCGCCCGGGGCTTCGAGTTTGTCTCCTTCTTTAAGAGTTCAAGGAGAATCAGCATTCTCCTGTTGCATCCTATTCTCCCTACCTCCCCCGTTGTGTTTTTTGATATATAGGTCCAATCCTCTCTCCTTTAAAATGAGGTAAAGACTCTAATCCCCGATTTCTCAACCCTCCCCTTTTTTCGCGACCCCCCGCTCCACCCGAGCCCGCCCCTATTTTTCCTCTTTCTCGTTACCCTGCTTGATAAACAATAAACCCCTTTCTGACCAGCGTTCGGCTGCTGCGTGCTCCCTTTGAAATTTGAATGTGCCGTGGTTCTGTGCAAGTTTATTCGACTCTTTTCCCACCCAAATAAGCTTTAAGTGTCCACTGGCTCCCGCCCGCTCCCCTGAAGAGCAGGAACAGTCTTTTTAAAGTTCTGCCACTCCCTTACTTCCTGAGACGATGGAGGAAGAAAATGATCTACCCTCTAAGGAGACACGCTCCCCCACACTCAGATCCCTCCTAACTGGACGTCCCCCCTGTCATCGGGGGGACGTTTTTTAGTGGAATTTGTATCGTTTACCATTGCTTCGGAACCTTCCGCAACGAACTCTCTGACCAATTAAGACATACCAACACCGGAGAGTAATTAAGTTGAATGGTTCCACTCGCTTCATCGACATCCGTTCGAACAGGAAGCACCTCGGCGAAACCAACCAGTACTGGAACCTGGTGACATATTACCATAACAACGGATCATATTAAGATCCCACATATGAATCTCGAGGTCTCCTTAATCACAGAGGCTTCCCCTCCAAACGTTCTTTCCACATCAAACGGCCCGACTATCCCACCCTTAACGTCTCGTCTTACTTCTAAAACTCGAAGCCAGGCAGCGAGACATGAAATACTCCCCCCCCCCCCCCTTCCTCCCACCTCTTTATTGCTGTTCCTCCCTCCCCCCCTGCCTCCCTCTCCTTACTTCCCATTCCTCCCTCGTCTCCTCCTTCCCCCTCCCCCTCCTCTCTATCTCCCACTTCCGACCGCCTCCCCCCCCCCCCCTTCCCGCCCTTCCCCCCTCCCACCACATGCCCCTCCCCCCCCTAGACCCCCTCCCTCCCACTTCCCAACTGCCCGTAATTTTTTTTTTTCATCCCGCGTTTTTTGTCCCGAATAGCTCTTCTTTTCTGTGCCTTTAGACCGTTCTGTGGTTTCTCGAATCCCTCCTTTCCATACCCAGGAGTTCCGATTGTCCAATTTCCGTACGCCCCTCTCCTAGCCTTTTTGCCCCCCTCTCCTCCTCCGAGCTTTTTTCTACCCTTTAACATTCGCTGGGGCATTCACTCCTGGACTTTTTTCATTTAATGAGTTCATCCCACGTCGCAGCCTCCGCTCCACTCGTTTACTCGCCTTTTTTGCCCCCAACCCCTCCAGCCAAGTTGTCCTCGGTGCTTGGCCTCCCTTTTCGTCTAGGATTTGTCGAGGGAGAAATTATTTCCCAAAGGTGGCAGGGGCTTTTTTCCGGGCCAGCGGCGCCAAGTCCTGGCGCGTTCCCGTTTGGCCAGCCTCCCCCGCCGATTAAGGAATTGAACTCTACTTCTTTTTTTACGCTAGTTATTAAAGGGCGGCAGGGCGACGATTTTTACGGGCGTTTTACTTTCCCGACCAAATTTTCGTATCGAGATTGAAGGCGATTTGCTTGCAGCTTTACTGCTGCTGTGGCCATCGATTCCGAAAAAGACGTGCCCCCACTGTCCCACCTTGCCAATTTCTCCTCGTGCGTCGCCCCTGAAATTCAACGGTCGTCTCCTTCCAGCTAAGCTCTTTTAGACATGACTCTAACTTTCTTCGTCGATCCTGTTTACCTCAGGTTTTCTCTATCTATTTTTTTTCCCCTTCGCCACGACTACTGCCGGCCCTTTCTGACGAGAACCTCTTCTCCCCTTATCCGATCCTCGACACCCATATGACAGGATGCTTGAATGAGCTCCCGCACCTCTTTGTGGCGTTGCCGATGTGCCCCCCCCGTCATTTTAAACCCGCGTCGTCGACCGAGTGTTCCCCCATGTCCCCACCGTTCATTTACTACCCTTTTGAGCGAAAGGTTTACAAATACAACATCAATTTGCTGGATGGGCTCTGGAGTGCCACATTTATCCTTTTATCCGCATTCCACATAGCCTTCTACATATACCTTTTTGGATTCAAACGACCCCTTCGCCAACGGCACGCCCCCCACTGAACCCGATGAGCTTCAAATTGAGTGACCGGAACCCCAAAACCTCGGCGACCCGACCGCTGCGTTTTTTGTTTTTGCGTATCTGCTTTACTTTTTCCTCTGGCGGAGTAGTCTTTCTCCCTATTTGTCTCTAGCACCCGATTCCCCCCCTGATTTAATTTAAGGCATGTCCAAGCCTCCCCGATCGAACTTTACTGAGTTTTTACAATACAGTGCTCCTCTCGAGCGTGACCTTATTTTCTCCCCGCAGTCCGTTCCTCCCGGTTCACAGCATCCGTACTTCAAATCCCGTTGCCAGCCCCATCTTTTCTTCTTAAGTTTGTTGTTGTCTCTCTATCGCCTCTCCTGTTTCCGCGTCAATAGTGAACCCAGATCCCCTCTTTACGTCGGAGTCCCCCTCAAGTCGGCTCAACAGTCCTTTCTCGCTGAAGCATGCGGACCCCCTCTCATGAACCGCATCCCGTTAGGCTCTTCTGGACAGCGGACCCTGACTCTGGCCATTCGATTTTCGCCGCGCTATCTTTCATTAAAGACACCAAATTCCATGAACCATGCCTCTCCCGCCCAAACCCTCCGACGTCCGCTAGCGTTGATGGGGTTTTGGGTCGTTTCCCAAGTAGTTTCAGAGAATCTGTCACCTTTTGTTCTCTGAATGGCCGATGGTGGCGTGGACCGCCCACCCCATGGAGCTGCCGCGTTTTTTTATTAATTGTCTAATGTGTGAAGGACAGACCCCTTCTACCCTTTTTTGTGCGGTGGGGAAAGCAGAACCCCCACCCGAATCCCTTCCCCCCTCCCATTTAGATATTCCATTAACGCTTAGAACGTCCCCACTGTCTCTCCTAAGAATTACGACATGGCCCTTATATCTCGTTTATTTTCTCATTTCCAGAAATCCCCACATACGTAGCTCCTCTCCAATCCCCCCTTTCCCCCAGGGGTTATATCACCCCTTAGTTCCCGCCCCGCCTCTTGCTGTCTCCAAGCGAATATCTGAGACCCCCCCTCTTCGGTTAGCTCTCCCGAAGCACCTCTGTAGATTACTGCAGACCCTCATCAATCACTGCGCGGCTGTTCTTCGCTACTTGAGTCCTTGAGACAGGGCCTTATGACCCCCGGTTAATTACATTCGGGATGGCGCCAAGTTACCGTTCAGATTCATTTTCCTCCTGACTAACAAACGAAGTAGCTGAAGTTCCCGTCAGATCGTCCCTTCCTTAGTGCAGATACCCGGTTTGACGAGAAACGAAGCCCATGGGAGAACAGGAGACCCACCCACATACGGGAGATGCTACCTTCCCTTTCTCATACTTTCTAATAGGGGGTAGTCTTCGAATTTTTTCCTTGTTACCCCGGTCCGGCCGCTATTAGCCATTTACTGCCTAGAACGGAGCCAGGAGGCCATCCACGTTCTTCCCCAATAAAAGAGTCCCCCTTTAACTTTCGGCCCGCCAAAGCCGCCCCAGCGCCCCAGAAGATCTCCTCTTAGGTATTCGGCGGGCTGTTTCGGGCGGCTGACCGGGGACTGTAGTTTCGGATCGTCTTGCACCTTCGACTTTAGTGGATTTGCCTTTCCTTTTCTTTAAACGGAAATTCTCCTCTAGCTTCTTTTCCCAATCCAGGGTCTCTTTTTTCTTCGAGTACGTGAGGGGTGTGAGCAGGGCGCGAAGCTTCGTTTTGCCCTTCTATCCTTGATCTGCATCTCGCTTTTGCGTTACGATTGGTACGTTACTGGATCCCTTCTGGTTTTGAATCGACCAATTCGGTCGCATCTGGTCTACAGGCCTTCTATGATTTCATTGTTCAAACGCTGCAGCCCGAAGACCCTCGCTGCCCTGACTCAGTCCCCGGCTTTGGGAGGCGCCTTTGTTTCTCGTCTTTTCTTTACGATGTTCCTGACCGTGGAGGTCGCTGATCTGGACACTCGGTTTGAAGGATTGGGAATTCGTAGTGTGAGGGGCAGTGGTGTTCAAGAATAGTGCCGGTGATTCACCCGACCGGATATTACTGGCCAAATATCCGGAGTGGACTTGGCTGACTTGTTCTTTCTAGACCCCCTTTTGAATGCAGCTCGCTTTTTTGGGGACCGACTCGTATATGTGTGGCAACTTTTTTCAACGGCTCGTGGTAATTTCGGGCCAGTTTCGTATAACGGCAGCTCCGTCCCGAGGCTTCTCGTAAGCATTGAAACCCTTTTCTGTTTTCTCCTCCGGTACTACCCCCGCCTTGCTTCGACTCCCCGGCTCCCCTACGCGAGGAAAGTGGCCCATCCCGACTCGTAGCAGAGAGCCGGCCGGTCTTTCTCTCAAGGATGCCTCGTTTTTTTTAGGTTGTAAGACAGCCTGTCACGGTCCTTTGCTTGCGTTTAAAAGTCTTACCACTGATGAGACCTGGGTTGAACTCACAGTTGACCTCTCCTGAATTTTTCCATTAGCTTTCCTTCGTGTAGGCAGAGCTGAAGCACTTTCAGCATACCCCCCCCGTCCAGTCCCATGATTTAAACGTATCAAGCACTGTCCCCCCCCTAGAGGTTGTTGGGGTAATAACTTGTGGGGGGTGGACGAGACGATCGCCCGTTAAACCTGCCGTGTCTCACATTGTAATAGCCTTTTCAGCGAACTTGGGTCTTTTATTAGGTTTTTTTTTTTTTTTCCTTCCCTGCACGTCATGATTTCTACGAATGAGGCACTCTCTTTTCTTTTTAATCTTGTGTGTTTGTTGATTGCCGTCTTAAATGTAATGCGATCCTTCTTGTTTGACATGCGGGTCCAATATTATAATACAACCGTTTCCCCCCCAAAGTCGGTACCCTCTTCCCCCACTCCTGCGCCCTGACCAGATTTACCCCGATATAGATTTACCCTCCAACCACATGGATGACCAAAGAGCGTTACCGGCTTTCTGTTTTCTTCCCATTTTTTTGAATAATGGACTGAGTGGGGACCCCAGGGCCAAAACTAACAGCCCTTTGACTTACCCCTGGCGAAATGGTAATTTCCCGGACGTGCGTACTTCCTCTCCCCTTTTCTCTCAAAGTAGTTCGCCGTTTACTGTGGCATGGATCCTCAGGCGACCTTCATGGAGGTTACGCCTCCCGATATACGAAGGCATAATACCCACCCATTTGAGCTTCTTACTTCCCGATGGAAATGACGCTGGGGGACGTCCTGTTTTTCCACGTGGTCATTGATCGCTCCCTTATCTTCTCTTTACTGACCGCACACCTTGCTTTTAAATGAGCTACCTTTTCGCCGTGGAATATCCGATGATTCCCTTGTTCACTCTACCCTTCTCCACCTACCGTTTGAACACCCTTCCTCCTCGAACGGTTTTGCCCCACCATTCCGTCGGGACCCGGTTTTACATACCCTTAGAGTCCACGGTCCTCCGCCCCCTTCCACTTCCGCTAGTTTCCCAACCTTTCGGCCCGGAACCATGCCCCCCTCCCCACCTTCATTCCCCATTCCTCCAACAGTCGTCATCTTACAAACCCGGTTATCCTCGTGACTCCCCAAGCTCAATCGCTCTCTCATCCCTTCCAGCCTGGAAGCAAGATCATTCTATTATTTAGATCGTTTATCCCTCCATATTATACCGTCACCCCTGTTATACCCCAGGCCCCCTTCCTCTTGCCTTCGACTAATGATGGCTACCAATGAAGCCACTTTTCCTCGCTCCTGCCCAATCTACCTTCACCGTTGGATCTCCCTAACTAAATCACCCCTGGGACCTGGTCCGTATTCGGACTTGAGGAATTTCCTTTTTCTCCGGCCTTACCCACTCCACTCTTTTTCCTCCCCTCCTTTCTAACCCTCCTCCAGTTACTTTTTGCGTTTTCTGGTTTTTCGGGTACGGTGAGGTTTAATGTGTCTTTTTATACCAGAGAACTTCGGGTTCTGGAGAAGCAACCTCGCGGATCTCATCTGAAGGATTTCCCGGAAGTCGCCACGTCCCCCGTGCCGATTTCGACTGTAAATTTCTCGCGACCTGATGCAAGCATGGAACGTTTATGAACGGCGAATTAGACGGAGTTTGAATTTTACGATAAATGACCAACCCGTTTATTGATATGCTCACCGTCACGAGGTTTTTCCCTTGATACTTTTCTGTTTTTATGCCTTAATTGTTGAAACCTGCGTCAGCTGCGAACTTCTGGTCCCCCCAACTGGGTCGTCTAACTTAACAAGTTTCTTCCTTGACAGTTATTTTAACCTTCCCCTTTCCTCCCCCCACCCGCTCCGTTGTTTCGACCTTCAGCCTCTTCCGTTGCTAAGAGAGGACACCAACGTCTTCCTTTTTGATATCTCTCCGTAGTTATCCCAAGCTCCTGACACTTTCTCTATTCTTCCCTCCATTAGAGAGGTGATAGATCCTCTCGATCTTTGTGCTCCCCCCAAATCTACTGATGAAAACCCGCGCTTTCCCCTTGAGCTCACGGGAATTTTCACTTCAGTCGTACCTTCGCTCCTTTACCAAAGTCCACCATTGAGGAGTCGGTCCTTTTTCACCACCCTTTAGTCTGCGTTCTCCCTGAGTTCGTCTACTTTTTCCCTGGCTTAACACCTGCCCCCCCAAGCGCCCCCCCCCTCATGAACACCAACTCTTCCCAAGCGCGCGGACGGACTCACAACCCCCCCCCACACCATCAAGTTTTCCCCCCTCTCTTGGCGTGTTTCTTCTATCTTTTCCCACGTAGAGGGCCGTCGGAGAGGATCCTCTGACCTCTGGGTTCTTTGGCACGCGCCCGATAGACTTTCTCTTCCCCCTTTGTCACATCTCCTTCCTCACGCGCCCCCGATCGGAGTCGTCAGGCTATTTCCTGTTCACCGATTAATCGTTCATTTCCTGCATTCAGATTCTCCTCTCCATCATCTTTTGTTGTTGATTTTCTTGCAGTTCCGTGTCCCTGGATTGAATCGGTGGTGTGTCTTTTGTCTTCTTCCCGGTGCAAATGTCTCCTTGTGTTGAACAAGGCAATCTTCGTCGAGTCCCACAAGTCCCTGACAATTCGTCGCGTGCGGTTACTAAGTGGTTCAATAGGTTTTATACCCTCGATGCGTGACATTTTTTGGCCCTCGTCTCCCCGGTGCAATAGGCAATGGCCCTAGCCGACACTCCAAAGCCCTCCGAACCCCCGCGTCTTTTTACAATCACTCAGCCCTCCCCCCCCCCAAACAAGCACTAAGATATGCAGGGCGGTTGGTTGGGCTTCGGCCCCTTTTAATTATCCGCGTTTTTTGACTACCATACTGTTTTTGGTTCTTTGGTGGCATCTGTTTTTTTTCTTTTTGGAATTCCCCCCCACCCTCTCCGGCTTTTCTTGCTGACTTACAGTACTACGGGAGAAGGGTGGGACGACAAAGAAAACCATTTCTGGCTCTTTGCCCCCCTCCTGTTCTTAGTCATTTGCTTTCACGTTATTTAGACTAGGTTTCAGCGTTTTTTTGCTACACCTCACTGCCCCACCAAGATCACGATGTACATAACCCGACCCTTGTCTAGCCCCCATCTCCGCTCTTCGGCTTGGGCTCCAAAGATCGAGTCCCAGTAGTCGGTCTCTTGCATCACCCCCCTTCAGGTTTGACTTACTTTTATAGATCTCGCTTTAAGCCTGACCCGCGATTGCCTTCTCCCCCCCCGGTACGCCGAGCCGTGTTTCTCAGTATTTCTCAGACATCGTTAGGTTTCAACGGTTACAGTTGTCTCCTCCCCTTTATTAGTCCTCTACTCATTTCTCCCCCCAAAAGCCGAGCCTCCTCAGAGACCTTGCCCCCTTCGCCTAGGGGGCGAGTCCATTCATGGTTGTCGTGATTACAGGATGACGGCTCACTTGAGTAAATGGGGCCGACTGGTTACGAAGCCGCAAGCGAATTAGCCCCTCTTGGGGGAGGAATGGGAAAGTGGTCGCAGCGCCTTTCAGAGGAAGTATCATTTAAGGCAAGTTTTTATTCCTTCCTATTTTTTTCCTCTCACCTCTCCCCCTTCCCACCCCCTTATTACCGCCAAAACCCAGCCCATGATCTTCCGCGAGGAGGGGCTTAGGTCAGCCTTTAGGCCCGTCTTGAGGGGCGGGAGGCTTCATCGTCGTAGACCCTTTCTTTCTTCTCCTTGACCTTTAAGGCCCGGAAGGGTTGAAAGCTTTTGGATTTCTTCGCTCGCTTCGGGGGGAACGTTTTCGTTCTCTCTGAAAGTCAAGAGAAGGATGATGTTCTGCTCGGTTGAAAAGCTTGGAACTACTTAACCCTACGGGAATTTCTTCTGAAAAAGGCGTCGACAGACTTAAAGTCTTGATCCCGGTTGACTCAACT
>Ga0179593_1315755_pt1 | contig 10695 bp, 15 predicted proteins | sample CZODoug2_1_08_16_FD_185931 | JGI IMG/M metagenome (GOLD analysis project Ga0179593, IMG submission 185931) | Vadose zone soil fungal communities from Angelo Coast Range Reserve, California, USA - CZODoug2_1_08_16fungal (PacBio error correction) | ecosystem: Environmental > Terrestrial > Soil >... | reverse complement strand
CTCTCCGATCAGTCATGATCGCCTTCCTCCCAAGCGTGCGTCCACCCCCCAACTCACAACCTTTTTGAAAAGCAAAATCCTTTTATGATCCCCCTTCGATTTGGACCCCTTTGTCTGATGGTCTTAGCTGATCCCCCCTGAGGTGAGCCAATTAAAGGTGTTGCATTAACTCTTTCTAAAAACCGTTACTTCTCCTGAACGCACTCCCTCGGAAGGCGGCTCCTCGTACCAATTCGCGTAGGTTTGTTCTTTCTTCCAAAACTTCCTTCTTAGGAAACAATGAAGCGAACGTAGTTGTCCCGACACCAGGTCCCCCACAGCCGTTTTCGCTTCCGTGGTTTAAATTGGAGCCCCTTAACCCCTTGCTTCAGTCGATATTTTGACCCGCAGCCGTGTAAAGCGTTTCCCCCTTAAAGGTTTTTCCTTTTTCCTCACCGCTTTTTGCCCCTTTCTTAATTCGTTAGTTACATTACAGTTGGTCACGTGACTCCATCTGTGAAGTTGCCGTAAAAAATTACGGAGTAGTCTGACGACCTCAGTGCTGTCTTTTTTCTCCCCCGTTGCCCCCCCTCCTTTTTCTCGGATGTTTCCTACCTGCGGCTCTCCTCTTTACAATTTTTTTGTTTGGTCCCTTATCCACTCTTCTCTTGATTTTTTTCGTCCCCCTTATGACTTTAACAATTAGGATGAGCTTTGATAGTTTCAGCGTCCCACTCCCCTCCCCCCAGCCTTTTTCTTCTTTCCTTTCCCCCCCTCTCTTCTCTCCTTTTTTTTTGCTTTTCCCTATGCTGCGTGCGTCAATCGTCCTAACCACAATGCCCAACCCCTCTTTATGATTTCCCCCTCTAGTCTGAACCATGATTTGCGACGTTGACTTATATTCTTTTCTGTTTTTCCGCCTTCGTTCTTTTTTCAACTTCCCTAACCCCCAATCTTCCCGTCTGCCCGCATCCGGGAAACCGACCGATTCAACCAGCCAGATTTTCGTGCCCAAGTACCATGGGACGATACGGTGAGTAAAAATTAATTAAAGAGGAGTCCCTTACTGAGTTTCTTCCCTTCCCTCCCCACTTTTGCCCCACCCCTGACCGGCGCCCGCCCCCTTCAAAAAGATCCTTTTCTCTCTCTGAAAGCATGTCGCAGCCCTTTCCAGCCGAAATTCAAACCCCCCCCCCCCCCCCCCCCCCCTCCCCCGTCCCCGGCTGGAATCTACCGCCCTTTTTCCGTTTTCCCCTTCTACGAATCCGGTCTCCACATCTACAGTTTTCCAAGCCTGTATTTCCCCCCGTTATTCCGATGCGCTGGTGACAATCTAGGTTTCCCCCTTTGCATTGAATTTGTCATTTTTAGACCCTACCCTTAACGCTTTCTTCAGTTCAAAGGGAGTTGATCTCTGTACTTGCGGACAGAAAGAAGGCCAGAAGAGGGTTGAAGTCTTTTGGACCACCTTTGCACTCTCGGCGACCGCCTTCCAGACTTCGAAGTATGCTTCTTCCTTGACTTCATGTTTTGTCTTTCCCTTTTTTCCGAAGTCACGGAGGACTTTATAAAGATTCTTTGTCCGTCGCCCTTCCAGTTTGTCTCCCTTTTTGTTCTCCCCCGTGTGTGTCCGCCATCCTTGATTATCACCTATTACGACATCCTCTTCTCCGCATCCCATGCGAATCCTTTCCGACTTTTTCTGCTTTTCTGACCCCAAGGCAGACCCCTTTACGCTGCCTCTCCTGCTTTCGGGTGCTCAGTTCCCTGTCTTACACAACTCAGGCTTCGTTTCCAACCCCTTTGCCTTTTCGGTAAATAGCGCAGAATAATGATGGCGCCTCTATACCCCCCCCTCTTAGTTCAGTTCGTCGTCTATATTAGATGCTATATTGGCACCGTTGACCTTATAATGTCCTTCCCACCGTCTCCCAACAGTTCAAAAATGGCAGTCTGGTGATCTGATAACTGTTCCCCGCTTTTTGAACCTTAACCCCTTTTCTTCCTTGTCTCGGGTGGGTTGATTCCTGCGAAGACAGTTGATGTAAGGCCTCCCCCACAGTAGGCAGTACGAAAACCCATTTCCAGCTCCCCTTAAGAACTCTATGACGACCATCCTTCCCTCCCTCATCGTCCCAACCACAGCAGGTCGCTCCAAATCATATGAGTCTTCCCGCTATTAGGATCGAAGTGAAAAAACCTACGTTTCCCGCTCCTGCCCTTTTTTTCCACTTCTCCCATGCCCTCCCTCTCTATTGTTTGTATTTTACGTGGTTTCATTCTGCGTAGTCCTGCAGCAAGCGGGGGATCTTCCCCTATATCTTTCTCCTTTCCTAACTCAAGTGGGGGGTGGGTGAGCGTTATCACTTAAGGTGCGCTCTTTTCCCACCCCCTTGTACATCCTTCTTCGGCGGTCCTTTTCAGCCCTGTGTCTTTCACTTTTCGGCACAACGGGAGACATTTTGGCGAGCGCCTCACCCTGACCCTATGATTGTCTCCCTCAGAACAGTGCTTGTTAATCGTCGATATTTCCTTCTACCAATGCTTTTTCCTTTTCTCTTCTGTCCCCTCTTTGTTGTGACTTCCGAATTGTTTGGCGCCGATCGACCATCTGTTCCTCTTCCGCATTCCCCTCCCCAACCCCAGAGAGAGTGAAATGACCCAGTGGACGCTTTCCGGGTCCTTTTTTTACCAGTCCTGGATCACCTTCCCTTTTTCATTGTTCTGGTTGATCAGGACCATGGATCTACCTTTGTCCTTCCCCGAGGAGCATCAGATATCGAAGCTGAACTTTTGCGGCCATCTCCCCCCTTTTTGATGAATCTTTTAATTATCGTCTCTCCTATTCGCAACCCTTTCCCCCCCTTCGTATCGGTCTTTGAAGCTTTTATCCGTTGCTCCCTACCACCATTTGGAAGTTACTTGCTCTTGGCAAGAAATCCTTTGTTTGTTTTGGTTTGGCTGAATTTTCACTTATTTCCCCCTCTGAGGTTTGTGCCGATCTTTTTCCGAAGATTGTCACCGTTATTCTGTCCCCTTGGCTCACGGGACGAAAGGCTCGACAAAAACTTTCGTTACTTCCTTTCCCTTAGTTAGCTCTCCTCTTTCCCCGTAGAGGCTTCCCCCAAGCCTGAAGATCATAACGCATCCAGCCAGGTCATACTGATCCCTAGAATTATCGAAGTTTTGATGTCACTTTTCCCCTCCCTCGTTTCCCTCCTTCTTTCTGAGCTTTTCTGGTCCCGATTTCTTCCAATGACTGTACTCTCGAAGTTCTTTTGACCTTTCCGGAGGTTCTTCTTCTTCACCTAGATTATTTTTCAACTTCGATCTCACCCTGGAACTAAGGCTTGCATACATTTCCTATATTTTGTGACTACGTTAATATGTAGTATGCTTCGCGTTTCCCCCTATTGATTTTTTCGCCTTACTCCATTCTTTTCGCTCTTCTCTCTCCATCCCCTGTCTTTTTTTTAGTGGTCCCTTTTGGTGCCTGGCGGTGCCCTTTCGAGTCCTCCGAGAGGCTTAAGTATTCTCTCCGAAGTCCCTTCTGCATGCGCTCTTCTTCTTATCCCCTGGGTAGGTGAATGTGGTAGAAGCATGTTTGTCTCTCTTACGGACCTCACTTCGACAAAAAGCAACTTTACCGCGCCGCTCTAGCTGCTTCCTCTTTTTTTTTCAACTCCTATTTTGCGTGTTTTTTACTCTCCTGCTGCCTCTCCCCAAACGCTTGTCTCGAGAGAGGATTTTGAACCACCCCCCCTTCTCCTATACCTTATTAGATTCGGGGGCCTTGTGCCTCGCAGATTTAAAGACTAATATTGGAACACTGTCCCACCCCCTATGCTCGCTTCCTTTCCCAAACCAACTTTTAAGCGGCTTGATGGATTGTTCTTGCCACAACCGTTTGTTAACCCCCCTTTCTTTTCTCCCGCTTCAAATGAGCGCATGCCGCTTTAGTTATCTAAGAATGACTCCTTGCATGTATCTCCCCCTTCCTTTCTTAAAACTTATTTCTCTCCCCGACCTCCCCTCTTTTGCCTCTACGAATTCGGTACCGTTCCCTTTTTTCAACTTTCTCTTTCCCTTCCTGGTGCTGTCAACGCTCCCGCGGTCGCTGGAATCCATTTGGGATACTCTGAACAAGTTCCCAAGGCGTTCGGATTGGTGGCCCCTTCGGTCGACCGGTCCCAGCCCCCAATTTTCTTGAACTTCCTTCTTCCTTGTTCTCCTTCCTTTTTCGGGAAAAGACCCCCCCCCACGAATTGTGTCTCCTGCTTATGCCCCAGCCTTTCCGCTCGTCTTTCAGGTAGAGCGGAATCATTTTTAATATAAGAGTAGGCGGCTGAATGACTCTTTCCCCCCTTCCCTGGTCTCGTCCCTTCCTCAAGGTCCCCTTTTTCTTTCCTCGCACCCATTTTCGTCTGGAGGTTACAACTCTTTTTTTAATTGGGTCTTTTTTCTACTTTATTTGATAAGGAGAGAACAAGGAAGTGATAGGAGTTTGCACATCTCCCCCTTCCCTTTGAATTTTGGTTCTTCGTCCGTACTTGCCTCCCCTTCGTACTTTGACCCCATAGTATGTTGCCCTTTTCGTTCACGCCGACCGGTCTCGCCTCGTCCGACATCCCCCCCGTATTGCCGATCCGTCAAGATCAGGCCGTGTTGGTACCTCCCGACGGTTTTTTCCCCCTTCGTTCATTTGAATTTCCCACCCCTTTTTTCTTTGAGTGAGGCCAAATAGATCGTCACGATCTTTTTTCCCCCAACCTATCCTTCCTTCAATTCCGAGGGCAGTTATGCGAGAAATAGTCTCATAGGCGACTTGATAGATTCATCTCCACGGGCTCCCTCTTTTGACCAATCCCCCATTCACGTTTTCTCAAATTTTTTCTTTTTTTCCATTTTGCCCCAATCTCGCTGAGGATGTATTTTAAAGGGGCAGCTATTTTGTCGGCGCGGAGGGTCCTTGCACATAGTGCACTCCTGGATAGCGGGCCGTTTCTCCTCCCTCTCCTTTTGCGCTCCTAATCTCCGTTTTTTTTCCCACACTGTGACAAAAGGTTCAATTTCCTTTTCTCAGAGGGTCCTCACAAAGATTGATAGAGGTATTGACCACAAGCCAGGACTCTATCTTCCCCCCCCCTTCCCTTTTCCCCCCCTGTTTTGTTGACTCTGCTCTAGTTGGCCCCGGATTGTTCTTTGTTCCATTCCTCTATACCTCCCTTTGCTCCCAGCGGGAGCCTTCATGTCTAATTTGTTTTCAAACTAGTTGTGGATATTATGAAAGCTTCTCCTCTTCTTCCCTGAAACGGATTCCCTTTTTTCGTCCTTCCTTTCCCTTTTCATCCCCCGAGCCGAGAGACACCTGTTGATTATTCCCCGATCTTTACTACACTCCCGAGCGATCATGCACATTGCCCCTCGCCGCTTTTCTTTCCACTAGTCATTTTAGTGTCCTTTCTGTTCCTTCTTCATTTTTTTTCACTCTTAAGCCGTCTCCCGTTGCGTCCGGCCTCTTCTCCTTTTCCGCCTCCCTAAGTTTTGGGGTAGCCTACATTGACGTTACGGCTCTCCCCCCCTCTGTTTGGTTGAATTCGACCCTATGTAAGCTGAATCACACTGCCACAACCCACGTCTCTTCTATCAAAAACCCGTCTTATTACGTTTGTATTTTGTACGAGGCGTCCCTTTCCATGCTTTCTTGCCCCTCATTTTTCCATCACTCCTTTGACAGGATCTTTTTCTCGTTAGTCGCTTTTTTCCATCGATCCCACCCCCAACCTTCAATTGCGAACGTCTTTTCTGGACGTTCTAATGTAATCCCCGGATCCTCCGTTTCTGAAACACAGACACAAGTTCCGCAGTGAAGTTGAAACCGCCCCAGCCCCGAAGCCCGAAACAGGTCTTTTCCCCTTATGATTGGCTTCCCCATTCGCTGTGTCTCATTCCTCGTCTTGTCATTCCGGATACCTCAAAATCTCGAGACAGGAAGCCGAGTTTAAGATGGGGTAACCTCTTTCTTTTTTCTGTTTCTGACACGTTTTTTCCTATGCACTCGCCTTCACTATTTTTTTGGTCAAGGACATCACCTGTGGCACCCCCACCCCGCCCCCTGCAGGAAGATGCGGACGGGTCGAGCGCCCCAATGTGCTTTTTCCGCAGTCTTTTTCGCGACCTTCTTTCCCTCTTTTCCGTTCACGTCTCTGTAATACTCGCACCCCATGACCCCCTTTTTTGCCGGTCCCTACGGGGAATTCCGTGCAATCAAGTTGACCGTCTGTCCACTTCGTCTCTTCCCCTGCCTTTCAGGTTTTTTTTCCCCTTTTTTGATACCCACGTGTCTCCCCTTCTCGGTTTTTGGCAAGCCGCGCCCCTCCTCTTAACATTTGTTTTTTGTGACCCCGTAGCATTCACATATCTGCGAGTCTTGGTTTGACGTTATTATACCCCCCTTCCGTATCTGCCGACTAGACTTCCCCCTCACCCCCCCCCTGGCTTTATGCGTCCTTTTCCCCACCTCTCTCGAGATCTTTTTATTTCTGTTTTCGTGGAAGTTCATCAAGTAACGACAAGCACAGATATTTCGATCCGTCTCCGTCTCCTTACCTTTGCCTCCCGTTCTTTTTCTATCATTGTTTTTTGTAGAAGGTGTCAGACTTTGGACCATAAAAAAACGCGACAAGAACCCACACCCTCTTCCAAACGCCCTTCTTCCGTCGCATTTTTGATTTCTTTTTCCTTTAAAATTTACTTACCTGCGTTCCTTCATTCCTGGAGTACATTCTCAGGTCCATTCTTCAACCCTTTCGCCTAACCCCTGCTCCCCCTCTTTCTTTTTCTCTCTACTCGCGAAAAACACGCAGGCAAGTCCCTCTTTCCAATACACTGTTCCTTTCGAAAGAAGTCTCCCGCCCGTTCCGTTTTTTTTCCCCCCCCCCCTCTTGGTCCTGCTTCCCGTGTTTTAGGGAGAGCCAAATCGTCGTTTTTCCTCAATCTAGGTTAATCTAGCAGGATGTTCCCATTAGACACCCCTTCTCATTCCTTCACGTTTCTGCTCTCTTTCCTTGCTGCAGCCTTCCGGTGCCCAGATGTGCGGAGTGTAAAACGTGCTACTCGGGCCCTCCCTCAGTTGCCCAGAAGTATATAAGTTCTTATGCCTCAGTATTATTTATTCTGTTTTTCTTTCCCCTCCCTTTTCCACTGTCCCTTCATCCCCCAGGCGATTCCTGAATTCGCGACAAGTTTGTCCTGCCAGGGCTTCGGCCCCTTTCCGCCCGTTCTCGCATATCCTTCTACACCCCCCCGCATCATTGACCCAATAGCCGATGTCTCCTCTCCCCAATCCTCCCGGTCATCTTCAGGCTTGTGAGAAAGTTTTGTTAGGTTCTGTGTACCCTCCCTTCCCCTGGGTCCACCCTCCCCGCTCGTTTCGCCTGGGTTTGAGAATCTCGCATATGCCGGCGATTGATTCATCAAACCGCTTTCGGAAATTTCAAGGTCGTTCCAGAGCTTCCGCGCTTTTGCTTCTGGAGCTCCCTTTGTCTTCCACATCAAAAGTAAACATGCGGGTCCTGTCCATCCCAGGTTCCGCCCCGCAGGGCAGCGCCTCCCCGATAGCCACCGCTCACAGCTCTTGTTTTTTGTGGACTTTATGCGCCATCTCCCTTCTTGTATTGTAGCTGCGCATTCCCTCCACCACCCGCGCCAGGATGCCCCCTCCTTTCAGCGCAATTTTGTTCATAGCCACAGGTCTCTTTTTACCCCCTTCTTTTCGTCTCCCTCCCGTCAATTCAATTGTCTTCGATGATGAGTAGCAAGCTGGCACATGTCTTGGCGTCTGATCCGTGCCAGCCCTACTCCCGCTTTTGTGCGATGACCGACCGCCTTATGGATGTTACGTTTGTTTTTTTCGTTTTTCCTGCTTTTTCCGTTCTCTCTTCTTCCTCTTTTCCCTAATACTCGTTTTGCGGTTTAGTCTATCCCTCTTCTTGTCTGTCCCTCTCTCTCTCGAAAACAAAAGGTAATTGTGTGTAGGACGTCATTTCTAATTGCAAGGTTACCTTTTCGAGGTCCCCTCCCTCCCCTCTTTTTGATTGCGTCCCCCCCCTCTCATACCTGAGTGACTTATTCCGACTGTGGCTTGATTTTACGAAGTGAGATTTTTTCCCTTCGGTCTTGGATAATAGGAAGGTTTTGTGATACTTCCTTGGATACTCCCTTGGCACCTTTTTTTTCTCCTTTGCCACAAACCAATAGCGGACGCTGGGTGCGCCGCGCGTCCGCTTCCCGGATTCGGACCAATGGTCCAACAGGATCAGCGTGAACTTTTCCCCCCCTTTTTCAGTCATTTTGTCGTTCCCTTCTCGCATCCCAATATAGAACGGATGGATGAAATTTGTGACCAGAAGCTTTTATGAGCGCATGACACCAGGGTCTCCTTCCTTCGAAACCCGGCTGAGCTCTTGTCCTTTCCCCCATTCCTGGAGTTTTTCACCAGTTGCTACGACGGTCGTTCCTTGGCAGGTCCCCAGTTCAGATGCGTTTGGTGGCAGGAACATTCTGCCTTATGATTTTTGCATTTATTTTTTCGCCTATTCAATTCCTCCTCTTGATACGGCTTTCTTCCATTTCTCCGAACAGCCTGCCCTTCCTAACCAAACCTTTCGTTATCTTCCTGCCTCGCCAGTTTTGGAGATAGTTTAGCCTCAAACGATGGATTTTCCAAAATCCTTCGCCACCAAGCCTCCCCAAGTCCTCCTCCTAGATAAGCTTACCTTCTTTTCCCTCTTCTTGGTCTTTCCCAGGCAAGCGTGTTCACACATTCTCTTCCGTAGATCTTCCGCATTGACTGATCATAAAGGCCAATTAACACTGTTCAAGTAGTTTTTTCCCTGGCCCGGCTTCCCCACCTAGGATTTTTCACCTTTGATGCTTTGGGGCACATTATCCCTCCTGGACGGTTGCCCCATGGCCCGAGATGTTGGTCAGCTCTTCATCTGTGATCCGATATCTTTCTTAGCGGCATGAATATGGGAAGTTTTGAGCTTGAAATGAACATAGATTTTTTTTTTGCCCCTAGCCTATTCGCCCTTTTTTCAGTTGGCGCCCCCTTCTTGTTGACTGTGGCCCCAGGCTCTATTGTCGCTGTCTCATGTGAAGTCTTCGCTCCCTTGATTTTACTTTTCCCGTTAAACGAGCCAGGCGTTTCAGGTTCCTCCTTTAGTTCGTTGTCTGATCTTGTCTCTAAGTCCTGTGTTGATGCAGCCACATCGCATCCTTTCCAAAGCCTCAAGCTCTTTCTTTCCCTTCTTCTGTCCCTCTATCGTAATCGACCCGGGTGGGATGTGCGTTGTCGGCCGTACGGCCACGCATCCTCTCACTTCACCAACGATGCTCAGAGCTTTCATAGTGAAACGCTTGGTCTTTCGCTTTCTGAACTCAGCCTCCCCTTTTTCCCTTTCAGACTTCTCTCCCCACCAAATCTATGGATGAGATCAATTGCGTCAAACACCAAACTAAAGCGGCGGATGGCGCTTCCAAAGCGAGAGAGGTACAACTTTTTTCCTGGAGCCGTACGACGACCTTTTTCTTCCTTTTCACCTTGATTCCCGGAATGCTTAACCCTTAGTCGCTCAGTCGACCCTTTTCATCGGAGAGTGAGGACTCGACGTGAACCTGGACTCCTTTTACAAGGTCTCGGTCTGCTTCCTATTTGTTCCGTATCCCCAACCACGTGTTCGCCGTATTTCGGTGGTGTCCCACTTCGTGATCTGTCCTCCACCTCCCCCCCCCAATCTTCAGTTTTTCTTATTGCTCTCCGCTTTTCCCCTCAACCCCCCTCCTCGACTTTTTGACCTTTGCCCAATGTTTGACGTGTCTGCTGGACATTTTAATGTTGAGGTCTCGTATGCCGCATGATTCTCCCCCTCCCTCATTATCGCTCCCCCCCCTCTCCCGGTCCCCCTCGGCTTATTTCTCGCAATTCCTGCGTGTTTTCACACTTCGGCGTCTGGGTTGTGGTTGCGCCTGGATTTTTCCGAAATACGTTTTTCGTCCCTCAATTTTGAAAACCTTTCCCCGCCCCTTTTTTTTTTTTTTTTTTTTTTTTTTTTTTTCTTTTTTTATGGTTAGATGGAAGACGAGATTTTCCACATCGTGACGAAAAGGCCTTCCCTATCTGAACAATTGTGTAATTAGCCAGAATGTGTCTCATAGCTTATCCTCCTCTTCCTTTTTCCCTCTTCCCCTCGTGTTTCCCGAATTGTCCCCCAGTATTATTATTCATCTTACGGATCCACCCTTTTTTTTTTTCTGAGTTCTCCTCCTCGCCTCTTCAAGAGGGCACTTCGTAACCCCTAGTGTCTCTGCTTTTTTCAAGGGCGTCATGAAAATAGTAGCACGCTTCTTCTAGTTCACCCGAAGGGCATTCTGTTATTACCCTCCCCGTGCCCAGTTTTCGTGTCAACCCCCTTTTCCTGGACGCCATGGTTACTGTGCCCATTGACTCGTGAAGTCTATCAGATGCACGGTTTCGACTCTTTTGGCTTCGGCTCTGCTTTCGTTCATTCGGCAGTGCATTCCTTTGTTCTAGGAATACCCTGTTGCAGGACTCAACTATGAACTAGCCTCCTCCAACAATTTTTCCCCCCATTCTCCATTCATTATCGTCGGGGAATTCACACCTGCTAGTACGGAATTGTCAGAAATTACCAG
>Ga0179593_1255540_pt1 | contig 10695 bp, 12 predicted proteins | sample CZODoug2_1_08_16_FD_185931 | JGI IMG/M metagenome (GOLD analysis project Ga0179593, IMG submission 185931) | Vadose zone soil fungal communities from Angelo Coast Range Reserve, California, USA - CZODoug2_1_08_16fungal (PacBio error correction) | ecosystem: Environmental > Terrestrial > Soil >... | reverse complement strand
TAAAGTCTAAGCTCGTTTTCAGTTTTCGAGTCTTCAGCCGTCGTTCCTAGCAACCCCAGGTTCTCTCTCCCCTTTTGTTGTCCCCCTTGGTAGGTTGCCCTGACCCGCGGTGCGGTCGCTCTGTCTCCAATGCGTGTAGGATTCCGATTAATAGGATCGTCGAGTTGCGCGCGCTCCGACTCGAGTGAGGAGTCTCCAACCCTCTGACCTACTTCGGGTTTCTTTTTTTTCCTACTCCTCCCCCCCTGCCAATAGGCGCGTTGACTTTCCGTTAATGACGTCCCCCGCCATCGAATCTCCGATTTGAACGCGAAATCTTTCCCCTCTCGCTCACGCCCATCGGGAGTTTGTTGAGGGTTCGTTCTCCTTTGCAGTCGTGGCGTCAGCCTCTTTTCCCCTTGGGTCGCTGTCCCTCCCCGCCGTTGCGAACCTCTTCTTGCCCCCCGGCGTGGGCGAGCCGTTCGATTTCGCCGCTTCTTGCAGAACTGGATTCACGGTTCTCGTCCCGCCTCCGGGTCAGCTATTTAGGAGCAAATCTTTTTAGCCTGTGACAGGACTTTCCTTATCGTTTTATGATTTATTTGACCACGCTCGGTTCTGCCCCCTTACCTCCCACTTGTTTCCGTTTCCCTGAAAGCCGTCGGCCCCGGCTGCCCACAAAAACCCCACTGTTTTTTTTTCGGTTTCCAGTTGCCGGGCATCCTTTCGTCTATCCCCCGTGAACCATCCCGACCATCGGAACAAGTTTTTCCTTTTTTTTCCTCCATGTCTTTGCCGGCGCTGCTTCCGTCCTGTCCTGGTAATTGTGTAGGGCTATCGCGGTCTTCCGCACTTTCTCCACAGAGTACAACTACTCGGCCTTACCCCCAGCCCTCAATCTCTTGGTGACCCCTCTGAACTTCACCCGCTTTGCACTCCTCGCATTAGCCTCCTCGGACGGATTGGCTTCGTCTCCGTCGCGTATTGGTTTTTTGCGCCTAGCACCCACTCCCTTTTGACGCATTACCCCCCCCCCACTCTCCCCCCGGCGCCTTACTTCGCGGCCGGGGACTTCGAGACCGTCCCACCTCGAGCCCTCCTTGATCCGACCCCCCCCCCCCCCCCAATCATTTTGCTGAAGCACAAATATTCCTCCGCACGACACTGGTTTTTAGTTTGATGTCTTGACCCTTCGCCGCCTTTTTTCCGCACCCTGGTTGTAGTACTTGGCATCGTAGTGAGACCCTGATATGCTTTCGTAAGGTCATGACGTAAGTTCCTCACTCGATGAGCTTTTTTCCCATGACGGCGGCAATGGAGATGCTCCCTGCGACATCGATTTAAAGTCCCCACGATTCAATCGCCGTTGGTGGACCCCCTGGAATTGCTTCCCCCCCCCCAGTCGGTCCCGAAATCGAACGGCCGGGATTTCGTTAGGCCCCTGTTAGGTAGTTCGCCCGAGGACGAGTCCCTCGTTTTTTTTTCTCTATTCTTGCACTCCCCCGAAACGCTGATCAGCAATGGCGTCCGGGTCAGAATACGACGTACAGCAACCTCTACGGATTATATCAGAGCACGCCTCCCCTCTTCCCAACGACTCTCCGCCTGATGCCACGATGTTTCGGTCGGGCTCTTCTCTAAGTTGAGTATTATGGTTCGAGAGTTTCTTTATCCCTTTTCTGCCCTCCGTTCGATTGCTTACAGACTGTCTAGCCCCCTTTGCCCAGACCCACGAATTTGCAAAGTTATCACCCCAGGCAATTTGGCTCTCTCCTACCCGTGGTATCCGCCCGCTCACAATGCGTGTGGATCACTTCACGGTGCTTTGTTAAGCTCAATATACCTTTATCACTCATGATGCGCGCTGGGCTGCGCATATCAATAGCCACCATATCCTGACGGACTAAACTTCGGGTTGGTTAGACCGCTGTAGCCCTGCTCTTAATCGCGAAGCCCCCGCGACCCCCGATCTGAAGGCTCCCTAACTCATGACCCTCCTATCCTATCTTACCCCTTAAGTTCCGAGAAGCCCCGTAGGAGTTGTCCCCCCACCCAAGACCAGGCCACCGCAGTAACCGCACACCCTGGCCACTAGCTCCGACTCTCACCCCTTCTGATCGGATGCCCTTTCCGCCCCTTATTCGTCGTCGATATGGGCGCCCCCCGCAGATGCAGCCAACCCTCGCAATCCTAAAAGTTACGGCGGTTAATTCAGACCACGAGGCCCTCTCCCCATCCCATTCTGCTCTCACTTCTCCAGAACGCATCCCCTTGGCACTTTGTCTCACTCTCCTGGCCCCTCCCGTCTCTCACATCCCTGACTTTCCTGTGGGCGACCCGTACCTCCCCTGACCGCCCAACAACGCCTGAGGAGTAAACGACGCCTAGAGCCTGTCCTATTTTCGAGCCCCCAACTTCCCTCCCCTTGCCCCAAACCTCATTGTCCCGGCCCTTGACGTCCTATAAGGTGACCCAACCGACAAAACCTATCACCTATCTGCCACCTTCACCATAGACTGGAATCACACGACCTCTACAGAGCCCCAGCCAGCTACCCCCCCATTCATTCACTGGCCCCCCATTCTCACCGTCTTGCTTAGGCCCACACGTTAGGTGGCCCCCCGACCTGCCCCCTCTCCACTTGCTATTTTCAACCTCCAGCGGACCTCCTGTATGGCGTACCACATCCAGGGTTTCCCCCGTTCCTCTAGAACACCACCCCGACGACGAACACTTTTCCCCCGCTACCAACTCACCCCCCCTGCAGACCTCAGCTTCTGCACACCAACGCCACGGGGTAACCCCGGAACCCACTCACTCTCCGGGAGCGAACCATCTTATCCTATCCCAACTGTTCACTCCCTTCCCCCTATGTCCCCCCCCAAACATCCACACCGTTCAAAGACTCCGGCACGAGCGTCTCCAGAACCCCCCCCTTGGATGGCGATTCTTACGGCAACTTACACGTCCGACAACCACACCCGCCTTTGATAGTTCCACCGCCCGACCTCACACACACAAGAACCTGCCCCTACTTTTGTTCTGTCACCATCTCAACCCGTACACTCCCCCCTGCTTCACTCCTTCCTAATCTCACCTCCTCGCCATCTGCTACCTTAGAAAGAGGGGAGATGCCCGCGCTGGGCCCCTGGCACCACCTTGTTTACGTAGCCTTCCCGGGCTAGCCCGTATCCCGGCGGCGCCCCCTGAAATTTTCCTCACCCCATGCACCCCCCTCCCGTGCATCCCCCCGCCCTCTTTTTCCACTCCTCCCTCCCCTCCGCCCGCCCTTCCCGACCATCTACCCGGTGGTCTCCGACTAACGACCTTATACCCCCCCGCCTATCACTCCCTCCCAACTCCCACCGAGCGTGCCGAGGTACCTTGTGTATACAGCCCGCCCCCGCCGTGTCCATCCCTCCCCCCCACCTTCCCCCCCCCTCTTTTTCCCCCCTACTCCACGTCCCTACCCCGCCCTTCCTCCCTCCCCACCCCCGCGCCTCCCCCTTCGCCCCCTCCCATGATGTTCCCCGTAGGTCATCTCCCGTGATGTTGCTTAGTAACCCGCGGTCTACTAATTTCTCGGCGCCCGATTTAATAATTAATTCCCCTAACCTCCCTAACTCTATGCAAATCCGGACCCCCCCCCTCTAACCCGCCCCTCTTATCGCTGATATACCGCGCACACTATATCTCCCCCTGCATAACCCGCCGAAGATATTGTAGCCCTACACCACCATCACTCCTCTTGCGTCCTCTCCCCGTTGCCGGCCCCCCACTCGTTACCCTTCGTCCCATATACCGTCACCCCCCTCCCCTAACCCCCCCCCCTCCCACCTGCCGCCCAGACTCTCTGCCTCCCCACTACTCCCAGCTCCCCCTCTCTCCCGCCGGAATTCCCCTCTTGCTGCCCGATCTTCGCTCAGGTTCCGGTCCTTGGGTCCCGCAAAACCCCCAACCAATCCTCCTCCTCCCTCCTCCTCCGCAACTTCTCCGCCCAGAGCAGTTTTGACTCTGCCCGGCCTCCCACCCCCCCCACTCCCACCCTCACCCTCCGTTCTTCGCAAGCGCGGACTCAAGCCCCCCCAAGCCTACATACCCGAGCCTGGCCCTTCGCTTCCTTTTTCCCTTACCCCCCCCCTCACCCCTCTTCCCCCCCGGTTCCTCCCATCCCTTATCCGGTCCTCCCCCTCCCCAATCCAAGACCTCCCCCCACCTGGCCAAACCCCCCTCACCATCCCCTCCTCACCTCCCCCACCACGTCGGCTTGCTCCGCCCCACTTCCCCTCCACCTCACCCCCCTACTCCCCGTTCCCCCCTCCCCCAAGCCTTTTGTGGGTAGTGGACCTCTTCGGCGTCCCTGTAAAAAGTTAGATTGAACTGTGTCCCTTTCTGTCCATTTCCACAACTACATAATGGGGCTGTCCATTACTGTGCTCGTTTTTGCAGATCTTAGTCCCTTAGCTGATCCCCTTTTTCGAATGCATGTGTCCGTCTTCCTTTTCTCTTTCCCTCGGTTGTAAAACGTTCAGTCCACTTACAGCCCTTCGTTTCGGGGCCCCTTGTCTGGCCCCCCTCTGTTTCTTCTTTTGCTCTCTGTTCCTTCCTGTCCGATGACATCTTCCTGGGAAAAGTTTCCCCCCTACGACAATTTTCGATGTTTGGTTTGTCAGCTATCTGTCTCGTCTGTCTGCAAGACAGTCTAGCCGACCTTTTCACTTTTGCGACGCAGGGTTATCTTATTTGTGCTGTCCGTTTTGCCTTGTTAGCCTCTCATTTCTATTTCCTTCATCCTTTGGTTTTTTTTTGAATAGATTGATCCTTCCATGGTCACGCCATGCAGCACCACTTCTTCCGATCTCGGATGGAAGCGACTAGTAATTTCTACTTCGGGCCGCCGAATTCTGCAAGCTCCCCCCGCAGTTCGTCGCTCTGGAAAAAGTCTCTTGTCTCCGGCAGCGATTTCCTCGATAGGGCTAACGCGATCCATGGGAGCCGCCATAACCCCCTTTTTAGTTCCGCTGTCTCGTTCCTCGGGGAAGAAACGTAGCGCCCATTGATTTTCGTTACCGGTGTGCTTCCGACCGGGCTTCTTCTCGCCGTTCCCTCCCAATTTTAGCGTTAATTTGTCTTGAGTAACCTGGCATCCTTCTGAGTTGTCTTCCCAGTTTTCCTTGACTTTCCGCAATTGATGGGTTCGATTTCGCCGAGTCTTGCTTTTGAGACAGCGACACTGAGCCCACCACCGGTTCCCCCCCCGATTCAAGTCCTGTGCGTGTTGCACCCTTCCCTGTTCCTCAACACAGTATAGAGCTTATCTGTCTGTTTCTCATCGTCGCTCGGGCTGTGGTTCCGCTAATGCTTTTTCCTGCTCCCACCTTTTCTTTGGCTATCTCAGAAGTTATGTCGCACGCATTGGCGATTTTTGTATACTATTCCTCTTGAATACTATCCGACCATGGGCTTGCCTCTTCGTTTTTTCAACCTTTTCGTTCTGGGGTTCGCCGGTAGCTTTAAATTGGTGAGGTCCGTCCCCTCCTCCTTCTTCTCGCCTAAATGTCGCCCTTCTATTTTCAGCCCAGCATGTCGTTCTCCCAACCCGTTTTCGCCACCCCATGTGATCGTACTGTAGCTTGTAGCTCTTATGACTTATGTGTGCTGGACAGGTCCAGAAACGTTTCCTTTACGGATGTATGAGCGTGTCACCCCTTTTGCGAGAGAACGTTCACTCCTTCATCCCCACACATTAGGCCATCCTGATCGTCCGTCGGGGGACCCTTCCCCGGTGCGCCCCCTGATCCTCGCCGCCGTTCTTGACCCTGACTACAGCGCATTGCTTGTTACCCCCGTGACAAAACCTCTCTTGATACCGATTTGAAACATCCCTTTTGGTTCGCCACCTTTGAATTTTACCACCGTTGCTTTGCTCTGGCGTTTTCCTCCCTTGCTATTCCTCTCCTTGGCAGGTTTAGATTATGTGAACTTGCAGCGTTTGTCTATTGTTCCCCTTTTTGTCGTGCCTCTTTACATGTTACTGTTTTCCCTGTGTGGTACCGAATACTCATCTTCCCTGCCCCCCACTTGCGCGGATGTTAGACGGTGCTGTTCTCATGCACTGCCATCCCTTCGTTGCAACAGCAGCCCCTCGTTGAAAGCTCTTTCCTGTGGTGTGTGGCCGTGCCTGTTGTCCTCCAGCGTAGGTAATGAGGTGCTCATATGCCCCGCTTTCCCATTTCTCCCTGACGCCATAAATGTAGTTAAATCACCCCGCAATCACGACCTTTTTCCAGCCTACGACTCGACCCCCAGCATCATTCAAATTCGTTCCATCGCCCCCCTGCGGCAGTGACTTTCGGCCCCGGACACTCTGCTAGAAAAGCTTGTCCGAGTCTTTTTAGGCGTCGCTTGTTTGACGCTTGTTCGGCCATCTTTGTAAGGTCGACCTGGTTACGCAATGTTTCACTGTTCCTTGTACTCAACATGATGTTCGGGAGCGAGTTTGCGCCCTTTGTTTTCCCCCCTCCTTACTTTATTCAGTCTAGGAGCGGCTCTGTGTCCGTTTAAAAGGTATCTCAGAACCCCAAAAAACCTCAATTTTTCTACGATACATGTTATCTTAACCACTCCGTCCCCTATTCGCCGGACCTATTTTTTATCCCTTCCCGAGTTTAAGCCGAGGCGCTCTTAAAATTTTGCGATTAAGCCGTTTATGGGTCCTGTTCATGGTTGCAAGGTGAGTTCTTGGCTCGGAGTTTATTGCTTTCTGGGCGAATTCGGTCTCGATTTTTCTTTTTTTATGTTAGTCCTGGCCTCTCGTTTATAAGTAGAGTGCAGGAGATTTTTCGCTGCAGTGGACAACATCCCTCGATGGCCGATTTGGTCCTCCCTCCTCTTTTTTTACCAACGTGACCCCTTCCTTTTTTTTTGTCACCGGTTGGACGCCGACCTTCCTGTGCCAGGAAAACGGAGTAATAGTTTACCTTTTCTCGGGTGCTTCTCCGTCAATTCTTTCCTATTTCTTTTTGTTTCCACGAGGCAAGCCTGTCCACGGCTATGAAGGTCTACTTTTGCGATCGTCATTCAATGACCATTACTCCGACTGTGTCAAATCTGGCGACGCTTCCTGTTTTCTGACGGAATCCTCGCCCGTCAACCAATTTGGTACTTTAGCCCCGTTGTCGTTCCCAAGAAAGTTCCGTACAGTTAACGGATGATTCCTGTAGTCAATGGTGCAAGTTTGTTTCCCTTCGCATCCCTTATTAATCTCCCTTCCTTGTCTCATATTTGGCTCCCAGCGTGGAAATGAGCACGTTTGTTCGTTATGACCGTCTCTTCTATGAGCCTGTCGTTCTGCTGGGATGACAGTGGTAAGGCCCTCAGCCTGAAGACTTGATGCTTGAATATTCTAGCCAACCTCACTACGCCGTGTGGAGACTAATTTTACCAACGGCAGTCGCAGTTACCAGGTCCCTTGCTGAATGGCAGTGATTACTACCTCCCCTGGTATAATATATCACGCCTTCCCCTTTTCTGGTTTTGTTTTTTCTGGTCCCGCCAACGGATTGCCGGTCTTCTTCTCTCTGCGCGTTTTGCCGTGGTTGTTGTTGCGAGTCTGTCATGAACGGATCATTTTTTTTCCTTTTTTTCTCCAGACCCCCATATGTTGTCTTTCTTAGCCAGGTGCATTGGCCACCCTTCTTTTTCTGAGCTTCACGACCATCTCCTACCGCCCGGAATGTTGTCTTGCACGTCCCACTACTCCCCCGCCCGTCGGAGGGCGTTGGACTACTCTTTCCTAGCTCCACCTGCATGGTGATTCCTGTTTCCGGTCTTGACACTGCACTACACTGACCTCCTTTCAAAGCGGGGCAATTCGGTACCTCACTATAAATTGCACCCTCCGGGTGCTTCAGCGATTCCCGCCTTGCCCAATTTGCAAGTATAATGAACGTTTCTTTGAAAGCTGGATACCCCCGCAGGGACCCCTGGAAATTTCTCCTCTTTCCTTTCTGTCGCCTTTGGTTTCTACCTTTTCACTCCCACAGACGCATTTGTTCCCGAACGGAACCACAAATTCGACCCGAAAGTAAAACTGAATTCGAGCCCCACACGCGTCCTATAGGTGGATCACAGCCACTTTCGCCGGCTTCGAGGAGATATGTTGGTCGCTACCCTGCGGCTCGCGTTGGGAGCGAGTAAAAGCGTCATCTGCCCTCACAATTAGAACCTCTGTTTTTTTGTACGCCTCAGAAGGCTTTCGATGTAGTCCTCCCCACACCCCTGTAGGCCGGGTATGCCCGATCCCCCAGCTCCCCCCGGCCGGCTTCCTCCGCTTAGCTCTGTGCTGCTTCTGAGGCCACCGACACACTCGTGGATCTATTGTATGATGCCGAGAACACAGGTTTCCCAAAAACCTTCATTCTTGTGCCTTTCAGTCATCCCGGCTTCAGAGTCCATTAAAATTGACCTACTTTTTTTTAACAACACCAACCTAGCTCACAAAAGGGGTAGGATTGTCTTTTTTCACTTGCCGGGGCTTCACCCCTTGTCGGCCTCGCTCACTGTACACTATATCCTCTTTCCGGGGCAGTGCATGCGATTTCCTCCTTCCCGCATCCGCTGCGACCCCTCGCGCCCCGTCCCCATTCCTCCTGCTAGCCCGGTTTCTTGCCCAATAGCTTACCATAAAGCGCACCATGTAAAAGAGCAACTCTCTCCCCCTCGTTGTTCTTTTTCCCTATTGATGGTCTCTGACATATTCTTCCTTTTGTCAACTTTTTCGCGTTACTTGCGACCCTATTTAGATCGCAATGAATTTGATTCCCCCCTGTGGGTTTGCGTGCGCCGGTCGCCCACTTTGAACCCCTTACATATCTGTTTATCTTCCCTCCCGGGGTCATAGGTGAGAGGGTTGTCAGCCTGCCACCCCCCTTGCCTTTTCCCTCACCCTTCGCATCCCACGTGCGCATTGTGGTCTTGAGGCCTGCACGAGAACAACCTTGTCAAAACCCCCCCAATTGATCTCGGCCCTTTTGTCTCTCGCAACTCGTTATTATGTTAAGCAGCGGTGCGTTTTAACGCATTCTCTGGGCAGAGTCTCGCCTGATCAGGAACCGAGCCCTCTCACGCCGCTAGGTGTGTTCTGTTACCGGCAGCCGTGATGATTTGGTCACGCGTCTTTCGGCCACGGTGGTCTTTTGAGTGCTCCGTCTAGGTACGAGCCAGTGTATTGAAGCTCTCAGTATCGCTCTGCCCTCCAACCCCAACTTGCTCTTGCCCCAACCCACCTAAAACATTTTGGTCAAATCAGTCCTTTCGTTTGGATTTTCGATGGATTCGTCTGTCGCCCGGCCTGTCCCCGAAGCATGACATCCGCGCCTGCGGGTAAATTCTGTGGCACTGGTCCACAACTGATGCCGACCCATTGTCAACAATCCCTCCACCCGCTGCAGTTCCTATCTACTCCCTCTTGATGCTTGATCTTTGATTCAATGGGCAGGTTAACGCGAGTTTCCCCGTTCACTTTTTGTCCTTTTCCATTTGAAAGTGGTTCACCCAAAGTCTGGAATTTATTCCGATCTTTTTGAGTGTATTGTTTATGGACGTATCCTACTTTGTTCGTCCCCTTGTGCGGTTGATGGCAGCAGCACCTCCTTCGTCCCCACCCAGATGATGGCACCTCCTTCTCTCCCGTCTTGTCTTGGCTTTGGCCTTTGCTCGGGTCACGTTTCCCCTGAGAAGTGCATTTCCAATTGGACGTTTCTTTGACGCCAATGCAACCTTCTGATCCTTTGCTCTTTTGACGCTAACGCCCCCCATGATCAGTTGATTTTGTTTTTTAAGACCCTAGGCGGCGTTTTCCTAGGAATCTCGACATGGCGTGTAATCTCATACCGGAGCGTGCGACACCTTTGCCACCCCGCTCCCGTTACTGACGTCAACCCCCTACAATTGGCAACTTCCTTCGTTCCATCATTCGTGGACTGTCCCATCGGCCGGCGGGCCTGAGTGACACCTTTACGCTTGGCCTTCCGGTGCGAGTCTCAATCTCCCTCTCGCTCGCCATGTTTTTGTTCGGCCCCCCTACGCGTTGGTTTACAGGAGACCAGGTCGCGTATGCTTTACAGACAGATTCCTACTGAGACTCCTTTGACGTCCCCTTTTTCCTTTTTCGCTCTTGCACCCCAAAGACGAGTGGAGCGTTTCGTTGTTTCGCGTCGTCCAAGCAAAGACACTCGGCGTCTTTTGACCCCTCAATTTCGTCAGTTGTTTTTCGTTTTTTTCACGCAAGACACTGATTTCGAACGGACGGATCGTTTTCTTCCTTTCAGCTGTCCATGGGCGTTCCCTTTCGCTTTCCCTGCTCCCAGGAGCTACTGCCCCCTGGTCGGTCCGCATACGCCCTGCCCCCCGGCGTCGCTCTTCCTGATCCCCGAGCACCGAGCAGCGGAAACCTTTACCCGCATTTTCTTCGTCGGCCCGATGCATCGCCCGCCGTGCTGCCCTGTGAGCGCCACTTTTGTCTTTCCTACCCCGCCCTGTCTCTCTAAACCTCTCACTTTGTGTGAAAAAGAAATCGACGTCCCTGTTCGTTTGTCGCTTGTTTGCAGATTAAGGCTGCTTTTATCATCCAGAGAACACTCTTATCCTCGCCTGCCAAACTCCTAGGTTTCGGTGACGCTTGAGTTGCTACATTCTTTTCGCCCTGTTTCCTGC
>Ga0179593_1675718_pt1 | contig 10696 bp, 10 predicted proteins | sample CZODoug2_1_08_16_FD_185931 | JGI IMG/M metagenome (GOLD analysis project Ga0179593, IMG submission 185931) | Vadose zone soil fungal communities from Angelo Coast Range Reserve, California, USA - CZODoug2_1_08_16fungal (PacBio error correction) | ecosystem: Environmental > Terrestrial > Soil >... | reverse complement strand
GGCCGTGTTTTTCTGCATTTCGGTTTTTACCCCCTTCATTTCAATTTAGGGGAGCCCCGTCTTAATGGCCCTAGAGACAAAGTTTTGTTTCTTTCTGCATCCCCCTGTACTGTGGTTTTTCCACCCTCCTTGTCCCAAGTCGAGCCCTCTGCTTTTTTATAACACTTCGTTGCCGTATCAGTTTTTGTCTTCATGTGATTTACTACCAAGTAGTCTCTTTCCCCTTCCCCCAAAACCGTAAGCTTGTAGTCCACATCTTTTTCTGACCCTCACTCCACAGCGCCTTTCGCCACTTCTATTTGTTTTTACGTATTTACTAGGAGGATTTCCTTTCTTCACCCCCCTTTGCCCTCCCCGACCTTTAAGACCCGTCCTACTGTATTACTCCCCATCCCCGTTTTAAGCCTATAACAGAATCTTTTGGATAACCCGCCCTCTCTACCCTCCCTTGACTCCCCCATTGGTGAAGCCGTCGCCCCCCCCCCCAGTTATGCCCATCTCTGGTGAAACGGAGTTGGCGTGAGCTTTGATCCTAATTCATAGCTCTCCTCAGCGTTTATTCGAACCCCCTTTAGTCCAACCATGATGACTTCTTTAGAAACCAGGCCCCTTTTTATATTTCTTCCTTTTGGGTGAGATCTTCTGCCTCCCGGTGTGACAAGTTCGAGAGAGCTGGGCACTTTCTCCATTTCTCCGTATCGAAGCGTCACCATCCGATGATGACCCCCCCATCTGTCTCTGTTCACCACGGCAAGATAGAACCACTCTCCCCTTGTACCCTCCTGTCAAATGCTTTTCAACCTCTTCTTTCGTACCGCTGTTTATTCTCTTCTGATTTTGATGTGTTACGGAAGCTTCGTTCGCTCCGTTCCCCGACCCGCCTTCATCCCCCCGGAGAAAGGGAGTAGTGGAGTATGACTATCTTCTTCGCACCTCTCCCTACAAATGGGTGCCGATACATTTGCCTGGGTTTGGTCTAGTGCCCCCCCGCGCGATCCATGAAAACCAACTTCGTGGGTTTTATTAATTACCTTCCACCCTCGATCCCTCAACCCACATCTTCATGAACCCTAAAACGCTTTTTTTTGGCGTCCCCTTTTACTGACTCCCTTTCTTTATCCTCGTTTCCTCCTCCCCCCTCCAGCGCTTCCCCTCGCCGATCCCAGGGTTTACCCCTCTTGCCCCCTGCAATCCCTCCCCTTCCCTGGCCCGACCTTTTTCTTTCCTGCCTTTTTTGCCAACCCATATAGGTTGACTCTTATGACCTCCTTCCGGTTGGAGACATTCTTACGATTTCTGGTCGTCCCGGAGTCCCCAACACTTGCTGCTAACAACTTGCTTTCCATGTAAACGAACCCTTTTTTCCCCTATCCTCTTGCTATGAAGAGTTCTTTCGTCACCGGTGTGTGCTCTACCCCCCACCCACTTCTCCCTTCTTTTGCACCCTACGACCGTGACACTTACTGCCCCCTTTCCCGCTTGAAATAGTCAACACTTTTGGTCCTCTAAATCTTTCCTTTCACGCTTCCACGGAAGATTAACCTTCATTTTTCCAATTCCTTCGAGGGGGTTATCTTTTTTTTGCCCCATCTTTCCCCCCAATGTAAAGGGATATGGACCTCCTTGCACCCTCCCCCAACCTTTTCTTTAGGTACTCTTCTTCACTAGAGCCCTCCCCCTCTTGGGGAATCCGCCTCGACGTCTCTCTTATCCCGGAACCCCACCCCCCTTCCCACGGCTTTGTTTTTCGATTTTGACAGAGGACTGAACCTTCCCCTCAGAAGCTTTATCCCAAGAGTACGCTCCCCCGTTCTATCTCCCCCTTGGCTCTCAGTTCCTGATCGCACCTCCGATCTATTATTTTTGACAGGGGGATAAGGGCGCGGAGTTTTCCATGTCCAGTCGTACGGGGATCTTTCTGACTCGCGATGAGGCAAGGTCAAGGTTCCCCCCAAGAGTTGCTTTCTATTTCTTCTGTCCGAAGAGGCTAGTTGGCTTCCGTACCTTTAATCCTTGGGTGTTTATCTTTTGGTCTCTATTTCGCACCGGAACGTATTTTTTGCCCTGAACTGCGATTTTAACTTCTTTCCCTGCTAATCCCGAATGAAACGCCTCCAGACCTCTTACTTTCTAAGTACACCTTCCCTCAAAAAGTCACCCCTCTACTCGTCTCCCAGAAACCGCAAAATTTAGTGCCCTTTTGTTATTACACTTGTCCGGGTCTTTTATTTCTTAGCGTTCTGAACTCACCCTCAAAAGTCCTTCCCGTTTTTCCCAGAAGGTGCCCCGGGCTTTCCCCCCACTTCTCACACGAACCCCTTTTTTCTTTCCTTAATTCCGGACACTACACCCCCCCGGTTGACGGGGTGATCCCCCCTTCCTGCTCCTCCTCCCCCGTTTTCAACATGGTTTTTTCAGATCTTTTGTCCCGACCTCATTAACTTCCCACCAGTCGTTTAAGCTGATGCAAACGATTCGCCTTGCTGTTTCAGATTCTTTCACCTTCTTCTGTATGTGGATTTTGGTGGTATAAATGAATTCACCCATTCCTCAGATACCTTCCTCGAGACTGGGCCCTCCCTCCCATATCCCTTCCCCGTCAAATTCCCCGGGGCCAACCCCCAACTTTTTTGTTAAGGCGAAACCTCACGGAATTTAGTTATGTTTTTCCCGCCTGATCTTTGGGATCGAGAAAGAGGATTCGATTTATTTTCCTTTTTCTCCAGTTTTTTTCTTGGATCTCTTCCGCAATAGTGTGCTCTCCAGATTGAGTAGTGTACTAAGTATCCCCCCTATCCTCTTTATGCTCCCCCTTTTAAAACTTTCCACCATTTCCAGTCATGGATACGTTAGTGTGTATATATGCTTTCATTTTCCCTCCACACTTCTACCCCCCTTTTTCGTGTTTTTTCCTTCCTTTTAGACTTGACGTACCAAGAAGATCCCGGGATGCCGTTTCGTTTCAGCCATATTTTCGTCCCTTTCTAGGGGAGAATATCTTTCTGGATCGTACGATTTTTTATTTCCAGTGCCCTCATTTTACCTTCCGAATCAGTTCACTCCGCCTCACTGAGTGTTCCTTCAGTGTCCAAAGCGGACTCTTCTCGTCTTTTCGCGCCCCCTCCTGCCCTAAGTTTTAAACCCCTAGCGGTTTCATAATTTTTCCATGTGGACTACTTGTGGTCTTGTTATACATCACATATCAGTAATTCACTAACGGTCAAGACTGTCCCCTTTCTCTCCTGCCCTTTTTCGGTTTCACGTAAGTCCATTTGGGTTCTACTCGCAGAGGTTGTTACCCCCCACTATAACCCCCTCCCACTAAACTTTTTCCCACATAATATTTTTTATCCCCTTTATCCCTCCCCTTCCGAATGAACGCGCAGTTGCCGGGCCGCTCCCCGTCTCCATTCTCAGGCGCCTATGTCCAATCCTATTGCATCTCGGCCTTTTAGCCCCTGCAACGAACACCTTCTTTTGGTTTTCTGATCAAGCGCTTCAACTGTAACCCCCTTCCCCCCGAATTGTTGGAATTTCAGATCAAATTAGACCCCCCTGTCAGCTGTCTTCCCCTTGAAAGTCTGACTTTTCTTCGCCGTTTCCCCGCGACTGAATACGAAAAGATCCCTCCCGATCCTCACCGTTCTTCTACCCTCGGTTTCCATCTTTTTTTCCTGTAAGTCTGCTTTCTTGACTTTTTTAGTCTATTAAGATTAGATAGCGTCGGGTTCTTTTTCCTTTCCACCGCCAGAGTTGACCCCCCCGTGATCGAACCGTCTCACGCCGTTACGTTCACTCACGTTCCTTTTTTCAGGGCTTTAGGTGCCCGAATAATTCTGACCTGCTTTTGTTGCTCGTACTTATCGCCAGTGGGTGCGTCCCCCATACTTATCACTCTTTTTGCACTCGTGAGTTTTATTTAGTTCACAAAAGGTCCATCCTAATTTTTGTGCCGGCCGTGGCTGTTTTGTCACTTAGTTATTTCAAGCCTGTCCCCGGCCAAATTTTCACGGAGATAATTTTTCATGTCTTCCTTTACTTTTTCTCTTTTTTTCCCCCTTCATCTTTTACTTGAAAACCTAGTCCCCTCTTCATCCATTTTGAATCAGGACCTCCTCCGTTTATAGTGAGTTTTCGTCCATTTTTCTCCTCTCCATTGTTTTTTGGTTTTTTCGAGATCTTGTTTCCCAGTCCCCTTCAATTTTCTGAATGGTAGGATTATTCTAAGGGCTTTTGACTCCGTTCGTTGGTTTGAACCCAGCTTCTAGTTTCCTCCCCTCCCTGCCCTTCATTCTTCATGACCCCTTTTCTCCCCCTCAAGTTTGGTCCGTCGCCCCTAATTCCACAGGACGCATAATGTAAACCTCGTTTCTGGTCCCTCCCCCCCCCCCCCCCCCCCCCACCCTGTTTTCAAACCTTAATTCTTCGGAAAAAGTATCTCTTTATTCCGGTTCCCCTGTACGTTTCCTGACGATGTTTTTTATTTTCGGTCCCAGCTCTTTTCCTTCATTGTCCGATACGACCTCATTCCCTTCTCGGCCGTCCTTTTCAGGTGGCGGTCTGTCTTCTCCTTGGAATGACGACACACTCGGCGCTCTTCTGGACTCTCCGCTCCCCCCTATTTTTAGCCCAGAGTCTTGACGTGAGTCCTCATCTGGCCGGTTATATTTGCCTTCCTTTGCTTTTCCCCCGGTTTCCTTCTCGTTTTGCACTGTTTTTTTTTTTTGAATAGAGCCTGTCGATGCCCCCTTTTTTCCCCCCCGTCTGTTCGTGCACGCATTTTTTCGTATTCCATTTTATCCCCTGGTTTTTTCTCTCGGCCCTGCTCTTCCTTCCATTTGGTAGCTCTTCCTAACATTCCTTTTTACACATTTTTCTCAGTTGCCCCTTTTTCTCTAAGGCAGGCCCTCTTTGGGAGCCTCATTCCTTTTTCGGCTCTGACGAGAGACGCCGTTACTCCCCTGTTCGATGCTGACTGTTTATCAATGGTGCTCGCCCTCTTGCTCCTACACGGTCCTCGTATTATATCCTTGCGGCACCACTAACCCTTTTTTTAGGGTCGTACTTATCCCCCCTTTCGGCGGAAGGTTTTTCCGATTCGGAGTCGAGCTCCAGTTTTCCCCCTTCGGTTTCCCCTCTTTTCTCCCTTTTCTGTAGTGTGTTTACATTCGGTACCGGCGTCTCATTTTGGCACGAAGGAGAGAGAACCTATTTGACAAAAGGAATTTCTTCACTCTTTTGTGTCTGGTTGGTCCCTCTGGCCTTTTGCTAGCCTTTTTTTGTGTGGTGCTTGTTCTTTTGCCCTGGTCCACGACTTAGGATAGCGACATCACTTTGTATTTTTTAAATGCTTAAGCGCTTTTTTAGTCCCTTCCTCTCTTCAATGCTGGCCAATACCCGTAATCCCCCTCTTTGTTGATGGAGTTTTATCCTATCATATTCTGGTCGCTTTTCTCAGTTTCGCGAAATAGTAGTTATACCCGGTCGATTTTCCCTCCACTCACGCTGTTTCTTATCAAGCTCAATAGCATGGACGAACTTCTGGTCCCCCCTCCCCTCCCTTGAAGTTCGTTAAGGTACCTACTCATACGCCCCATAAATTTTGATTGTTTCTTTGTTTGTCCCTCCCGCCGACGTGGCTCTTTTGGAACACCTGTACTCCCCCTCAATTTAACAGTCAAGGGAATCCCTACTGCTGTTTTCCCCTGGACCCCCCTCATATTGCTGGGAACCGTCCATCGAGTTTGTCTCTGATAAGCTGACCTGTTCCTTTCACAGTTCTGTCTCGCGTGACCCATTGTTCAAATTTGCGTTCCCCTCTACCTTATTTGTCCCAGTTCTCACTTAGGTTCCTGCACGGGGCATGCTCAAACTTCTGCTGGTATGACTGATGCTTTTCCTTTTGTCAGCCCCCTGTCGTGCAACGAGTAGAAACCGGACATGGTCCCCCAATTGTGAACGCATAGTTGGATGGATTTTTTTTTCCCAGTGATTAATACTTTTATCTGTTTGTTCAACTGACGTTCACTAAGTGGATCTCCTGGGAAGGAAGGATCCTGCAGTCTGCTTCTACAAGGCCCTTGGACGGGAGTGGTCACCCACTGTACTGTATACCCCCCTTTATTATCTACCCCCCCCTACTCTGATCGTTTTTTTGTGATTGGCCTCCCCTTTGGGGGTGCATCATAGGTGACAGTCTCATTGGGGTCCATTAGTGGTGAGTCGGTGTAAGTAGTCATATTGATTTCATGTAACAGTCTTTAGTGTTCCTCCGTCCGGCCTTCATATCTTTCAGTTATTTTAGGTGTCACAAGCGTCACACATCAGCGTTCCTGTTTTTCACAACCCCCACAGTGTCTTTTCCTGCCAACTTTCACACGGTCACAGAGTAGGTGTGACTTTCTGTTATGAAAGTTGTGCCTGTGCCTTTGATTCTGTAAGTGTGAAGGGCCGTTTCCCCGAATTCCCCCAATTCACTGCCAGAGTCTGGTTTCGACCTCAGGTCCCCACTTCATCTTTTTGCCCTTCTATCCTTCCGATGGTGGTAGTGATGTTCACAACACTAAATTTTTCTACCACCGGCGGCCCCCGTAGGATAGTTTCCGGCCTTCCTGAAGATCCCCCACTGACACTATCAACTGTTGTCCCTGACTATTTGATTTTCCCTCGCCGTACTCACACATTTTTACGCGGACCCACTAATTTCATACTTCTAGCCTGTTTCCAATTTTTTTTCCCTGTCCAATGGTCTTTCTAAGGAGATGTTGCAATTTCACATTCACACAAGAAGTACCTGCTCATGATACGCGTTATCGCCGCTTTTTGTATTTTTTTTCACGCGTGCGATTTTTAGCCGTAACTGCAGGTGCCCCTCTTCCGCCGTTCTGTTAATCCGGCCGGTGCTCTCCCTACTGTATCTGTCTGCATCGTATGACTTCTCACGAAGTAGTTTCCTGGTGGATTTGTTCCTCCTCCCCTCCGAGATTGATCGTCTACTGTACCCGCGCTTCTGGCCATGCTGCCCCACGTTGAAACCCTGGTCATCAACCCCCCGGTTTTCGAGGCATTTACTTAAGTTCCAGTAGGTACTGCTAAACGTATTTCAATTTCGATGGGAGAGTATGTTTCGCACCAAACAGTATCGTCTCACTGTGACGTATGTCCAGCATAGTACCTGTGGGGGCTGCCTCTTGAGCCTTCCCTTTTCTTGTTGCTTTCAAACTTGACTTACTTTTTCTTGTCCATACCGAAAGCAGGCTTATAACGGTACCCCTTAATACTACCTTCTTTCTTGTTTCCCTGGTGTTATCACGCAGTATCTGGTAACATTTCTTGATCCCTCCTTTTCCAGACCCCAGTAAACCCCATTGTTTCTCCCTGGTCCAGTTTAGTGAGCTTCTATCTTGCTTGTTAAAATACCCCTCACGCCGTTGACGTGCACGCCCGTCGGTGCTCGGAAAAATGTTATGCCGACTGCTAAACCAACCACAGTTTTGGCTTGACCCTTCATTTTATGCGTGCTTAGTCCCGTCTTGCCACACACCGCAGTTTTCACTCCGTACACCAGCCGTACCGTTTGTATTCGCCCTCTCTGTATGGGGCCATGGTCTAGTTCCGCCTTGCGTGACGAGAGAACACCACCTATGGAATACCTCTGCAGTTATCTTTTATTTTTTGACACTACCACCCACAGTTTTTCACCTTCCGCATGACCACTTACGCCTTGTTGGAACGTGGTCCACGCACGTCGTTTTCGGTGGTTTGAAAAAAATGCTGCATGTGATGTCCGGTGCGCGGTCCTCAGGTGCGGGACTACGGGGAACTCCCCATTTGCTCTCTTTTTTTGTTTTTCTCCTTTGTTATTTTTGTGATATTTCACTCTACTTCTTTTTTTTTCTCTTCGTTTTCCCCCGATTTTTTTTTTGCCGCTTCCGGATTCGAGTGAGACCCCAATCTAGGGGTCCCTTTCTCTTTTGTCAGTGCCGATTTCCTTACGTTCTTTTAGACCAAGATGTCAATGGAATCTCCCTTTGACGGTTACTCCTTTGCCGCACTCCTACCCCCCAAGGTCTTCCCCCCCCGCGCACCATTGTCTTCCCACTTCCTTGAGGCGTTTCTTGTTATTCGTGTGCTCGCGAGCAGTCTTGCCTACTTTTTATGTCCCTCAAATACCTCCCACTTCACCTGTGGTCATTACGCCTTTTGTTTGCCCAGCCCCCTGTTTGTAGGTAGCTGAAAGGCAATGCGCCTAGGAGGCTTGTCTCCGGCCAAGAACTGGATACTTTTCTTTCATGTCCTCCTTCTGAAGTGTGAGCGCCCCTGACTCCAACCCCTGAAAAATCTCAAATTTCTCCACGGTCCACCCGTTCCCGTTTTTGTCGCCGGAGCACACCGGTCCTCCACTGTTCCTCTCTTCACTGCAACTCTCTCCATGAAGTGTGTCTTTCCGCGAGAAGCCATCAAGTAGGTTGCAGGTCATACCCTGCAACACTGTCTCCTGACCGTACCCGTGTTTGCCCTGAACCATAGCCCCCGCAAAATTACACTTGGGATATCTTGTCTGTCTTTCCTTTCTTATCCCCTCCATCATGCAATCTCCCTAATTGGTTAGCACGGTGATCCGTACCTTCTTGCTTAGATTGTCGGCTGATCGTTTTTCGCCCGAATTCTCTTAACGTGGTCCCTTCTGTCATCGCTCGTTTGCTGGTTCCGTTCTGAACGTTACTGCTGCATTTACTCGACCTTGTGAGTTCCGAGCTGCTTCAGCCCCTATCAGACCTCCATGTACCAATCGCTTGCGAACTCTTCACCCAACAGAGTGATGTTACTCGTTTTCGGTTAGACGGGTTCCTTCCTTCTTGCCTCACTTTAGCAATTCTGAAACTAATGTCCCCTTTCCTTGGGCCGTAGTGTATTTCCTTATGGCCCTCCCGACTTTTTGTAGAAGACGCCTGACACGACGTGCTGTGTGGAGCCGCCCCTCTTTGCTCCCTTCTCCTTCCGTATTGTCCACCCACCCCACTGGGTTTTTTCAAAATTAAGGCTACTGCAGCTGTTTTGCTGTGATTTAGTGGCTTAAGACAAATCCCCCAAGGATGGGCCCCCCCTTTTAGTACCAGAGAGAGGGCCTTAGTGGGCCAGTCGGTTGGGACCTTTTTTTCCGACCTGAGTTTTTCTAGCGGGAGTCCCGTCCCCCTACACAACCTGCCCGTTCCAATCGACAACAAGAAGTTAATCGCCCCCGAGTTTTCTTTTTTTTGTCGCCCCCTCCCACTAAACCCGGCCCCATCTTACAGAGGTGCCCCCGTCCAATGCTTGAACTACCTGGTGTTTTCCCGTGCCTTTTTTGCAAACGCGATCTTCCTTTGATTGTTTCCCCTCGGTTCCCCCCGAAGTCTTCCGATCCCCTGAGATTTTGGTCTTCCATGGACTTGAGGATCTTTCCTGGTGGGTACGGCCCTCTTAGAATAGATCCCCACAAAAAGGTCCGCACTTGCTTCCTAAAATACAAGCCCTTTACTCTTCTACCTGCAAATAACGCAATGTATTCGGGGCCTATTTGGACAGTGAACTGTTGGTCCCCGAGTACCCTGGGTGTGCCACGTCATGGCTGAGCATTTTTGGAAGTCCTTTCCCCTTTTGAGAGAGTGACCCGCTCAAAACTGTTTTTTCGTGGCTTCTTGACACGCACGTGATCACTGAATTTCCCTCCCTAAGTAGTGACCCCCCTTTAATAGTGTACATCTGACCTTGTTCCGTCCCAGCCCGTACCCCTTCTTTAGATTCACCTGCCCTTTTGTTCTGCCCTCAGTTACGGTCGTGCCCCGATGTCCCCGGCAGATTGGACCCCCATGTGTTCGCAAATTTTTTTTATCAGAAGCGAGCACACTCAGACGACGGCCCAGCGTCGCCCCCCAGGACAGTTAACCCCCTTATTTTTCCGACTTTGAACTTGTTGCCCCGGATTATTTCCTTCGATTCTGTTGATGGCACTCTAGACCACCACACTGTCCCCCCCCCCCCATCTCTCGCTCGTTATGGGACCTTTTCCGGATCACGAATTTAAGCTGTGATCACCCCGGTTTAGCATTTCCGTTCCCGGACCTCTTCCCAACCACGCAATTTCACTGCTGACCGTTTAGGCCTCTTTTGTAGGATAGCCATGTTTATCATTGACCTTATTGTTGGCGCCAATTATCAGGGGCTTCTGAGTTAGCTGCCATTCGCGCCGTCCTTTTTCTGTGGTTTCTGTGATTTTCTCTCATGTTCTTGTCATACTTTGAACAGCGTACTGCTACGAAGATCGTAAATCCCCACTCCTGCGGTGAGTATGTCTTCTTTTTACCGGATTTAGTAACCCGTCTTTTTGTCATGCCCTTGACGCTGTCAACCCACTCATCATGTGCTTTCTCATCGTTTCCTGGAAACTAACCTATGTTTTCTTTAGTGACAGATAGTTTCGCTGGCCTACCCAGAGAATCCGGATTTGGTGTTGAGGTGGAATCCCTTTTCCCCCCCCTTAATAAGGTTGATCTAGAGGAACTTTGCGGACGGTAACTTAGGCCATTTTCCCCCCGAATACTTTATGGTGTAGCGTGGGGCCACACCCCCTTAAGTTACCTTTCCTTTTACGCACATAGTAGAGCCCTGTCTCTGCGGGACGATAGTGTCCCCGGTCCCCAAAGAAACCGCGTTT
>Ga0179593_1570266_pt1 | contig 10696 bp, 9 predicted proteins | sample CZODoug2_1_08_16_FD_185931 | JGI IMG/M metagenome (GOLD analysis project Ga0179593, IMG submission 185931) | Vadose zone soil fungal communities from Angelo Coast Range Reserve, California, USA - CZODoug2_1_08_16fungal (PacBio error correction) | ecosystem: Environmental > Terrestrial > Soil >... | reverse complement strand
GCGATTTCCCCCCCCCCCCCTCTCGCATGTTATATAATTCCCCTCCGTAAAAACAAACCTTATGTTCTCGCTTGTTGATTTCTGTATACACTTTCGATCGAGAAGTTGTGTTTTGCCTCCCCCCCCCCCTTCTTTTTTTGTTCCCATCGCGCCGGAGTTTCCCCATTCTTCCTGGAAACCTCGCCCCCCCCCTAGGATTCTTTCCGCTTGGATCCTAGAAGGTTAATCCCCTTCCTGAAGTAAACTTGGCCCCCCAGATCCGACAGTCTACTGGCCTCTCCTTGAAGTCTTAAGATACCCCCCCCCCCACAATTGCAAACCGCTCTTTTCCCCCTCCTTTCCCTGCCTTCCCAAACTGATTGTTTCCCCGATAACCAACCTCTTTCCCTGTGCCCTGTTGTCCTGATTTCCTTCAGACTCAACGCCCAGGATTGGACGCAATGTTCCAGCCCTTTTTGCTCTTTCCAAAGCCTCAGCGAGGTTTTTTCAAGCTCAGAATGCCCGCCTCTCTCAGCCGCTCGCATCGATTTGCTTGTCTCCTCCCCCAACCTCGCTTCCTGGACGTAAGGTAATATCCCCCCCTCTTTCTTGCCTTGCTTTTCTCCCCCTCTTTTCCCGCGCCCCCCTTCGAGACCAACACCTGACACTCGGACATTCCCTTTCGGTCTACATGTGACCCCGATCTTTACCCTCCATCTTTTTTACTATCTTTTTTTGTTGTCTAGCTTACTCTGATCCACCCCCGCGAATTTAGATTTTAATTGTTCGTTGTTGGTTTAATTTTTCTCTTTTGGCCTTTGTGTGTTGTACGTCGATCGAGTTCATAGCTGACCTCCTTTCTCTTTACACTGACGGTACGCTCATCTTCACTTTCCTAGACACTCCCTCCCCTGAGATCTTGATACCCCCGACTCCTTTTGGAGTGGTTTAAGTCCCCTTCTTCTCTATTGTTTCTTTCTGGAACGGGGACAATTGCTATCCACGTCCTTAGATTATTAAGTGGCGACCACCGCGTCTCGCCCCATAATTTCCCCCCCGGACTGATATTTTTTGATAGCCAACCCATTTTTCTTCTATTTGTTGCCCGCTAGTTTTGAAATTTGGGTGCGATATAGGGTAAAATCCTCATCCCCTGCTATTGTCGGAGAGCCTTTACGTTTTTCCTTTAACCGTTTTGATTCCCTATTCGCCGCTTCGCTTACCGTCCCGCCTGTAGAGCCCTCTTCAGCGCCTTTTGAGGCTTAGTCCCGTTTTTTTTAGATTTCTTTTTAATGGGTGACACCCCCCCCTCTTCAGCTGACTCCGAATGGATTCCAGTTCCCCACCCCGAAGCCCTTCGTGAGTTCGAGTTGCTTTTGACCCCCTGACCCAGGGTTATCATTGCGCGCTTTGGGCATTTTCTTCTCCATCCGCCTTTACCAATTCTTATACTTCGAAGTCGGTTGCATTTTTCCCCTGCTTTTGTTCTTCTTTCTTAGCTGATCGCCATTCTTCAGTTCTGTGGATGTGCGTAGTTTATTGCTGAATCCTTCTTCGCCGCCCTCCTCCAGCACCACCCCAACAGCCCCTGTCCTCCTTGACCTACTTTTCTCTTTGCACGCCTGAACAGTCGGTGCTATTTTTTTTCCGTAAATCTTTTCGGTCTACCCCCTCCGCCACTGCTTTCTGTTTCAAACGCTTCTTAAAAAAATATTCCCCGTTATACCTTTCTCGTCTAGGTCACTTGTCCTGTTAGACAAGCCTATTGACACATGGCTTTTGGCTTCTTCTTCCCAGAGTGGTTTTTTCCTTATTTCCTTTCGGAAGAGATGAGTGACGTTCTGGACTGAGACTCCTTATAAACAGCTATACCCCTTGCTTGCCCGATTACTGTGGAGATAGCTCTTTCCATGTTGTATCCTCCATGCATGGGTAATTTTGAACCCCCCATTGCCTTAGCTTCAGTTGGTCATTTTTGGGAGAGCAGAGTGTTTGTTAGTTCGTGCTTTGCGGTTTTTGAGGCATAACGCCCTTTTCTTCCACTAGGAAGAATCTAAGACGAGCCCCCATCGAAGACGTTGCAAATTTCCTACCTCTTCGCTCTAGTCATTTTTCCGAAACGCTTCTCCTCTGTCGATTTATCACATGACTCTTCTTCACGCACCGATCACCGCGCACCGAATGAATCGAAGTTAATAGCCGGCGTGATGCCTTCCCAGACCACTCACATACTAACGTCATGTCTATCCCCTCTTCGCCCCTGTCTCACTCCCGAGCAACCTTCCCCCCCCGGCCCTCCTGGTATTCCCCTGCGTTCACCTACATCTTCACATTTTTCTTTTCAGCCCCGAAGAAATTGACTCTCACAGATTCCCCCCCGACTTTTTACCATGGTTCAGCACCCCCATTCAGTGAGAGACTTCGTTGCACGTAAGTTTCCCCCCATCACACAGGTTCCCTGAAGAAGTTTCACTCCGGCGTTGATGTTTCTTCACCGGTTGAAGACTTCTCAGATTTCTTCCCCGGGTGACCTCGTTTTGTCTTTCGTCTGGTACAAAGACCAGTCCGATCTTTCTCGTGAAAGAACCGCCGCTCCCAGGCACCTTTTTTTACCCCCCGTCCTACTGCTGCACTCATGCGCGAAAGGCCGACGAAAGTTTCCAGGCTTGACTCTCTCACCTTTCCTTAGCTGACCCCTTTAACGACGGTTTTTTTTCTTAGCCGTCATTTTCCTTTTTTAGCACATCAGTGTAGTGCAACTTGTTGATGCACGTCGCACCTGGTCTGGCATCCCTCTCCGAACTTTACCCGTTCCCCCCCCGGTAAGGAAGGCTTGTCGACGCCTCTCCCCCCAAAAAAAGACTTTACCCAGGCACGGTGATGGTTAATCTTGAATTCCCAAGGCAAATGATTTTCTCGCATTAAGATTTTCTGAACAGACGAGCACCGTTATCCGTAACAACCCCTACCCAGTCTGGATTAGCATCAACAGGGTGTCTCCGCTCCTTGGTTTCGGTATAGGCCGCTTCCCTTCTTGTCTTCAAATCGATAACCTTCGCGTAAAGACTTCGCTTTTCCTGAAATATGCACTTATTTTTTTTTAGTGTTCTTAGTTTCCCAAGGTGGTATCTTTTGATTACGAGCAGCGCTCTCGCTCGTAGAGGTGCGGATCGGGGACCAAAGGTAGATGGCGAAACGTAAAGATTTCTTTCCTTGCTATGCAGGTTTTTCTCTATAGTTCATAGAGGGATCGTCGGACAGGGTTGTCACCCCCGACAACTTGTTGTGTGGTTGGACTTTTCAAATCGGCTTATTCCGCCTCCCATAACTTCTCCGCACTTTACTAAAAAACTGACTCGGCACCTCCCTTGTCCCCCCCAGGCAGTTTTGTCCCTACCTTCGAGATCTGACCCTGGTGATAACGATCGTTACATTGGGGTTACTTGTGAGCATTTTAACTTCGACCGACGTACTCTCTGGCTTGTGTGCTTGTTTTGATCGCACTCCCCCCCTACCGTGACCCCATGTTCACCGCGGCATTCCCAAGTCCCCCACACCCTTAAAGCCTAACCTTTCTCTTGTCCGCCCGGTGCAGTTGGCGCGTCCAGGGTTTTTTCAAGTCCCCCAAAAGCCACCCCCGAGATTTATTCCACACGGAGGACCGAACACCAAGGGCTTTCAAACACCGTTTGGGTAGGGTTGCCGTTGCCCTATACCCTGTCCGGCAAAGGCGGAGCCTCTTAGCTTGCTGCCAGTGAACGAGCATCGGAGGGTACCTCCCAATCTAGCGTTTCGTCCTTCCCTGTCCCCCTGTCACGTGACGGAGTTTTTTTTTTTACTCCTCCTGGCTCCGCTTTTTCCCCTCCCTCCGGCAGTTGAGAACTTACACCCGGTTCTCCCAACCCGACACTCAAACCTTTTTGTAGCTTTCTACCCCCTCCTCACCGTCAGACCCTTTGATGAAGTTCCTGAAAGTCACCATGCCCTGACCTCTCTTTTTCCCCTATCCCCTTTTGTCTTTGTATCTTATACTACCGAAACTGTTTCTTCTCGTTTTGAATTTTTCAAACTTCCCCCCCCCAGTGCTGCCTTCGGCCAACGGGATTTCTCTACACCCGGTTCTTTTTTTGAATGCAACGCTGTGTTTTTCGCACAATGTCCAAGGATTTTCGACCCACGTTCCCGAGGCCTCTAGTAATGTGCACGTGGGCGGTGAGGAACTTTACCCCTCGCCCCCCGCCGACTTTTGTCGGCCGAACCCATGGCTGCCGTGACCACTCTCGAATAACTTTCTTCTTTCGCCCCCCTGCAAAAGCAAATCGTCCTACCCAACGGCGTTTCTCTTTTTTTTTCCTCCCCCATATAGCAAGGTGTGGATTTCACCATTCACGATGCCCTTTCCTCCGGTGGACCTTTCCTCACAGCCTAAAATTTGCTTTGAATTTCATTTTGATTCTTTTTCCTTTCCTCTGCCGGGGTCCGTTCCCCCCCAGGGTTAGACTTGTCAATAAATATTTCTTTTCCCCCCCCTTCCCCCCCGTTTAACCCTCGGAACGCAAAGCTGATCCACCCCAACTTACCCAGACCATTACAACTTCGTCATTTTCATTATAGCCTCCTTACTTTGACATGGTCGTCCACCTGCTTCCCCTTTGGGTAAAGGGTCTTGTGACGATTGTCCCTTGTGTGAAAGAAGGGGCACCCCCGTGATTCCTTATAGCCCCCGGTTTTTTTCATCCCAGTTTCAAGTCACCCATTCCATCTAACGCGGTGAGTACCGTTATGAATTCATTGAGCGATTGACCTCCACCTCCCTGAAGATCCCTTCCGAAGGCACTATCTCGTGTCTCTTCTCCTCGTTCCTGCAAACGGCTGAAAGTCCGCGAGTGTAATCTTCCAAATTTCCTATTGTCCCCAAATTTTCTTATATTACCTCCGCTTTGACCACTGCGCATGCTCGTCCCTGACCTGATCGGTCTTCCGAAAATCTTGTTCGGTGACACCTCAGGGTTTTCCTCCCCTTCGTGTCTTTTTGTGTTTCTCCCTATAAATTTCTTTCTTGTTCAACTGAACTCAAGTCCCTTTTCTGTCGACTTGATGATTTTTTAGCTTCCCTTTCCCCTGCCTGGTCCCGTTTTGTTTTCTCGGCTCCTTTGTCCTTTCGCGTTTGTCCCTTTTATTTCAGGAGACATGGTCTCTGTGTCCTCAACCTATTCTCACCTGATGGGCTTACCCCTTTTCCCCTGCTTTCTAGTTTTACCCCCCATTTTTTAACTTGAAATGCTAAACTTTCCCTTTCGCGATCCCATCACGAGGCGCCTTGGGGCGCATTTGCTCCCCTCTCCGCTCTTCGTCCTCTTGGTCTGGCCTGTTTCTTTTGTTCTATTACCCATCGTATGGTGGTTTTTTTCGAATTCCTTCCCCCACTTCGTTTATAGACTTCTCTTATTTAAGTTGTTACATCACAAGAACTTTCCCCAGAGGGTCCCACTTTATGCGAACATGGTGATGTTCCAGCGACGCTTCATTTTCCCCACCTACAACTCCGAATACACTGTGCTTTTCTTTAGCCTAGCTGTGGGTTGGGTGCTGGTTTCCACTGCTTTTCTTCCGGTGGTATTGCAATATGACTGAGATGGCCCCCCCGCGTGACTCACCCCCCCGCGCCCTTTCTTGGGTCCTCGCCTGGAGTGAGACCATTTCCCCTCCAGATTCGGTTGATAGTCAGCTCAGCCCAGGTGGCGGGGCTGTAGACAAGAGGGATTTCCTTTCCATATTTGATGTGATCGTTCTCCCGGACTTTCTCCTGTTCCTCACCCTCTCAAGATGATGGGCCCAGCCCTCCCGATTATTCGTGCCGTGAAGCGATCCCTCCTGTCCCTCATTTTCTGATCTGCCTGTTCAGCAAGAATTCTAACCCCACTTGGTGCCCGAACCGAACACTCGGCTTTTCTTCAGACTCTTTTCTGATACTCCCGGCAATTTTTGACCATATTAAAAACGCCCGACTGCCTGACCCTTTTTTTCTTTCGTCCGGATAGCCCCTCATCCTTTTCATGTTCCCTGATGGTGATCTGTTTGTCTCTCCCGAGGTCGCTCGCGACGCCCCCTCACTCTCCATGCCAGGAGATCTCCTTTACGTCAAGGATCCCGCCACATCGTTTTATACCGAAATGGCATCGGGATGTAGGTTCCCACAGTAATTTCGAGCGCCCTTTCTCCGGGCTTTCTTTTTTTTTTCTCCTCTCAAACGTCCTCCTTTCAAGCGGTTTTTTCTCCCCCCCCTTACGGCCCAATACGCCAGAGACTTTCTCATACGGGCAGTTGGTTTACGTCTCCAACAGTTAATCGCAGCTGTTGTGTTTTTTTTTTCCTGTTTCCCCCTTCTTTTGGGCGGTCCTCCATCCCCTAGTAGATCACGCCACGTCCAGCACTATGTCGATAATCCCTGTGCCGGCAGTTCTGCCGAAACACCTTTTCTCCACCCCCCTTGTCAACCCTGACTGCGTATCCTTCTGCATCGCGGGATGGATTCCCACTCGCGTCCGATAGCACTTTGTCCCCCCCAGCCACACCCTCACCCTTTGTTTCCTCTTTTGATCTTTGCATTACAACTAGCGCGTTAGAATTCTCCAGAAATTTTACTTGCATTTTTTTTTTTACCCTCAACGCGAGCTTTCCTAGCCCCCCCCGGGCGAAGCTCTCGAACATCTGGATACGTGTGAGAGTCATTCCGTGATATTTATTAACCTTAATCCTTAATTTTTCACTTCAGATATCGTCCCTCCCAATTCATAAGGGCCGATTGCCGGAACAAGCCCCTCAAACCCATTGACCAACACTCGTTCCAGCACCCACTTTTTCCAAAACTTATTTTTTGCTTGATCAACACATTCCCGTACTTTTTGCCCCCTTTGAGATGCTCTCCTTAATCCCTCCTTTCCCAATTGATAGTGGCTTTTTTTTGATACCTCCTTCCCTGCGTGGTCATTGCCCATCCCAACCTATTCTTTTTTTTTCATAGCCCCCACCCTTCTGCACGCGCTCCTCAGAGTCTCGGGCGCCCCTTGACTTCCCTTTCCTTTTTCCCTTTCCCCAAACCTCTGAGCGGGGGCGGCGCCCCCTTTCCCCTTATGCCTGGCTTCTGCTCGACTTTCTCCACCTTTTTCGCCCCCCTCCCAAACAGGAATCCACTTGAACGCCAATCTGCGGTCAAAATTCGAGATTTCCCCTTCTATCTCTTTACAATGTTGTTTGGTGAGAGAGCCTTCCATCTTCATTTATCCCTCGGCCCGGCTATTTCCTTTCTTAAAGGATTCGGAGAAGTTTTTCTCCGTCTTGATGTCTCTTTCTCTCTGCGAGTTTTCTCCCTTACTGCCCGCTCTCTCTTTTCACAGCAACTTCCTCCAAGTGCGAGCTCAGCGCGCGGTCAATTGGTATGGCCCCTGATTTCCTTCGGAAGTCTGCGGGACCGCATCCGATACACTGACTTTTCTCTCTTCCTGCTTTTCTGCTTTTCTCCCACGTCGTATTTTTTCGCAAAACGACACAGGCTAGGTTGCCTCCCCACATCTTTCTTTACGATTTTTTTGGCAATCCGATTTGCAGGTTTCCTCATTCTCTTCCGAGAATTCTTTTTTTCCCCTGCTTGTCATTGCGTTTTGCCCTTCCGTCCACGGCTCGTTATCCTATCCCGAGCGATTCCCCCCCCCTCTTTGTTAGCTGTCTCTCTCCCCCGTGAATCGGCTCAACAAGCTTTCCACGTGAGATGCTCGTTCTTGTCTGACCCCAAAACCTCCGCCTCCTTTGTATGCCCGACTCCCCCAACCTCTCAGACCCCTTCCCTGTCTCTGGGTTTCTTGGACAACAGTCCCAAGGGGACTTTCTCATTCCTCCGTTCCCCTATCTGCGAGGTCTCTTTACTCGCCAGTAAGGTTTCATTTGCTTTTTTTTTTTTTCTGACACCCTTTGGGCTCCCCCAGATCGCCATCTCCCGTCAATCGGGAATTTCTTCGGAGCTTCCTTCCCATCCCTCGCCGAGCACGAAGCGAGCCCAGCCCCCCCCAAACCCCCCCAGTCCTTAAGGCTTTCCCCGCTTGGCCCTGAGCTTTTCCTCTTTTTCTATTCTGGCTAAGTTTGATTTTCCCTTTTTTTCACATTGCTCTCCCTTGTTTGCGTGCTCACAAAAACCTAGCCCCGTTTTATTCTTGTTCCTCTCGCTCTTGATTTTTCGTTATTCCTCCCGGACTTTGCCCAATGGCGGGGCTGTATTTCTGAAAGAGTGTATTCGCCATTTCTTCACGGGCTCCTTAAGTGGCCCCTCGGTCTCCTTTTAGCTCTCACCTCTTCTTAACCCCCCCCCCTTAGAAAGGCGATCCACTTATTTATGCATTTTTTAATTTTCCTGCTGAATCAGATTGCGAGAATAGCATTGGGTGCACTTGCTTTCGCCGTCAGGCCCCCCTTTCGACTTGCAGACACCGGTGTGTCGTGACTCTTTGCGATGTTGGTTGAGCGCTCGGGCCCCCCCGTCCACGCCCTGTCATCACCTCTCCGTCCTTCGGTCTTTCTTTTTTGGCAACAGCCATTCCAGAGAATTTTTCGCCCCCCCATGCATGTGTTTTAGGTCGCGGCAAGAAGCATCAAGATTCCTTCTTACGTCCTCCCCCCCGCTCCCCGGGACTGACACTCCCGAAGACCTTTTTTCGTTTTTACAAGCAAAGACCTCCCGCCCTCGTGCAAGCTCGTTATTTCCTGGCTTTTCTCATTCCCCCCCCAGGAGAGGCACGCCCGACCTTTCTGCTCATTCCGGAATTTGGCTAACCCCGGAGTTTTTCCTTCCTAACAAAGCCTGAAAACCCGCGAGGTTCCTCCGTCAGCAAATTTTTTGCGGTTGCCGCCTCAGGTTCCCCCTCCGGGCCCTTTTTTGGGCCCATCAACAGGGGCCCGCGTTCCCGTGTGCACCACCGGTGCTGATGAAGTCTCCAACGCGTTTTCGGGAACGGGACCCCCGAACCCTTTGCCCCCCCGGTCTAATCTAAGAACTCCAGGAAAGCCCCCAAGCCTGATCCCTTTATGTCGTCCCACCTTTTCCGAGATCAGCGTGGCGTTGCCTCTCTCTTCATCGAAGAACCGAAAGATTCCGATGGTCTTCGCAGGCTTTCAACGTTTTACTCACTAAAGTTGAGCTCCCGGTTTTATTCTGCAGCTCGTAGGCAGAGTCTAAAGCTTCCCCTCGTTTGCAAAGTTCCTCAGATCCCCCCCTCCCCTGTTTAACGGCATTTATTTAGATCTTCCTACCCCCGTCGCCGCACGTTCTTTTTTTGGAACCGCCGCCTCAAAGCCAGCTTTTGATTTCGTCATCACAGCACCCACTTTCTCGTTCCCCCCGCCTCCTTTACCTATTTTAGTTTATAGGTTCACCTTGGCAAGCTTCGAGCACCGAGATGTTCGAGGGCGCTGGTACTTCCTAAGTCCATGTGTTTTTAGTTATATAATCCTTTTTTTCATTACAGAGTTAGTAGTCGTTCTCTGCCTCCTTATGATACCTCACTTCGCTGAATAACACGTCCTCTTTTTCCTTGCTTTCCCTCCAACTTGGAAGGTCTGATCTAGCGATGACTTTATTCCTGTCTTTCCCCGCAAACTATATGGTTTGGGCGGGACCTTCCCTTCGTATTCGCTCCGAGATCCTACTTTTTCCCCTTTCTGAAGCACAACCCATCTAGTTTCACTGATTGTAACCGGGACCCCCTAATTTCCTTGATCCCGTTTTTGCGTTCGATCTAACGGTGTGATAATTCCTCCTACGGGTCTTTTTCCCTTGTTCGCCCTTTTTTTTCGACTTGCGAGAGTACTAAATATTGAATGTTGCGCCTTCACTACCCCGGAACTCAGTCCCCTCCTGCCACACCCGTTCACTTTCGAAAGCGTCAACCTTTTTTCTCGCTTTCCCGTTGGCTTTTTTCACCTGCAATGCTTGCGTGAATTTCCCCAATCCCCCCCTTCTCTATGTTCCAAAAAAGCTCCCCGACCCCTTCCCATGTGACTTTTGCGGGTTTTTTTTTAGCCGCACCAGCCATGCGACCTTTCCCTGTCCCGAGGGTGGGCCACGTTCCCGAGCAGATTTCGCGTTCCCCTTTATTAGTGAGTTTCCTCTTTCAGACCCAACGTTTCACCCAGTTTTTGAACTCCATCTACTCTTCTTTGTCGCCCCTTTCAGAAGTGTTTAGTCCCTCCACACCCGTTGAATAAAATGCCCGCCAATCAACTTTTGAGATTTTCTCCCCCAGTGGTTTCAACAATTAAATGTTTTCACCTCTTCCCTGCGAGTACATTTCCTTACCAAATCATCTAAGTTACCCCCCTCGTTGGTTTTGTAGGAGTAGTTCTGTTGACCGCAATTCATTTTCCCCTCTCTTTCGTTCCCGTTTTTAAACCTTATAATGCGTTTTGAGCCACTGGTGCCCTATACCCCCCAAAGTTGAGGTGCATTCCCCCACGGTTCGTTGTCGTCTTTCTCCTTATGTCAAGTTTCTCCAAAGGGGAGGCCTTCTTGTCAACGCTGTTTACCAGTGGCGGTTAGCCTCCGAACTTTGACCGCCACTCCCGGCTGCTTCCGACTTTAAGCTAACTGGAAGGACCCCCTTTTCGTTTTCAAGGCCCAACCATTAGGTTACCAATTTTTTTTCTTTCTCCAATTTTTTAACCCCTCAGA
>Ga0179593_1506508_pt1 | contig 10696 bp, 8 predicted proteins | sample CZODoug2_1_08_16_FD_185931 | JGI IMG/M metagenome (GOLD analysis project Ga0179593, IMG submission 185931) | Vadose zone soil fungal communities from Angelo Coast Range Reserve, California, USA - CZODoug2_1_08_16fungal (PacBio error correction) | ecosystem: Environmental > Terrestrial > Soil >... | reverse complement strand
AGAACCCTTTAACCTCGGTCGGGCACCTTCGTACGCTGCCCTCGAAGTCGAACTCTGACCCCCCCACAAACATCAGGTTTTCTAACTTTTCCAACTGCGGGCGGACTCCCTCTGTCTTCCAGGTTTTTTGAGACCTTCGTCTAGTCTCTCACGAAAAGGCGGGAATCGGCGGTCGTTTCTTCCAAAGCCCATCTCTCTCTTCATTCAAGCAGAGCTCTACAGTTCTTGCTCCGGCAAGGTTCGCAGATTTGAGGCGACGCTTGTCGCCCGAGGGTGAGCACCCTGCTCCCCCCCCTGCCCGCCAGATCGCTGCGACGATCAGTTGTAGCCTGGTGAAGCAGCGCCTCCAGGTCTGATCCCAAAAAAGCCCCTGATATGTTTTTCTTTCGATGCCCGCAGGAGTACCCCCCCAAGTCCCTAACCGCTTCTTTCTTATTTCTACCCACGGCCCTGTCCGAAGCCACTTTTTCCCTCCTGCCGATATCTGCGGCCGTCCTTTGACGCGATATAGAGGGGTTTTTTAGGACGTTTTCGCACGTTTTTTTCCCCGGTCAATCTTTTCTCTGGAAGTGTGGCTTGAGACATCTCAGATATTCCCCGGCGCCTCCCCCGGTTCTTCTACAGTTTGCGCAAGTCGCCCTTTTCTCGGGGGTACAGTTTGAAAATGACCCTGACTGAGTTTCCCTCAAGACTTTTGTGTTTTTAGATCTCTTTTCCCATCTCTGTTTCTTTTCCCCGTCAGAACCCCCGCTCATTCTGAGCCATATTTCGGACGCCTTTTTACGCTTTCATTCTTTCAGAGTTCTCAACGACTTCCATCCCCTCACACGTAGGAGACGTGATGGTCGCAACCTCCCCTCTGCCCGACCGTCCTATATCTAGCACTGAAGGATTCTCTAGTCTTCTGTTGCTCGGTTTTGATTCGTGGAGCCCAATTTTTCCTTCTCTGTTGTTTTAGTTTTGTCGAACTCCTTTCCCTGAATCCTACTATGTCGCGATGTGGATTGTGATTCATTTCCCCGTTTTTTCCTGCCCCCCAGGGACTAAGCCCTTTGAGTTCTTCGCAAGTTGAGCGGTCTTGGGACTCCCCGTGCTCGGCCCGTTGGCGATATTAGACAACTAGCCCGTAAACGCGGGCATCCCTCAGGACCCTTGTTTTTTTTGAATTTCTTCCCCTTATTCGAGTCATGAGTTCTTGGCTGACTAACTCCTGCAGTACAGAACTTTTGTGATCCACACGAGAGAATTTTCCCCTTCCAGGACTCCTATGACTGGTGCCTCCGGCGTTCGGCCGTGTACTCCCTGCCCAGCTGATCTCTCCCTTCCAGGTTTGTGTTTCTTTTAGAGATTTTTGTAGGCCACGATGTGCACGACCGCTGTATTAGTCTTCCTTTACATTTTTCTCCCCCCCCCCTCTTCTCCATGACCTCTTAAATGCCCGAATGCCTTTTTTTTAGTTCAACCCAAACCAGACAGGTCTCCCTCACCAGAAATCTTAACGCCGGTTTTTTTTTCCCGAACCTTAGATCCGTTCTTTTCTTTCGGATGTCACACCCACACCTCGAGATAGCCAAGCTGCTCAGTTCGAACGACTCAGTGCGGACCGGTTTTTTCTTGGAGATCGTTGCGCCCCAGGTGTTGTCGTCTCTGGGAATGCCGATACTACCCCCGACCCCGCTTTTGTGCCTTGCGACGCGTGCTGCAGTCCTGTTTTCTATTGTTTAATTGGTTTCCGCCCCCTTTTTTTGCTCGGCACCTTTTGAACCTTAAACTTCCCAAGCCCAACTCGCAGCCTTCCGGTGACTGTGCTCCCTTTTTCGCCTTTGCATTATCCATCTCACTCATTACCCCCGCATGATAGCAAACCCGATTGGTCCGCCCGTCCCTCCCTTTTGCGCCGAAAGTTTCTCCCTTCTCCCCCTGTCAGGTGTCACAGAGAATTCATCTTGCTTCCGTCCCTTTGAACCTACTGTTTTGCGTTTTCCCTTTCCTGCGCTTGGCTGCCTTCTCGCCCCGGTTTTTTCACGCTAGTAAGTAGGTGGAGGGTGGTCGATTCCCTTTTCCGTGTTCTGTATTTTTGGTATATCCCTTTGGGTTCATACTAACCCCCCGTCGATGGGATTTAGTTTGTGAGTCCTGGTCTTCGTTCTGCTCATGATGATTCCGATCACCTTCCCCCCCATCGGTTTTTGCGCTGATGCGTAGAAGTTGCGCTTGACAAATTGAGGAATCTCCTTGTCGTTTGGGAGAGCTTCCCCGGGGACTGTTCCGCAAGCTTTTTCCGTGGGTTGTGATGACATATAAGAGCCCTGATTTTTACCTTGTCCCCCAGGGCCCCTCCTGAGGACCTCCCCCCCTTTCCAAACGCAAACCATTTTTCGCCCCCGAGTTTCTGTCCGAGTTTCCCTTTTGAGTCAGGAGTGCCTCGCTTTTCGCTATTAGTTGCTTGTTCACTCACTGCACATCTCCCCTTTCGCGCTCGACATATTTTGAAGTAGAAGACTTCCGAAACACTGACAAATGGTAGGCGTTTCCCAACCCATACTTTTATTTGGAGGTTGGTCCAGTCGTTCCCCCCCTTCCTAAGGATCCTCTTTTTCATGTTGGGGCAAAGTGACCATCTTCTTTTCCTATTCCCTCCCTCCACACTAAGATTTTCCGATCCCAGTTCAAGCCCCAAATATGACAACTGCTTTATTGAACTGACAGACATCCGCAGGTTCTTCCCCTGATTGGTTTTCGACGAGTTTTATCACTTCCGGGGGCTTGCAGGATTCAGCGTTTTTTTTTATTGTTTGCCAGCGACTTCCCTCGCTCCCGAATGCGTGAGACCCTGACTGAAGGCTGGCGCTAACACTGACATTACCCCTACTCCCTCCTTTTTCAGCAGTTCCCCCCCCCTTCCTTCTTCTTTTCCAGTGACCCACGCTGCACCCCATTCCATAAGCCCTTTTAGAAGGTTTTGGTCCCGTGGGCGCGAGAGGTTATTCTCTCTCTGTGGTCGTCGCTCTTTTGATTACCCAGGAACCTCTTCCTCTTGCACGGGAGGGGTCGGTACTGCACCAACGATGAAAAGCGATCGTTAATCCCGTGCTTATTCTATATCCTTTTGTTTTTATAGAGATAACAGTGTCACGATTTTCTTTAATAGTGTTTGTGCTTGCCTTTCGACCCCAGAACCTATCCCGAAGGTATCTATTTCCCCGTCGCATAGATATTCGGCCCCTGCAAACCTGTTTGAGCTTATACCACCAGATATTCACTTTTTTCCCCCCTCAACTTACAACGTTCGGCTTTAATGGGGGTTGGGTCAGCTTTTTCACCCCTTCCCCGAAGCGCGAGCGGAGCCTCGTTTCTTAGTTCCTTGGTAGGGGCATTCGGGTAGCCCCACGGTCCTTATTTAACCCTCCTTTTATCTTGCTCGCGCTGCATTTTTAATTTTTTATGACTCCGGCCAAGCACCCATTCCCCTTCCTTGAAGCAGTTCGGCAACCTTCCGACCCCTAGCTAGAGAATTTTTTTTCCCGGTTTTAGTCCAGACCGTTTTTTTGCAGTTTTGTTTTCCTGCTCGCTCTTGATTTGATCCTACGCCCAGAGGACTCGTTTTCCACTTTGCCCCCCCCCCCCGTCTCGCACGGGATTACCCCCCCCCCGCGAGGGCCCTCGTTTTCCACGCACCTCCAAGTTTTCGTTTCTTTGGGTTGGCCACGCCGATTTTTCTGAATTCTTCTAATTGTACCGATCCGCGAAAGATATAGTCATTGATTTAACGGAGCACCTTTCCACTGATTTGCCCCCGCGGTTTACATTCCCGCAAATTACGATCCTTGACAGCAGAGATCAGGAGAGTTTTCTAGTTATGCCTTTGAGGTTCGCAGGATCACTGGCGTACCCCTTGTCCCTATGTTTCTTACCCCCCAGAAAACCAAAGTACCGACGCGTTTCTCCCAGGCCAGCTCACCGTCCCATCCTCCAGGAAAAACCCCCTTTCAATTTGTCCTCAAGGTGGCCACCTTCTCCCCACTGCTCAGCCTCGAGGACCCCCCAGGCTTTTCTTTAGCGTTAAGAGCAAGTGAGATGGGCTTCTCTTAAACCCCCGCCGGCTTACAGCGCCGGTCGTATGTACCCCCCGGTCGTACCAACCTTGTGCTGACTAAAAACCAATTAAAAGGTGAGCTCACTCACTCCATTCACACCCCCTGATCCCGTGATTTTCCGTTTTCCCCTCCCTTTTTCCGTCCTACGCAGCCCGAACCGTCTAAGTTTACGAGGCCAAAAGACCCCCAGTTTCCTTCAATGACTCGCCATATCCAATATCCTTTTTCCCCTTAACCTTGATTCTCCCCCCTCCGCGCCGGGTAATTTTTGAAACTTTTAGCCGCGCGTGTTGTTCTCATGGGACTTTCCTTCTGCGATGCTACGAAGAGCGGCTCCGGTTGAGGGAAGCGCTCTGATCTTTTCTTTATGTTGTCTGTGACTCTGTCCACACCTGGTAACCTTGTTGATTAGAAGCCAATTTACCCGCCTTCGCCCCCCAGCCTGTTTACCCCCGACACCGCCGTTCGCCCTTCCTCTTGGTCGTTGGCGCGGCTTTTTTAGCACCAAAATTGTTCAACGATCCTCCCCGAACCCCCCCACAACCTCAATTCCTTTTCCACGTGAGTTTTTTTTCAAGATCACAACGCTTGGGATCTCGTCGTGGTTGCCAGCGCCCACCGGTCCCCCCTCTCCTGCGGCACTCCAAGTTTTCCACCGTTTGGTTCCCCCCCCTTGATTTTCTTAGCGACCTGTCTTTTTGGGTGTGCGTCTTAATTTATGCGATCTTCTGCTAGACCGATGTCTGTTTATTGAGCGAATTGGCCGCATGTTTCAAGAAAGACTTCGCACCGCTTTATAATAGAACGATGCCCCTCTCTCCTCCGTTTCGCCACACCACTCTTTAATTCCTGGCTAACGGGATCCAAGCTGTCACTTCCTCCTCCTTCCATTTTTTTGTTTTTTTTTTCTTTTTTTTTGTGTTTGTGTTGGAACCACCCCAGGCATGAGTCGACACCCTCTCCCCTTCCTCAGCTCCGGTCGATTTAACGTTCAACTCTTGTCATAGATGAGTTTAGTAGATTCTTAAAGAAAACCCTTCGGGCTCGGACTCACGCCTCCTTTTAACTAGTCTAGGATGATGTCCTCCCCCCTGAGTTTCCGGGATTTCTTGGGCTTTATGGCTGCCGATGCTCCCTATTTACCGTTGAGGGCACTTTCTACCCACGCGTCATCTCCTGCTGATAAGGCCTCGGGAGTCTACTTTTTTTGACCCTGAATCTCCTTTGGTTTTTTTTTTGTTTGCGAAGTACGATAGACCATAGTGCTTCTGTCCCGGCGGACGTTGTATAGTCACACAAAGGGCTAAAACACTATTGGAGACTTGCTCACGACCCAAACAGGCGAATTCCATGATCGATGCTCTTTGACGGCATCCTCTCTACCTAGTCTGGAGTATGTTTTTTGATGACACCGTCCCGGTAGAAGACGTTGCCTTGCGTCCGTATTTTATTTTGGATGACTTTTCTTCCTTGAACCCTTTTCCCCCTCTCGCCCTATGGCGCCTTAGCTTTCGCACGGTGGTATCCCCCGGCTGACAATTAACCTCCCCCCCTATTGCTGGTATCTCTCCCTTTTTCACTCACCAGTTTGGAGCCTAACCCTCATTCTTGTGCCATGTTCACCGAGAAAAGGATGATCCCTGAGAAATATCGGATCCCCGTTCCTGATAGGAATTCTCGAGCTTGCCCCCCCACGATCGTCCCTTTCCTCCCCCCTCGGTCAGAATGGACGTGCGACCTGCACTACGCAAGTCTTCATATCTAGATCCGGGCCAGTCCGCCCATTTTTCCCCGGTCCCGATGGAATTTTTGGTGCCGGTAGCTAGAGTCATCCGCTTCCTTTGTGCGTTGGTTTAAGCCTGTGCGAACTATCCCCGCCTGTCTCTATCAGGAGTTGCGATAGACGCTTTTCCCGTCACATTGTTCTACGCCCTTTCTTTTCCTTCCCCAGATGAGCTGCTTTTTGGACGCAGATCGGTACTTTGGTCACGGCTCAATCACCTACTCTTTTTCCCAAGACGTCATCTGAAAGGTTTTACTACTAGGTCTTCTGCCATATTCTCCTAGGGTTGTTTGTTTTTCTCTGAATCGAGTACCGCCTGTTCGTGTTCTGACCTATTTGAGCTGCCGTGCAGATTTTTTCTTGCATGGACTGGTCCCAGAAGGCGGGGAAGTGAACTCAGGACTTCCTCCGTCACGAGTGACCTTTACAAGTTTTGGTTGGCGACGCTCTAGGTTTCATCCCCGTCTTATGTCGTCCTTCCTTGGAGTAGTTTAGGTAAAGGGTCCTACACTATATCTCCATACCCCTTAATTCCTCCGCGTACCCTCTCACGGTCCCCCCCCCCCTCCCTGTCGTCATCACACGAAACGTATTTCCCCCGACGGTGAGTGTCTTGAAAGATGAAGCCTCAATTATTCCTCTGATAGTGACCACCCACCGTCGATTTATCCGGTAATTTTTTTTTTAGAATTTCCTCTCTCAGTGCGGACTGCGGTTGGTCCCTTTCCGCTGTTTTTCTCTTTTTTGGTAGGACTCGCTTCCCGAGCCCACGAAACTTTTTTTTTTGATGACTGACCGGGATTTTCTCGCAGTTGGCGAAGGTGTTTTTTTTTCCTTTTTGGCGGATGAGCTACACCCGGATCGGCCACACCTTGTTAACCCTTTTCCCTCCCCTTCACTCCCAACCTCATTTACTTGCTGCTTTTCCCAGTAGACTCTCCTCTATAGACCTCAGTCCCAGACCTTCAACCTCATGCCTACCACCCATGTTCAGGCTCATCCCTGTAAGTCCTTTCCCAGACGTGGCTTTTCACTGTTCAGTTCCCGCCGCAAGGAGGGTATGCGTATTCATTGTCTCTACCCCCCATTCTCGCTGGGGCCTAGTAATTGATCAGTGACTTAGTCGTCGCCTCCTATTTGACTTAGGTTCCTACGGTGTATTCGTTTTTTTGGTCTCTAAGGTTTTTACCGTCTTTTTTTCCTGGAGACTTGCGGGTATTAACGGGGGGGCCCCTAACGGCTCTGGTAACCCCCCCCCGATCTGCGGTTTTCTGACGGTACCTTATACAGTCGGCACGACAACTATTTTGCTATTTCGAGACCACTTCCCTCTGGTGTTAGCTCGAGGGGTAGCCTTCCTAAGGCCACAAGTGAGGACCTTTCCTGTAGGTTTCTTGTGCGATTCCCTTCGCTGTGGGCTAAACGCAGTCCGGTCCGGTGTTTTCCTGGCTAAGACCTTTCTGATTGGTCCTCCCGGGCATGGCTCCCATCCCATTTTCCCGAAAAGCAAAACCAATAGCGATTTGGTCTATTCATCCTGTTGTCCTTTTCGTCGTTGTCGCTTGCCGTGGTAAGTTTTTTTTAATCACCGGACCTCTGTCGCGCTCGGGTTTTTACTCCCAGACCTCCCTCCCAAATCCCCTTTCTTTTGGCCCACCCCCCACTCAGCTTTTGGTGCTGCTTGATTCCCATAATCCTCGGGATAATTTCTCGACGTTCCCGTCCTTGATTTTTCCCAATCCCAATTTTTCTTTCCTTTCTACCTCGCTGCTATCACCCCCCCCCGATAAGTATAAAGATAGACCCAAATGTTCCCCCCCTTGCTTTTTTCTTCCCTTCAGACCTCTCTAGTGTTCTTACACGTTTCCCTCGAATCGTATACTGTGTTCGGTTCCTGGTTGCCCTGTCCGCGCTGGCAAGTTCGACGGCGCCCCTCATCGTTACTCTTTGTCGTTTCACGACTCCTTTTTGTCCCAACCCATGAATCTCCTCGATCCAGTTCCCCTTTCCCTCAGGACCTTGTTTCACACTCTTGACCCCCAATTTTCCCCACAACGTTCTTCCTTTTGGCTTCAGGTTTTTTGGAGAGAGCGGTTGCATAGAAGGTGGTACATTTTTTGCCGAGATCTATCTCCGGACGCTTGTCCTCATTATGTGAGTTTTTGCGTTTCAGACCCACCCCTTTTTTTTTGAATTCTCTTTCAGCAAGTTCTTTTCCTTTTCGTTCATCCCATCCTTTTTTGGTTTTTTTTAGCATAGCCGGTCTTGCCTGATCCCTCTTTCCATTTGTTTGGTTGACCTCTTTGCACCTTCCCGACTCCAGATGACCCTTTCTTCGATTCTAGTTCCCTGAACGGATCTACTCCCCTCCTTCCCCCCCCCACATGAACAACTGTCCGTGCGTGCTTCTTGGTTTGTCCCCCCCTCTTTGCCCAACTGTGCCTCCCTTGCTCCCTCTGCTCCTCTTTGACCGATTTCTTGTTTTTCATTTCAGCCCCTCTCGTCTTCTTGCTCCCCCTTCGATCGGTCGTAGAGTCGGCCTAGGACTGCCCTCCTGTAACCGTCCCCGCCTGAACATATAACCCTTTCCGCCCCGCTTCTCGGCCCCATTTTAATTCACGTCGTCGAAGTTCCCCCCTGTTCATGGTCTCCTGAGGTGGTAAGGTTTGCGGTGCTCTTGGATCTTTTTTCGTGGGAGAGACCTATAGTATAACCGTCCCTCTCTTTCCCTTCCATTTATTTTTTCCGTGTTTTCAGCTCACATGCTGTCTTTAACTAGACACGAAGACCCCCCAGTTTTGGTAGGTTTTGTTTCCCCTCTTCCCTTTTGTCTGGGCTTAAGTCTGGTCGAATGCTTGTCCCGCCAGACTGTACTGCATGTTGCTTTTCCCTTTCTCCACATCGCCCAAGTGCTTTTTTTGGGTGAACTCCTAAACGGCAACCCACAGGAGAATTTAGACGCTCTCCCCGTCCGGATAGTTTGTTTAGGGGTTTGATGCCATCTGAGGTCGCGCTTTTGTACCCCTTTTGAACCCTCAGGAATATTGCTTAGAGTAGGGTACCTCCCTCCCCACCCAGCCTGACCTTGCAAGCATTGAAACTGAAAGTACCTTAAGTAGCCCCCCCCAGTTACCAACCTCACTTTCACTCTTCCCTTCACAGTTGTTACCCACTGCGCCCTTTTTCCCCATCAGCTTTCCCCCAAATTAGGGTCGGTAGCGTGCATACTTCGCCTATTCTGCGCCGGGTATAGCCTCGGATCACCCCCTGATCCGTTACCCCCCCTGAGACTGTATATTAGCCCCCCCCCTGGTAGTTAATACCCTTTCCTTCCCGTGGTACGGCACACCCCCCAACGTAACTGTAGCTACTCGCACAAGTTACCAGGCGCGCGCTCTGTCCTCCATTGGGTGAGCTGAAAGACCGCCCTACCCGGCCCGCACCGGCCCTTCAAACACTATTTCCGTTTCCCAAATTTCCCATATCCTCTAACTGATCTCCTTGGAGAGTTTTTTCACTTACTTTCTAACCCCTTCGCCTGACCTGCCTTTTTTTTTACCCTTGTCATTGAGACTTTTGAGCCTGTTTTTTCTGGTTTCATTCGATTTTAATCTTGAGCCTTCATGATTTTAATGTTTATCCCATTTCCCTAGTCAGCTTGAGAGTTCTTTGTGTGTGTACTTCCCTTGGTCCCCGATTCATGGAGCTTATAAGCCAATGAAATTTATAACACCCAAGGCTTGCACAACCAGAGTTTACCATTCCTCTTTTGTTTCGCTTAGGCAATTTCTCGACTAAAACCCCTTCTCAAAGATGAGACCCTCCCCACTTTTTCCATGTCCCTACCTTTTTTTTTTACCGTAAACTGCTAACCCTTGAGGTGTGATACCCCCTCGATGTGGTGTTTTTGAATCGCGCTTACCCGGTACTTGGTTTTCCACCCAGAACCACTTTTTGCTAAGTGCTTTTTGATTTGATCCTTATTTGGTGGTTCCTTTTCTAGTTTTGTGTTGGAAGAAGGCTCCTGAGCTGAAATAGTTTCTTTATTTCTTTTCTTTGACCCTTGAGGGATCCACTGTTGTGCCCGTTCGTTTTGAGACTTTGGTTTTGTGGATGTCGGGCACCCCTTAGCAACATCTTATGGACAGTTTCGCCAACCCAACCTAGTTGAATGCTCGTATCACGCCCCAGCTTGAAACCTGATAACTTCGCCGCAGGCTTAAAACAGGCATTGAGCGCCCTTTTCTTCCATTTCGCTCAGTCTTCTAAGAAAATTGGGCTCGCTGTTTGCCTGTGTCTTTTCTCTTTTTGCCCCCTCCATTGCTCTCTGAATTCAAGCCTGTACTATCTGATGTCATTTCACGGTTTCCGGTCGTGTGTTTTTCATACTATTTTCCGATTCACGGGAAAAATCCTCGAGTAGTGGAGTACCTCCCATGGGAGATACTTGGACTTCATCTCGTTGACTTGCGCCCCCAAGTAACGTATTTCCTCCTAAATCGTGCTTCTGAGTGTTCGCGGCGTTCAGGAGGTCCACCACATTAGACCACCTCGCGGGATTCATTTTGCCTTGACTCCCCCTCCAAATTCCTCCTAGCCCCTTCTCCCTTCGACGATTTTTTTCGTGCCTTGATAGATATAGCTGTTGCGTCCAGTGTTTTGGGTCGCACTTCCGTCCTACCTTTCTCGGAAGTCGGATCGTTTTTTTCTCATCTACCGAGAATGAAAGTCCGCCCCGTCTTCCCTCCCTCTTTGCTTCCCCCCCGACAAGTCGAGTTTGTTTCCTCTGTGACTGAACCTCCCCCCCCTATTTTCT
>Ga0179593_1488600_pt1 | contig 10696 bp, 9 predicted proteins | sample CZODoug2_1_08_16_FD_185931 | JGI IMG/M metagenome (GOLD analysis project Ga0179593, IMG submission 185931) | Vadose zone soil fungal communities from Angelo Coast Range Reserve, California, USA - CZODoug2_1_08_16fungal (PacBio error correction) | ecosystem: Environmental > Terrestrial > Soil >... | reverse complement strand
TTTGACCTTTTCTGACTAGCTTTTCAGCCGTTTTGCTCCAGTTAAGTGTGGTTGGCCTACCGGTGACAAGAAGGGTTGCTGGTGCAGCAGGAACAAACCCCCTCACTCGTTTTCCGTTTCCAAATGGGCCGCTTCCGCCATATATCGAGGTAGACTTTTTTTGCTATAGCATATCGGTGATTTTTTTTTCCACTCCCGACTCCCGCCGTCAACTGTTATTAACCTCAAGTACGACCCACGTTCTGGGAAGTGCCCACGCAGTTCGGCATTTTCTCCTTGGATTGAGTTTTTTTTAGTGCAAACACCGGTTTTTCACCCCCCCTCCCCCTCACCAACCTGTTTTTCCGTCCTGAAACGCGGGATACGGCGCAGTCGCGCATCGGCTTTCCCCCTCCGACGTTGAGCTCGATTTGCTCCGACGCCGATCCATGAGAGTCGCATGAGTTTAGCCGGCGTTTTTGGCTTCGGGTTGGAACACCTCCCGTTTTCTCAGGCCATTGTTCTTGGCCGACAGTTTTTGCCAACGTCGTCCGTCAAGTGTGGCGGCGGGAGAGCTTTCTCATGGAGGCAAGATAAAGGAGATGGTTTTTTCTGCGGTTACACTAGTGGCTTGGACGGTTGACAGCGGTCCGATGGAATCTCGTTCTGGACAACCTCCTCCTTCAGCAAACTTGAATCCTGCTCCGCTCGAGTTTGGAAGCCCAAGTTCTCTCTTTTCTGCGATCCTTTCAACCACTCACTCCCCGTTGATCCTACCCTTCTATCTTTTTGCAAAGGCCCCGCCTTTCTTGGCCCCGGCCAGAGATAATTCGCTGCTGCCAAGTGATTTGTGCCTCAAAAAAACACCTCACTTCTCCGGACCCCATGTTCCCCTGGAATTACGCGCAGGACGCGATGTTGATTTCGGCAGTCTCCCCGCCCCAATTTCTTCCGACGGGTTTTTTCGCGTTTAATGCCACGATTTTCTACTTTCAGGTCGGAATTAATGGCGCCCCCAAATACAAAGATTGATCCCCGACATTGTGCGAGTCGCCTGTGCGAACCCTGTTTCTCGGCTCTTGTTTTTGGGTTTTGACCACCATTTTCTTTTTTGTCGAGTTGGGTTATCTGGCGAGTTGTTGTGGCCGCAGCCAAGCGCACTTCAAGTCAATATTCTAAGAGTCTCTGTCCCGTTCCTTTTGTAGAAACAGGCTTTGATCCGTCCCCCCCCTTCCAAATAAGATTTAGTTTCCAGATAACAAAACCATACAAAAAAAGAAGGCTGAATTACTAGTTGGAAATCTCACCCAGACCCCTAGGCTCAAACGAAAAACACCCCCCTTCCCCCTCCCTTTCGCGCCCTTGGTATCCCTACGGCCCCAGTGTTAGCGGCGCCGGGGCCTGCGGCTGTAATCCCCCGAGCTGGTCCTTCGGCGCTCGTTTTCCCCTTTAAAGGAAGATCCCTTGCGGCCCCCGATCACCATTCCCCCCCCTCTCCCACACATTGATTCCCAGGCGATTGAGCTTAGTTTCACCGAAACCCCGATTTGGGGCTTGGATTAATAAGCTGGGTTCGTTGCCCTTTACTTCTCCCTTGACACTGTCAGAGTGTGGGATCATTCCGGTGCGCCCCCGTCACGTATTTTCCCTCGTTCCCTTTCCTTACAATCTATCGTCTTTAACTGCTGGTGGTGCCCTTTGCAAACATGTTGCTCCGCCCCCAACCTGGAACCCCTTCTTCTTTTTTTGGCGTGATTTGAAAGTTTATCTCTCCAGACAAGAACCTACCCCGGTAAGAGGTCCCCCCTGGCTTGTCCAGTCTTTGGGTCAATCTCATCTTTAAATGTTTCCTTTATAGAATATAAGTGCTTCGATAATCCGGTAGAAGCCACGACTCTGCGCGCAGGGCGTCTGTAAAAGCGGACTCCCCCCACTTGGCAAACAAATTCCCCCATCTAGACGCCAGAGGTTTCCCTTCACTCTTCGCCAATCGACCAAGCTAGCTTGTGCAGAGCGTCCCCAGCGCTCGCCCCCCTTTTATCTTCCCTGGTTCATCACTTTTAGCTCCCATATCAAGAGAGATCTTTTGCCATTTTACCAAGTCCTCCCTTTGATGTCCGTTTTGGGTTTTTTAAACCTCTCTCTTTAAACCCTGTTGTGAGAGAGATGGTTAGTAAACCCATAGCCCCCTCTACCCCTCCCCCCCTTCTCTTCACTTTTGCAGCGTTACCCGTCTTGGATTGCAGGGCCCCCTAGAGGAACCATGAGACCCCTTGACTTGGTTGCCCGTTGAGCTTTTCGCTTCCCCGCTGATGGTAGATTGCCCCTCGTGTCAGACTCCCCTGGGCTCTATATTGTTTACTCTCTTTCCCCAGGTGTTGGTGGTTTTCATACGATTGGTTAAGGGTCCAGTGGTCTTCTACTTCACCGAGTTGAATACCACTTCTATTCCCCGGCCTATATGAGGGTAATGACAGAAGGTGGTTTTGCAGTTCCCCCCCTGCTCCGTCTTGCATCCGTCTCCTTCCCCTTCAACTCACTACTTTCCCCCCCTCCCGTTCCTGATTGTCGTCACAGTTTTCGAATGGACCCCCACTTTCTTCAAGATATCCCCGCCCCTTAGTAACTATCTTATTGGTAGAAAAGCCCCATTTTTCCCCCCCCCTCTGTTCCAGAGTGTTTCGTAGTATGACTTCAGCGAACCACATTATTTCTAGCCCCCCCCACACCAAACCCCCCCCAAATTCGGTAATGTATCTGAAACTGTATATTGTGTCCATCACCCCTTTGGCTCATTTGATTTGTCTCCGCTTTACTCGACCTCTTCACGCGCACGAGCGTCCAGGAAGTCGCCAGTAACCCTCCGCTGTTGGCTCCCTCGATTCCGCTTTTCTCTCGAGCAACACTGAGGTTAGTAAGGTCTCCCAAGGGGCCGTACGGCCCTTTCCTTCTGTTTCCGGGCCCTTTCTGTTTGTCGTCTTCCCTTAAGTTTTCAATTATTTGGGTTTTTCCCTTCTTTTCCCTCCCTTCCCCAACTCTGTGAACGGGACCCCCTCTCGGTTATCCGGCTTAGAATATATGCACATGATCAGTCGACTTTTTGGCACACTTAACTCCGCCCTATACCCACTTCATGCCAATGGTTGTTTCCAGCACCCCCTTCCACACCCCCGTAGCCTACTGACGCGGAACAGGTGTCGAAGAGCGACGCTCAGGGATCCGTCTCCCCGTTGTTTTTTTTTCTCCGGACGCTTAATCCGATAAACGAAATCGTTGGAGACCACTTCCCCCTCTACGTCGACCCCTGCCATTACCTCCACCTTTCCTTTCCTTCGCGCGTAATTTGCTCCCTTCCTTTTCAGCATTCGGGAATTTGTCCAAAGTTCTTGTTTTTATTGTGCCGCAATCAATGGCCCGCTTCAATTAGCTCTTGGAACCCTAAGAGGAGTTCCACCCGATTTCTCTTCCTCTGATGAATTTGTCCCGGGGAGATTTTTAAGTTGGCTCATGATCCCCCTTTACCACTTTTAATCTCCAGACTCGGCGGGCTCCCTTGTTAAGAGGTATTTAGAAGAGTCCAAGAAGATGCGTAGCTCATCCCCCCCCTTCACCCCCCCTCTGGATGTAACGGCACCATTATCCTTGTCGACCATGTTACCCCCATTCCATCTATACCCACGTACGGGGAACGGTCGACAACCCCTCTTTTCGCCACTCCTCCACACATGGCTTTTTTTGACGGGGCCGCGCCCGCACCCCAACAGTCTTTACACGCGTAGCGATAGTGGATCTTTTCTCCTGCGCCCCCATTCCCCTCTTTCCCCAACAGCTGATGAGTTTCGTACGACTCGTTATTCGAGATAGCGCCAGAGTTTAATGCCCTGTCGCCACTTGTTGTTACGTCTGTGCCCCCCTGTTAAATTTTACCCCCAGCCGCGTTTTCTTTATCCTCCCCAATGCAGCCTTACGCCGCTAAGGCCTTCCCTTTTTCCTCCTTTTCGCTAGCCCCCTCCCCCCCCCGTGAATGATTTCTTATTTGGCGATAAGCATAGTTTCTTATCGGGATGACCAAACCGATGCCTCCGCGTTGAGACGCTCAGTCGTCTTTTCTTTCCTTCTCATAGCGCCGCCCATTCTTAACCGAACAGATTGTTTGTTGCGCTGGCCAGCCGGCCCTCTGGCACTGCCAACCCGTACGACTGGGCTTTCTTCCGTTACGGTCCTTTAGCCTCTTTTTCCCCTCCACCTGGTTTTTTTATCTAGATCTAGGAGCAGTCGGGCAGCCGTCTCCCTGGGACGATGTTGGGTTCGGACCGGTGGTTGCCCCAGACTTTTTTTTTCGTCTCCCTAGTTCCACAAAAACCCCTCCCACATCTGTCCTTTCCGTTTGCCCTGGGCCGGCTGCTTCTTCCGCCCATTCCTGAACTCACGTCGCGCTCTCCTTCGCTTGTGGTGTTCACTCACGAGACAACCTTCCTTCTATTCGCCCCCCCCCTTTCCTCCCTTTGGAATTAGGGCTATAAAAAAGGCGCCACGCATTTTAGCGGCGGCTAAGTTCGTTGAGATCGGTCCCTATTCCTTCCGGCACAGCCGTCCCCCCCCGGAGACCCCTGACTTTTCCTTCTATCTCGCATTCCCCTCTGATCGGATGCTAAACTCATTGGCCTGTTGAGCTCGACGTGGTTGTTCCTTCCCCCCAACGCCGACAATTTCGCTTGAGCGTCAAGGACTGTTTCTTTCGGTCCCCCTTTAACCATTTGTTGCGCTGCTCCCTACCTTTTTTCCCCAACGACGGCCGTATTTTCGGCGGGTGTCTTCGAAGGCGAAGGCTGAGCGTGCAGGAGCTTTTGGGTACAGCCATCGTTTGTGACCTGGTTTGGAGCGCGTCCAAGTTCCCTTCCATCTTTTTTTTCGGCCCCGTTTCGGAGACAAATACTAGAACGGAAGCCGTGAGTACAAAAAACCGCCGGACTATTAACTCCCAACGGTCATTCGCCGAGCAACCTTTTTTTCCCACCCTCGACGCCGACCCCCCCCCCTCTCTCGAAATTTTCTCTTTTTGCCACAAAATTCCGCAGCAGATAGGGCCGGCCCGGATAATTTAAGGCTTGATCCACCAGTTTCTTGATGTCCACCCCCAACCATCACTTCTCCTTCCACCTTCAGAAACCCTTTGGCTAACAATTGAAAGTACGTCGTCCCCCATTATGGTGCCGTTACATCCACCCTTAGATAGCTGGGGGGGAGTGAATTGGTTAGCTTTAATTCTTCCTTTTAACCGTTTTTTTTCAGGTTCGTTATCCTTTTGTCGGCTACCCAGATCATATGATCATCCCTTTTTCGCGCGCTCGGTCCATTTCCTGCGCTATCCGGGGGTTTGGTTTACCTGCCCCCCCTTGCTTTCAGAGTTTGTTTATTCCGACGTTGAGGTTTTGTGGAAGACGCCCCCGAGATCATTGTGTCCCATCTTGGAGAACCGATGTGCTTACCCCTGCTTTGCCGTCTTATCCCCCACCGGCTCCCAGAGACCACCCCTCCTTCTGCCTAGAGAAAGACCCTCCTCCCACGGCCCGCGCTGAGGCAATGGTCAAACGAAAAACCAGGCCCCTTGACCAGTCACCCTGGTACCGGACATCAGGTTTGCGGGCCGGGTCCTGTTTATTCTTTTTCATCCAACAGCTCCCGGGTTTCCCCCCCCCTCCCTTTTTTCCGCGTCCCCTCTCGTTCTCCCCGTCCTTGCCAGAGGCGCGTCTGAGTAAGGCGGTCCCCCCCGCACCTCAAAGCCCCCAAATGTGACCTGACTCTGAGCTTTCACCCGCCATTAACGACCTTTTTGTTGGTTTTTTTTACTTGCTAGAAGTACCTTTTTCCTGCGCCGTCAGTACTAGACCCGCGTTCCCGTGTATCACTTTTGATTAGCGGTGTCCCTGCCACCGCTTTTCTCGTCCCCGTCAGGGCTTCTTTTCCCCCCCCTACTCCCGATAAAATTGCTGGTGGTGCATTCGTCCCACCATGTGCTCCGACAATTCGTCGGAGCTTTGAATGAGTGATGGTCATTCGAATCCACAGCCGTTTTTTTCCCCTTCCTTTTCCCCTCCAACCCCCTTCCGCTTTCCTTTTTTCCCCATCTCATCTGTAATGGCGGCTTCATAGTGATCGGATCAAAGCGGTGGTTCTAGACGGCCAACTGCCTTTAGGCGCCCGCGTCGCCCAGCGACCGACACCTGCAACCATTTTATAGTGACCATTCCCATCTTTCTCGGACATCTCTGCCATCACCCCTCCGCCTTTTTTCCGAGCGTCCTCCGCGCTTCCCAGGTCATTCGGGTCATTTGTCCCTGTTGGGGGCGCTTGCAGTTCCTCCCTAGCAGATTTGAAACCAGTCACCTCCTCCCTTGGTGGTCAATCTTCTTGGTGGTACCTGTCCCACGAACCCTCTCTTCCTCCCCCCCCCGTGTTTGTTAGTCTGAGATGTCCCCCTCGCAGTGAACAGGCACTTTCTAACCCCTCTTTGCGCGATTCTTTATGCAGGCGCCCCCCCCAGTATGAGTTCACCCATGGACACGAATTTCTTTTTTCGAAGAGCGAGGTTTCGCTCTTCCCCACGATTTTTTTTTCTATTGGCAGCTTCGAGAACTTTTCTATATTGTAACAGATGAGGGTTGCCCCGGCGTTTTCCCTCCTTCCCTTTTCTCGCCTTTAATTTCTTCCCCCCTGTGGACGTACTTAAGTCATCGTGATCGATCAATTATCTTTGATATCCGCCGCCATTTCCCCTATGGAGATGGCCCCTCTTCCAAGAATTTTTGAAGCTGAAGACTGGCGCGTCTGTTTCTTCCGTCACTTAACTCCCTCTTCCCACCTCACGCCTCCTTTCCTTCCTGTCTTTCGCCCCGTTTTTCGTAATACCCCCCGCCATGTTATCGAAGATCTTTTTACTGCCTTACTCCTGGTTGAGAACCGGACTTGGTGCACGCTATCAATTGCTCCACACTTGAACTCGTGGTCTTTCCGTCTGACCTCCTTCGGACCCCAGCTACCTTATTCCTCACACACACCCAACTCGTGATGGATCGGTCGGTTACCGACACACGGCATCTCCTGTGCAATAAAATCTTTTTTTACTTTTGATCGTGTTCCCTCCCTTCATCTCAGGCCGTCGTCCTTTCATTGCGTAAAGATCTGCGGTAGTCGATGCCCACCGAGCTGTTTTTAGGAAACGATAGAATGCCTCCCGCGTCCAACACTGATGGCCTTTCCTTCGCAAAAAGGGCCTTTCTGTCGGTAAGCTCTGTAGTACCGAAGGGCCTCCTCCTTGGCGCTTCCCATTAGTCGTTCTTTTGGTTCTCTTGTTTCGGCCCTCCTCCTGTCAAAAGCTGTTAATTTTGACCCGGGGGGGGGGGCCACCCCCCATTATACATTATTATATTAACCTGATAAGTAGAGCTGGCGGACAAACCCTCCCAACTCCTTCCGCCCCACCCCACCTCGTCACCTTTCCCTGGTGTTGCAGGTTAAACCACATCACAACCGTACACTAGCAGCCGAGGACAGCCTTTGACCTCCAGTGATAATAGTTGAGTATCGTCCTCCATCCCCACCTTAAACGGTTTCTACCACCCCCCATCGTGGCATTCACCTCCTTCTCCCGCAATTTTACTTGCGAACTGCCTTACGACTCACATCCGTCGGCGTAATTTGTTCTCACGTAGCACCCCACTTTTTGACGGAGCGTGTATTCTTTCTCCTCCCCAAACGTTCCAATCATCCTTCCCTTATCTAGGCTTTTTCCCCCCCTAAGCGGCGGCTTTGTGAAAAAAGAAGATAATTTCGCTAATCGGTCGATGTTAAGTTTTCTTAGTCTCCGGTCCGCCCTTGTAAAATTCATCTGACAAGAATCCGGAGTCAATTGCTTACGTCGAGTATGATATATGCCGAACCACTTCCTATGAAGGGAACTTAGCTCTCAACACTCACCCAGGTGTGCCCCACCCCCGTCACCCCTTCCTTGCCGCCTCATTTTTCTCCATTCTCATCTCTTCCCGGCCCGCCCACCACGTTGACGGCACGGTCTGTCAAAAATATGGTCACTCGCACAAATTGCGTTGAACGGGTGCCCCGAAGCAGTGACAAACGAAGTAGCTCAAGTTTTCCTTTGTCTTCCCTTTCTGCCGTCGACCCTTTCGAGAGTCAAGATGTTTTTTCGCATCATCAGGACTTCGAGATCTCCTCCCCGCGTTCGCGTCGCCCGTAAGGTCATTGTACCAACGCTGCCCGCGCCGCTCCTCCCAATTCATAAAGTATCTCAGCTCCTCTCTCTGGAGACCATTTTTCCCTTCAAGCATCCTCCAAGGCATTTACTTTAGAGGAGATATTGGGGAGGAAGGGTTGAACCCTCCCTCCGCTCTTCTGCGGAGCGCTACTTTCCCTTTTAGAAGGAGCCTGGATAGGGAAGGTATGCCGGCACCAGGACAACGGTGACTGAAGATGTGTTTTTTTTTGAATTCGCAGGCACAACTCTTTGCCCAAAGGAGTAAGAACCCCGTTGTACTGGGCTACTGGCCCCCCCTCGGGCGGATCCGTTGATAGATTTAATAATACATCATTGTTTTGAGCAGATCTACGGAGGCAGCTTTCAGCCGATCCCAGTCGGGAGTTGGGTTGACGCCGGTTGGCACTAAGGTTTGGCTTCTGCCTGGAACACCAACACATCTGTCTTTCGGTTCCTGGCTATCTTTCTAGGATGTTTTCCCATCTCCTGACGGCAGAAATAGTAGCCGTCTTAGAATGGATTGGTGGTTTCCCCCCCACAACTCCAACCGTAACCTTATTCTTCCCATCCTCCTCCTACTTGGGCAATTGGTTTTTGAAGCAACCCTCAACTTTGACACGCAGGTTTGGCGGCGGCTATTCTCGTTCGATCTTCGCTGCATTATTGCTGAGATTCCAGGACCGTAGACAGTAACACACTTGCGCACGCCCTGAACGGTATTAGGCTCGATAAATGCCTGGCCGCCGTGAACCCCTCAAGACGTTGCTCACGCTAGACGAAGTAAACATCCTCTTTTTCTTGAGAGCAGTTTTGTTCGAGTCTTTGGGCACCCGTTCCAACACCGCATGCATTTGGGGCGCTGAGGCCGACCAAGTTTTTGAAAAAGGACAATTCAGTAAACCGTGGCTGAGGGGAGCACCGATTCAAGTGCAGGACAGGAGAGTTTCTTGGGGTAAGCCATTTTGGGTTCGTTTGAGAGAGATAATTTGTGCGGCCCGCGGCCTTAGGCTTCCTAGAAGGACAGGCAAAGTGAATCCCTAGATTTATGATAGTCTTTTTCAAAGTTCAATATTTTTTTTTTTTTTCTCGAGACCAGATCAAATTTAGAAGCAGACGCGCCCCCGCTGATCGTCCCATCTATCGGTTTGCCAAATTCCTGCCGGATGATGGTCACCGAGATAATTGCTGCTTTCCCCTGAGGCCTCCCGGAAAAACATAGGTCCCTGCGGGACCCTCCGCCATTGGCTTGCCCAAACTTACGCGCATTTGATTTGATCGGTAGTTTTTACGATCAGACGTCTGAGCCGGGGTGTTAATGCAACGATTTGTAAGCAATGTCGTCCGGTCCACCTCCCCGATTTGCTATGCCATTGTGAGACGCGCTCTTGCACCGGCTTCCGCTCGGCTTTAGTATACTGTTTGATGGGTACGGCCAAATGCTTCCGGAGTGGGTATTCTGCCGACGTTGAGGGTGTGGCCGCGCAACAGAGAGACTAATTGAAATCTCTTAAGCCTACCACGTCTTTTTTTTTTTTTATTCCCAGAGAATTTTTGATATGCCTGAGTCCGAACCCCGTACCCAAAAAAGAAGGAGGACTAGGAACCTGGGACCTAGTCCCGGTATTCCCCTGCGGGTTAAACTGAAAAACGCCTGACCGACCCCGCGCCCTTGGTCTCAATTAAGGAAATCGTTTTTTCCGGGCCGCCGGTTCCCGGCTGCTCGTAACAAGAGCGTTGACGCAGGCGTCTCCCGCCCTTGCGCCGTCCTTCGTACGGAAAACCAACTTCAAATGAAACCCCTTTTGATGCCAAAGGCGGCTGTTTTTCTACACCATCGAACTTTGTGTTTTGGGATGTGATTCTAGAAGTTAAGTTTTCCTGTCGCTCTTTCTGGAAAGGACACCAAGGTCTTAAGTGGGTTATTCACTTTTGTCCGCGGTCGGCAGACTGAAGGAACATCTCCTGGGCTTATTACAATCTCCCTCAACATTTCTGGGGTGCCTCTAAAAAACAATTGCCCCTCCCACAGGTTCCCGGATTCTGCGTCTTTTTTTATGAGTGCTTTTCCAGTTTTCTCTTTCCCATGAAGAAGAGAAAGAGCCCCCAGCGGCAAAACATGCCCCTTTTCAGTAGTGGGCCATCTCTGTAGCGTCTCCTCGGGAGATACGTGATAGGATCCAAGATCTTTTTGTTCCGTTTCCTCATAAGTGAGAGCCCCGGTCTTATGACCCCCTTACGCCCACCTTTATTGGCAACCCACATTTTTCCAATATAGACTTTTTAGTCTTTTATCTTCCGTATCCCATCGACACGCATCTTTGTTCCCTATCGCATCGCGCCTTCCCCCCGTTCATTCGGGTCTCCCATCTCTTTTTCTGCCCATCCACTAGCGAGACGCTCGTTCCCCAAGCAAATGCTTTCAACTTCGATTGGGGTAGCACGACG
>Ga0179593_1400287_pt1 | contig 10696 bp, 8 predicted proteins | sample CZODoug2_1_08_16_FD_185931 | JGI IMG/M metagenome (GOLD analysis project Ga0179593, IMG submission 185931) | Vadose zone soil fungal communities from Angelo Coast Range Reserve, California, USA - CZODoug2_1_08_16fungal (PacBio error correction) | ecosystem: Environmental > Terrestrial > Soil >... | reverse complement strand
CCTCCGATATGTTCTGTTTGTTGTCGTTTTTCTCCCGGCCCTATACCACTACGTCGTCTTGGGTGTTTTGCAGCCACAGGGCCGGGGATTTGGAAGGGGTCTGATCGCCACTCCTTTCCGCCGAATGGTCGCAGAATGCCTCTTTTATTCTTCTACAGGAATCGTAACTTCTCCCCGGCATGTCCGAGGGCCCCTATATCCCTATTACTGATTTTTACTTTCTGGGCCGTCCCCCCTTGCCGACCTAGAATCCTTTTTTTCCTGGTGGGACTGAAACCGGAAACTATTTGTCAATGGGTCTTTTCGACTTTGTTGATTTTGGCGAAGCGGCCCAGACGCATGTCCTTTTGCAGACCTGGTTACTCGGAATTTTTCCTAGTTCCCACAAGCTCTGCCTTTACCTATCGTTGGGACGTCCCTCCCTTTAGTCTCCCGTTGTCCATTTACCCACGCGCCTCACTGATTTCCTCGACCTTTATGTTTTCACCGCCTAAACCTCTATAAAGTAGCCCCAATCCTTATCCGGCCTTATCCCTCCTTGGTTTCTTCCCTTCTAATTAGATTCGTCAGTCGTGATGAGTCCTGCTTTCCAGCCCTCGCTTGTCGTCCGGCAAGTCGTCTCACGCTTCCCTGTCTCCCATCCTCTCCTTTTTTCTCAGATTTTCCTTCTCCCTTAAGCGAGACTGTTTTACCTCTGGAAATGACAGCCTTTTTCCCATGCGGGTCTGTCGGGAGGGCTCGTTCGTGGGATCTTGGAGTCTCCCCGCTCTACGGCTTGCGGAAGCGACGCCGGCTCTTCGATTCTACTTCTTTCTTTGTCCGCGCTTCCGCCCTGCACTTTGCACTTGCCTTTCAGTTCAGCACCGTGCGACTGATCGAGGGGAGGTCGGCTTTGGCATCTCCGACCATTCAGTACTCCGTCAGACCATTTTTTCTCCTCTATCTGCCTTCCGGCACGTTTTCCCTCGTTGTGGCCTCGCTTGTGTTTGGCGACGATGTGCTGTGTTCCTTTTTTGGCGATCGTTGGGAAATCCCCGTTTCTTTTTTCACGGTTTCATTCTTTTACTTTCGTCCTTCTTAGTGCTCCTACCTTTCCCATTGCGGGTTTTCGCTCCTGATGCCCCCGCGTAAACGGGCCGTCGATAAAATTTTAAGATTTTCTTTTCTCTTTTTTGCCGTTCCGACTCAAAGTTGCGTCTCTCCCGTTCTTCCTACCCTCCTCTTATTGAAAGGTTTTACCCCCCTTTTTTATTCTCCTACTCGTCCCGATGATCGACCGGTACCGGTCCGATGGTGTCTCCATCGCCTTGACCGCCACTAGGTTGTTCTTTTATATGATCGACGCAGGCACAGTCCTTTCTTTGCCAGTATAGACAGCCCTTTCCTCCTTCGCATTCGACGCTGGACGGCAACCCCCCCGTTCTCCTTCCCGGCTTTTTCTCTTTCCCTACTGCGCGGACTAATTCCAGACGAAGAGGACCCTTGGCTGCAGTGCTCCGGAATCTTCTGCTCGAGAAGCGTTTCTCTTTTTTTTCCTGCTCAATTATCCTTATCGATTCTTCATCCGCCTACTTGGCTGTCTTATGTTGCTATTAAATTTCTGATGGGATTTCCCCAAACCAGGCGTCATCATGTTGTTTATTCCGAACTACAAATTCTCACCTCTTTTCTCGTCTCTCTTGCTTTCCGGCTATCCCCAAAATGATCCCCGGCTTAACATTTCCAAAATGTTCGGTCATTCCGACGAGTTTAAACCGGCCGGGTACGCCTCTTCGGACCTCAAAACCTGATCTTTTTATGAGCTTGTTCGCAGTTTTTGGTTCGCTTGAGACGATCCTTTCCAGGAAAACCCCCTAAGGTGATTACTTTTTTCAGAACTTCTGCGGACCGGCCTCCCTACTATTGCTTCCAATTTCCCTGGCCGGGAGTAGTTCAAGACCCTCACAGTCGTCAATCCTCCGATTTGTACCTGTTTCTACGGGGAATAGGCTCCTCCTTTCCACTTATACGGGGCTTATACTTTATTTCTCCGGCTTGGTTCATCGAGGCGTGAGTCTGCTAATTTTTTTTTTTTTTTTTCTGATTTCGTTCGGCCGTGAGTGCACCCCCTGAAAAGATAGACCCCTCTTTGATCTTCTTTTCTCCTCCTAGGACCTATCATGTAGATGTTGACCGCAGCGTTTTTCAGCCTCACTTGTATACCTGCAAGTCTTAAGGTCCTGTTGAAATCTGGTCGATACTCTTTGTTCCAGTTTTCCTGCTTTCTGAGCCCCTTTCCAGTTTAGACTCTTTTAGCCAATCATCTTCTCATGTCTCCCCCCGCGAGTGCGTTCACCTATCCCCCCTCCCTTTGATAGGCGCGATATGTCATGCCCAAAAAGGGTCAGGTCTGGGAGCCAATTGCGACATCCTCTCTTTTCCCCTATCTACGTGTTGTTGTTTTTCTCTCTGTCTCCATTTCCTCTTGAAATTCTTGTCGATTGCCGTCTCTCTTTTTTCAGTCTATTTTTTCCGCCCTCTCTACCCGGGCGATATGTTCTAACTGGCCTTATTCCCGACGCCTCCCTTCCCCGGATCCCCCAGTCATTTTCTTAGACGACCTTCTGCAGTCCTCTATTTTCCATGGGTTCCCGTTGAGGGCCGTCTGAGTTCCGTCCCTCTCATGCTTCCGGCACTTTTCTCTTACGATGCGACCATTTTAGGATACCTTAAGAACGCCAAACCTTCCTCTTACTTGTTCTTTGCCTGGACCTTTGCTCTGACCACGCCGTGCTAAAGCCCATACTCTTGGGACCTTTCTTGGATCCTCTCCCTACCCTCGCCACTTTTTCCCCATGGGCCTGGTGAATGGGTCCTGAACTACTTCTACCTTCCCTGCTTTCTTGATCCATCCTATAGACCCCTACGTATACCCGTCCCCGCTAGAAGTTTATGAATCCATCGCCCTTCTTGTTATGCCCTGGCGCATGATGTGCTGCCCGCTCTTGGCCCCTTTCGTGATTTTCTTCCCGTCGGAGAATTCGTTTTGTCCTCCTTTCCCCCGTTTTTTTAACGGACCTCTTTTTCCCTTTGGGATCTGGTGCCCTCTTGAAAACCCGAGACTGAAACCTCTACCAGGACGGATCTCAACTTCGTATGTATGCGGGCGGCTCCTCATGTTCACGTGAATGAGAAACGCGACTTTCGTCCTAGGGCACTCCTCTGGCGTCACTTCTGCAGAACTTTGACTTTCTCTCCCTGGATTCGAAATCTAGCGGATTGAAACCAAACGCCTTTCTCTTATGCATTTCCATCGTTGGCCTTGCTCATTGGAGCTTTTCTGTCTTTATCCTTGCAGCCAGTAAGCCTTAGTAGAACTGCCCCTTTTCCTTTTTCCCCCTTTCAAACCCCTGAGGAGATACCTTTAGCGAATCGCCTGATCGAGCCGCACGGTTACAAACGGTAATAGACTTTTTTTCTGAGAACTACGCCGACTCTTTTTCATGATCTCGATCCCTTCTTCAGAGACGATTTATCTCTACCGCCTGAGACGAATTTATGGGAAGTGATTACTTGTCCCCCTTGACTCCGGAAGAGCTTAAGCTCACGCCCCAAGTAACCCCTCTCAATTGATCGTAAGCAAGGTACGTGGGCCCCTCATCTTAGTTTTCAACATTAATTCTGCCCCCCCCCTCTAGACTGGTGGACTATGGCGCCAGCTCAGGGTCGTATCCTATTCCTCCTCTCCCCCTCCTGCTATAGGCGGGCTCGCTTCCTTTTCCACCCGTTGCGCGAATCGTCCTCCATACCGTAGATCTTCTCATGAATTTGCTCCAGGTGCGATTGCGGGCGCGAAGGTCGCGAACAGAGGCCCTCCTCCCGGCCATTCCATTGTTCTGTTATCTCGCCCTTTGAGTCCCCCAGGGTCTCGACGTCTTAACGATGAATGAGAGGTGCGGTCCGTTCGTCCCTTTAATCTTTCCGCTTTTCCCGCTCCGATTTGAGGAGGGTCCTGCTTATTCACTGAGGAATTTATTACTCTTTCTGCCCTGCTGGAAGGTTTCCCTTGAGGTATTTAAGACTCTTCCTTTTCTTTTCTGGACTATTCCGGTGATATACCATGAATACTTCGTTTTTCAATTGCGCGTGTGTTCAATTTCTTTTACACTGCCTTTGCCGGATCCCCCAACGCTCTTCAGCGAGGTTTTTTTTTATGATAAGAGCGCTTCAGATCCCCCAGCAAGGGAAAAATTCCAGCGCCCACTCTAGACAACCCCACCTCCCCCCCGATTCGCATCCTCCCCCCAACACTCCTTTTCCGGTCGACCCCCCCCCATCCTTGACCACTGCCATCCCGTCCCCCCTCATGCTCCGAGCTTTTCCAGCCGGGTTCTTACACTCTTTTTCATCCAGATCGGCGCGGGACAGTTCTTAGTGCTTGCGCTCACCTTCCCCTTTCCCCCTATCGGTGGCGTTTCCCACCCACCCCTCCGTTCTTTGAGGCTGTCCTATTTTTTTTTATCTTTTCCTACTTGTTTGAGATGATGGCGCCCCACCTCAAAGGCTTTGGTTTGCAGTTTCCACCAGGGCCGTTCCTTATTGCCCGTTCAGCCCTGGTCGCCGTCCTCTCTTGATTTGGCTCTTACCTCCCCCGGTTTTTTTTTTTTCAGTTTCTCTTTTAGAAGCTCCTATGAGGGTTGACTAGGGTTCTTCCCGCGAAGAGCTCTTTTTTTTTTCTGCCAACGGTAAAATGTCCTTGTTAGTTGCCTTCGATCGGGCTTTATGAGACCGATCCTTTTTTTTTTTCCGTTAAGACCTTCGGCGGAAGTTTGTATCGTTTTCCCCTATGCAACTGTCAACTCTGGGCGTTGGGGACATTATTCTCTCTTCGTCCTCCAGCTCCCTCAGGACCTCCCTCCTCTCATTATGGGAAGGCCTAATCTCATCCCCGGTACTATATTTCTCCCCACTCCTTCCTTTTCGATCAGCATGTCGCCTGTCCTCTAAGGCTTCATTTATTTTTTCAGCCATTCTGTCTTTCCACGGCGCACTTTTAGGATCCCCAGCCCGAAGCATCTATTCTAGAGTTGACTGCGAGGGGGTCCCTTCCCTGTATCGGCCATCTCCAGTTCAGTTTTTTTTCACCGAATTTTTGGATCCCGGTCCTTTTTCCGTGCGTCAAGCCGAACGCTTCTCCTGACGTTTCTTTTTATACGTGACTCAGTTGCTCTTTCGTTTGTCGCTTTGGACAGACCTTGCCGCTCGCCCGGTCCTTCATGACCGCTTCGGTTGATGAATTCTGCGAGACTGCTTTACCTTCTTTCACTCTCTTCCCCCTTCCTCGTGGTTTTGACCCGATTCGGGTGGGAGACCCGAGTTTTTTTTCACAACGTCTCGTTTCTTATCCTTTGGTGACTCTCACTCGTTCGTTGTACGGGGGGCTGGCATTCGCCGGACGTTCGCCCTCCCCGCATTTGTTTGCTCTTCTCCGTTTTCCTGCCATTTACTTTGCTCCCCTTCAGTTCGGATGATTCGCAGTGCCTACTCTAAATCGGCGCGGTCTCGGCTGTCGGTTTCCCTTTGTCCTCCGGCCCCCTCTTTTGACCAGCTCCTCATTTCCTCCCTTCTGTGGTGAACGGATAGTGTTTTGGACCCCCCACGTCCTTCTTCCTTTCGACGGCCAGCTCCTCATTTCCGTACGGTACGGCCCCACGCGGGGAGGTCTTTGACCTTTCGTTTCGTCTTCACAGTCTGGGGCGGCATGCGCCGCCCTTTCCCTTTCTTTGATCGAGAATTCCCAGATCAGGAAGCTTCGTAACGACTCCTCCGGGCATTTTTAACTAACTTCAACGGGCTTGTCCTCCTTTCCCCTTTTTTCCTGGACCCGCCACTCCACTTCGGGTCCCACTCCTCACATTCCCCCCTTTTCCCGCCGCGTAACAACGGTACCTCATACGAAGGGGATTAGCGATTTTTTTGCAGTGCGTCCCTGAATTGCACTTCCCACACCAATTATAGAACTTGGCCGCCTGGCCTTTTCTATGGCGTCCGCCGGCTCGTCGACACGTCCCCACCAGCCGTCCGACGGAAGTTGTGAGCGTCGTTTTTCTTTTTAGCAACTTACCCTGGTCGGCAGTTGGTAGTAGATGGTCAGGCGTTCTGACGATGAGGTTGCCTGGAGGGGGCCGGTTGCAATTTCGAATAGGCCTCTCGCGAACCAGAAAGAGCCTCAGAATGCGCAGGTAGTCCTAAGCCCCTCCACGCTAGATAGTTCCCTATATGAATTCTGTGCTCCCGGAGTCCTTTTTGATACCTGTTTTTGCTTTTTTTGTGTCAGCCATCCCCAAACGACTTTCCCTGCGAGTGGTCCCCCCAAGATGATCGGACCCTCTACCACGGCTTTCCCCCTTCCTTGAGTCTGGACCCCTCTTTCGTACCGTTTGTTGTTGTTGAGACTTTATATTGGTTCATTTTGTTTCGGATCGTCGGTAGTCTTGGCCGCACTCCCTGCGGTGTACGATGCTTGGCCGAAAAATGGGCGACGCAGCCCCCCTGCCCCGGTCAGTCCGCCCGCTTTCAGCTTCGGCATTCCTTGAATAGAGCGGGAAAGGTGAGGCTTCCGCTTCCCTTTTCCCCTTGTTTCGGAAGGCCCGCCGATCGTCTTTCGGCATAGGTTCCTCCGGCCCATAACGCCCAAACTTCATCTAGTGTTAGATATTCACGCATGTCAGACCTCCTCTCCACCCAAGCCAGGTCATGGGATTTTTCTCTTCGTACCCCTAATCGGATTGCTTTTCTTTGGCACCGGGGTCGACATACTTCGGCCGATCTCCTGTTGACCTCCCCGGTCCGCCTGACTTTCTGGAACCTCATGTGTGCCAATCCCCTTTCGTACAACCAAAGCAAGGCCTACCGTTTTTTTTCTGAGGGGTGCGTGTGATGCCGAGTTGGTCCTGTGAGGAATCGTGTTCGTTAATTCCCCCCTGTTGAACTGGTTTGGGGGATTCTCGACGCTTCCGACCGGATCGCCGCATCCGCGGCTTTTTTTGATGCTTTCTCCCCCGATTCTGTCTTTTAGAGCCAGCAGACGATTCACGGTCCGCTCTTACTTTTCTTATCATGCCTCCAACTCCTGCTCAGGTCGCCGTTTGCGTTGCTCTTGAGCGGCTTCATCTCCTTCCCGGGATAGCCGTCCTCCCACCACGTGAGATGCGGCTCAGGGGCATGAGCACCAGGTCCTTTTGTCTCTGCCTCGCGCCTTCCCTGACAAAGGTCATCTCGGACCTGAGATGCGCCGCCGCTTTGCGCTTCGGCGGAACTTTACGAAGAGAGGACTGTGATCTCCTGACATCCCACGCAGTTCGTTCTGCGGCCGTGATTTTTTCCACGCTCCGTTTACGCGTTCTCCCTGGCATTTCCCCGTTTTGCAATTGCAAACGTGCACTTTGAGAGTTATCAGAAGCTCGAGGCCCCGAGATTTTAATCGTTGATGATTTTCTTTCTCTGGAAGTCGGAGCTGACGGAGCTTCCTCTGCTTACGCGCGGGAGACGATGGGGTTAGACACGAGAGATAGGTCGTCGGCTCCTCCACGCCGGCTCTTTTGTGTAGCCCTGGCTCGGCCCTCCCGGACCATCCTTATTTTTTTTTTGCTTTTCGAGAGGTAGTTTCATTGTATCGCTAGGTCATGCCCCTAGGATTGGCGGCCTGGCGCTTATGACCGCGTTTTGGCCAGCTGGGATAGCCCAGAGTCTGTAGGGACCAGTCCATCTCACATCTTACGGCCCTGCGGATCGATATTTTCATTTTGTATAGGAGATTTTGCTTAGTCGGGCCTTTATTTCGTTTTCCCAGACCTGCATCGATCCCCCTTAGGGTGGTCCCCTGACAAATATACCTAAAGGAATTGCTAAACGTAGTTTCCTCCAGATTAGTCATGATTCCTCCGTCATTTTGCCCTTTAACAGGAAGCTCTGCCTCTTCGCCAACATCACGAATCGCGGCCCTCCAAATTTCTTTGTTTGCTTTTTTCCCCTTACCCTCCTGCTATCCTGGTGCCACGCCTCCCCTGCTGAAAGTCTTCGCGGTCTGCTGATTCATCGGCGTGTGACCTGTGGAAAACTACCTTCCCGTGACAGTTCAGCTTCGTCAATCCCCTTTTTTTCCCCAGACCCCCCGGACCTGTTGATTGCTCTTGACCCCCCCCCCCCCCAGGTTCTGTGAGTCGGGTTTGCTTGAATCTCATGGTAAGAACTACGTTTTTGTTTTTTTTTGAGATGGCTCACCTACTTTTTCCCACCAGATCGGCTTTTGTTTTTCCCCCGGTGCCCCATCACAGTTCGGATTTAATTGGGACTCCGCATATCGCCGAACGGTACTTGCCTTGATTGATCAGCCAGCTTAATCCGCCCCTCTCCATCTTGCCTCCGCTCTCTCTGCATGGTATTTTTTTTTTCTTTCTGCGTGCAAAGCTTAGAGAGAGAAGGAGGGTGTTACGGCCATCCCCCTCTTTGCTGTTCTTGTGCGTTCTTGCGGTTGATTTTTAACCCCCTTCCTGCCTCCTTTGCTGGTTCAACCATTCGCTTGAGGTAGAGTTGAATCGGCTGCTCTTCATCTGCTTGCTCGTTTTTCTCACTTTAGGCATATGTGGATCCCACACGCTACCCCGTCTTTCTCGAGTCCTTGATGGAAGCTCACTTGCCGGACTCTAAGTCTCCCAATAAGTGACCGGCCTGCGAATCGTGCAGTTGGTCGTTCCGGACATGGAAGATGCCGTCTCGGCTGTCTTCTTGGTCCCTGCCCCCCCCTCCTCTCTTCTTTTTGAAAGGCGCCTTTGGCCTTATCGGCACTTCCCTGAACGACTCTCATTCATACGAGGTGCTTTTGAAAGGCGACCGCCACTGTTTTATCCTACGGAAATCTCCAATTTTCCTCCTGAAAGCATGGTGTTAGGCTGGACATATGTAAGAATTTTGTCCATTCTCCCTCTTCATTACTTTCCAGGATCAGACTCTGATAGAGAGACCTGCTTTTTTGGGCTGGCGCGCATGAGAGCAGACCGTGCCGAGAGAAAGTTTCGTCATCATGTCCCAGAGGGTTATGTCCTCCTCTAAGAAACTGCGTTCCTACGTCTACCATTTTTCCGACCGAGACGTTTCTTTCAACCCGTCTCCGTTGCGTGAATCGATCGGGTGTTGCGAAGACGAGCGGCTTGCTCATAACCACGTCACTGAGTTCCCTCTGCGTTCCTCTTTCCCCCCCGTTGTCTTTTCTGACTTAGGTCGGGTCATTTTTTCTTCAGCCTCCTTCCTTTTCTTCTTTTCCTACGCATAATTTGGGCTGCTGTCGCGCCTGAGAACCTTTCACGGGCGAGTCACTGTAGAGCTATTCGTCCAGATTTTGCCCAGTCATCTCCTTCCCATCTTCGGCTCTCGTTCGCCCTAACCTTCTTCTCTTCCTTTTCATTTCTTTCCTTCTAATTGTCCGATGGGAGAATTCACTTTGCTAAAATGGGGAACCCCACCTGTCACTCATTCGAGGTTTTTGGCCTTTTTCTATCCGTTCCTTTCTACGCCGGCACGTCCTTTCTGAATTTTCTCGGGTCCCTCCCCTCTCCCCCTTCTCATTCCACGTACTGGAAGGACCCCCCCGAGCATGGCAGAATCTCCCATGCTTCTTTTGGCCCTCTCCCTTCCAGGCCGAGGTCGACTCATTCCTTCGTTCCCGGCTTCTTTTTCATTCTCCTCCTCTCTTTCCATTGCTCGAGAATTCAGGGAGTCTTAAGTTCTTCTCCTCGTGAACTCCTCCCTCCTACTGTTTAGAGGTCGGTGACTATCCATCCCCATGAGGTTGATGGGTTCTATACTTCCACACCTTCATCATGGTGTTTGGACCTCACCCATGCGAGGTTCATCCAAGTCCTGCACATTCACCTTTGAAGTTAGCCTGGAGGCCCTCCTTCTTTCGTCCATCACGGACTTCCGACGTGATCTACGTTTTTTGAATTGCGAAGATGTCCACATTGCAAGGTCCCCACACCCCATGACTTTTTGATTTATATCCTACATTTCGTCCGAGTGTCCTTCGCCTTTTCCTTTCTCCTCCCCATTGGCCCTCGTCGACCCCGTGCCACCATCTTCCTCGTCCGTTGGCTTATTAATACGGCGGCCAATCCCACCATGATCCTGGTGCTTCCTTTAGTTTTTCCTGTGCATTCCTTGCGTGCAGGACTACGTCGTCCTGATGAGTGTTTTCTTTTTTTTCTTTCCCTGCCGTTTCCCCCTATGCCGACCCTCCATCGGTGCGCGAAGACAGCGGCCAGCATGACTGTAGATTCGCCGAGCCAGGTATCACGCGCTAGAACGCAGGAAACTGTCAAGCCACTTTTATACTGCTTCTGTACCCTTGAAGTTCCGTCGTCGCCCCTTTTCGACATCCATCAATCAGTCGCCAGGGCATTTACACCTCGTTTTTTCACCTCGCTACGCGGAGATCGGTCCACGAAGAGTCCACCCGGATTTCAAGGCCGTGATCCCCTCTGACATATCCCTCTCCCCTCGTTGTTTGTTCGAGCCTTGGTGAATTGTACGATGAACCTTTTTGAATCTAGTCCCTGTTTTAGGCTCGGTGCCGCACTCGCGGTTTCCTTCCCCTTGAGTTCGTTTCTTCTAGCCGACGGGCGACGCCGCACGTCATTGTGATAGCCACGTCTTTTTCAGG
>Ga0179593_1380478_pt1 | contig 10696 bp, 18 predicted proteins | sample CZODoug2_1_08_16_FD_185931 | JGI IMG/M metagenome (GOLD analysis project Ga0179593, IMG submission 185931) | Vadose zone soil fungal communities from Angelo Coast Range Reserve, California, USA - CZODoug2_1_08_16fungal (PacBio error correction) | ecosystem: Environmental > Terrestrial > Soil >... | reverse complement strand
TAGAGGGCACACGTCCCTGTCTTTCCGCCTTTACTGTTTCACTGTTCTCCCTGTTGATCCTTAACCCCCCCTCACCCTCCCCTGACGACCGCACTCTTGCTCCCTTCCACCACTGGTCGTCTTTACCTCCTGACATCCTTCTTTTTTTTTTTTCTTCTTCCCGGCCTGTAAGATCATCGCCAGCTTTTCTTCTAAAACCCTTCCTTGTCTTCGTTTTTTGTCACCCCCTCTCCACTTCCCTGTCTCATTTTTTCGGTATCTGTTTCCCTTCTTCCCCGAAGGCACTTTTTCTCGTGTTCATTCGTCCCTTTTTCTGTCTTTACCTCCCTTTCCCCTCTTGCCGTTTCACAGCCCCACGCCCCAAGCTCCTTCCGCCGAGGCTTCTTCCCCCCGATTGCTTGTATCCTCTCACAATCCTTAACTGTTTTTCCAAGTGTGACTTACCGAACCAGTCTACTGAGCCATGTCTTCATTAGTTCAATATTTTCAACATCGTGTATATCGCGGCGATTTTTTCTCCCCCCTCGTTCTGCACTCTTTTATTCGTCTGTAGCCGCCAGCCGCCTTTTTTTGACAACTACTTTTTCGTCTCCATTTTGACGCCTTTTTTGACTCGGACTTTCTTTTCTCCAGGTCCCGATACTTTTTGTGCACGGTTTATTTCCACCGCTTCTCTTCCAGTTCCCTCCAGACACGCCTTTTTTCCCTTATTCCCTTCAACCTTGCCTTTTTTCTTGCTCCGCTGATTCCCCTTGATTGTGATTCTGAGACTTTTTTCCCTCATTCCCTCCCCCCACCCTTCTTCTTTTTTCTGCGGCGTCCTCTCTTTATTATCCCCCCTCACGACGCTTGACTGCCAAGTCGCACCTTCCCCCCTATACTTTGTACACCCCCGTCTTTCATCGACCCCATTTTTCAGCAGATCCCGAGGAAAAGCGCCCTTCCCTACGATACAGCGCCCCCCCCTCAAACCACCCATTTCGATTTTTTCCCCCCCTTCACACCTCTGGCGAGCTCAGCCGCCCGACGTCATCTTTCCTTTGTCCTCGGCGCCCCTACCCTCCCCCTTCCCAACCCCTCTCGCCTTTCCGGCACGGCTCAGCACGATCGCACCTTCCTCTTCCACCCTCCCAGCGGCTTTTCCTTTTCAGGTTCTCCAATCCGACTGATGTTAATTTAATCACGCCGGCAACTACCTAAACCCCCCCCCCTTTTCCGCATCTTTCCCGGAGGTTTGGCTTTTCTCCCATCATGTCTTGAATCCTCCCCCCCTCCGTCGCTTGTAGTTCGATACCAATTTGTTTCCAAACGCCCTCCCAGCCTCTGATGATGCCTTTCACCTCTCCCCTTTCGCTTACCATCCCTAGAAGGGGTCAGTCTTTCGACCAACACCCCACATTTTGGCCGCCCCTACGCGCCCCTACCCCCCCCCCCGCTTGATTGTTCTACCCCGTAGCGCTTGTCAAGAAGATGATTCCCCATCTCCTACTTGGGAATTCGATCTTTGTTTTCCCACTGGTCTTCGACTTTTTTCTTTTACCTTCCAAAGTCCCCTTGAAAGGCACCGTGTGGACCCCTCCTTTCATAAACTTTCCGGCCACTTCCCCATGACTTACCTTCTGAGTGCCCACTTTTTGTTCCGTTATCTACCCAGAGAAACCCCCTGAAATTCGCACCCGCTTCTGGACTTTTATTCTTCTCCTCCCGAAAGTGAGTCATTAATTCTCATCAGTAGTTATCAGTAATGCCTTGTTCCCCCAAAGACGCACGCCCACCCCCTCTTTTTCTTCCCGCAATTTCTCCTTTTTCTCCCCCCCACACCCTCCACACACCCTCCCGAGAGCAAAGTTTTTTCTTTCCCCTTCTCAATACTCCCCCCGCGCTTTGTGACCTTCACCACCACCTTAGTGCACCAGGTTCTTTTTGAGCTTCTCTTTCCTCCCCATCACTTTCCTTCTCCCCCCCCCCTACCCCGTTTTTATTTTTATTTTGGACCAATATCAGCCCCGCCCTATTGACAGAGTCTAGTCCTTCTGAGTTTATTTTTGCTGTTTTTCAGGTCCCCCCTTAATCCCACCCCCCTCGCCGCCCCGGAACCGCCTCTACCTGCCCCGGCTCCTTTCACCCCCTCCCTTCCACCCTATTTTCTGGGTCTTCTCTTTTTTGCGCAAGGTTTCCCCCATCCCCCTGCGTGCTTTCTTTTGGGTTTTTTCTTTTTATCTTTCCCCTCCCCTCTCCCCTTTTTCCTCTCTGTTTTCTCACTCCCCCCGCCATATCCTCCCCCAAGTTGCTTCCCGAGTTCGCCTTTTCACACACCTCCCTATTTCACATTCTGTAGGCTTACTCCCATTGTTTTTTCCTTTCGACCACTCTTCCCCCACTTAGGTTTGCTCTCGGGCCCAGTCCCTGGGAACTAGCCTCTGCCCTATGTCCTCCTTGACGTCCTTTTTGGCGCGCGATTTTGCCTGTAATCTTTCTCCGGATTTCCACGACAGCCGCCCCACTCCCAGGGACCCTTCCCCCCCATTCTTTCAAATCCTTTTTGTCCATTGACCCCCAGTCTGTCTTCGACCGCCTAGAAAAACCCGACCCAGAAATCCGGCCCCACTCCCACTGACTATTTCATAAGTGTGCGCCTTGGACCTTCTCTGGAATTTCCCTACCACCTTACCCCGGGATCCGCCAGTTTCTTCTTGCGCGAAATTAATATTTCCCCTTTTTTTCACGACGTCCACCCCCTCTTTCCCCCCCCACCCCGGACCGTTGAACACGGAACTTCATCCTCCAATGGCCCTTTCTTTCTCTCTTTTTTTGACGTGCACATTGCTTCTACCCTCCCCCCTTTTTCCCCCTATCAATCTTTTTTTTCCTCTGCCTTTCCCAGTAGTTTCATTACCCCCTGCCCTGACTAGCGTCTGCCTTTTCTGACCCACACCTCTGATTCCCCCCTCCTAGTTTATTTTTTATTAGTTCCTGAGGTCCCCCCCACTTCGGAACTCTGCTCCGTCCGGACCCCTTTTCCCTCTTTTTTCCCGACCAGGGGCCATATATAAACGTTCAGATCCTATCGTGTTGTTGGCTTCTTTGTTTCGTTTCCCTGCGCCTTCCCCCCTACCCTTTCCAAGGTCCTCTTGCTGTTCTTGATCCCCCCCTTCCCCCCCTCCCCTTTTCTTCCTTGTTCGTTACCCTACTTCCATTTTATTTTACGCCTAGTTCGTGCCCATTCCTCCCCACCCATCTTCAAGTCTAACCCCCGCTTGGCCGTAAACATTATCTTTTTTTCGTGTCTCCTTTCCTTCCTCCCATCCTTTGCCCCCTTTACCCGTCGTCTTTCCCCCCGAGCTTCCCCCCCCCCGCGTTTACCCATTTCCCCTTGTCGTTGTTCGCGCATTTTGTTTCTCTCCTTTTGCCCCCCAACTTCAGGTATTTTTTTATCTTCCCCCCCCCCCGTATTCTAGCCGTTTATCTTTCTTCCTCCTTGTGAAGACCTTCACCAAACAGCACCCCCACCAATTCCCGGCAGACAAGGGGCGACCCCCCCCCCCCCCCCCCGGACCCACCCCACTCCGTCTTTGGATCTTTTCTTTGATCCCTTTCCCCCGCAGTTAGTACTCGCCCTTTCTGGTGCCACGCCCCCCCCCCCCACCCCCTCCCTTGCTATTTTTCGGCCATTCTTTCTTTGCGGTTTATTCGTCTTTTTTTGGCTTCAGTTGGTCCGCCCAGTCCCATCCCCGCTTACCCCCTCCCTCTTTTGCAGCGGCCCTCGGTGGGCGGGATTTCTCCAAAGATCCCCGAGAAGGGTCCCACCCTCCCTTAATCCACATCTTCGATTCACTCTTCCCCACCCCTTCTCCCCCTTGTACATGAATTTTTGATTGACGGCACCCATCCCAGCTCCTATAGTTACTCGCCCCCTCTTGCTCCTCCGATGGTTTTTTTTCCCGCAACGCGCCTACCTTTTATAACCCCGGATTTTTAAAGAGACCTTTCATTTTCCCCCACTTCGAAATAGCCCCTCCCCATTTTGCCTCCTCCGCCTTCCACTTCCTAATCGCACGACCTTGACATCCCTATTGCACAGGTTTCCTCACACCACCACTTACCCCCTCGACGGCTTTTCCCAACAGCCCAGCCCCAATCCACAGAGCACCTCACTGACAACAGGAAATCCGACCCGATCACCCCCCCCCCGACTGACTTCGCAAGCTAGCTTTTACAAACCACCTACTTTCTCAGGTATCACTGTTTTTTTTCATTGGCATATGCGTTATCGCTCTTTTCCTCCTATCTTTTTTTTCTTTTTCGACTGTTCCTTGTTCGTAACCTCCCGCCGTTACCACCTTCCTTCTCCTCGTATCATCCGCTTTCAGACCCTTTTAGGCCCGCGGCGCCTTTCCTTAGTATCCTGCTTCCCCCCCCCCCTTGTTCCTTTTTCCCCCTTTTTTTTACTTGCCTTGGTTTTCCAATCCTTCTCGCTCCCCCCATAGCAATCCCTTCCTCATTTCTTCAGAGCCGTTCCCCTGCCCAAATTCGGGCCCTATTCTTAGCTGCCACGTACCCCAGTTCGTTTTGGGTCTAAATACGTCTTTTTCCGGTCAGAACCGTTTTGTTTTTTTTTTTCTCCCTTCCCTTTTTTCTCCCCCTCCATTCTCCTTTTTCTTCCCTTTCCTTTTTTTTCTTTTTTTTTTTCTTTTTCCTCTCCTTGCCTTGCCTGATTTGAACCCATTTCCGATTACCGTTTCCCACTATTTATGTTTAAACATTCTCACCCCGCAGGCTTCCCAACTTTTGTTTTCCGCACGCATTCTTTTGTTGGTCCACCAACACTTTTTCTCCCCTTCATTGTTTTCGCCTTTCCCCTTCCTTCCCTTTCTCTCCTTTTTTCTTTTGCTGTTTTCCCCTGGAGATCCGTTGAAGATACCCCTAGTTCCCCCGATACCCTTTCACCCATCCCCTATTCGCCCCCCTTTTGCCCTTTGCCCCTTTTACGCTGCAGCGGATTCCATTTTTTTTACCTGACTTTTGAACCTGTTTCCGCATTGGCCTTCCCCTCTTCCCTCTCTCTTTCCTCCTTTCTTCTCTTCCTTTTCCCCCCCTTTCCTTTTTTCTCCGTATAACCCCTTTATAAATCTCTTACAGGAGGCGACCGCCGTTCCTGGAAAACACGGGATTCCTGCTCCCCTTTTTACCCTGGTTAGATTCCCTTTTACTCCACTGTGACCCTCCCTTTCCTTCCCCCCTTTCCCGTTTCTTCCTCTCCCCCCCCCCCCTTTTTTTTCTTTTTCTTTCCTTTATCCCCAACCCGATACAGCTCGCCTTTCCGCCCCCCTGAATGTGGCCTCCAATACCCCCTTTTTTCCCCCCTGACGCCCTCTGTTTTTTCATCTTTACCAAAAGGGCGTCACGATCCCTCCCTAACATTTTTCTCTCTTTTTTGGAACCACTATACGCCCCCCAGCCCCTTAATGTTTTTATGAGTGTAAAGCCCTCACCCAATTTAGGCCACCCCTCTAGTGTGATCTTTTTATTCCTTTCCCCTGGCCACCCGTTTGTTCTCGCCCTTTTCTTTGTACGACTACAGGGACCCCCATGGAACCTTTGCGATACGGAAGGAGTTTTTCCCCTCTACTTCCGTCCCCTCCTCGCCTTTTGAAATTTGTCGACTCTGTGAATCCCCCTTCATCTTTTTTTAATGCCCCCAAGTCCCTTCCCACCCACCACCCGCATAACAACCGGAGGCCTTCCCATCCCTTCCTCCTTCGTGTTGTTTTTTCTTCACATTCTCTTATCATGTCACGTGGTGTTTACACCCCCTTTTTCCCCAGTTGCACCGATTTAGCCCCCTTTTTCCGCGCCTTCATTCCCCCTCACGTGTTTCACCGGCCCCTTTAGTCTCAGTTTTATTTTGGGCTCTTCTTCCCGTTGCGGCCTTTTCCCCCAGCTGTTTCCACCCACCCACTTGATTTTTTTTGCCCTCCTCCCCTATCTCCCCCAACATTTTTTCTCGACGTTTTTGCCCCATTCCCGTCCCCTGTCCGATTTTCCCAAGACGACACTTTCGGGACCCCTATTACTTGTTTCCCTTTTTCCCCGCTCCGTTGACTTCCCGGCATTCTTTTGAAGGCCAGGCAAGTTTACTCCCCCCCTCTGGCCCCCTTACCCCCCTCCCTTTTTCCCTTTGTTTCAGTTCCCCATTGCCCATTTTCCCCTACCAGGAGTTTATTTTTTGGTTCCCCCCCCCATCTGCCCACGTATAGGTGTTGGCTTGTTCCAAGTTTTTCTCGGAGGTTTCCCTTTTTTTTAGCCCTCTCCACCTGTGAGATCCTGCGGTAATTGGGGCCCTAGCTCCTCCCTGCACCCCTCCCATTTCTTTTCTTTTTCCCCTTTAGCCCGCAATACTTACGACGATCTGGCTCCCGTTCCTCCCTCCTCCCCCCCCCCTTTTCCCCTTCTTTTTTTTTTGTTTCCCTGTTCAGTCCTGTTTCCCTCCCCGGACCCCCCCCCATCCCCGTGCCCCCAAAGCCCGCTTTTAATCCTCCAGTTAGTTTTCCGGAACCCTCATGTCCCCCCCCTCCCACCCGACCAGGCACCCGTTATACTTTTAGGGACCTTTCCACCGTTGCCCTTCCGAATCCGGACCCCCAGCGAGCCCCGGTGCCACCCCTCAACCGACTTTGAGATTTGCGTCGCCAGAAGCGAACCCCTCCCCATTCAAGCCAAATGACCCCCCCGGTTTCCCATTTTCTCCCCCTCCTCTCCTCCCCCCCCCCCCCTCCCCCCCTTCCCCCCGTCCTCTTCCCCCCCTTCCCCCCCCTGTATCTCCTTACCCAACTAGCCCTTTTTTACTTCCTCAGCACTTCTGCCCCCACCACCTTCATGATGTACACCTTTTAGTGAAACCCTCCTTTCTCTGACATATCCAATCCCCCGCTTTCCCTTTCCCCTTTCCCCTTTTTTCCCCCTTCCCCCGCCTTGTGTTTTTTTGTTCCCTACTTTTGACTCCCCTTTTTTTAGCCCCACCACTCCTAGACACACGACCATCGCCTCACATTAATATCTCTTGACAACGGCCTTTGCCCTATCTTTTTACCCCCTCAAAATTATTTCCCCCCCCCCCTCCGTTCCCCTCCACCCGACAAGTTCCGGTCTCGGCGCCCCTTTTTTTTATCTTTTGGGCCTTTTCCTTTACCCTTTTTATTCTTGCAGTTTTTTTGGCCTCTAGAAGACCTTTAACCCCCCGCCTTCCCCCCAATCTAATAGACGTCTCCCCTTCCTTTTTGTTTATCCTTCGCTCAATTTTTCACGCTAGTGAAGAATAGGTCGTCCCCGTGGAATCTCAAGTGTATTCTACCCGTTCCCCCCCCCCCCCTTCTTTTCCTTTTCGTTGTCCCTTGGCTGTTTCGTCTCCATGCTTTTACCCCATCCGAGAGAAACGCGACCCTTGTTGGTTCCCCCTTTTTCCCCTCTCGATGCCCGGGCACCACCCTCATTGCCCCCCATTTCTTTTTGCAGCTGTTTTTTATCCCCTTCTTCCCCCCACGTGTGAATCTTATGTTCTCAGTTTGCCTCCCTGCTGCCGAATTTGTGTGTTCCTTCTAAACCTGCCCTTCCTCTGCGTTGTACACCGGGATCCCCCCACACCACACCCCCCCCCCCCCCCCCCCTCCCCCCCCCACCCCCTACCCCCCCCCAAGTTTATTGCTCAACCTTTTACCCGACCTATGTTCTCCCCCAATCCAGGCAACCCCCTCTGAGATTGAAGCCCCAACCGTCTTTCACCTTAAACCGCCGGCATGAAGTGCCCCTTCGTCGTCTTCAAGTACTCCCGTCAACTCCGTTCGCCATCAACCATCCCGATTTTAGCCCCCCATTTCCCCCCGGCCTGTTTATGATCTTCGATCTTGTGGCGTTTGGACACTATAAACACCCGGCACTGGCCCCCCCCCTTTCTTCGTGATGAGTGGCCACGAGTGCCTTTTCATTTTTCATTCCTGAATCCTATTTACACTTGATACTATTTGTCTACCCACTTTCTCTGTTAGTTGAGCCCCCCTTCTCGGCTTCTTCTTGTTTTTCCCTGCCGTTTACCCTACTTCTGACCCACCCAGACCTTTTTTGGTATTTTTCCCAAAGTGAAACGCCCCGAACGCCCCCTTTAGACCTTTCTCCCCTCCGTGTTCCATTCCCTAAAGTGCCGTTCCCTGCACTTTTTTAAGTCTTGTCTTTCACACGGCCGAATCATTCTTCTCCCTAAAACCTCTCGCCAGGGTACTTCTCCTATGTTACTGACCTTTTAGCCCTGGCCGAAAAAAATTTTCTGGCTAGTGTCCTCGGCTCTCCCCTCCCAGTACCTGTAATTAATTTGGAAATCCTGTCCCCCTCCCACACGCCCCGCCCCATCTTCCTTCTTCCCTTGGCCCCGGGTTTCCATCCCTTCAAGGCTGCTTATTCGTCGAAAGGTCCAAATCACCGTTTCCCCTACTAGATTCACCTTTTTTCCTCCCCTGTCTCGGGGCGTTTTGTTGTATTTTCGTCACCCCTGCCCAGAAGGCCTTTGCCGACGCCCCTCTTGCCCCACTCCGAGGTAGTCGATGCCCCACACCCTCTATCTCTTATGGGCTTCCAGGTCCATATTGCAACTCCCCACAGATTTTCCCTCGGTCACCGCCCCAATGCGGCCACTTCAAAAAGAGGGTTGCCGGTTTGTTCTGATTTCCACGGGTTTAGAATTGACCCCCCCTTATGCCTTCCCCCACCCACGCCTTCTTTTCCCCAATAGACCTTTCCCTCTTGGGATTCCCGGGAGGTGTATTGCCTTTTCGAGTCGTTAGATGACGACGTTGGTTTTCGCTATTTTGAGCTCAACCCCTTTTTTTCCCCCCAGCCCCCTTCCCCCCGATCCCCCCCACTTTCCCACCCCCTTACCCATGCCTTCTACTTCGCACCACTTCTTACCCCACCCCGCCTAGGAGTTCCCCTCCCCTAATGTTTTCTCTCACACGTCTCCCCCCCCAGCTTCCTTCCCCCCTCGGTCATTCTACATATCCCCCCCCCCAGATTTTTTCCCTTCGTTCTTTTTCACCCCTGCATTTCTTTGCCATACATTATTTCCAAGATTTGGCTCCCAACGTTGATCGCCCCCTTGCCCCCCCCAGTACGCTCTCTGGATGGCCCTCTTCCCCTGGAAAGTTGGCGGCGCGTCATTTTTTGTATATCCACAATCCTTCTTGGAGCCGCCTTCGTTAATGTTTTTGCCCTCTTAAATTTTTTCCTTCGGTTTTTTTTTTTTTTTTCTCCTCCTTTTCATTTATGTGGCCCTTTTTTAGTCTTTATTTTCTAGAGACAGCAATTCCCCTTAAGTCCCTACCCGCAGCTTGCCTTTTCGTGGGATCACCTCACGCCGCCTAAATCCTACGTAGATGAGAGCGCCACGACCGCAGTTGTTTTTTTTTTTTTTTTTTTTTTTGTCCTGCCTTTTATTTTTGAGTGTTCTTGGAGCGCCCCCCCTGCGCCCCCTGTGTCCCCCCTTGGTCCCATTTTCCTTTCCCTGCTCCTTGAGATGTGGATTTTCTCTTTTCGTCTGTTTGCATTCAGTTTGCCCCCACGCCCCCCTGCCCTGTTTCCCTTCAACGTATTTGTGCAATTCCCCCCCTTAGACCTTAGTTGGCACGTCACCCCATCGACTGCTGCGTTTTGGTGAGTTTAACTTCCACCCCCCTTTTCACGTTCTTTCGATTACTGTATGCCTCCACACCTTCCCCCATCCTGCACTTTATTCCCGTTTTCCCGCCCGGTACTCCCCTTTTTTCCGCACCCCCCCCCTGATCATTTATTTCTTTCCCCTAGGCAGTTTTGATCCCCTGCCTTTCAGTTCCCCTGTTTCTCTTTTCTCCCCCGTGCCCCCCTTCTCAGTTGTTTTTCTCCCTTTGTTTTCGTCCCCACTTTTTTGTTGCCACCCCCTTTTATTTAATCGGCCTTCTCCGTCCCCAAATCGAAATCAGGGGAACTTCTTTCTGTCCCCACCTGCCCCCAACTGCACCTTTTCTCCCCTTCTTCCCGGTTTGTCTCCTTGTCCCTCCACCTGTCAGCTCCAGGCTAGCTACCCGTTCACGTTTTTTTTGTCTTTTCACCCGTTCGCGACATCCCCCCACCACCTCCGCCCTTTCTTGGTGCTTTTAGCCCCACTTTTCCCCCACCTTATCACCGCCTTTTTTTCCCCTTTTTTCCCTTTTTTCCTCCTCCCCTTTTCCCGTGTCGCTCAGGATCTGCTCACTCCCCCGACCGCAACTTGCTGTGTATTCACATTACATGAGGGACTCTCTTCCTTTGGATGTTTACCGAGGACCCCCTTCTTTTAGTTCTCTTGTTTCCGACTCCCCCCCCACTTGATCTTGGCTTAGCCTATTTTCCCCACCTTCCTTCTTGTTGCTCCCCCCCCCAAGGTTTTTCCTCCCCAACCGCAGTCTTACTTTTTTACTCGTTTGCATGGGTGTAATTTCTATTTCCCACGGGATTTCTAGTCAGTACCTTCTTCCTCCGATCTCAGTGCCTTCTGGCTCATGAGATTTTCCCCACAGTGACCTTCCCCCCCATTTTGCTAGTGCACTCAGAGGACCTCAATTTTTTTTGTTTCTTTTTTTTAGCCGAGTTTGACGATTTAAGCCGGATGCGCACGTTCTTTTTTGAATTAGTAGTT
>Ga0179593_1358907_pt1 | contig 10696 bp, 12 predicted proteins | sample CZODoug2_1_08_16_FD_185931 | JGI IMG/M metagenome (GOLD analysis project Ga0179593, IMG submission 185931) | Vadose zone soil fungal communities from Angelo Coast Range Reserve, California, USA - CZODoug2_1_08_16fungal (PacBio error correction) | ecosystem: Environmental > Terrestrial > Soil >... | reverse complement strand
TGCGCACTATTAATGTTGCTCAAATTATTTCCCTCACACAGGTCTTATTGGACCAGGTTTTGGCTTGCATTTTGCGCCCCGGTTTTTAGCTTTCTCTGGGACCTCACTCTGATTGATTTGGTTTTGGACGACATTCACTTTTTCGTCAGGGCGCTGAGGCACTGAGCGATATCCCATCTACGCGCTTCTCGAATACCGGTTATATCATTGGGATGACGGCCGGTGACGCTTCAAAGCTATGTTCTTTGCATTCTGCTCCTGGCAGTCCAACACGGATTCTGCGCTTATCGGGTCCTCCCTTTGAGACGATGGCGAGTTTTATACCTTAATCGATGTTCGCTTCTAATCTCATGGTCCAGTGCAATAGTTCTCATAGGAGCTTTTTTTGACCTGCTTCCCTTTTCCCTTGGTGACACGCTAATGAATAACCCTTAGAAGAGTAAACTTTCCTCCCCTAACAATGGACATTAATAGATGATCAACGCCTGATTTGCTTTATCGCTCTCCTCCGACCAAATGTTTTATGTGGGGAACTTCGAGGTGCTTTTTGCCATTGAAGTTATCCTGTAGTGCAGATTTCTTAGATCATCTGAAGATCATCTTTTCTGATCTCCCCTACCTATACAGTCCACGGAGAACTTCTGCCACTGAGTTTCGTCCTAAGACGGCATTAACTCCTCTCCCCTACCTAAAGCTTTTTCCTTGCTCTTTTTATTTACTGCCGTTCATTTCCACCGACTAAACTGCTCGCAAGCGGACCCTTTCTGCAGGGTTGCAGTCAGGGCCAATTATTTCTGTCTTACCTCTCTTGGTTTTTTCTCGCTGTTTTTTAGGCCATCCCCCTGCTGCCTCAACCATGCTTTTCTGGTCCCTCTCGATATACATGGACTCGTATGGATCCCCCCAATTCCTTCAGAGTTTCCCTGACCCCCTCAAACGCTGGCCCGGTTTTCCTTTCTTCGTATCTTGTGTTTACACTCCTGTTTAACGCTCTCTCAGCTAATCCACCCAAAGGCATTTTTTTTACATGTTTTAGAAATCCAGTTGGTTCACGCCCCGTTCTCGACAAGCCCCCAACAGAGAGCCCACAGTTTGAGTCCCTCCCCCCCGTGATTTCCCTAGCCTACACACTTTACTGTGATTCTACCCGCTTGATTATCTGTCGCGCCTTTGTCATCTCTGGTCCAATGGTTCGTAGTATCGACCCTTCTTCGCATGCCGGCTTGTGCAAACTACGAGAGGCTCTGGAGGCCGTCCCACTACCCATATCTAACCTGGGTAATCGTCCTGGAGACCTCTTCCAGCTTAAGTCGCGATCCCCCCGGACTCCCATGCCCGCTGGTAACAAGGCGGCTTCTCGGTATTCCGGCCTTTATATGCTCCGTTCTCCCCCCCTCGAACCTTTTCCTCTCTTCTTTTTCAATTTTTCCTTAATTGTAACATCCCGAGTCCCCCCAAAACAATGCTTGTACTGGTTGCCCGTCTCCTTTAGGTTTACAGTTTCGCCCTTTTCCGAGCAACCAAATTTTAATCCTTTTCCCCCTGTTTGATAAACTCATTTCTTTTTAAACTCCCCTCTCTTGCATGAGGAAAGGCAAGTTTTGAAAAGCGGATTTCACGACTTTAAAATATTTTAGTTTTTTTTAAACCGCGAGGGCTGTTTACTTTACCGACAAGTCCTTTCTGTCACCACGTCTCTTTTTCCCCCCCGGCCAACCGGCCGTTTCTTTGGTAACCACGCTGTAGTCTGGTCGAGAATATCCAGTAGCGTTCTCTTGTGTCTTCCTTGAATAGTGGCCTGGTCTTCATGCCCTTTCCCGAAGGCCGGAATTGTCATCTAGGACTTTCCGCGCTCCCTAGCTATTCCGAGCCTCTTTCCGACATTCGTTCCTGATTTCCTACAAGGCGCTCCCCAGTTTGGCCCCGCCCTTGCTGAAATTGATTGCTTCCAGGCAGGCCTTAACATCCTGCTTGTGTTGTTGTACCCCAAACTGCCGTGGAATGTTCTACGCTCCTGCTTTACCTCCCTCGTCTTCATCGTCCACTTGATTTTTTCCATTTAAACTGTTTTTCCATTTCTTCCAATGTTATCTGGAGTCACTCTGGCCCTCTCCTTGAGCTTCCCCCATCCATGCGGTCTAGTGAAGAGGTACTCCCTTGGAACTTAGAGGGGGAATTTGTTCCAATGCTTTCAAAATTGATTTAGCATTGCCTGCCTTGGTGTTTCATGGCGCACGTCCTCGCCCTTTCGACGAGCCCTAATCCATGGCCGGAAGTCGTTCCTTATACAGTTGTTCTTCAGCCCGTCAACATTAGTTTAGCAAGTCCCCTCCCGACTTCACAATCCTCCTACCCGACCCGTTCAGTTTGTCCTTTTTTTCCAAGCTTTTCCGGTCTCATTTTCTTTGAACATTCTCGCCACTTTTCTCGTCGCCGCTGTTGAAGATGAACGTGCCAACTCCCCTCTTTCCTTTGAAGTGCACGTAGCCCCCTGATTTTCCAAAACACTATGGAAGTCTTAGTGCTCCCTGTGATCCTGCTTACCATGTGCCTACTACGCTCTGAAAGTTCCTTCCATGTTTTTTTGTGAAGTTTCTAATAATCTTTTCCCTTCCATTCTAGCTTACCTCCTGCCACCCCTGTCCTACCGGGCCTCCTTTTCATTTTTTTTGTTACAAACTAAGACTAGATTTGACAGAGGTCGCGTTGCGTCACTTTTAAATTCCCTTCTCTTTTTACTTCCCCAAAGTCCACATCTGACCTGGCGAAGCCACTTGCCCCCCGACAGGCGTTACCTTCTCCCTCGATCTTCGTCCGGTCCTCTCGGGACGCCATGGAAGACGTCCATTTTTTGGTATTGTTCGGCTTTTCCGACGTATCCTGTGAACGACATTTTGTGACTTCTATATTTTCGGCATATGTCGCCTTCTTTCCTGACGTTGCATGGTGTAAACCTGGATTTCTTTTCCAAGACTGGGGCTTTTTTTTGCATTCCTTCGCCCGGTCCCATCCACACCCATTTTCCCCATGGCGTATTTTCTCCCGCAGCGTCACTTCCCCTCGTTTTTTGCCCAATAAGCTGTCCAATACTCTTTTTAAACCACCTGCGCTTTTTGTTTGTGACTTTCCCCAGGCCCCTTCCCATCTGGCTCCCTATTCAACGAAGGAAGAAAAACTGCGTTGTTATGATTTTTGCTTTGCTTTTTGATTTTTTTTCGAGGCCCTCTCGCCTGGCTACTTCGATTCTCACCCCCCTATTGGGTTAACCTCCCTCAGGAGTCAATTGCTAAAAATGGATTTTCTCACTTTTTCCATGCGGGAATGTAGCTGGTTGGCCCCTTCACTGACGACTGCACCATTGCCGTTCTCTCGGGTCCTCGTCGCCTAACACTCCTGGACTTTCCCTTGACACTTTGAGAAATCTTTGCGGCTGTTGCCCTTTCTTCTTGTCCTCTCCGGTTGTCAAGGCTGCCTGCCTTCCATTTGAACGAAGAATCTATATTTTACAGCTCGGTTTTTTTTCTGCTTCTGCGGTCGCTTTCAAACTTTGGAAGGGCCTCTCCTGGCGCGGCTTTTATCAGAACCTGTTTCTCTTCAGACAAAGTTGAAAAAAAGCCCATTACCTCTTTTTCCTTTTGTAGTTACGTTTCCCCCCTCCCTTCCGATTTGATTTTTTTTTCTTTCCGATGCCAGCTGCTTTCTCATGCGGCAATTTTGCCAGTTAGATCTACTTTTTACCTTAACCCGTCCCCCCCCTGCATTTCCCATTCGCCGCCAGGTTTTCTCCCCTGGTTTTAGTCTACCGGCGCTTTCTCTTCAAAAGTTTATGGGTTTATTCAATTCTCCATTCCGGCGGCTTCCTCTCGGTTCCTCCCCGCAATTCCACCCCCTCAACCCCCCCTGTTTTTCGGTTTTTCTTTTGAACATTTGTTAGAGCGTAAAGGATGAGTTTTTAGTTTTCTTTTTCCCCCCCCCTGCGCCGAAGGTGGATTGTCCCACTCTGTTTTCTTTCCCTGGACCGAATGTACTGAGAGTTAGGAGAAACCTGACGCCGTGTCCCCCTTTTTCTTTTGGCTGAATTGGCGGAGAGCCCAATTACCCCCCGCCCACTTTCCCTCTTTGCCCTCGTTTTCCCCAAGTACTGATTAGGAAAGAAGGACTGGCTTCAGCGCCGGCCCCTCCTCTTTAACTTTTCACCCTTTTTTTCACCGCGAAATGCTTCCTTTTATTTTCAACCACCATACAACCCCCGGACTTGACGGCTTCCCTGATGGCTTTCGCAAGGCTGCTTCCTAGATTTGAGACTTTAGCTCCGGCGTTTCATTTCCTTCCTTGTCAAACAGGTTCCTTGTCTTTTCGACACGATGGATGGTCTTTTTCCCTTTTGACGCCCCGCGCTTTGTTTTCATTACGCGATTTTCTTTTTGTTCCTGGCGCCGAAGCTGCCCTTTTCTATTGGTCCCTTTTTTTTTTTCCGTTGTCCGATATGCCCCTTCCAGTTGAATTATTTTGATAACCCCTCTCCCCCCCTTTTCCGCATCCGCTGCTTTCTAGGTTGAATCGCCCTTTTTTTCCCCCTTGAGTACGTAATTCCTCGTTCCCTCGGTGTCTTCGAGCGTTACGTCACGTCTGCGGTCTTTCTTTCGACCGGGTCATTCACCGCTTTCTCTTGCTTTTTCGATGATTTTTGCACTCCCTGATGCAGCCCAACCACCACGAATCCAATTCCCCTTGTCCTGCAGGCGTTTGAATTCTTCTTTGGATCTTCTTTTTTGCTTCGCTAAAAGGCGCTGTCAGTTGGAGTCCTCTACCAACTGCCTGGTCTATCCCCTCTCCATGGCGATTCCTTCGCTGAGTTCTTCCTCACAATCAAGTTTGATTTGTATTCTCCTTACCAATTTTACCTCCTCGATGAGAGGGCTTCCTATGTCACGATCCCCTCTTCTTTCAAGGCTTCCTGTATGACCTTCACAACTCGTTGTCCTCCTCTCACTTCTGCTCTTCCCCTTTATTCTTTTTACATCTTAGGCTATTCATCCGAGAGGATTTCTCATTGCAGCGTTCCCATTCACCACCATTTTTTTTTGTAAACCAATCTTGTCTTTTCCCCAGATTGCTTACCCTCTAAATCTATAGGCCAAGGTGCGCACGCCCCTTTTCCTTTGGTAGGCCATAATGCCTACTTTGTCCGTATGTATTTCAGTCAGCTCTCTTTTTCCCCTACGGAGTCGATCTTTCACACTTTTGCATCGACCCTCCTCCTCTTCCGTGTAATTAGGAAGAACGGACCAGAGTTTTAATTCCTTCAGAGTCTCAAAGAGCGGTAAAGCTACCTTTTTATTTTCGGGCGTCCTCCACGAGCAGTTTTTTTACAGTCCCCCCTCGGTGTTTTTTGATTGGTGAAGAGGAACGTTGTCCGAGAATTATTTTCTTTCAGAAACTATCGCTTTTTTTTTTCATTTTAACACCGTACTTGACCAGATTTTTTACCTTTTCCCTGCCTCCGGCAGCCGGCGTTTCTTTGAGATTTTACCACCTCTTTAGTTTCTCACCTTTAGAAAGGTCTGGTCAATTTTTTTTCTGAATCTTTCTCGACTGTTCAACCATCGTCCTTCTTGACTTCCCCCGCTTGGGCAAGCCCCTTTTTTTTGGCCTTTTTTTCGTTCATCACACAATTTTTAGAAGATCGGCACGGGTTGCTGAGTTAGCCGGATCCTACTCCTCCCTGCAGGTTACTTTCTCGCTTTCATTTCCATTGGCTTCTGATTCTAAGGATTTAATTCCTGGCCTTAAATTTGCTCGGACGGCATCTTTCTTCTTTTTCCTCCTCCATTCTATCGGTCTGTAGCTCCCGCCGGCCCTTGGCCTCTGGCGAAGACTCGGTAAACATTTTCGCTTGAGAAAATCGGCGCGCATTGTATCCCTACGCTTGTATTCAATCAATGTGAAGTTTTTCTTCACGATAAATAATGTTTTTTTCTCTCCGCTTGCTCGCCTGTGTGTCCTGGGAGCCTGATAGTACCATTGTTTCTCCATCCTTTTTCCCAGGATTTTCTTTTTTTTATGATCGCCTCTCGTTTCCATAATATTGGACCCCCAGATTCAGACACCCCCTGTCCTTTCAGTGTTGCCTCTTTTCTGTCCTTGGCGGTCGATGATTTCCATTAGCCATCGTAGATGAGGTTTTCTCTCCTGAGCATCTCCTCCCCGCCTGGTTTCTTTTTGGAGAGGGTCCCCCCCCCCCCACTTGAGTACAACTCAAAGACGTAGCGCTCTCAAAGAGATGGCTTAGTTAGCGACACTTGCACTTTCCTCCTGTCGAGCAGTTTCCTTAGTGGTTCGGTTTCGGAAAATCCAATTCCGATCTATTGTCAGATTGTGGATTAGATATCCTTTCCCCCTCTGAGTTCCTTCTTAAGGAACGTCTCCTTGCACTGTACTAGGGCTCCTTTTCGTTGCAGTTTCTGATAGCTGTCCCCTCTAAGCAACTCGGATCTTTTCTTGGCTTTGTGATATCCTCTCGCGTCCTCCTAGACGTTCATCCCTCTTTGATTTGATCCGTCTCCCAGATTCTTTCTTTGATTTATCATCGAGTCTTTTTGAATGGCCATGTGGATGTTCGTAACTTCATTTTTTTTCCCCCCTTCGACGTTTCTTCATGGTTTGAAGTTAAACAGTTGCTGGTCGCAGGTTTTTGACCCCTCGACTTTGAACTGGCTGTGCCCATTTTCTTCTTCTATTGTTGCCCCCCCTCTGTACTTTTCTTTTTATTCCCATCTCCTGTGGATGAACCTAGGAGGAGAAGTAATTTTTTCGCCACCTTTCCTTCCCTGTGCAGGTAGGACGTTTTGTTCCCGAGTCACTTTCCCCCTTCTATAACTGTTTTTTTTCCTGCGAGTGATTTAACTTTTTTCCTCGCGCTTCTTTTAGCTCCCGACGAACGTGGTCACTTGATTCCCCAAACCCCTCCTCTATTGTATAAAATATGCTCCGCCCCCCCCACCTCCCTTTGGCTTCCAAACCCTTCCCCACTGTTTTTTCCATCTTAACCGAGGGTTAGGTTTTGACTATGCGCTTCCAGGCATCATGTGTTGCGCATTCTCATTTTACACTTCGTTGTTTGTTTTCTTTCTCTCTTTCCGCCACCCTCTTTTTTCACTAAGGCACCAACCTTTTTACTCTTTTCCTTGCGGTTTTTCTTACCATTTCGCCACCGGATCTTGCTCCTTTCTTTCCAAACGGTTACTTTTTTTGGACGTACTTGCATTTTTTGTTAGGGGATTTTTTTTTAGAGCGCTCTGATAATAGTCTACTCCCGCGCTCCAACCGGTTATATCCGTTTTAGTACGGCTACTTTACCACAACTTCTTTCTGACAGATCGTCCTCCCCTTCTCCTGATGCCGAAAAATTACTCTCGCCTCTTGGCCTCCCATATCCTCGTTGTTCCGAACCCACCTTCTTCCCCCTAGGTAGCGAATTCTTCATCATCATTGACGCTTGCCCCCCTCGTATGATAGGAGATTTTTCTCAAACAGGCCCGTGCTCACGAACCCCCATGTCCTCACTCAGAATTATCCATTTTACGGCCCCTCCCATGGCATTCTTTCCTCTTACTTCTTCCATCTCCTCCCTCGCTCTAAACCTTGACCCCAATGCGGGGTCGATCTTCACGTCTTTTGATTTATCACTTACCGGCCAGATTTAGACTTTTCTCTACTTCTTTTCTCGAGGCATGCAGATTCTACCGACGCTTTTAGTTCCAATACCCCCGTCCCGTTTCAATTAAGTAAATGTTTTTTCTGCAGCGCCTTCCTCTATTCACGCCTTCAAAGTCCAAGGCCTCGATTGCTTTCATGCATTCATCTCCCACGGCATACCTTTTCTCCCCGCTACTTTTCATTGTGAATCAAGGCTTTGGACTCTTCCCTTTGCAGCCCTTGCCAAGGGTAGTTTTTTCGATGTGGGTCACGCTCCAAACTGGCGGTCGCCCCCCTTCGGTACTGAGATATTCTTATTCTCTCCCCCCTGTCTTTGCGCCTTTGGCTCACCTTCATCAGGACTGCCCAAATTCAATCCATTGAAGCGTTGGCTTCTTCCCCCTGGTTACAGCATTTTACGCGTCGTCCGATTTATAAACCGTCAGAGCTCACCTTTGGGTAGAAAACTTCCGGTGCATCCCTTGATGCCAATCCCGTTCTCCAGCGGGTACCATACCTTTACTTAACGATCGTGCAATTCACCCCTTCCGATTCAGCTGTGCTAATCAGGTTTCCGCATTGGCCTCCCTTTGTTTTAGGTTAAGTCGCTTTTCTTTCGCATCTGGCTCCGTGTTGTCCCTCGCCCCCACACCGAAGGGCTTGGCGGCTCTCCACCTCCGTCATACAGTCCGACTCCCTCTTTCCTTCTTCCCCCGTCCCCTTACCTACCGCGATCCGTTTACCGCAACAACGCGCTTAAACCTCTTCCGCTCCTTTCTCCTTTCTTCGCTTTCGGTTCCCACTCAGCCCTGCTCGCTGCTCCATTTTCTCCTTTCAATGAAAACATCCAAGATATAACCACAAGCTGGCCCCCAAGATTGTTCCGATCCGCCTGCTGTCTTCCCCAGTCTCTCGGCCGACCAAACCTTTTGCCCCCTTTCTCCCCGGTTTTAAATAATAGTTGTAAATCTCAGACTTCAACGCCGCGGACAGCGGCCGGGCCTTAACGCTTTTCCCCCTTTTGTTAACAACCTTTTTCTCCCAACTTTTTTTTTTAGGCTTTTATGACAAAGCCCCGCCCACCAACAGGTCTCGGCACACGTCCTTCTTGTCCCCCCCCTCCCAACCTTCGCGGGACGGGAACCCTGGCTCGGTTCTTTCGCTGTCAACTTACCTAAGGAGCCCTTTCCTCGCTTTTGACGAAGCATAGGCTTCCTCGTTTTTCCTTTTCGTCTTCCCAGTACCGAAGGCTGCCTTTCTTCTTAGACTTTGAATCGAGTGCGAACCTGAACCTATTTTTCCTTTCTCCTCCTCTGAACAAGACCCTCCCCTGCCTGTGTCGGCTCCTCAAGTGGAGTTACTTTCCCCGTAAATGCTTTTCTTCTCGTCCCGGCGTCCACTCCGGCGTGGCTTTTTACCACCCCTGGTTTCCGTCAGCTTAGGACTTGAAATAAATAATATGAACCTTCCTCAACAATAGGGGAACGCCCTTTTTTAAGAGCTCACGGGGGGCGTGGAGGTACTCCCGGGGCGCAGCGCGAGAGACAACCCCCCCACACCCCCACCCCACCACCCGAAACCTACCCAACCCCCCCCCTTGAGTCTTCTCTGACCCCCTTCTTTTCCATCTTTCGGGCCTTTGCCTGTGACTTACCCATCACAAATTGATGGAACGCATTCTGGTACCTGAGCCGTCTCGCCCTTTCTATTATGGAATCATCATTCCTTTTGCTTTGACGTCTTAAATCCATAGACGTGGTCGTGGGATCCGAATTTTCTTCAAGTCCCCTCGACTTCCACCATTTCCCCTCTGACCTCCCGTGCTTTCATTGGAAATCTTTTTTTGCGGACCTGGCTTTCATCATCGCCCCTCCTCTTTTTTCACGCGTTTTTCCATCTCCCGGGGCCCTAACCCACTAACCAATACCTTCGTTTTTCTTCGAACGTCAACCGTAGAAGCCGACACAACCCCACCTTCTCTTTTCTTTCTTTCCCAACTTTTACCCCTTCGCTTAATGGCAGACCCCGACCCTGTTCCAGATAATTTGCGATCGGTCTCTTCTTCTGTTTATTTCAATTCTCTTCCCTCCTCCCCAATTTTCCTATCTTTCCTCCCTTTCCAGCTTCGCCAGTTCAACACCCCTAGCCTCTGTTTTTTTTCTTTTGTAAGACCCCGTTATTGAGGGGTCACAGGAAGGCGTCATATTTCGACAAAAGTCCCCATTTTTTTTCCCCCCCCCCACCAACCCCCCCCCCCCCCCCATTCTCTCTTTGGAACCTCCAGGCTCCTACTTACTCGCGTATTCTTCCGGCATTAGACGAGGCCATCTGGACGCTTTATGTCCCTTTTGGTATCTTTTCTTCCCCCCTCCGGCTTTCCCCTTTAACGTAAATGGGGTCCGTTTTTTAAGATTCTACGCGGCAACTCACCAGGCTTTTCTTCGCGTATACTTTCCCCTTTCCCTTTTACTGTCTGAGGGCAAAAGCTTTTGTGGGTGTCTCTCTCTGACGGTAAACCAAAAAAATTCATTGGCGTGTTTTCTCAAGTCTTCCTTCTCCTCCTATTCGTGTCGGCACCCCCACCTCAAGGCGGACCCTTTCCCTGCGTCCTGCCTCTTTTTTTTTTGACCCGGTCAACTTAACATCTCTTGCTGCCTCATGTTTAACGCGTCCCACGCCCCCCCGGCGTGATTATGCTTTTTTCTATTGTTGTTTCGCGCTCTTCTTTCGCCGTAATGGTCCTGCTCTTTGCAAGCCACTCCTGTTTTCCTCGGGCCGTTTTCCCTCCCTTGCCGTCTTCATGGTCCCTCTGGGCATTTTTTATCGTTGCCAGGATGCCCCCTTTCCCCCCTTCATCTTCCCCTACTAAGAGGGCTTGTCCCTCCTCCAACCGTAACATTCGGGAAACAGTTTGCCCCCTTTCTGTGAAGGCTTTTTTTTTGCCCTTTCTTTGCGATCCTGTTTATTAGAGCTACAGGACGGCCTCCTTGTACGCAGC
>Ga0179593_1795002_pt1 | contig 10697 bp, 16 predicted proteins | sample CZODoug2_1_08_16_FD_185931 | JGI IMG/M metagenome (GOLD analysis project Ga0179593, IMG submission 185931) | Vadose zone soil fungal communities from Angelo Coast Range Reserve, California, USA - CZODoug2_1_08_16fungal (PacBio error correction) | ecosystem: Environmental > Terrestrial > Soil >... | reverse complement strand
ATAAGCGGGCGCCGCCACCTTCCCCCTTATTAACAAGCGATTCTCCCCTTCCTGAAATTAACGGGAAAGTGTAGTTATGTTTTGGTCCTTTCACTATCCTTTTCTTCCCCTCTGAGAGGATCAAGTAGCCCACCTTTTCCCCCCCCTTTCACGAGTAAGGTCTTGCCAGCCTTTTCTCTGTTTCCCAGTTTTAATGTTGAGTGGGTTTTTTCTTTTCCCTCATGGCAAGAGAAGCAGGTAGAGAGCACTCACACCCGTTTCCACACACGCACATTCCTTCCCTTTCCTTTTCTTGGATTGTTTCATACTCTTTTCCCCCAACTCTTCGGCATGCTTTCCTTTCCGCGTTTTTTTCCTGGTCAGACTCAAAGTTTCTCTTTTTTGGTAACGGAGAACGCGACTCTCCTCCTATTCTGGATTTTCCTTTATGTTTCTTCCCCTTTCTTCCTTTATGATCTTCGGGCGACAAGGTTCTCTTTTCCAAAGAGAACCGCCGTCGGAAGTTTTTTCGGTTTCGTATGGGGCACTCTCTTTTTTGATTGTCATTTGGCCTTCCCCCCTTGATTTCTTCCCCCCCGGGATAGCAGGTCTTTGAATTATTCCTTGTTGCCCCTTTTTTTTCTTTCAAATTGCGTGGCGGAAGACTTCGGTCCCTTTTTTTTTTTTTTCGATGGCAAATCTCTTTTTTCTTCCTTTTGTCTTCATTTTCGCGCTTCTTTTTTTCCCCCTCAACGGAAAGACTTGTGACGCTTTCAGTATTTTTTGTTCTTCCCTCGAGCACCTAACAAGCCCCCCTTTTTTCCGCGGCATTGAAGCCCGTGGACGGTTTTTCCTCACCGGCTCAGCGAAATAGGGTCTGCCAGTTCTTCTTTTCGTTTCGTCAAGCCTCTCAAAGCACCTCCTTCTTTTGTGAAGAGGATTTCTGTCGATAAGTTCCCTCAGTTTTCGTCCCCCCCCCTCCAGCAACATCTCCGTCCCCTCTCTCTGTAAGGATATGCTTCCGCGTCAAGTTTCTTTTTCTTCTTTCTGTCTTCAATCTCGCGCGCGTCTCTTCTGAGTGCAGCAATCGGCAAGTCGCGATGGTCTGACTTTTCCCTCTCAGCACGATCTGAGGACTCCGCTTCCTCACCCGTTCAGTTCGCGTCCCTTGTTTGGCAATTTTAACCGAGAGGGATGTCTTCTTTCTATGGTTGTTAGATGCGTCGAATTTCGTTTGTGTAGAAACACGACCGGTTCTTTCCCTCTTCCCTCATCAAACCCCCGTAGCGTATATTCCGTCCGTTTCAGCACGCTAGGACGTGCTACTCAATTGTTTCCTTTTCCCCTTCGCCTTGTTTAGCCCATTTTTTCCTGAGCAAAGTAGCTTTTTTTCCTTCTTCCCTCTTCCTAGACTTTTCGGAACTTTTTCCTCCTTTAAGCAGCCCCGTGAACAAGTTAAGCTCTTTTCCTTGTCTTCCCTTCTGTGACCCCGCTGCCATACATTCATGCTCCTCGTCCCCTTCACCTGCCTCCCACTGCCTTTTTTTTTTCTCCACTTTTTTTCCGTGCGGCGACATTAACTCTGTATCTTTCTTCTACCCCCCTCTTTCCTTCGGCTCCCTCCTTTTTTTTTTCTCACGACGCAGCGATACGCTCATTTTTTTTCTCCTCTGATTGACCCCGCTTGCGACACTTTTCTTCTTTGCTCGCGAATTCCCTCGCCTTTTTTTTTTCTTCTCATAGGGTGACAAAGACTTTCTCCGATCAACCTCCTTTTGATTGTCGCGGCTTTCTTTTTGCCCAACTTCGGTCTTACACCCCTCTTTTAAGGACTTTTTTTCTTTTAATTTTTCGATAGGCACATGCCTTTCTCATCCCACTCCCCGCCCTTTTCCTCCCCCCCTCGATCGACGCCGAGAACCCCCGCGTCTTCAGGTATAGCTCGTCCATGTCCTTTGTCGTAAATAGTCTCTTTTCCTCTCTGTGTCGATACCTGAGAACCTCAGATGGTGCGTTTCCCCCCCTTCTTCTTTATTTTGAGTCCTCTCGTTACGGCTTAGCCGTTTTTTCGTCCAAAAGGCCCTTCCGCGGATTCTGGGTGCCGCTCTTCGCCTCGCCCCCTTTTCTTCCCTCCTCCTAAGTTGTTGTTGTTTTTGCTACGCGGCTCTCGCAGCCCGGCAACCCAGTCTCTTTCTCTGGTGGAAGACACCAGCCGGAGCCGGAACCTGATCCTCTCCCCCCCCATCTTAGAGCCCTCCTTGCGCACCATTCCGTTCGTGCGAATTCCCTCCCCCTGCGAGAAGAAGAGCTCCTCCTAGTTAAGCTCCTCCTCTTCTCTTATACATGAAACCTCCTTTTCTCCAGGACTCTCATCTTTGCGATTGAGGATCCCCTTTCTTTTCGCGTTTTCGGATACCTGCTGCCTATCTCCCCAATCAACCCAAGCGAGAGCTTTTTTTTCTCAGGGTGTAAGACATCGAAGTTAGCCGGCGTAATCCCCCCCCTTCCTTTCCACGCGAATCTTTGAGCCGATACGCTTTATGCAGCGTATCCAATCCCATTCCTTCGGGATTCTCTCGCCGCAGCCTCTCCTTTCAGTTTGTCTCAATTTTTTCAATCAGCGATCCCCCTCCCTGAGCGGTTATCTCTTTCTTCTTTTTTACAACCTAACCTTTTCCTCTTCCCCTTTTTTGAAAGAGTTTTATCGGCGAAAGACTCCTCTCAAGCTTGAAGCTCTCCCTCCTTGATTATCTCCGAAAGGCAGTGGAGGCTTTTTTTCATGACTTGTTATGGACGGGGGCCCTTTCTTCCTCCTCTTCTGCGGAAGGGCCTTTTCTTCTTTTCTGCATGAAATGCTCAGTTTTCGGCTACTCTTGACCCGTTTCCTCCCCCTTTTCTCTTTTTCCTTCGTCTCCTTTCTCGATGCATGATTACCCCTTTTCATCTCCTGGTGCCAAGGCGTTTCCCTCTTTTCGTTCTGTTTCTATCAGCGAAGCTCTCGTGGAGGAATATACGTCTTTGTTGATTTGCTTTCTTTCCCTTCCCATTCCCGAAGTGTTAGCGAACTAGATCTTTCTCCAAAGCCGACCATTCCCCCCTCACGGAGGCTATCGCGGACGGCCCCCTTCTAGGTTCCTTACCTCTTCTTTTTTCAACTCGAAACGGTTGCTCGCAGGAGGCCGTCAGATAGTGTCCTTTTCCACGCTTCTATTCGTTGAGGTTCTTCTTTTTTTGAACTCCGAGCACGAATTGCTCTCGCGGCGATGAAAGACTTACCTCGATCCCCCCTTTCCTTCTGCCTTCATTGCGTCGGAGTTGGAGTTTTTTTTCTCCTTTCTGTTACGATGGATGCCTGGTTCCGGATCGCCCTTCTTTTTTTTTTTCCCACAATTAAGTCGCGGATAAAATTCTTTTCTTTCTCTCTTTTTTCCACTGCAAGCCTTCATGACTTTTTTCCAGACATATTTTAGTGGAGCGTTTCTCCTTTTCCTTCCACGACGCTTCCTTTCCCTCAAATGTCAGACTTGACCTCTGCACATTGGTCCCTAGTTTCGTTGTCCTTTTTTTTTCCTGAAAGCGTCAAAATTTTTTTTCTTTCTAACGCGAGAAGCGCGCAATTTCCCTTCTGCCAGAAAAATCTTCTTTCCCCCGATGCGACACATTAGACGGTCTGCGCCCCCCTGTGCCCCACTCCCCCCCCTTTTCCTTTTTCTTTTCTCAGAAACTGCCTATAAGGGATCTTCTTTTTTTTTCCTGTTGATGGGCCATTAAAGCCCTTTTTCCCCCCCCTCTTGCCCCAATTTTTCCTCATCCCCGCCAGTGGTTCTCTTCCCCTCTGGACCATCGACTATTCGTCTCCCTTCCTTTTCCCCTCCCTGAAGGCCCCGTGCAACGGGAGACCTTCCCTCTCCAAGACTATTCTGAAATATTCGCTCCTCCCCCCTCTCCCCCCTTGCTTGAATAACGTTAGAGTTTCTTTTTTTCTGGAAATGAAAGCATGCGAAAGAGGGTGTTTCTTTTTCGCTTTCTTTTCCTTCGGTGAACCCCTCCTCTTTTTCCTTCTCGGGCCCCGCCCATGTGCCGTTACTATTTTTTTCCGGTGCTCGCAACGGCTCTCTGGCTTCGCCCTTTCTCCTTCCTTCAAAGCCGGCGCCGCCCTCCCCTCCCCACCGCGTCGCCCCTCCTTCGGGCTTAAAGACCTTTCCCTTTCCCTTTGAGTGTTTGGGCGATTTCTTTCTTTTAGAGAGACAAGTCGCCAACCCCCTCCCCCCTTTCACGGTAAGGTATTTCTCCCCTTTTTTTTTTGAATAAAGGTTTAATGTGAGTCTTTCTCTTCCTTAGAGGCTTCTCGGTTTCTTCTTTTTCCCCCTTTTTAGCGGTCGCGAGCACCCCCACCTTCCCCAAATTACGGCACATGCGGCGCTTTCCTTCCCTTTGCGCCCCGCGGGATGTTTCTTTTTTTCCTTCGTCAAACAACTCTTCGACAGCTTCCCCTCGTATTCTAAACCTCCCAATCCGTTATCAAGCAACTTGGGTCCCCCCCTCTCCTTGAAGATTTCAGAATATTCTGGATTTTCCTCTCCTTTTTCCCTTTGGCCACGTGGCCTTAAAGATTCCCCCTTTTTTTTTCCCCCTTGCTTCGATGGTCCAGATGGAATCTCACCAGAGGTGGGCAGTATGCTTGTTTCTTCTTTTTCTATCGGTGCTGGTCATTGGCTCTCTCTATCCCGTATAGTTTTTTCACTTTTTTCCCCTTTTGTTTTTTTTCCATGAGGAAAATTGAGTGGCGGCCTGCTCGGCGAAGTTTGCGTTTTTTTCCTCTTTTTCTGGCCTACCTTGGGATTGCATTTTCGCCTTTCTCCACTTCACTCAACGGCAAGACTGTCTGTCTTATTTATTTTCTTCCTACGAGCAACCCCTTCCCCTTCTTTGTAGAAGAGGACATGAGCCCGTTGTCCTTCTTCTGTTGGGTATTCCTTGATAGCCATTTTTTTCCCCAGTCGCCATGCTGTTCGATGAAGGTTTTCTCGCCCCCTCCTTTCAAAAGAACCTTTTTTCTTTTTATGGTGAAGCGGATGTCGCGACCGTCTCTCCCCTTGCCCCTGCACCCCGTAACCCCTCTTCCCTTCCCTCTCCCCCACCCAAAAAAAAAAACTCTTGAAGGACTCTGCCTTCCGGCGTCAATTTCCCCTTTTGTCCTTGTCTTTTTCCAAATCGCCTCTCTCCCCCTCTTTCAGCAAGTTAAGCAAGTCGCGCTGTGCTCCCCGAATCTCCTTTGTTCCGTTCCTTTCTTACCTCCGGCTGTGAACATACCTTTTTTTTTTTTGATTTCGAGCTCTAATTCGCCAGCTTTTTTCCCCTCTATGGCTGTCCGTACGCGATAGCCTTTTCTCTTTCGATGCGTAGCTTTGCGCCTCTCTCTCGCTAACACCGAACTTCTGAATGGGCCTTTTTTTTCCAAAACACCGCTAGCGTACTTTTTCCTTCGCTTGCAGCCCCGATAGATTTTCTTCCTTTCTTACCCCCTTCTCTTTTCGCCAAACTGGGCACACTTCCCTTTCCTTCTCACGTGCGAGAATATTCACGCTTCCTACTTTCGACACACTATTTTTCCCCCCCCCTTGCCGAAACCTCTTCCATGACTCCCCCCTCCAGTAAGGAGGACAGGATCTCCTCCGCGGATTACCCTTCGTGCAACATTTCATGAAATCTTCCCCCCTCTCAATGAGCAAATGCCCGCCTCCACCTTCCTCTTTGAGATATCCCCTCCTCCGGAATTCTCCGTCGGAGACTTCCTATGGGAGCTTCGTCCCACCCTCTGTACAAGTGGTCTTCTTTCAGATTGTAGGTTTCCAAGATCACCCCTCTTTGAGATAACTTTTCATTGTCCGTCCTTTTCTTTTCCCCGATGATTTCATGAGACACCATTCCCTTCGTGCTGAGTCTACTTTCATTAACTAGTTATTCCCTTCCGATTCCCTTCTACATTAATAGAGTTTTGTATAAGCTCACTCCGGCCTTTTTTTTTGTTTCTGGTTTTTTTTTTCTTTTTGGATTTTTTTTTTAGGTCAATTAGATTGATCCCCCCCTCTTTTTTTTAAAAGTGAGAATTTTTTTTCTTATTTGAGATCGGCACATGAGGTTCTCCCCCTCCCCTCCCCGCGACCCCTTCTGTGAAATCCCCCTCCATCGTGATCGACCGACGCTCATCGTCCGCTTTCGGAGTATTTTTTCGAGTAACACCCTGCAGTCTTCGTAAACTATTCCCGGATGCGAGCTCTCCTTCCCCGATAACGTTCTTCTTCTTGTGCGCTTTGCCCAAACCCTTCTTTTCTATTTTGAGGGGGGGGGGTGGGTTGTATTTTTTGGGGGGTTTTTTTTTTGACGGCTGGTGGTAGTCAACCTTTTTTTTTCCCATCGAATCACGCGGCTTCTGTTGTTTTTTTTCCCTTTCCCGCGAATCTCTCCTTTTTTTGAGAGAGATTGCGCTGGTTTCCTCCTTCCCTAGCAGCTGCCACATAATCTCTTCCTTTCCTTGACGACAACAGCCGGCCTTTCCTTTCCCCCAAATCTTCGAGCAGCTCCGGTTTTTTTTCCCCCCTCTTCTTGGCCGCAAGGGGATCTCCCCCCCTTTTTTCTTCCGAGATTGTTCCTTTCTTCTTTACTTCGCTATACCTGAAAAACCTCCCCTTTTTTTTCGCGGCGCGGAGCAGCGGTTTCTTTGGATTGCAAAGGTTGTCGCGTTTTAGCTCTCCCCTGGCATCCTTCCTCCTTTTCCCCGCGCGAGGCTCACTTTCCGAGGGTGTAAACTCGAATTCTCTTCTCCCCTCCGCGACACCCCTTTTCTGAGCGATACGAGGCGGGGCCAATTCTTCTCTTCTCGCCATCTCCTTTCATACTCTTTTCTGCGCAGCCGCAGAAGGGCAGTTTTGGTGTTCAATCATCGATCCATCACATCCGACCCCTTTTTCTCTCTTTCGTCGTGATCTTTTTTTCCTCCACAATGAAACGGGAAAGAGGGTTTTATCTCTGCGACAGCTCCAGTGTGCTTTTTTTCTCCACGGATCAGCGGATTATATCCGAAAGGCTTTCTGCGGGTGAAGGGCTTTCCTTCCTTCATGAATGTATGGCAACTTTTTCTTCTTTTTCTTCCGAGGAGGGCGGGCATCTGCTCTCGACTGTTTTTTCTTTTTTCCATGATAAGTTGCCCCTTTTTCCTTTGACCTCGTGTCCGGACAGTCTAGGCCCCCCTTCTCTTTTTCCGGTTGCCTCTTCCTTCTCCCCCCGCAGAGGTTGCGGGTCCACATCTCTTTTTCCCCTTTTCTTCTTAGGAGCAGCTCCTAGCTTGGATGCAATCTCTTTTCCATCCTCCTTTCTCCCCTCTACGGGGGGTTATTTTCAACTCTCACGAAGGTCGGTGTTCGGACATAGCTTTCTTTTCCAGAGAACATCTACCCCCTCTCGGCCCCCCTTCCGCTTCTCCTCCCTTCTCCCTTTGTCCTCATTTGCCAAGATGGGCGAATCCACTTGCGGGAAAAAATTTCCTCTTCTTCCCCCTTCAGATTTTTTGACACGCGGAGATAGTTGATTTTTCGCCCAGCTGATGTCCCTTCTTTTTCCCTTTCTCAAGAATTTGATGGCGGATTGGGAAGCACTTTCCTCTCACCCTTGAAGCGTTCCTCCCCTTCATTGCGTCGGGAGTTTTCCTCTCCTATTTGACGTTGATTTTTCCTTTTCCCTTGTGACGGGGGCAAGGATCGAACTTCTTTCACAATCAATTTGCCTAAATCTGCGGTTCTTTTTCTTTCAACTGCAAGCCCTCATCGAACCCCCTCCTGGCGACCCTTTCTTTTTTTTTCCCGGGATCCCTCCCGAAAAAACGGGTCAATGTCCCGTTCTTATTCAACTGTGGAGTCGTTTTTTTTCTTCCGACCACAATATGTTGACTTATCCCCCCTCTTTCTTTTCCTTCCTCCCGCGAGAAGCGCGAAATGACAATCCACCCTTTACCCCTCCCTCTGCTATGCCAATCGGCCCCCCCCCTCTTCCCGCCCTTCCGCCGAGTATTGACGCCCCTTTTCTCTCCCTCAAACAAAAGGGGCCAACCGCTTCTCCCCTCCAACTGACGATGCCTCTCATCGAATGCTTCCTTCCTGGACAAGCACGATCCAGCACCCTCTTTTCCCCCCATAAGGGGAATCACCCTTCCAGGATGCCCGCGCTTTCCCTCCAATGGACATTGTCGCCCGGCCTTCCTCCTCGGCCCGTGGCAATGCTTCACTCCTGCCCAATATCCAGAATCCTCCCCTTCCCTGTTGACCAGATGGGGACACAAGGCTTTCCTCACGTTAGAGTGACTTTTCCCTTCCTTCCTCATGCGAGAGTTGTTTGAGTCTTGGACCTCCCCCCCATCCTCCGTATAAAAAGGTGCTTCCTTTCCTCGGGCCGCATGTGCCTAGATTGTTCCTTTTTTTGGCGTTTTCTAGCACCTTCTTTTTTTCTTTAAAGCCGGCGCCTTCTCAACATTAAACACTTTCTCCCTTCCCCCTTCTCCCAACTCAGTAGGTTTCCTCCCCTTGGTAGTTGATCGAGTTTTGGGGACTTTTCTCTCCTCTTTTTCTCCTTCCCTTCGTGTTTTTTTTCATCGCTTTCCTTCCCAAACGCGATCACGAAAACTTTCCGCCCGACGGCGGTGCTCGCGGGGTGACTTTTTTCCTTCTTCTTTTCGTCGAAGCTTTTTTTTTTTTTTTTTCTTCTAGCGGTCGAGAGAACCGCCCACACCCCCCCGGTCCAAAATATCCGACCAGTTTTTCTTCCTTTGTAGACGAGGATGGTTTTCCTACCCCTTCTCAAAGGCCTCAAACACCTTCTTCTTCTTCCTTACCCCCCACAACACCCCTTTCCGACTCTCCTTTATAACCTTTTTCCCCTTCTTTCCCGAAAGCGAATATTTAGAATATGATGGTAGTTTTCTTTGCACGGGAATTCACGATTTCTTAGCTCTTTTCTGACCCGTTTCCCTGCTTCATGCGTCCCCTTTCTTTCCCTTTCCTGAGGGAAGTCTCTTTGATCCTGGGGCCTTCTTTTTTTTTCTTTGTTCATTGGGGACTCACACCCTTTTTTTATTGCAGTTTAGGAGTTAATTCTTTTTTTTTTTTCTTTTTCCTGGGAACATTGCGTGGCCTTCTCTTTTTTCTGGTGGTTCCATTGGAAATAGCAGGTCTTTCGGCTCCTTGCGATTCTTTCCTCTCTTTTTTTAGGCACGTCACTCAACGGCCCTTTCCCCCTATTGAGGTCGACGACGAGCCCTTGAACCTACCTCCCCCCACTTTGACTTCCTTTTTTTTTCATCCCGGTGTAAGGGTAGTGAGTTGTCTTCCCTTGATACTAACAGGCTTTTTTTCCCTCTTTCCCCGGCCCTGCTGTTTCTTTTCGAAGAACCTCTCATCCCCCCTCCGTCTTTATGCTCTCCCTCTTTTTGCGGATGTCGAGATCCGTAGATCAGGGCCCCTGCCCCCCTTTATCCGTCCCGAGTAATCCCCCCCCCTCAATGAATGCTCTGCCTCTTCCCGTTTATCTTCTGTACTTTTCTTCCTAGCCCGCGCGAGAAATTTTTTCCTTGAGTCACTCTCCCCCTTTCTTCTTACCTCAAGAATATCCGTCTTCTCACTATCTGAAGGACCCTCTGCTTTTCCCCCTCTCTTTTCCCGCAAACTCCTTCCCGCTCTTAATTCGCACAGCTTGGCCCTATTCACAGATCGGAGTCTGCCTCTAGTTTTGTGCAGTTTGAGTATGGTGTTAGTTTGCCTTTCTAGGTCGCTAACACCGACCTTCTTCGTTCCCCTCCCTTTTCCCAGAGATCTCCCCCTTCTTTTCACGTCGGATGGGAGAAAATTAGCTTGCAGCTCTTCTCTGTCCCAGTTCCTCCCTTTTTTTCTTGTTTACGCACAAACATGAGTCCCATTCTTCTCCCCGTAGCGCGAATTTCCACGCTTCTTCCCCGATTTTTTCACGCTTCCGCCTTTTTCTTCCCCGTGAACAAGTTACCTCTCCGCTGCCCGACATCTGGCTTCCTTTTTTTTTACGAGCCGATACGCCACTGCAATCTTTTTTTCCCTTAAGATAGAAGGAATTTCCGTTTTTTCCTTTCTTTATCTTCTCCCTTTTCCCGTTTACATGTGAGAGAAGATTTGTAGTTTTCCCCCCAGATCACCGAGCTTTCCTTTTTTGATGTATGGATGTCTCCCCCCCTGCCATTTCTGCGGCTGCTTGCCTTCCTCGTATTACTTTCTTTCCCATAGAGTGCCCCCGAAGCGTCTCCCCAAATTCCTTTTTTTCTTCTTTGCCTCAACTTCGAGTATAAACCCCCTCCCGTGAGGCATCGCGGTTGTTTCTCTCATTCACATGCAGGTATCCTTTCTTTCCCCCTCCGTGTGCAATCCCTTAAATCGCCCCTTCTTCCTACGGCAGTCGCAGCTCCTCTTCTTTAGCGAGTCCAACAATGTTGCGTTCGCCTGCTAGAGATTTTTCCTTTCCTAAAGAAGATGGTGCTACTTTACAACAGTTATTTCCAGATGTTGGATTTTTTTCTTTTTCTTTTTTTTTTTTTCTTTTCTTGTTTTTTTCCTTTTCTTGTCTTTCTTCCGGCTGGTGTTCTCCCTTATTACATAGAATCCTCTGGCTTTGGGTTTTCTTCTTGAGAGGTAGGCACTGCCTTC
>Ga0179593_1559181_pt1 | contig 10697 bp, 13 predicted proteins | sample CZODoug2_1_08_16_FD_185931 | JGI IMG/M metagenome (GOLD analysis project Ga0179593, IMG submission 185931) | Vadose zone soil fungal communities from Angelo Coast Range Reserve, California, USA - CZODoug2_1_08_16fungal (PacBio error correction) | ecosystem: Environmental > Terrestrial > Soil >... | reverse complement strand
CTGTCGCTCGAACACAGGGTCCCCGCCCTTTTCCGTACGGACTCATCCCTACATTGCCAGGCACAGATGCTCAAGATCCCTTTTGGCTGGACGCCCCCCCATGCATTGCGAAGAGGATTTTTTCTTAGTTTCCGACGGGCGAACCGTCGGCTAAAACTACACCCCCCCCCCCACCCCACCCCCCCCCCCCCCAAACACCCCAACCAACCCCCCCCCCCCCCCCCCCCCCCGGAGTTTTCGATTGCCGCCGTAGGTCCTCTCCACGGCCTTTATCGGGATTCATTCGGCGCGACCGCATTGCCGTTATCTTAAAGATCCGCGCGCGAAAAGCCTGCAAAAGAGAGCCACTCACACCCCACCCCACTGGCGACCGACCAGTCGCGCACTCCCCCCCCTATGTTTCCCAACCCCGATATGCGCGCCGCCCTCTTGCTGATCTTTCCCCGGCCAGAAGATAGGCCGTCCCTTCGTGCTCGAACCAAGTAAGACGACATCGGCCTTTGCGGCCCCGACTGACCGTCTTTCTTTTTCTTTTCTGTTTCTTCCCCAAGAAGAAGCTGAGCCTTCGGGCGGGCCGGTCATAATTTGGCAAGTCTTTCTCTCTTCCCCCGCTCGTAACGAACATAATCACGAACAGTTTCCCCTCGACGCCAGCCTCCATCTAGCTGGGCCCATCGTATGGCACTTCAAATACGCCAAAGACCCCCTGTTCGGCACATATTTGAGTTAGATATCGTCTCCCGCCTTGACGCAGTCCCTTAGTTTCTTTTCCGCCCGTCAAACATTTAACCGACAGTCACAAACCTGTCCACGTAGTGTCGTTGGCCTTCGCTTTTTTCGTGGTGCAGCGATTTCTTATTATCACGGCAACCAAAGAACGTCGTCGAGGGCATACGAAGAGTTGCATCCCTCCTCTCCCTATTCCTCCGTGTAATTCTAAGACCCGAACGCTTTTCCCCGAATTCTTTTGACTGTAGCAAGCTAGCGAACCCCCTTTTGGCTCTTTTCTCGCTGCCGAAATACCCCGAATGCACCCCCCCACCATACCCGCCGTTGATTTCTACCTATTCTCTTCGGCAGGACATGTTTCTGTTTTGGCCCCCCCCACAATGACCGCGCGGCGCTATCGCGTCACAGTCAATAAGTCTTCCCTTGTCCCAGCTCGCGAGAGAGAACGGCGTCCCGACTGAAATTTCCCGAGACTTTCAAGACGAGAGTTTTTGATTTTCCCTTCCGGTCTTGTTGATTTCCCGCGATAACGGCAAACCCATGAGATGATCGATACCCTGCCCTCCCCTGCAGACGATCGCGATCCCTTTTTTTTAGACGGATTTGTAGAAGACCCTCCTGGAAAACTTGAAGAGGAACCTGGGCAGGCGCAACGCCATAGAGGCCCCCTCCCCGTTTAGCAGATGATACTTCTTGAGGGAGGCGTTCATCGCCCCTCCCGCCCTTACCGCATTGACAATTCCTACGCCTACTGACCATTTCCCCCTTACACCCCTACTCCCCCTCGTCCTGCTTTTCCCACACAGCTTCCTCGACGGCGCACCCCCGGCGAAAGTTGTCCCTGGCCAAGCGGGGAACCGCGGCGTCCCCCTCCTCAAGTCCTGCAGCCCCTGGATCCTTTTTAATCCGCCGCCAGCTCCCCACCGTGGGGTGTGTTTTTGTTGTGGGGGAATATGCGATCCCGCCCCCCTCCACTCCCTTCCGGCAAGGCGAAGTTAAAGGGCCCCTTTTTCCCACCAGAAAGGCGACAGCTCCGATTAGAACATGACATAAATCTCGATGACAAACCCCCATTGAGAGAAAGTAACATATGATTTTTCCTCATAACCCCGCTTGTTTATCTATATCCTTCTAGCTCATTTGAATTTTTATGCAGCGACTTACTTTTCGGTCTTTTTTCTCTTTTAGGTTTATGGTTTTTGCTCTTAATAGACACTTGGGGACCCACGAGCATTAGAATTTTGAATTGGAACGTTTTTCCCTCTCTTTCGGGTCTCGGGAGGTTTTAGACTAGCCAATTGCTTCTTGCGATAGAGAGCCGGTTCCCCTGAATATTGCAAATTGAAGTCTCCTTTTTTTTTTCTCCTTCGCGTGTGACCTATACGTCTAGGAGTTAGGTTTTTTTTTAGCCGCCCTTTGAAGGGTCCCCCCCTGGCGACAATGTACGTAGACGTTCCAACCAATTTTTTTTAGACAAGCACCAAATACGCAGAAGGGTGGACGTGCCGTCAAAAATTTCCGAGCACGCAGCCTTCGCCCAAGGTGCATCCCTAGAGCTTGAGTTTGACACGTAGTTGTAGCCCTCGTTGAAACTTCCTTATTCTTCCTAGTTTTCTTTTAGATTCATGAATTATGCAAGACGGCCGATGAAGTGCGTGCATCATTTGCGTCTCCGTGTAGCTGCGACTGATAGATCGGCACCCTTCCATTGAGAGACAGCGCCTGGAACTTTATACATCCCTCGAGACTTCTCGAGAGAGACCCTTTAGCTCCAGACGCGTTTCTTGTTTCGGCGCTTATAGGCTCCCTCCTCGAGGGTGGTTTGTGATTTTGTTGTAATTCCCCTTTTTTCCTAGAGCCGTTTTCGAAGGTTCCTTGCCGAGCCCCCCCCTGTCTGCCCCGCAGGTTTTTTCTCCTTCGCGTATCGCGGCATTGGATGGACCATCAGGGTATTTGAGCATGCCTTAATCCCACCCCCAAAAGGACTTTTTTACTTGTCTTAACTCCATTTCCCCCGTCAATTCTTTCGCAACTTTAGGGTGGCGTCGCCGTTCTCGTGGAAATCACCTTTTCCTTTTGTTCGGCCTTTTTCGCCTTCGCAGTTACCCAAGTGATTCAATTCCTTTCCGTCCCTCTTGTTCGATACTCCCGCCATCTTCGTCAGCCCAAACTTTTAATCGGACGTCTCAGACTGGTTAGCATCTCGTGCCGGCTTGAAATTTTTCTTACTTCCCGACTCGAAGAAGACTCTAGAACCCCACCGAGATGACGAGGCTGCTTTTCCTCCACTCCCGCTTGCAGCACATCTTCCCCCCCTCCTTTTCTACTGCAACACTCTCTTTCGTCGTCGAAGGCGCGTCGAGGCCGCCTCTTCACTTTGGCCTGCGCTTTTTGTTTTTCCTCGCGTTTCTGCCGTAAAATATTCCGATTCGCGTGTTGCAAGAGACTCGCTTGTCCTCCCCCCCCATTTCAGCGTCCCCCTACGCCGCCTTCCTTGCTCGTTGCGGTCTTCTAGCGACCACACGACGACCCCGGGGAAAGTTGCAGCGGAGGTCTTGGCGGCGCTTCTGATTGCTGGACTGACTTTTCCGCACCTTCTTTTCTGGCGGAATTTGACATAGAGGCGAGCCTTGAATTTTCGCAGATTGCTCCTCCCAATCTTTCTTCCCCCCTCGCCCTGTCATTGTTGGGCGCCTTGTCGTTTGCCTGCGCTCCTTCTTTCCGACCCGAACTTTATTGTCAGCGCGCGGGGCGGCCCAGCCCTCGGCAGCCAGAATTTTTCCCTCGTGGCGATCGCCGTTCTCCACCGTCGGTGAGTTTGGTGATTGCTTCCCGACGGTTTTCCCTTTTCCATCTAAAGAACGCCTTGCGACATGCAGGTGGGCGTCGCCCGAAAACCCGTATCAGTCGATGGACTGCCCAATCCCTCTTTTATTTAAGTTTTTCACGGGTTCTGCGCACCCTTCTTTCAGGCGAAATTGAACCCCATGCCTGGCAAGTTCTTTGTGCGGCGACAAGAGTCCCTTGATTTCTTAAGCTAGCATTTCGATGTCGTTGCGCGTGACCTTAGTCGCCAGCTGATATTGTGAACTCTGACGACCTGTATATCTCGGGTTCCTCGACACTGCTTTTAAGAGACATCTCTCCCCTTGCGAGCCAAGAAGTTACCGTCCGGCGGTCCTCCCCCTATTTGTTCCTTGCGACACCCCGGTGAAGCCCGAGAGCTTCGATCTCCCCTTCTCTCTCCCATCGACCCCATTCGCCGATTGATCTTTCCTGACGGAAATCTCATTTTCCTCCCCCCTCCCCTTTTTTTGAGAGTGTCCAGACGCGGAGCGATCCGCCTTGAGGCGATTCTATCTCTTTGATTATATCTGGCTTCACATGGTCGCCGGTGGACTCTTCGGAGCTGGTGCGTACCGGTCAGCGCTGCGTTTGCTACTGCAAAGCCCGTCCGCCAGTTCTTTCGACCCTCGCAATTTACTGGTAGGTTTTCTAGACTGCAGGGCGACCGACCGTCCTCTGTCGTTATCGTGTCAAGCCAAATACGAACCCGCGCATCTCTCCAGTATTCACAAGGCGCGTCCCCCCCCCCTTCTCGCGTCCCCTGATGTGAAGCCTCTCCTATAAATAGAACACGCGGTCCCCCTTCCCACCGTTCCGCCACTTCCAACATTTCGTCCAGCAGCCAACACAAAAAAAAACCCCCAAAAACCCCAACAGGGACTCTTTTTTTTGGCGCGACGCACATGGATAGAACGCGGATTTTCAGAGGGCAAAAACCTATGTCGCCTCCCCCGCCTCCACCCCACCTTTTTTCTCCGATCTTCGCCTCCGGCCCGGTTCGGGCCGCTATCTCGCCTGCCGACGCGCTACAAGAGCGACGGCGTGGACCACAAAGCTACCTCTCCGCCCGTTCGCCCCAGACCTACTTTTCATTCCCCCTTTTTCGAGCGCCATCGACACAGCTCTTTCTGGACGCACAGTCGCAGCCATCTTTCGCCTGTTACGAGAACCCCCCCGTCAGCATCGCACCCTCCTACTTTCCAAATTGACAAGTGACCCTTTCGGTTGTGTTACTGACGTGATTCCGACCTCTCCCCCTACTCCTTTTTGCGGGAAGAGTTCCTCGGCTGCCGAATTTGGCGCGAAACTCGTCTGTAACGCCGACCTTGCCTTTTTCCACCTTCTACTTGCCCCGCAATCAGCCCCAGAAAGCCAGCCCTCTTTTGACACTTTTCACTTCTCTTTTGACGGCCCGATCCGCCAACAGGGTGCTGCGAATAGGCGGCCCCCGACTCTAAGCGCCAGCCCTTTTCACTTTTTCGCGTTTCTATAGTCAGCGTTCTGATTCGAGCCGTCCTTTACAATTTCCCCCCGCCCTCTTATCAAAACAAGATTGACGCTGTTTGTGTTTGTGATTGTGCTCTTTTTTTTTTTACTCTATTTCTGAAAGACCCCCGCCGCCGCACAAGGATGCGATCCCAGTCTCGAAAAGACTTTCATCCCTGCCCGTTACATTTAGTTTCCCTTTTGCGCCGACCCCCTTGCTTTTGAACGAATTGACTTGCGGCTCCTCTCCGATAGAAACCACCTGCCCTTTTTAGCCTTCTGCTCTCAATACACTGCCCCCGCGACCGGCGCGGTGTAAAGGGTCGAGAACGGCCGACCTGTCTCGGCATTCCCTTTCCACCCCGAGCTCCTATTAAACAGTCAAGACGGCGTCCCTCCCCTCACATCCACTTCGGCGACCTCTATAAAGTGCAAAAAGAGCTCGAGCTACTCCGATCTCGCTGATGGGAACTAGAACTGCGCTTCTGTTTTGAAACACCATCCTTATGGCACCCTACTCAATCGGTTATCACCCCGGAATCGTAATCTTCGTGCCCTCTCCTTTATGATCCTTAAAACTAGCTAGCATTACCTAGAGTGCCTCAAAAGCCTTCACGATGATCTTATCCTACCCCTGTTCCAAAGATGCCCACCCTTGAGAGATAGTCCCTGATAAGTCGTTCGGCGTGTGTCGCTATTCGTCTTCCCTTACTTCACTATAGTACAGCAAAATCGCGCCCGACCCGTTCCTCCCCCACCTACTCCTCTAGATTTCCGTTTCCCCCTCCTGGCTCTTCCCTCTCCCCCCGGGCCCCAAGAGCAGAGGGAATCGCCAATCCGACAAGGTCTAAGCGCGGTCTCATTCGCAGGAAGAGACAGTTGCCTCCTCTCCCCCCGCCCCGCGCGCCCCTTGCACCCCAGGCGAAACCCCCCCCCCCCCCACCCGTCAAGTCACCCGAAAAAGAAAACTTTTCCCGCTTTTAACGCGCTGAACACCTTCTTCAAGCGGGGAAACTGTCTCTCTATCTTTTCCTTTTTCCCCTACCCCGTTTGTTTTTCAGCCATTTAGACCTTTTTAGCGTATTATTCTTCGGGACCCTTTGGCTGCTTTATTTCTTTTTTAGGTGTTCTGTCTGACAGCACCGTTTCGAATTGAATGGAGGGGAGCCCTCTTACTGGCTGCTGCTTGAGAGGATTAGCAACCCTTCCCCTTCCCTTCGCCTTGCAGATTTTTTCCGATTTTGTCTTTCATTGCCCTACGCTTGCCCGCAGACAGCCTCCCGGCCTCGTGTATGCTCAGGGTCGGCGTCCCCCTTTCCTTCCTTCCTGGGACGTCCGGACCTGTAATGGTCATCTCTTGGGACGATATATCCAGGACAACCGCCCGATATGCCGGAATCCAGCAAGAAAAAAACCATTGCGTCCCCCTCGCACGTCGCGGTTCTCTGCTCGCTACACGGCCCGTTGAGCTCTTTTTTTCTAAGTTTCTGCAGTCCGTGAGCAGAGGTTTTGGCCTTGCCCATTTCATAGGCCAAGCGGTCGGATGACTCGTTCTCTTATTCGGCGGGATAGGTGTTCGGCCTCCCCCCCTCGCGCGCTTTCCAAGACAAAAGAGAGTGGTCGACTCTCCGGTTTGTCTCCGTCTAGTTTTTTTTTTACTATTCGTTTCCGTCTTTCTTTGTTTTTTCTGCAGATTTTTCTTAGTGAAAGTAGGATCCCATGACGTACGCCGGGAGACACCCCCGTGTGTTTTAAGGGAAGTATTCCCACCGGCAGAAGTTTTTATTTCCTATAAAGATCCTTTGGTCGTTATGAGTTCGTAGCAATTCAGTATTTTGCCCTAGCAAGCCGAAAGTCGCTCTCCCAAACTGTGGCTGCCTTTCCTCCCCTTCCCCGTCCCCATTCAGGGTTCCCCTCCGTTCCCTTTTCCTAGTTAGCGGGCACCTTTTTGACATTGCAGAGTTACGGTTTTGCCGTCGGGCGCTTCATGAAGCACACCGCTCTTAACATTTCTTTTTTCGTCCTTCGAGAAATATTTCCAGTTGACGTTGCCGAAAAGATATTCCTAGAACATCCCTGTCCACCTCGTGAGTTTTTTCGAGATCTGCCCCGTTTCCGAAGTTAGCGATAGATAACCTGAAAACCACCTGTGACTTTATTTTTCAAATTCTTTAATGGATGACCTCCTTTATCGAGGACAAATAGTCCCTCGGTTTGCAAAAGGATGATACCCCGGAGTTCTTCACGAAGTAAGATTCCCAGACTTAACATTTATTACTGATTTAATTCGCTTTTATTTTTTTAGCGCAGGCGGATGTGATGCCCTGTGTTTGTCTGCTCATTCTTTAATTTAGCATTGCCGTCCACCAGCCAAAATTGGCCCCTTCCCGCCCTAGTTTTCATCCTTGTTTTGACGTTATTGGTAGCAGTTCCAGTCACTGAAGACCCTGAGCCACCGCGTCACTTGCCCTGTACTTGGCCGCTGGCTCAGGAATTCCCCTCTTTTTTATTCGATCCCCGGGAAGACCTGCTTTAAAGATTCAAGGCAATGTAGAGGCGGATCCACTATCGTTTTTATAGCTTTCATTCCCCCCCGAAGGGCCGAGAAAGAAAGTGTCCTCAATCCGCAATAGCCTTGTTTATTGAGCAGTTTTCCCCCGCGCTCCTTTTCTGGCCTCTCAGAGGCATAAGAGCCACGGCCATTTATGAAGCTCAGCCTCGCCGATCGATTCCTCGCCAAGACGAACACCCAATAGATTTCTTGACGTACGTCTTCGGTATTCCGCCGAGCCCCCTTGCCATAAAAGACGCCGATTGTGGAGATTTTCTAGACCAGTCCTCTCGAGATGATGCCCTTGTTTTTTTTTCCATGATAGATGTAGGGAGGTGTGCTTTGCTTTTCGCCCTAACCCTTTTTTACCTTTTCCGTTCTTCCCCCCTTGAACTCGCGGCGAGTTCTTTTAGTCGTCGTTACTGTCCCCCCGTCCCGCATCTGTCACCTTCCCCTTTTTTTCTTCCGAGGTCTTAGTTGCATCGATATTACCAGAGTTTCGCTTTTTTGACTCTGACCCCATCTCAGTTTAACTGACTTCCGACCAGTATTCCTTGCGACCTCTCGAAACCCTTTTGCCCCGTTTTCCAGATTCAAAAGCTCTCCGACCCCGACGCCCAGTTCACGAGCGTCCCCTTTGCCAATTTGCCGCAAACCACTAGCAGGATTACGCCGACGAGGTACATAGAGCGCCCGGGTAGATAGTCCCCCTTCCCTTCGGATCACCCCTCTACGACTCTTGACTTTCCCCCCCCCCTCTCTTCTCTCCCATTTTGAGTCTTTTTTACGTCATCACGCCGATCGCATTCCTCGTTGTTTGCCCCCGGCTGCCGCCGTGAGATGCTCCGTCGTTTTTTTTCCCTTTTTTGGTTTGCGCAAATGGGGAGCCGCTCGGTGAGCAAGGTCGAGCTGATTTTTCTTCTTCCTCCTCTCGAACGCGTACCCCCCAGGATTTCTTCCTGGTCGCGTCTTTTCCCTTCAGACCAGCGTGGCGCACTCACGTTCCCCTCACTGTCGTTCGATGGCACCTCAACTCGATTTTTCTTTCATATCGACCGTGAAGACCTTTCGTCTGCCCCGTCCTCTCCAAAATCTCCTCCGAGGGTTCAATGTCGCTCTTCAGTTTCATTTAGAAGGGCGGTTCCCACCCCCCCCTTCCGACATCGACATTGCCGTCGAATCAGCCCTTTCGGGCTTGGCCTTTTCCGCTCCCCCCCCAAGGTGCGCACGTTGAGTGCATCGCCTCTTTCGGCGACAACCAGCGGGCCTTTTTCATTCCCCGACGTGCTGTCGGCTTGCCAGCTTGCTAGTCTCCCTTTTTTCGGCCTGCTGATCGGACTTCCTTATTCTGCCGAAGGCCGCGCGCTCCCCCCCTCTGGCCAAACCCCCGACCCTCCCCATCTGTTTCGGACGATCCCACCGCCCGCATTCGCGCGCCAAGCCGGCCCTCTTTGTCCCTCTCCCTTCGAAAAAGCTGAACTTTTTTAAGACTCTGATCTTGAAGACTGGCCCCTCGCCAGAGGGCCTTGGCACGTTGCGACGCAACAGTCCGCACGGTATCAGCGAGTCCCCCCCACCCCCCGGCAAACCCCAGAACTTACAAAACAAAAATAAACCCTCCCACAACCCCCCCCCCCCCAAAAACCACCCAAACACCAAACGAAAAACCCCCACCCCCCCACTCCCCCCCGGTCCGATAGCGTGGGGTCGCTTCGTGGGCTGACATCGCTAACACCCAGCAGCTCCAGGGCTGCCCCGACCCCCTTTTTTTTGAGAGGACGCGCTCGTCGAGACCCGTTCACACTCCGGCCCACACCCCTGCCCACTCAGCCCCCTACTTTTACAGCACATTAAGGCCCATTAGAACTTTTGGAAATCGCTTTTTCCTCTTGTTGCATTCTCTTCCCCCCTCGATAAAGGTTGAGGACAGGACTCTGCCGGACTTCCCTTCTTTCTTGGTGAGACCGCACAAGCCCTTCGTACCGTACTAATTTTCCTGATCCCCCTTATACCTTTGATACAATTACCTTTTTTACCCCAGCGACGGGGTCGGTGACTCTGATTGAACTCTGACTGCGTCGCTTTTATGTCTTCTCCGGTAAGATAGCGGCAACCCTTTCCTTGCCTTCGAGTGAATAGATATTTTAGTACGCCGCCCTCAGCCTCCTATTTCACCTCAGCGTCTTTTTACACGCACACGAGGCTTTACAAGAAGTGAGGCGCTGGTCCGTGTACGTTCATCTTCTAAAACCCACAACACACCAAAAACAATGGGGTCTGTCGGATTTCTCCTCACCCCCCATTCCTTGCCTTCACAGCACCTAATTTTTTTTCCAGGCGAGACACGGTCTTTCCGCACATGAGTGTCTCTCCCCCCACCCTGCACAGGTCCTTTTCACGCGTCACCGTCAATTTCCGTAATAATATTTGACCGGACGCAAAAGCCCTAACGTTGTCGAGCTCCACGACTTCTATTACCTACCCTTTTTGTACCCCTCCCCTGTTCTACGGTATTGCCCCGACCCCGTCTCACAAGCCACCACCCCCTTACCTTGCGACACCGGGCATCCCCCTTCCCTCTCGTTTCGCCTGGCTCGGAACGTCACTTCCTGATCGGAAGATTTTTTCTGCATATAGTTCACCGTGATTGCTCGGAAGGCGAAACAGAGAAAAAAGCCTTCCTTCCACCCCTGTGACGCTTAGAGAGGGTCATTTTTTATCCTCTTCTTCGTTTCGGGGTCCCTAGCGGCCGCTCCCGCTATATCATACACGCTGACCTTCACGCACCTGTTTTTCCGACACGGACCAACCTACCCCCTCTCCTTTACCTAGCGGCCCGACCTTCTTGACTGCCACCTTTTTATCGCCAGAGCCGTACGACAGGACAGACCCGGATTTTAGAGCGATCTTGCGAGGACTCCGCCCGAACAAGCCCTCCCATAGCTCTCTTGACGAAAAGACACTACGCCACGCCGCATGACTGCCCGGAATCTCCTTTCCCTGGACCGAAAGACAAAAGATTACTTTTCTACCTTTACAGAACATACCCGAATTTCCCCACCCCCTTCAGCGTCCAGTTTGCAAT
>Ga0179593_1473849_pt1 | contig 10697 bp, 12 predicted proteins | sample CZODoug2_1_08_16_FD_185931 | JGI IMG/M metagenome (GOLD analysis project Ga0179593, IMG submission 185931) | Vadose zone soil fungal communities from Angelo Coast Range Reserve, California, USA - CZODoug2_1_08_16fungal (PacBio error correction) | ecosystem: Environmental > Terrestrial > Soil >... | reverse complement strand
CCAACCCCTCACGTCCCAGAAGCTGCGCCTTCCCGAGCGGGTCAACGAAGGCGCAGACCCACCCCTTTTGCCAGCCACCTCTCCTTTTTTTTCCCCCCCGTAATCCCCCCACGTTTTTTTAGCACCCGGGTTCTGACCCTTCGTCCCCCTTTACGAGGTTTATGGTCCAGATTATCAAGGACTTTTCGTGGCATCTATTTTTATGCTTGCGTTCTCTCTACTTTTTCTGCCCCCGGATATATCTTCCTCCTCCCGTTTGTTTTTTTTTCATCTCGAATCCTGGTGGCGCGTTGCTTTCTTTTCCCTCCCTTTTATCCCCTCCCTCACGTTCCCGCAAATCCTTGATGAACGCTTTTCCCCCGCGAGCACGGTTTGAGAAGCATGCCTCGAATGTTTTGTATCCCCTGACCCGGACTTTCTGCATCTAGTGCCCGTTTCTGCTTTTTTACCCGTTCCCCGACAGCTCTGCCGTAGAGTAAGCGAAGACATGGCTTTTGTATTTGTCGGGCGTGGTACGAGTCTTTTTTTTCTTCCGGAAAGCCTCGTTTTTCGGTATAGTTGCGAGAGTGACGGTCCCTTGGAGCATGGCCCCCTCGTCCTTTCCCTTCCGTCCACCGGCAACACGTCTTTCTCTCCCGCGTCCTTTTTTCACAGCCCCTAGCACGCCCTGTCACGTCTGCTGACCGCGAACCTCTCGTTCCCAGTTCTCTATTGTGCAGTGCCGCGTTAGCAGGCGGCGAAAAGCGGCCATCTTGCGGACGCCGGTGAATGGAATAGCGTCGCTGTCGGTCCTCTCTTTCCCTCATTCCCTGCCCGAACTTCAGTAGCCTCCGACGTTATACGCTCCTCTTCCCCCTCGACTTCGCACTTTTCCCACTCTACATTTTTCCCATTCCGGCCCCTGAAGACGTTAGGTCCCTGAATTGCTCCTGTTTACCCTCAAACCCCTTCCTTCCTGCAGGAGGCCAGGTCCTTGATTTTCTAAGTTCCCCGTTCCTCCTCCGTTTTTAAAGCCTTCCCCTCGAAGGTTCTCCGCGAAGAAACTCCCGCCTACCCCGTTTAAGACGTTTGTCCTCCGCGTCTCCTTTATTTTTCCTTCCGTTTCTTCCCTTTCGGCTTTTAAAAGCAGATTTTTATTACTCTGAAGTTATTTTTCGAGGCGCGTCGCTTCGGTTGCATTCACCGCCCCCTCTCTCCAGTCGATGAATGAATGGCTGTTGATCGACTTCCCTTAGCGCACCGCTGGATTTTGCGCGAGCCGATAGCCGTTTCAAGCTGCTTCTGCGGACGTTGATTCTCTTTCTTATTCTGTGCCTGTCCATCCAAAGGGATCCAATCCCTTCAAAAAGTCACCAGAACCCTTCTCCAAGACTCGTTTCCTCACGTACGTTTACCTCAGGGTGCTGAGCGCACACAACCCCTATCATATTATAGTCCCTTTTCCAGAGTCATAGGAGACTATATTTATTCGGATACCCAGAATAATCCGATAGAGTAAAAGATCTCTTTCCTAGAGGTTTTTTCCACACTGAGCATTCTCTTGTACTAATTTTTTTCCGGTACTGTATCTGGAGAGAGCCCTTTTGCTCCGCATTCCCCTCGAGCGAGCTGGTACGATTCATCTCTTCCGTGAGTAGTCTTTTCTTTTTGACCCTAGTCGAACCTGCCCCCTTTTCGTTCATGCTGGACTCGTTTCTCGCACCGGTTGATCCGTCCTACGTAGCCCTCACCCTGCTATGTCTTACAATTGCTTTTCTCGCTCTCCCTTCCGTTTCTCGAATTACGAGCGCTTTTCCCGGAGAAGAACTCCTCTTCTGTTTTTCACGACCCTCCCTGAGAGTTTCGGTCTCCTTGCAGTAAAGGTTTCTCCCCTTTCGTCTTGGAGCTCGAAGTTCTTATCCCAAATACTAACTATTTTCCAGGGATGGCTCTCTACCACTTCTGTCTTTGAATTTATGTTATTTCCGTGCGAGTCCTCTACGAGACGCCCCTTTTCCCCCTCAGTCTACCGAGATTAATTGTGTAGAATGGTCACTATCCTCTTTTTAATTGTTCTCATCAGTCCCTCTCCGTGGCTTGGTGACTTTGCATTTGCGGACTCTGGTATTAAGAGAGCCAGCCAAAGTCGGTCTTCTTGGGATCGGAGTTTTTCACCTTCCTTTCCCCATGCCCTAAGTCAGAAGTATAGTTCCCCACCGTTCCTGGCGGCCGCCCTTTCTGACAGAGCCTTATCCCCTTCCTCTTCTCCTTTACCCCTGTCCACCCCAAGTTTCCCGCAGACCTTCTCCCTGCTTCGATTTCCTATACATCCTCCCTTTCCCCAGTCTTTTGCATCCGGTTTTTACGTATTCCTCCGGAAGCACACCCACCCCTTACACCGCCCCCCCCCCCCCCCCCCAAGTGTACCTCTACACCTTTTCGTTCCAGAAGCACTGATAACGCATGGTCCAAATATTTCCCCTTCCCCCTCTTACTCCTTCCCTCTTTTTGATAACCTCCTCTTCCGCCGTTCGTGCCGAGAATGTCCCCCGACCCCACCCTCTCTCAATTAGTGTTCTTCCCTCCAGAACACCCCCATCCCTGATCATTTCCGACGATTTTGACCCGACCAGTAGCTTTTACTTCGTCCCGTAATAATCTTCCCGAGGAGGCCACACCCCCCGAGATTCCCCAAGCACCCCTACCCCATGAGCAATCAAACGACGTTTTTCTTAACGCCCTCTCCTCCACTCCCTGACGCACCTCGCCATGATAGTTCTCTTCAGACCTTTCGCTTTTTCACGACCGGCCCTAGAACTCTGACAGGCGGTTTGAGCTCGGGGGAAAATAATACGCGCACGTGAGTCAGCTCTTCTTTCCCCCCTCAGATTTCTTTTCTTCGATCATTTTTTCCCCTTCGATTACGAGCGCCTTTTCTTTTAGAAGCGGGAGAGCGGCAGAGGGCCCCCCCACCCCCCCCACACCCCCCCCCTCCCCCCCACACCCCCCCCCCCCCCCACCTCACCCCACCCACCCCGTACCCCACCCCCCCCCCCCCCAACCCCCCCCCCCCCCCCCCCCACCCCCCACTCCACCCCCCCCAGCCCTACCACCCCACCCCCCTGCTCACGAACACCCGTCAGGCAATACCGAAGACCATATGCTGGCCCGATCAACGATCCGCGTGGCGCCAGAGATATACCAATAGAGACGACCATTTGATGTTTTTTATGCAGGTTCTCCCAGGATTATGGCTTCCCCCCCCGCCCCCCCCGATTCCTGCACCAGACCCCTACCCCGGCATCTCTCGGAGAAGCAACCGTTTCTTCTAGCCAGCAAGACCCCCCTCTCACCCCCCCCCCCCCCACCCCCCCGCACGCACAGACCCCCCCCCCCCCCCCTCCATCCCCCCCCCCCCCCCCGCCCCCCTACGCCCGCGCTACGTGCCCGGACACGGTCCCCCCGAGACACCCCCCCCACACCCACCCCACCACCCCCCCCCCCCCCCACCACCACCCCCCCCCCCCCCCCCCCCACCCTCCCCCCCCCCCCCCCACCCCCCCCCCCCTACACCGCCCACCCCCCCCCCCCCCCCCCCCCCCCCTCCCCCCCCCCCCCCCCCCCCCCCCCCCTCCCGCCCCCACCCTACCCCCCTCAGCCCCCCCCCCCCCCCCCCCCCCCCCTGGCCAACAAAGAGACCCCCCCCCTCTTTTCTTTTTCCCCTCCCCCCCCCCTCCCCCCCCCCCCACCAGTTCCCCATCCCAGGGTTCCAACCCCCCCCCCCAGCCCCACCTCCCACCCCGTTTCGAGCCCTGCCCGCCTTTGGCCCCCCCCCCCCCCCCCCCCCCCTCCCCCCCCACCCCCCCCACCCCCCCCCCCCCCCCCCCCCCCCCCCCCCCCCCCCCCCACCCCCCCCCCCCCCTCCCCACCCCCCCCCCCCCACCCCTCCCCACCCCCCCCCCCCCCCCCCCCCTTTCCTGCCCCCCCCCCCCCACCCCCCCCCCCCGTCCCCCCCGCTCACCCCCTTCCCCCCACCCCCCCCCCCCCGCCCCCCCTCCCCCCTCCCCCTCCCGTCCCCCCCCCCCCCCCCCCCCCCCCCCCCCCCCTCCCCCCCCCCCACCCCCCCACCCTCCCCCCCCCCCCCCCGCCCCCCCCCCCCCCCCCGCCCCCCCCCGCCCCCATGCCCCCCCCTCCCCGCCCCCCCCTCACTTCCCCCCCCCCACCCCCCCCCCCCGGCCCCCCCTTTCTCCCCCTACCCCCCCACCGCCTCCCTTCTTCTTATCTGCCCCCCCACCCCCCCCCCCCTCCCTCCCCCACCCCCACCCCCCCCTTCCGCTTCTCCCCCCCACCCCCCCATCCCACACCATCACCCCCCACCCCAGCCCGTCCACACACCCCCACCCCACACCCCCTCAACCCCGGTGTCCGGACCCCCCCCCCCCACCCAGCCCCCCCCCCCCCCCCCCCCCCCCCCCCCCGCCCTCCCCCACCCCCCCCCCCCCCCACCCCCCCCCCCCCCCCCCCCCCCCCCCCCCCCCCCCCCCCCGCCCCCCCCCCCCCCCCCCCCCCCCCCCCCCCCCCCCCCCCCCCCCCCCCCCCCCCCCCCCCCCCCCCCCCCCCCCCCCCCCCCCCCCCCCCCCCCCCCTCCTGCTTAGGTATTCAGCCTGTCTTTTTGTCTGTTATGCTCGATTCCGCCCCACGTCTTCTGTGCACAGTCTCCGGTCGATTATTCGGGGCACACAGCCCCACCCCCCCCCCAACCCCCACCCCCCACAAACCCCCCCCCCAACCCACCCTCCGTACGCCAAGGGACCCCGCGGATGACGGGAGCCACTCCCGCTCTCACGGAGACCAGTTTACGCCGACCGTCCTGAGCGCCGTCTGCAGAGGGTTCCTACGCCTCGGTTCCCTCCCTCCCGTTTCTGCTTGTCGCTCGGAGCTGAGATGGTCCTCGTGAAGGGATGACTTTTAATACCCCCCCCCCCCGCCTCCCCCCCCCACCGCCCCCCCCCCCCCCCCCCGCCCCACCCCCCCCCCTCCCCACACCCCCCCCCCCCCCCCCCCCTGGCTTTCCCGATCTTTTTTTATCCCAGTCTTGGACTGCGCGGTTATACTGCCTCCCTCACATCGAGACCTCCTCTCATCAGACCCGCTCTGCGACTGCAACAGGCTTGTGTTGTCCTCCTCCGAGGCCACGCGCTGCCCACGGATATGGTTTCCGTTCCCGTCCCGGCTCGATCCCCTCTTTATCTCTCCTGATCTCTTCTTTTTCCTCGCTGGTTTTTCCCCTAGGACCCCTCTTGCCGTCCTTGTTGCTTGTGTGCTCATGATCTCTCCTCTTCCGGATAGTGCCAACGTCGCTATTCTCTAGGCCGGGTGGACTTTTTTTCCCTCTATGACTTTCGTAATTTTCCCAGGCCGCGCTAATCGCGACGTTTCAGAGAGATTCCTCAGAGGGCTGGAAGTACATTCATTCCTGAACCCCGCCATCCAGGAGAGAATACATAGCCCCGACGTGCGTACCGCCCCCCCTCTACGCCATCCCCTTTGCCCACCCATCACCCCCCCCGTGCCCTTTATATGACCGAGATCGCACCCCCTGAATTCTCGCTTTCTCTTCCACGCCGTCCGTTCGGTGATTCAATTCTAGCCTTCTTCTTTTGGGGGGACCTCTCATTGGAAGTGTGTTTTGTCTCGTTAGCGTTCCGGAGTTAGTGATCTGTTATTGGTTTTCTCATCTCTTTTCTCCGCTTTTTTTTGCTTATCCACAGTTTTTAGATTTTCTGTCTCGCCTTCACCCTCGCACCTTTTTATTTCTAGCCGCTACGTTCGCTTATTTTTATCAGGTGTGTTCGTCCTTTGCGCCCGCCCGTCGTTGACCCCCTTTTCCGCTTCGACGGAGATTTCCTCCCAATACCGCCCATATTCAGGATCTTTTCTATACGCGGAACCAAGAGCCCCCCCCTCGCCCCCCCCCTCCCCCCCCCCCCCCCCCCCCCCCCCCCCCCCCCCCCCCTCTTCCCCACCGCCCCCTCCCCCGTTCCCCCCCCCCTGCCCCCCCCACTGTGAACCCCCCCCCCCCCCCCATCACCCTGGTCCCGCCGACCCCCTAGAAGGGTTTTACGTATGTATTGCTGTTATGGTTCCTGGATTGCCCCGGTGTGGGTGCACCACCTACCCACCCCGTTCCCCTTTCAGCCTTTGTTGCTGTTCCGCTCTACAGACCTTGAATTCCCCCTACTTTTTCAGACCCTTCTAGATTTTTTCCCCCGCCCCTGAGTAGTTCCTTCGCTCCTTTGGTACCACCCAAGCTTACGTAATAATTTTCACTTTTGTATGGTTCGGCGACCGTGTTGCCTGGTTCCTTTTCTTCCTCAGGCGTCGCTTCCCTTTCTAATAGAATTTGCTGAAAGCTTGCCCGCGGCTGAGAGCGACTGATCCCTCTCCCTCTGGTTCCTTCGCTCTTATCGCCCTAGGCCGCCCTGTCCATTTACGGTCTCCTCTCTGAGCTAGACCGTACATGCCGCCCTATGGCATCCTGTTCCAATATTCCCTATGTAAGGAGAGTGATTACCCGATGGGCCTCACGCGCGTTCAGGTTTGACTCTTTCACTACACTTTCCCCCCCTCCTCAAAGCCCCACCCCCCGGCCACCAAAAGGACAATATTTTCGATGGTTTATCCCTGCCCCCTGCGCTTCGTGTCGCTTTGATCTTTAAGTGCCGAGCTGCGCTTAAGAGCGAGATGCATCGCCCTTTTAGTATGAGCACCCTACCCTTTCTCAATCGAGGACGCCTGAGCTTCGGCTCCCGTTCGTCGCTCTCCACGTATTTCGAGAACTTTTCTTCTTTAGCTGCCCTCCAATGCGTTCATGATCAGTGTTGCCGTTCGTACCGGTTTTCCTCTATACCTTTCCCTTTTCTTTCCAAATTTTTGCCTCCTACGCTCCTGATGGTGCTATTGCAGAATATGGAAAGAAACCGATCCCGGACCTATACCTCCCAACCAGATGCGTACCCGAAGGCGATAGGTCGACCCTTTTAGAACTTTGCCTCTCTCCTCCCTCCCCGGTACTTTCACTCTTTTCTTTACGTAATTCTTTGTACTCGAGATTACGTCTTTCTGTTTGACGCTGCTCGTCTGCTTCCCCGGTCGACGACCTCTCTTATTCGCCGACGTGTTTGCCCCCAAGCTGTCGATTCCTCGTTCCGAATAGTTTGGTTGCAGCACCGTTTGTCGTACGGCTGAACCCTTTCTTTCTTCCTTGTGTTTCTGGGCGGTTTCGTGGTTTTCCAGTGTCTCTTGTTATTTTTTGCATTGTGGCCCATACTCCTCGATCACGTTTCCTCCCGACCCTCATCTTAAATTTATGTCGCTCCCCCCATCGTTATCGCGGCCGCGATTTCCCCCCAGCCTCAATCACCGGAGTCTCGAGATGTCCCCCTCGGAGCCGTGAGTTAAAAAGGAGTTTGGCCCCCCTCGACCCCCCCGAAGTCCTAGATCATTATGCCTAGTTCTCCTGCTTGCCTACGCATCGTCTTAGAGAAAGTTGCTTTTTTTCCCGTTAGTTCGACCCGGGGTTCTCTTTGAGTGTTTTCTAGTGCCCTGCTCCTTGAATTAACGAAACACCTTTTTTTACTTGGACCTTCTTAGATTTCCTCCCGCGAAGCGTTTGTGTTTCTTTTAAACTGCGTTTATCCTTGAGAAAGTCTTGCATTCTTGATGCATATTGTCTGTGCTTCAAGCTCTTCGAGATACCCCTTCGTCCCTATCGCTTTGGCCGTGCCTCGACAGTTTTGTAGAACGCCCGCGCCCCGCTTCTTCCACTGAGTACGCACCGAGCTCTCTTCGAAGAAGATTCTGGCCTATCCGCTTTATATTCACGTTCTTAAGAGGTCGCGTTCTCTCGTGACCTCGTTCTTCTTTGGAAATGTTCCTGCTGAGCACGTCTTCCTTCTTTCGTCCCTTTTTATTCTTATGCTCGAATGTTTTTTTTTTTTTTTCTTTTTTCAAGTCCCATCGCCCCCTCAGAATCCACATGATTTCGGACTCCCCGTTAGGACCTCCCGCTTTGAGAACCTCTTCCGCAGGCCGGGATTTTCATATCCATTCTCTGAGAGATCTTTTTGAGAGTCCCGTGGAATCCCGGCTCCCCCGATCGTTTTGCATCAGCTCTTTTCTACACATGCGTGTGCTGACGTCGACAAGTGATCGCGGTGGTCAATTTAACCCACTTCCTTTTCTTTTTTTTACGTTTGTTTCGCTTAATTTCCTGTCCACTTTCGTGAATGCAGAATTTTCCACCCGTGTCTCCTTTCTTCTTTTTTCACCTATAAGGTTGTTGTTTGTTCGTCATGAGACCATTTTTTGTCTATATCGTCCTCGGATTTCCTCTGAAAGTACTTTCCCATCTCCTTAGAAAATTCCTGGTTTCAGCTGTTTAAATATATCAATTTGTCCTACAAAGTCCCTTCCATAGAATTTTTTTTTTTTCCAACTTTCCGGTACAGCTGAAAAGTTGATCTGATGACCTCGATGTTTAGAATAACTATTATTTAGCTAGTCTATTTTAATCGAAGCAACATGAGGGTTTTTGGCCCTCACCCACGAGATCCCTGGACCCCACCCCCCCACCGACCGACTACGAAGTCGTTTCCCCCCCATTCCCCCCACCCACCATACCCCCCTATGGCAGCCAGGGCGGTTATTTTTATCCTGAGATTCTTACCTAGATCTCTAACGGCACCTTCCGACGAACATTCTTCTACGTGATATCCCGCGCATCGCTTCCAACCCCCCCCCTACGTACACTATTTTCAAGCTGCGCCTTACCACCGGACCCATCCCCCCCCCCCCACCCCCCCCCCCCCCGCCCCCCCACCCCTCCCCAGTCAGCCACCCCCCCATCCGACCCAACCGAACCCCCCCCCCCCCCCCCCCCCCCCCCCCCCCCCCCCCCCCCCCCCCCCCCCCCCCCCCCCCCCCCACTCTCCCCCTACCCCTCATCGCCCACACCACCCCCCCCCCCCCCCCCCATGCCCCCCCTCCCCCCCCCACCACCCCCCCCCCCCCCCCCCCCCCCACTCCCCCCCCCCCCCCCCCACCACCCCCCCAATCCCTTCTTCCCCCCACCCCCTCCCCCCTTGCTCCCCCCCCCCCCCCACACCCCCCCCACCACCCCCCCCCCCCCCCCCCCCCCCCACCCCCACCCCCCACCCCCCACGACCACCCCCCCCCCCCCACCACCCGCCAACCCCCCCCCCCCGCCCCCCCCCCCCCCGCCCCCCCCCCCCCCCCCACCACCCCACACCCCTCCCACCCCTTACCCCACCCCCCCCCCCCCCGACGCAACACCACACCCGCTGCCACCCCCCCACCGCCCCCTGCCCCGGCGGTAACTCTTGCCGGCACTTCTCTTCGTGTATCCGCCCATTTTTTTTTTGGGTTGTTCGTTGCCTTGTAAACTGCGATCGATCCAGTTTGGCCATCTCGCGCCTTCTGCATACACTTGTCCCTCCATAGGCCTGCACGACACTTCCTTCGGGCCCCAGGTCCTGACGCATGTTTTCTTTTCTCTTTCCCCTAAAACCCCCCTCGGAGGGCCGGTATTTGCCGCCTCCTCAATGTCCGTCCCGGGCTATCGGTGTTTAGTAATCATACGCTGCCTTTCTTTTCGACGACTTGAGAACTCGCTCAACCCGTTCTACTCCTTCGTACGTCTCGTTAGACCTTCTTCTCGTTGCGATGCGGAGGTCCTCCCTCTCTTTTACTCTTTTTGTTCTTCGAGGATTCGGCTTTAGATGATTTTCCCCCCATTTCGGTGTCTCTTCCCTGCACGAGTTTCCTTTCTTCGACGCCTTGATGCTGCTGTGTGATACCCCCCTGCGTTCCTTTGGGGCGGGGACCACCCCCCTCTGTCCAAGCGTTCGGCGGACCTGGGCTTTCTCTGCGGATGATTGACCTTTTCCCCCCAATCAAAGTGGTCTCCCCCCCCCTCCCCCCTACCCCTTTTCCCGAAAAACCGTTTCAGCCAGCCCTAGGGTTTGGGTTTAGCCTTCCGCCGAGATTCCCTTTTTTCCCTAGCCCCCCCCCATCTTCGATTCTCTCGGTTGAGCAATAATCAGCCCCCCGCCCGCCCCTCGATCTTCTCCCCCCTGAAGCATCGAGATGTCCCCCCCTTGATCGTCCTAGAGCGTAAATCGCATTACTTCTTCCTTCCTTCTTCCCCTTGCCAGTTCCGGTGTTGGCTTCTTAGTCATTTCTTTCTTTCGCATCGCGCAGAGGAATTTGACGCGAGCTTTTTATTTCCGGCGTAGTATGGTCCCCGTCCACTTTGTAGAAACTCCCCCTTTGATCTCTTCTTCTCCGTTGGGGTTCTTCTCCCGTTACTTATCGACGTTACGTCGCACGAAATTATGCTTTGCCTTTATTTCTGATTATTATACAACCAGATTCTCGACCGCCGGGCTTTCGGAGAGGCCGGCCCCATTCTCCTTTTGTGTTCCAAGAATTATACCTGTCTCGTTTTCCAAGATCTGACTACCGCTCCCCCCCCCCCCACCCATACTCCCCACCGTTTTTTTTTTTAGTAATTCTCCTTAAGAAATATTGACTTTAGCTTGTATCGTGTTACCCCCCCCCCCCCCCCCCCCCCCTCCCCCCCTTTCGCCATGTCCCCCCCCCCCCCTCCCCTCCCAACCGAACAGACCCCCGAGACA
>Ga0179593_1469858_pt1 | contig 10697 bp, 13 predicted proteins | sample CZODoug2_1_08_16_FD_185931 | JGI IMG/M metagenome (GOLD analysis project Ga0179593, IMG submission 185931) | Vadose zone soil fungal communities from Angelo Coast Range Reserve, California, USA - CZODoug2_1_08_16fungal (PacBio error correction) | ecosystem: Environmental > Terrestrial > Soil >... | reverse complement strand
CTCTAATCGGTTGGTGAGCCCAAGTTCTTGTTCCGTGTGACCCTTTCTATGTTGCTGCGAGGGTTTCTCACCGAGCGTGGCTTGCAGTGATGGCGAAGGGCGCGCGGTTTCTTTTTTTATCCGGCGTTGTTCTCTCCCTTTCTTTTTTCTTTGTGATCGAGACAAGTCCCCGAGAACCTTACGCTTTTTTGCGCTCTTTAGACGGTTTTTCTCGCTATCGAGAGTGCGATTACGCCAATGGGGCTGCGCGAGGACTCGGCGACCCTGCGTATTTTTATCCCTTAGTGTTACTGCTTGTTTAGTTCCGAGGAGGTCTAGCCGATGTTTGCATCTAAACTGACTTACTTTTCGGGTCGCTCTTTCCGTGATTGGTTTTTTACTGCACATTTTTCAAAACGGCCCGGGGGACGAGTTGCGCCTACGGCTATTCTTCTCGGCGATACCGATTTTCAGCCCGATAGGGATCAACTTCGTCGAGCCCCCCCTTGAGTACCCCTGAACTTAAGTTCACGAGTGTGCTGACGTCTCCATGAAGCTCGGCCGCAGATGGCCGTCGTCTCCGAGGTTACCCCAAGATGGCCTTTGGACTTCTTTGAGCTGTTGGAAAAAGAACTCCTGTAAATCAACTAAAGGTAAGTGTCGTCCCGACCCGCATAGTTCGGGACCAAACGACGCTTAACGTCCACAAAGTGAGGGGCCACCAGGGTTGCGCAGAGACACCACCTTGTGATTTCCTTTCTTCCGACCCGCAGCCTGAATGAACCTCCTCTATTAGAGATATCACTTAGTCCCTTCTCTTGTTTTCTCGAATACATTTTTACTCATATTTCCTGCAAAAAAGTTGCCTTTGTATAAACCTGCATTTATTGTCGGTCTCAACCGGGCAAGACCCTAGCCTTTTTAGTCGTAAATATAAAAGGGGCCCCCGAGATGAAGTCTACTCTCTTCCCTTTCCCTGATCATCTTGGATCCTCCTTCTTCCGCCGGCGTTCATAAAACGGGCACGCGTCCTCTGTCAGAGGGACCCCGTGCGGGCGCACGTTTAAGTTTGACGCGGGGGTGGAATCAGGAGTATCACTTCTTCTCTTCCATGTCCCACTTGGCCTATCTCTCCGACCACCCCTGAGTAATATACGCATCCCGCATTTGGTTCCTTGCCATTCTTTTCACAGCACCTGGCCAATTTCAAATGTCCTAATTAATATCAATTAGTTACAGAAGGTTCACGCCCCTTCTCTTTCGGCGGACAGATTGGCTTTTCCTTCATGGAAATTCACTGATCTGCTCCTCCATCCTCTCTGTGGTGTCCGTTCTTTTTTCCCTCGTTTCACCAATCGAATTTGCCGCGTATTGACCGGAAAGCTTGTCCGTCCTTTTATGCGTATCGCTTTGGGGCATTTACACCTTGTGCCACTGTCGATCCCTCCCCAGCAAAACATTCTGCATTAATCGCTTTGGGGCTTTCCTTCCCCCTATAGTGGATCTTTTCCCTCCGTTCGGTGCAGCTTCTGACGTCTCTAGCAGGGTTTGAGGTTGTTGAGAGGAGGCCTCTCAAGGTGTTTGGCTGTTCCATCCTCTTGCATCATATTTTGTGATAAGAACCTTACTTCATTCGCATACTTACTTCCCCGTCCCACCCACTATTCCCCTCTGTTTTACTCGAAAGCCCCTCCTCCCTTTAGAAAACTAATCTTTTTGACGATACCCCCCACATGATTAGCTCGCTTTGCACCTTCCCATGATGAAGCATTAACATCGATTTTTCCAAAATTCTTTTTCCGCTTGAGTAGTCTGTGTTTCCCCCCATCAGGAGCACCATCTTCCTTGATCAGAACAGGATCCGCGCCGTTGTCGAGAGCTAACTCCTCCAGAATCTCTCGACGCCAACGGCCGACAGTTGGGACATACCCCAACTTCCCTTTCCCTCCTTTCTCCCCTTTCAGAGATTTCCTTCCCCCCCCCAGATCCGCTTGCCTTCCATCGAGAACTACATGCCTTTAGCACTGGGGCTGGTCCACCTTTTTTTGTCTAACTGCCGGCAGAACCTCGTTACCTTCAGCAATTAATTCTTCCCTTTTTCCCTGGAACTTCCTTCAGTCTCTAGACACCACCAAAATGTAACCATAATCCAGCTGGACCTCTTCGCTTACTTTCTCCTGGGATAAAAGTGCTTGTTTCTTAAGGAAAGTAAGAGTACGCTTATGACCCGACCACCCTTGGATCGGTTTCGGAGATCACCATCGTTTAGCTTTAACTTTTTATCTTTCCTCCCCATGAGGTGGCAAATTGCAAAAAAGGAGTATCCGGATGCCTTTGTATGAATCCCATCCCACCCTCATACAAGAACGACAACCTTGATGTCTTGCGGAAAATTGCTTTGCAGACATTCATTGCCCCTTTCCTAAGGAAGTTGCCTGGATATACACTCAGCGCTAGTTCACCCACTTCCGGATGGCGACTACTGACCGTAAAGGTACACTCCAGATTAGAATTCCATGGAGTCCACCTATAGGAGCTCACAAAAAACTTAACTGCAGGGCCCTTGAGTTCATCTTACCGTGGTAAACTCGACCAGGTTTCTCTCAATCTTCTTCCGATCGTCCTACAAGTTTGCGTCCTCTCCTCCGATCGGGAGCGGGATTTGGTGTTTTAAATGCGAATGGAATTCGGAAGGAATGTTAACCGATCGCGAGTTCCGAAACTTGCTTGACTTCCTCTTTAAGAGCAATTTTCAAAAGGAAGACAAAGCCAGTTTTCTTGGTCATGTTACCCCCCCTTTCCAATCACAAGTAGCGAGGACTCGCCCTCAGACTCGAAGTCTCGTTGCTCTGTCTTTTGGGACCCTATCTCTTTTGCCTCACTTTTTTTTCTTGTTCGAGAGATTGTCCCAAATTTACCTGCTCCGAGATGTCTCAAGTTCTCTTGAGCATCCCCCCTCTCCTTTTCCCTTGTCTATTTCCGTTTCACTCAAACTTGTCCGGTTTCTTTCCTCTTGAGTCCGTCGGGGAAACACCATTAATAGGCGAGTCGCCCGACCTCTTTTCGGCTACTGACGCTATTGTCCAATTTTCCCCTCTCTTGATGAATTTTTCCACCTTTTCCGAAAGATCATTAAGCGATCATTATCAAATTGTCCTCCTTGGCGTGGAAACCAAGTATTGCCCTACCCTGTCTCCCCTGATTCAAAGGCGATCCTTCCCCGGTCATTAATTCTTGTTGTCTGTTCCCCTTTTTCTAGTCGCTTTTCTCCGGGAATATCCTATCTTTTCTTGATTACATTCACGTATTTGCTCTTCGCCCTACTGTAACTCTCGGTACCCCCTCTCTCTGTTGTAGCTCAGTCAAGGCCCTACTTTACCAGTAAAGCATTTTTTTTCTTTTTTAGCGTTCTGTACTTGGCCAAGTCGTTCCCTCCCCCCCCCAGCCCCCCTTCTTTTTGTCTTTTCCATACTGTGGTCTTTTATTCCTACACATTCCCGCTTCTGAGGGGGCATTAAAAGTAGGTGCTGACCCCCGTGAGCAAGTGAGAACTTGGCAGGTTGCGAATCACCACTATCCAAGCTTCCTCATGGGCGTGCCTTAATCTAGTAGCGTCAGGCCGCCAGTTCCCCCCGTCCAATTTGGTCCCCCCATTTGACCTGGCACCGACTCCTCGACAGCTGCCCTATTTTATGAGGTAGACCATTTTTGTTTTCTATTCCCTTCTAAGGACACTGTACCTTTTCCATTTCAAGTGAAGGAAATTTGCCACCTGAAACGAATTTGCCTTCATGTTGGAAAAGAAAAGCCCGTTTGCCGAGCCCGTGCGCACCTGGGTTCCGGGGCTCTTTTTAACAGTGTCTATTCACCCTAGGATAGTGGGGTACTTCTCCCTATAAGGTCTACTCTCGTTATGGTTCGGTTGTTTCCCACTTTCTGGAACGTTGGCGTAAAGGCGCGGACTTCTTTAGGGGATTAGCTATGTCCCAAACCCGATCTCGCTTTCTTTCCTTCTCCCCCAAGGACCTCTTTTTCCTTCATTTTGATAAAGACCTGACCAGCGACTTTGATCAGCTGTCCCCCCCTGTCCTCCGGACAGAAGGAGTTCGAAGGTGGCAAAGCGGCTGCACTCCTCCCTTTTTTTCTCTCGTTTCGATGCTTTCTTTCTTATTCTTGGCTTTTTTCGAGTGGCTTTCAGTAGATGACAACTGTTCGCTTTTTGAAGCGGGGTGTTGTACTGAGGATCAGTGAAGCGTGGATATTAGGACTTTTGTATTCCCCAGCACTAGCGCTCTCTCTCACTCTGGAGGGGCACCAGCTCAGTTATGACCATACACTTAAACTCTCCTGCTAGAGACCGTCCCTCCGGTGCCACCGCAGTCGGTACTTTCTCACGATCGGATTGACTTTCCGCCCCCCGCTCAGGTTCCTGTGTTCGATGGTGGTTTTGGGAATGTATCGAACCCGTCCCCTCCTTGTGAATTGCCAAGACGCTCGTCCGAAACTACGCTTTTGACCGCAAGCTGTCGGTACCCGATGGAGCTTCCCCTCCCGATTTCCTCTCTAACAGATAAAACTGAAACAAACATCGAAGTTTTTTTTCCGGCCATTCAGTGCTCCTGATATAAAGACAGAGCGTCTGCGCTTGAGGGGCGTCAGACCTTATGTGCACTCTTCATACGTTCATGTTCCCTTGCCATTTTTTTTTACATTCCTTTTTTTTGGTCCTTTCCCCCACTTTCTTAGTCTAGGGAGATTGTTTCGTTTTTTTCCAAATTTATAACGGGCTCTAATAAGTTGATCCCTGTAAAAAAACGCTTCCTTTTTTCCCGGTGCGCACGAACGTTTACCGTTTAGGCAAGTAGGTAATTTTTCAATTTTAAGGTCCCTCCTTCTTTTCCGCATTTCCTCCTCCTATCTTCGTTGAGCTTAATCTGGATCCTCCCTCCTCTTCCCCCCCCTTTATAGGACGCATACCGGTCCTTGTCTTCCGTGTGATGTACCGACTGGGATGTAGGTTATATCCGGCTGTTTGAAGTTCCATCTTCCTCGTGAATGAGGATTTTCTCTTTCCCTTCATCATTTTCCTCTTATAGCTCGAAGCCTGCTTCATCTTTTTTGGTTTCCTGACTTTTTTAACACCTTTAGTCCTTGCGCAATTGGAGGGCAATAATTTGTGACGTTAATCGATCGTGTTAGGCACCCCTCTGAGGGTTCTTCTGAAATTATTGATAAACTCGTTTCTTTTGTCCCAAACCTTTCTCTCTTCCTTTCAATGTTAGAAAATCGACGACCGGGCACATTCTTAGTCGTCCGTTCATTAATTCGGTCAGACAATCTGGTTTCGTATTTGATGGTACTTTCCTCCCCAGCCTTCTATCTCGTTGTATACCCTCGTGCATACTCCCTTTTTTATCTCGAGCTTTGCTGATGCGATCACATAGGACACTCAGTACGCGTGGAAGGTTCTCCTTGACTAACCCTATCCACTTCCAATTCCTGCTCAACCTACACTTCCCTTCTTTTTCCATCTCACCATTAGTAGCTAAAGTGTTCTCAATCCCTGACCTCTTCCCAGAAAGGGATCTCGCAAATGCGTGGGTAGCAGAGTACTCGCGTCGACTGTCGTATCGCCGCTCGATTCGCTAATCTTTCTCTTCTAGCCTTCCGTCTTTCGTCGTCCAGGGTCTTCCCTCTCACCCTAGTAAACGTCAATAGCGTTAATTCTCCCACTGTACAAGGATATCTAGCTGTCTTTTAGGCCCGGACGGCATCTTAGCGTACTCGGTGAGCAACCTAGCAGCACTTGATCTGTTGCGTGCTACATTCCCCAACTGCTCCTCCGTTTCTATATTCTCTTTCCCTCCCCCATTTTCTTGAGCTTTTCTCTCCTTAGTTCTCCTTTTCCTTCTCCCCTTTAACAGATAAATGGGCTGCGGGGTTTTTCAAGGAGTACGGCGAAAGTGATGCCGAATTTTTTTTCCGGGGGATCAAGCGAGTCTATCCGCTTTTTTGTTCGTTTATAGCTTTTCTTCGATTTCTAGTACACCCTGGCGTTAAACCCCTTTCCTTTGGGGTCTCGATAAGGGTCAATATCTCTCAGCTCCCCCCCTTGATGCTATTAAGACAATGGCATGCTTCTGGACTCGGCGACCCCCAGCATTGCGGCGATCCCTTGGCGTGTTTTACTTCTTAGTTTTACCAAGCAGTCCTTTCTTTCTAGAACTATGGTTGTATGTCAGAAAGCCCTACTTTGGGTCGAGACTTTTCCTTTCTTTTTCTTCCACCTTCACAAACCTGCACGGCGTTTGGGGCGATTACTCGTCTCTCAGAGCGGCGATAAATATCTTCGCACTCTACTTCCTCCCCCTTCCTCTTTAGATCTTTTTGATAAACTCTCCCAATTTTCTCATCTTGGCTTCCTCATTAATTGCCTGAGTACGCGAAGTCCTGGGGCCGTAGTCGCGATTTGGAACACAAGATGGACCTTCTCTCTTGTCGCTGTGGCCACGACCCTTTCCACCCAGTTAGTCTTCCTCCACTCTCTTTGGTTCCCTCTAGATTCCCCGTCCCCCCTGATTTCTCCCAAAAGGTTGCGAATGCTACAACGTGTGAGGCACAACATTTTTCAGACATTGACGCCACTCTAGACCATAAGAGTCTCTTTCCTTTAACTTCGTGACTGGGTAGAGTCCCTCCCCTTTTCCGAATTGACCTATTTCCTCCCAACAAAATGTCCTGATATAAATGCAGCATTCCTCTTCCTTTCATTTTCCCCCCTGTATCGACTTTTTCTTCTTCCTCACCTTTTCATCTCGGCTAGCTTCCTTTTCTCTTCTCATGACACGGCTTCTCGGCGAGCCTGAAACGGTCCGTTGTTCCTCCTGCTCAGCGACCGTCGTGCGCTGATTTCTTGCAACCGTCGGTTTTTCCGCTTCTTCTTTGGTTTGGCCATTCCCCACGTTAATTTTTTTCCTCTTCCCTTTGGACGCATCAAGCCTTTGGGGCACTTGGCAACCTCCGTGGCCCCACACGCCCATTTCCCCCTCATCTGCCCTCGAGCTTTCCCCTTAGTTCAGGTCCCATCACACGGTCCTTCCCATTGCCCACACAACTCGACATTTTTCCACAGCACTCCGAACACCAGCTCCCTCGTCCCTCCTGCACAATAAAGAACGCACACCACGTTTTCGCACGAGTTTATCTGGGAATCTCAGTCTTCCAGGTCGAAACTATTGATCCGTCCCTCTCTGACACCTGCCCACTTCCCCTGTAACCATTTCTCCTGTTTCGACTGAGAGAGTCTGGGACAATTAAACCACCTTCATGGGGCCCCCAAAATCGTTTAGCGTGCCCCCCCCCCATGCACCTCCCCCCCACCCCTTCTCAGAAGTCCACGGTTTTGGGAGACGGATACACCTCCGCCTTATAAGACATTTTTAATTCCCGTCGGGTGGAAGCTTCTGTGACATTCTCCGCTCCAGGCCGTTTCTTTTCTTTACAGGAAAGATGCTCAGATCACGTCTGATTATTATTTTCTTTTTTAACATCTCGTTGAACTTAGCTATTGGATCCGCCCTTCTCAGCTTCACTTGAATTACAATTCCCCCCAAATCTTCCCAAGCATCGTTGTAACTTCCTCGTAACAGACCTCCTTCCGATAAACTCTTCATCGGCAACAATGTTATTTCGCTCCTTTTCCAAAGGAAACTCCTAGCCGCTTTCACCACTCTTTCCCATATTTCTATGTGTGCTTTATTCTTTTATTTCACCCGCAGGATCACCATTCTCGTCTTCTTTCCAGAAACGGAATCTCTCTCTCAGGTTGGTGGTCTCTCTTAATCAAACACCACTTCCTTCCTCAGACTTTGAGCCAACGTCACAGGTTGTTTAACAATTGAACCCCCTCATTAGACCCTTCGCTATGTCGTCCCCCCAACGACCCCTCTTTTTTAATCGCGAAGTGAGAGCAATTAAGCCATGTGATCCCGGGCCCACTTTGTTGTTACCACATTCGGCATCCCCCAATTTTTTTCATGTGCATCCATCATCTATGTACCCTTTTTTCCATTTCCTTTACATTTCAAGGTAATAGAAAAACAAATTAAAAATATACTATTTCGCGGCCTTTAGTTCTTCGTTTTCCCCTTTCTTTTTCTTAAGTCCCTGTAGAGAACTTCTTTTAGTTGACAGTCATTTTTCCTCGGTATACGGTTTGGCGATAAGGCACCGTTCGCCCTGCCTAGACCCTCCCTTTGGGGGACCCCCCCAAATGCCCCCCAGTTCTGATACTACCTTTTCATTGTATGCATACACCCCCCCAAGCACCTAGAGACTGACCCAGATTTTGATTAACGTAATTCCAGTACCACAGCCCCCATTCCTTTTTAAATACGGACTTTCGATTATCACACCGGCGAGGTCCCCTTCCTCTGTTGTGACTACTCAGACGTTTCCCTGTAATCACTCAAGATTGAGCTCCACTGGCCTTCGACCTCTCGCAAGTGCCCCAGGACGCTGCCATGTAATCTCCTTTGTTCTACTCATTGCTACAAGTCTTTTGCCATTTTTTCCACGCCCTAGTTCCACATTTATCTGAATAGCTTTTTTGAGGCTGGACTGGTGCGACACTGTCATGATCAGGATTACCTTGGTCCCCCCGATACTCTGAGCCTTTTTTTTTACTCCTCTTCGACTCGCTATGACATGCTACCGTTCTGCAAGCTTTCAAAGGACGGAAACGTCCACCCTTTTTCTTGCTCCCCAACGGCCATTTAAGTAGGAGGTCGCTCAGACTCGCAGCCGTATGGTACCACTGGAACCTCTACTCCATATTTTCTTCCCCCTACTAAGTTTGAGGAGTTGTCCCACATTGTCCCCAGTGTGCGACCTTTCTTTTCTTTTTTTACCTGGCCCTCCCCCACCCATCGTGACAGCAGGCGTACCCAGTGCTCCTTACCTATTAACCTTACCCGAAATTTTTTCCATTTATTCCTTTTCATCTGCGCTTCGGGGATGAAACAATTATTTCGGAGAGTCATCGAAAGAGATCTACGACTCGCGTTTTCCATGGTAATTCCAGATTTTCTCCCCTTTCCGGACCACCCGAATCCATAGATATTCTCTGTCAGCACAGAGTTTTTGTCAACAACAGGATTAGAATGTTTCGAACTTCCACTCTATCATTTGCCTTTTCGCTGTTTGTCTCTTGAATTCCGCTCTAGGCGTCCTTTCATCTCTATTCTGATTAAATTATCCGTGAGTTATTCTCCAGCCTCCTTCCGGCCTTCCGGATTAGATCATCGCGCACGTATTATTTAGTGACAAGCTTTTTGTGCGTGATTCCTATTTGCAATTCGTTTCTCAGCCCGCCTTCAGTTCTTTCTGTCTTTTTCCTAATGTGTTTGTCCCCACATTCCGCTGATCAAAACCAAAAGTTTTTGACCCTCCTTTGGGACCATTCAAAATGAGGTTTCGTCTTTCAGTTTCTAAGAAAACATTGAATTCTATCGACACCGCCCCCAGCGGCTCCTGTTTGAGTCCTCCAGAAGTAGTCTATTCCTTTTCCCTTAATTGCAACCCTTCACTTTGGTTCCACGAAAATCATTTCCCGTGCTCTCCCCGCACTATGCCTTGGGATGCATGTTCTACATATTTGTGTGTCTTCTGTACATTATACCTTGCCACTGTTACCCCCTTCCCTTCCAGTCTTCCTGTCTTGAAAAAAACGACCCTTTGTTAGGCCCTTCCTGAACAGGCCACTTTTTTTTCCTTGCGCAAATGGCTGCAGTCTCTTTCTCTCTCCCCCTTCTTAAAATGGATGTGGGTCTTGGAATCGTAGCGAAGAATTCGGCTTTCCTTTTGTCTTTCCCCCCTGTTTGATTTTTCCCCCTTCTTGACTTCTTGCTTTCTGTCTGCTTCGACCCAAAACCGTTCTTCGAGCGTGTTCTCAATAAAGTGCCATCTGTTGCGAATTTGGGGTTCCCCTCCCTCACCGAATCCTCCCCGCTACCCCAGATTTCCCCTCGTGAATATTCATAATTTTCTGGTACTGTTTGGGCACTTCCGACCTAAGAATTGTGCCTTTTTCTATGAGTTTCGGAGCTGGAGGGCTTTCGAGCGTTACGCTAAGATTGACAACTATTCTTCAAGCTGTTGTGTTGTCCTGGGCCACTTTTTCCGTCTTGCCGTCTTTCCTTTTATTTCTATCAGCACGAGCCTAGATGGCAAGAGGATTGGCACCAGCAGCACCCGTCTGAGCGGCTCTTTACGGAAAAACATCAAATCTCTCTCTACCGTTCAAGCTTCTTTTCCACCCTGAGTCGGTCGAGGTCACGATCTTGATGAAGGCCGCCCTGCGCGGTTTCTGATGCAGAATGGTGGGCGGTACTTGGATAGACCTTTCCCTTCCTTGTTGAATGTTCCCATCTCCTCCCCGCAGAACTCCTTTGGGCACGCAATCGTTTTTGGCACACAGGACGCAGGAAAAATTACCCCGCTGTGAAAGCTCGATCCACCTTATCCCCTGCAACAACCTGCCTTCTTTTATTTCTTCTTACTGTCTTCTACTTCACGACCATATCTCCATCTTTAGTTCGTAACGAATTATGTGCTAAATTAATGTATCCTATTAGGAAATGTCCATTGGCCAGGTGCGTGTCAAAGTTCATTTTTCAATTGTAACAAAAGTTTGATTGCGTCCGGGAGACTTTTAGTCT
>Ga0179593_1277377_pt1 | contig 10697 bp, 7 predicted proteins | sample CZODoug2_1_08_16_FD_185931 | JGI IMG/M metagenome (GOLD analysis project Ga0179593, IMG submission 185931) | Vadose zone soil fungal communities from Angelo Coast Range Reserve, California, USA - CZODoug2_1_08_16fungal (PacBio error correction) | ecosystem: Environmental > Terrestrial > Soil >... | reverse complement strand
CCGCGCGGATAGGTTTGCGTCTCGGGGTTGTTTTTGGCTTTTTCTTTGTTTCCCCATTCTTTCTGGAACAGACTCTTTTTCTGAGAGCTCACGGTGAGGGCCGTTCAATGTTTCTGGGTGGGGCCTGCTCACTGCCCTTCTCTCTACGGTAGCCTAGTTTGAGCTTCGAACGTGGCTCACCGGGCGCAGGACGCTTCCAGTCTGGCCTTCTGGTGAAGGAGATTTTCCCCTCTGGTTAATTCGGTACGTGCGGTTTTGTTCCTCTTAATTCTATCGGAGTCCCTATGTGAGTCTACGTCGCTGCTTTTCTAGCCTGCTTGTTTTCCCCCTTTCTCTTCCTGACGGAGAAGTGGTAGTTCCCGTAAGTTGGTGAGTTCCTCCTGCGCTATTATTACCGTTTTTGGTGGTTTGGAAGAGCCGTGCCTTTACAGATTTTCTCCAGCCTCGAGCGGGTTTCCTGGTTGAGGACTGCACGTCCACCCTCATGCCGATGATCAGATTTATAGATAAGGGTGGGAGGGCAGGTGTTTTGTACGCGTCTCTTATCGGACAGAAGTCCACACAGTACGGAATTGTCTTTTTTTTCAGAACAGAGGTGTGTCCGGGGGGCAGAATGGTGTAAATGGCTATGCGTGGTTCTGTGGACGTGCCGGCCTTCTGCTTCCTTCGAGACCCTAGGACGGGTACATCAATGTTGCTTGGCCAGGAACTCTCGTTTTTCTGGGAGAACTTCTTTCCCCCCCTGAATATCACTGTGTCCCTCCTTTCTTCACGCCGAGACCAAGTTTTCTTTAGCCCGACCGTCTGTCGGTTCCTTCTTCTAAAGTTTTGCAGGGGGAGCCGGGAGTTGTAGGACGCCTGTGGTTGGTCTCTTTTGTCGGTCAAAGGTGCGGTGTTAAATCTATGGTTTTGGTGCGGCAGGTTCCAAGGCAGCATATCTGGTTTCTCGCCTTTTTTTCTGAAAAATCTATTTTCTCTCTCTTGGACACTTTCAAAGTTAGAATTCGAGGTCCTCTTCTTTGACAATCCTTTCCTGGATGTGTCTTCTCTTTCCTTCGGGTTTTTAGCTCTGTTTCGCGTTTTATGGCTATGGTCCCCGGTACTCTCTCTCAGCGGATGAGCTGCCTTTTTGTCGCGTCTTTGCGAGAGGTTTTTGTTGAAGTTCGGGGCAGTGCGTGTTGTCTCTGTTAAGGAGGTTTCATCTTCCTGTCCCCTCCGTTCCGGAGGAGTCGGCTCTTGTTCGCCTCTCCTTTCCGGTAGACATTTGCGTGGGCAGCACTCTCTCTGAGAAAGAGCATTTTAGAGTTCTTTTTCGAATTTGGCGTCCAGGTCTCGGCGGAGTCCCGCGGGTTCTGCTACCTTTGTACGTCGCTTTATGGGTCCTTCCCTATTTTGAGTACCCCCGTGCCCCTCCCGGCGGAATGTGTGCGTGGCGCTCGTATTCCCCTGTCCCGAAGACCCGCTTTTCGTTTCTGGGTTTCCCGCGGTTTCCTTTTTTCTAGTTAGGAAATGATGTACCCTTGGATAACGTTCGTCCCTCTTTCTTGAGTTTTGTCGTGGGCGTAAGACACTCGTTACATATGTCTAGGTACGAAGCCGACGGCCTGCTTCCCTCTATTCTAACATTCTCCCGAGCACAGGCCTTTGTTTTCCCGCCCTCGTCCACAGGATGGTTCCTTCCTTGAGAACTCCGCCAGTTGGGGCTATTTAAAGCTCCTTTGTTACGTTCGGCCCCCAGCCGCATCTCGTCGGTTGTGAATCAAGTTATTTTCTTAGCTGGGATAGGGCCTCTACCTCTTAATTCCTCGCAACACGGTTCCGTTCCGGCTCAGAGTTCTGGCAATGTCCTCCCCTGTCAACGGCTGCGCTGCTCCGTAATCCAGACGATCTCTCTGACTGGTGTCTCTCCTCCCTCCGTGAGGACCGTCTGTCGGCAACTATCGGCTTTTTCTGTAGTTCTTTGAAGTGAGCCCATCTCGACGAGTTAGATCGTGTTCCCCTCTCCCAGATTGTTAGTGACATCGAAATGGGCTTGGTGTCTTAAGTTGCCAATTTCTCATTTCCATGGCGTTTACGTTATAGTTTCCCGTTTTCCTTCTGTTCCCCGGACAAGGAAGGTTTGTTTATCCAGGACCATGGCGCGTTTCGCCTTCCTTTCTTTCCTCCAACAACTAGTCCCTCTTGCACCCCCCCCTAGGCATTTTTCTCCTGCCATCTTTAGCCTCTTTTTTCAACCCTTCGTGAATTTGTCGGACCCTCTGCTTCCCTCCCTTCTCCAGTCGCCTTTTGCAGGACAGAGGGCAGCATTTTCAGTCCTCCCCTAAGTTTATGCAGCGACTAACATATGTGGACTTTTCGTTCTTCTTTTCAGTAGTACATAGACCGTCCGCCCTCTCCCCTCTCTGGTCCGTAATCTTCTATTGCCCGTTCGAGTACCTTTTCCCCCTTCTCGGGCCCGCCTACGATTCCCCTCCCATTAGAAGATTTTTCGCTTTTAAGGTACAGAACCCTTTCAGAAGTGCGGCTGTAGCCCAGCGTAGATGCGCTCAGTCCTTCCGGTCAATTAGAGGCAACTCCCCTCCTTTACGATTGCGCATCCTCACCACTGGCCTTTCTCTTTTTGGAGTTTAACGACAACCCCTTTTCGTCGATTTTTTCCTGTCTTCCTAGAGCATGTCGACTGGGTCGTCCTTGTATCTCTCTTTTCCCCCATAAGGGTTTTGAAGGCACAGAGAAGAGATTGGACCCCCTGATCCTTCTATCTCCAATGTACTACTTTGTCTTCGACCTTCAGGTTTCTTGTAAGCCTACTTTTGAGATTTTTCTCTCCCGTCTGGTTATGACCCTTTTTCTAGAAGGTAGTCCTTCCCGGCCCCCCCCCAGTCTCCGCCGGCGACTAGGCTGCTCCCTCCGCACCTTACTGTTATCTTTTTTCTTTTCTCTTCTTAGATTCCCCCTGAAACTCGAGTCGCTACTTCGGGAAGGTAGGCTCCTGCGACTGAGGTCCCTCCCGGCTATTTTTTCCGCAGCTTGTTAAGTAGTATTTACTTCCTCCCCTTATTGGAAGGCACTTTTTTTGCGGTCAGATACGCTCTTCTCGCCTGGGACTTTTTCGATCTGGTATTCCCTGTCCACTCTCTTATTTACTATTCCTTCTGTCTTTTTTTTCTCTCTAGAGAGGCGCACTGCCCTCTTTTGAGGGGCCCGTCCACCCTTCTCCTTTTTGACCCCTTTTCGGATTCGCTCTTAACCCCGATGATCTTGGTGTTTTGAACTCGTACTTTTTTTTACTTTCCAATAAGAGAAGTCGCCCCTCTCAGTTCCCCCGACCCCCATTCCTGGGCAGGTGTCCCCCTTTTTCCATTTTTAAACCTTAATTTCCTCTATCTCACTCCGGGAAATGTCCGTAATGGCACATAAATCAAATATCTGACCATCACTCTTACGTAGTTTCCCCTCTCTCCAATAGAGTAATCTAGCCCGTACAAGCGGAAAACCTCCCGACGAGGAATTTTCCCTCGGAATACTTCATTTCCGTAGTTGCCCCTTTCGCTCACAAGTTAGCTTATCCCCCTGTAGTAGGGGATGCTCAGTTTTTTTAGGTTGCGTGGTCTCAGCCGGATAGTCCTCCCCCTATGCTAACCTCATTCCCTCTTTGCGAAGGGGATTAAGTCCGCTTCATCTCCCTCTTCCAAGACTTTTTTTCTCCGCATTGCTTAACACCCAGCATACAATCGACTTGTCGCGACCTCCCGGTAATTGATCTTTAAGACGTTTCAAAAACCGTTTTTCGTAGTTTCTTTCTCGATCACAAGAAGTTGATTCTTCGAACACGTTATGTGCGTAGGTATGGACTCAGGAGGCTCATCGCTAAATGCAGCCCGACTTTTTCTCATTGTCATTTCTCCAGCCCTTCAAGCCTAAAAGAACGAGATCTCGCCCGTGCTTCGCCGTGTTAAATCCCGGTAGAGACTTGGGCGGCAAAAGAAGAGAGTATCAGATTGGTTTTTTCCGTCAGAGCTCCACCCACAGGCGACTTTTCCATGGGTTCCTCTTTTCAGTACCGTGCAATCGAGCCCGTCGCCTGTTTTTCGCAGAACTCCCCCGAATTCCGAAGACCAGAAAGATTAGACATTCCTCTTTCTGATTCCTCCCCTAGAAAAAGAGAGGAAATCCATCGGCGGCCTCTCCCGCTACCCTGTCCTTCTTTTGAGACACCCCCCGATCCCTGAAGGATTCGCTTTCCTTTCACAATTAGCTGATTCCCTATGGGACACAGGCGACAACTGATCCCGAACTTACGGTAGTGCCCGCCGACCGAGACTTTAGAATTTTCTTCACCTCTGGACTTTGCCGGCCCATACTATACAACCTTCATGCTACAAGGGGAACTCCTCGCTCGCCGGACACGCCATCCCCTTAAGTGGTCTTTTTTTTTGTTTTGAGCTACCTATTTTTTTTACCGCCTACCTTACACTTTAACTTTTTGGGTCCCGCTGTCTTCTCCCCGAGATTTTGTCCCTAATCTCGACACCCCCCCTCCCTGCAGGTCTCACCGCCTGACACCCCACCCCATGTTGGCCCCCAAAGGTGCCCCCTTTTACCACACCTGCCTACAAGCATGACCCGGTTACCAGGGGAGCCACGAACTCCCTGAAGTTTTGCTCGTCACAGCGACACTTTGTCATTCGTGGAAGAACAGTTTCACAACGGAGCTTTCCTTTTTCTCAACCTGGCCTGCACAGCAGGCATAGAACTCGGCGATTCATTACAATGGTTCACTCCCCCCATCGGCTTCCAACCTTCGTCGAATTCTTCGTTCCACGTCTAGTCACGAAAGATGCTCCCATTGCATCCCCGGCCCTCGGGGCCCCCAACGGCAGCATGCTTCTCATCTCGCCGCCCACCTCCCCGGCGCCCAACCGTCTCGCCATGACTCGCTCCTGTTGCGTGAACTCCCTCCAAATCCCTCCCCGATCTCCCGTCTCCAGCCGCAGATGGGTGGTCACTTCTCTAGGAAAATCTCACAAACCGTGCTCGTTCTTGTTGCCTTTTACTTTTCAACTACGTGTTTCTTAAGGATCTCCCCTGGTCCTCCGCTAAATCCCTCCCCTTGCCGAATAACACGCGCCGGCCCCAGTTCGAGCAGCAGAACCCTTAGCTGACAATTCTTCTCTTACCGCTTTGACCAATTATCCCCCCCAGCGCAGATCGGCCTTTTATAGCCTCGACAAGGTTCGCCCCTCGGCAGAGGTCGAGGGTTTTTCAGAAGGCCCCCCACCCCGTGGCCAGGGGGACCGATTCTCTTGGGCACGTCCCCTCCGCCACCCCGCTCGGCCTTATCTTTTCCTTCTTTTTCCTCCTTGTGTGATAGATCATGAGAGCGTTGTGTGGTTTTGTTGCGGAGTTGACGGGCGTTCCCCCGAGATCCTTTCCTCCGTGTGTAGTCCCGCTGAAATGTTTTTTGGGGCCCTTCGCTCCTTTCGCTCTCATTTTTCTTGGCCTCTCGAAGTTGGCGTTTTTACGAAGGCACCTCCTCTGTCCTCCTCTTTTTCCCGGCTATTGTGCACCTTTTTCGAGCAGAGTTTTTCCGGGTAAGCCTTCATGTCATTGTTTTTTCGGTGTTCACCCTTAGCCGTCCTTTTTTAGTCGCCGTTACTGCTTTAGTTTTGCTGGCACATTTACTATTATTCCGGTAAGTATCTGTACACGTTAATGGTCTGCCCCTCACGCTATAATGAGAACGTGTTCGTGGGTTGCGCTTCTTGCTCTCTCCCCGTGTCAAGTCCCCGTCTCTCTGATGGAGGACCTGTCTCCGCGTTGAGCGGTATTCATCACTGCATGGATTGCGATCGAGGAGGAGGTTTTCTGTTCAGCCGGGTCAGACTGGTTTTTCCTCTAGGCTGGTCCTCTGAATCGTGGGTGTGAGATTAGGGCGGGATGCTGTCCTGGTGGCGCCTGTGGCGTTTCTGATTTGTGTTGGTCCAGGACGGTGCTGCGGCGAATTTCTGTTGACTATGTTGAGACGGGGACGTTCTCTTGCCAGTGTTTCTGTCTCGGACGGGCTTGTTCCTGAACGTGTCGAATTCCCGACTCACGGTTTAGGGCGGCAGGCTTTAAAAATTTTCTATGCTCCCCCGGCGAAACTTCTGTCGGGGGACCAGATTGCGCACCTGGTGCCGTGGGCTGTTTGGTTCGACCGGGGTTTTCTCGTCTTTTGGGGCAACATTCGTGGGGGTTCGGCTTGTCCGCCCCGCCGTTCTTTGGGTGAGAGAGTCGGTGCCAACACCCCTCGCGTTCGAGCAGCGGGCACGTAAAGGCGTCCTTGCCTTTACTAGTGTTCGTCCTGAGTGTCCGTCCTTCTTCCGGCGAGGACGCTCGATGTTACCTGGTTATGCCTTCCTACGGTTGAGGTTGTGCTGCTGATGGCGCCTGCGCGTCTCCTAGCTTGCTTTAGCCCTTCTTGAAGTGCGCTTTACGAATGTCAGAAAGGGGGTTATTTTAGGTCTTCCGGTTGGGGCAGTTTTTTAACTTCCTTGTCTCAGAAGATCCTGGTCACGGCAACCCCTAATTAGAAGGAGGCGGTTCTCCTATGTCTCAGTCATTCTTGCCCAGTGCTCTTTCCTCTGGCGAATCTTTGAGGGGACGCGAGGTTCCTCGTGTGGTTAGCTGCCGCTTTTGGATTGGCCAGAAACTTTTTTTTTATGGAGGAGGTTTTTCCTCTGGCGGACGCTTTTCGCAAGGAAGATTTTCCTTCTCTTTAGTTCCCCCCCTATCACCACCTTTTTACAGGTCCGGTTTTGCCTTGCCCCCTAGGTTGAAAGTTCCTTCCCCCCTACGCTATGGATGAGCCTCAGGATGCTTGCGCCGCGGTGTTCTTTTTTTTTTGCGGGGCGGACTCTTTTAACGGCGATCACGGGCGGCGCCGGCCCCCGCTTCTGGTCTTCAGGGTTATTCGTGGCGTCGCCGATTACCTTCTGACGCTTACGGAAGCCGTTCGCCTTTCCTTTTCCCCCCGTTCCCATTCCCTCCCTTTCTGACAGGCCCCTGTACTCCCTGCCTCAACCTTTATTGGTTCTCTTTCCTCGGCCAACGAAGCAAAGGTTTTTTTGGGGTCGCACCCACTATTCCAGTTTTACAGCTTTAGTGCGGCCCGAACTGAATATTAGTCTTTTTGTTGTTTCATCAGTGCTTTTCGATCTAAGTTCTTCTTTTTCCCCCTGGGAGGCGACTGTTTATCCCGGATGCCACCCCCTAGTTCTACGCGGGAATAAGTGAGACTTTCCGCTGGATGCTCCACCGTCTCCTTTCGCAGCTTCCCTCAGACAGACGAGCCAGGATTGTGCGTACTCCGCCACCCGAGTGATGACCGTCTGGCCTTCCAGGACCCGTTAATAGGGTTGGTATTTTGAAGCTTGACTTGCGACTCTCATTGCAGAGTTTCTTACCGTACAGCATTCTGACATCGATTTGATTTGGTTGTCATGTTTCATTCGCATCTCCCCCTGGCCCTTTCTTATAGTACGTCAGGTTTTTTCATTCCTGTTCCCACGTCCCTTAGTGGTCTTATGGAACCCAATTGCGATTTTTTGGTGTGATCCCTTCTCTGAGTCTTTTAACGCCTTAACGAGTGAAACAGATCCTCTTCGTGGCATTCATCGATTTACTCCGAATGCATAGTTGTAACCCCAATTTCTGTGGATTTTTTCCTAGGCGGATCTCAATAAGGCTCTCGAAAGCGTTCCCTCAGTCCTTCAAGCTAGCAGTTAAGCCTCAACCCCCTGCCCTTTTGTACGCTCCGCTCTGAGGATCTCTTCTTACTAGAAGCCCCCTCCAAGTAATGCAGTCTGATAAGTTTTACTCCCTCCTAGACGGACTGCCTTTGAGTACGGTAACGTAGTTCCTCTATTCTGCGGAGAATAAATGCCCATAATTAGTTACCCACTGAGAGTTCTCACTGGATACCGAATCCCCTCCCCTACCCGAAGTCGGATCTCTTCATAAGAGTCGTTTCCCTTCTTCCCCCTGAAGCCCAGGCCCTTCGTCGTGCACTGACGAATTGTATTTCAGAGTCCTCCTCCTCACTTGCGGCGTCCTCAAGGCAGGTCCTCCCCTCTTTTAATGTGAGAGGACTTCTGAGAGGGCCATGAATGTTTTCTCTCTCTTCCTCTAAGCGCCACTCAGTTTTTTGTTGTTGAGATCGCCACCCCAGTCGGGCCAATGATCTCCTTCTCTGACCAATGAAGAACGTTTTCTGTCTTGGGAGGAAGCCTCCCTGTGCTGATATGCGCGGCGTCGCCCCGGCGTTTTGTTGCCCGGCTTTAAGGCTGAGGTGGCCTCCAAGGCGACGCTTGTCGGAGCAAGACGACCTCCTTCTGAGCGGAATGCTTCGACGTCGTACCCCCTGCTATTGCTGCTCAGCGTGAAGGTTGGAGCCCCCCCCCTCTGTACGCCTTATCGTTTTCGCGACTGGGGCAGCATTTCTGGGTACTTTTATCGTTCTGTCCGTTTACGTGTCGGTCGGTCGAGGTTCTACTTAGACTCTCTGCTTCGTAATAGCGGTAGTAGCTTCTTATCAGCTGTGATGCTTCCCTTTTCGGCACGCTTGCTGGCGATCGCGTTTATGGTCCCTCTTGTATATGTTCCCCCTGTCCTTCCGAATGGTGACCCTAGGCTCGTCTTTCATACTCTCATCCCTGATATCTGGTGGCACTCTTTTATTGGCTTCCCCCAATCCGACCGGACTAACGTCCCCATGCAGAACAAAAATGACTGGTTGAGTGTTCCCTTTGAAACCTGAACTAGATTCTCAACGACCCGGTCCCCTTTCTAATGCAACCTTACCCTCCATCCCTTCCTCCCACTTTTGCGAGGTTACAGCTAGAACTCGGAGAGCTTTTCGTTACCCTACCAGACGTTTTTCTCCAACGCACCGTTCCTTGTCAGATTCCCTCCCCGGTCCGCCGTCTTTTTGTGCCCAGGATCCTAACCCAAATTTCTCGGCTCGATTGCATCTTCCGTGGTCTTCCTGAGGGAGTAGGAGGGGAGGCCGTCTTTTAGACTTCTTTTCTCCCTTTTAGAGCTGGCGACGGAGAGGAAGTCCGGTAGAACGTTTCTGCCCCAGAGTAGATCCTCCGCCGTTGATTCCAAATTTTTCTGACAGCACGCGGACCCTCTCCCCTTACTTGTTCCAGAGATGACACCACCGTTTCTTGGGCTTTATACTCTCCACCTCCTTTGTATGCGGTCGAACGGGGCGTCGGAGTTTATTGTCTTTTCTATGTACTCGCCGGCGCCCTAGAATAATTGTCCTAATATCTGATCCAAGTGCTACGCGTTTCCATACCTCCTCCTCAAGTGATTCGCTTTTCATCTTTCAGCCCCTACCCCCGAAACTACAGTAGCCAAAGCCGCTTCTTTCTAACATGCAGAGTTTATTTTTCCTTTTTTCGTGAGCGCAACCAATTGACTACGGGTCCTTGGTTCCTCTTTAATCACGCGTCATGCACTCTTTTGTGCGTATTGTGCGAAGCACTTATTTTTTCCTCAGGCGCATACTACCTGTTCCCATAAAAGCATGCTTACCTTTTCCCCCTCAGCAATAGAACCGCGCGTTTCAACCCCCTTCAACCCCCTGTTTCAGACGCCTCGCCGTGTAATCTTCCCCAACGAGCGCTTACCTCATTTTTTGTCCTTTTGTCCCCCACTTTCTCCGTGCACTCCTTTAACCGCGCCCCCTCCCCCGCCATGAACCCCCTTTCTCCCTAGTAAGAGACAGTCACTGCTCAGCGCTCGTTCGAGATCCTCCCATCAGCAACTTTTTCTAGCACCACTTGCCCCTCCCGAGACTCGACTGCCCACACTCCGGATTGAGTTTTTCCTGGAACTACGGCCGCCGTGACCTATACCGTGTCCCGTCGTTGCCATCGTGATTTTGCACTCCGCTCGACCCCCCAACTCGGATGGCCGTCCCCCGCCTCCACAAACCACGGCCGTTTTCCACCCACCTTGACCCCTACCCACCCACGGGCCCGCCAAACCTAAAGGCACCCGTGGACCGCACGCCCTCAAGCCTGGTCGCCGCGCCAGCTTCCAACGGTTCTTTTCTTCGGCCGGCCACGGTACCACCTTGAGCTTTCCTTTCCCACGGGCATTGAAGATGCGGCCATCAGCCCCCCTCCTCTATTTGACGGCGTCAATTCCAGTCTTCCCCGGCGAAGAATTCCGGCCTTCCCCCCGACCGACACCTGCCCCAGCCGCGTACCCCCGGCTCCGACATCTGTTCTCCACCCAGGTTGAAGGCGGAAGCCCTGCCTGCATACCCACCCCCCCCGTCGCACAACCCGAGATCCCTACCGCCTTTGACTCATGAGTTTCAGGACGGCCCCCCCAATCCCCGTTTTCCTCCTTCCTTTCTCACTCGCCAGCAGAGGGTCTCTTAAACGGGCGCGGCCCCCTGCCCCAACACCAGCCGAACTTGAGCTTCGTTTCCCTGACCCTGTACCCTTTACTTTTCGGAGCCTGTTCAGATAGCCCCGGGCCGATCCCTGTCTCGAACATGCTTTTCCCCCCACCGCTCTGAGATAAGTTCTCGACCGACGATGAACACCCAAGGAGAATCAATTTATTTGTTTGTCCTGGCCTCCGAATTTGTGGGCAATATAAACCCCTGTAGGGAATACGGATCCTCTTTGAGC